>OLSG01001528.1_pt1 | contig 23161 bp, 16 predicted proteins | sample 1673041 | NCBI WGS metagenome assembly OLSG01 (sample SAMEA3136749, study PRJEB25190) | human gut metagenome | reverse complement strand
ATGTTGCTCAGGAACTTATAAAAATAATTATCAATTATGTTGCGGAATTAAGGTTATATTCAAGACTTTAATCCAAGCATTGTCCGAAAACTTGTATCCGCTATCAGCAGTTCTTCTGTACATGATTTCGGACAATTCATCATTGCTGAAATCCTTAAAATAGAAGTAGTTGCGGAAACGGCCCTTTATTCCTGGATTGGAATTCAGTAAGAAGTTCATTTCCTTTTCATATCCGCATAAGATAACGATAATATCCCTGTTTCTTTCATCTGTTAGCAAATCTAGCATTAAAGGTAAAATCTTATTACACGGATCACGTGGCTCGTCAGCGTTATACAAAAGATAGGCTTCATCGATAAGTAATACTCCTCCTTGTGATAGTTTAAGAATCTTTCTTATGTTCTCTTCTTCAGAACCCCACAATTTTCCAGTATACGAACCTCTATTTGTAACTATAGTATGTCCTTTACTAAGAAGTCCTATATTCTTAAAATAACTTCCTATAATTTGTGCCATAGTAGTTTTACCGGTGCCAGGACCACCTATAAAAACACTGTGGAGATTAGGGCTATTTACTTTCAGCCCAAGTTTTTGTGCCTGTTTGTTATAAATAACAAGATACGATAAATATTTAAGGCGACTCTTAATATCGTCAAGACCAACCATTCTGTTTAACTCCTCTTCCGGGTTATCCAATGGTTTTAATATCTTAATGCCTAGTATCGGCTTGGGAATTTTCTTATCAAGAACATATTCAAAAAAATCATGGTCGCCTTCTTCAACCAGGTCTTTCCATGTAAACTCACCTTTCGAATCAAAATCTTCATCCTCCGATTCAAATTCAGACTCTTCGGTGTCTTTCAGTAATTCTTCTTCCAAACTTTTTTCAAACATAATGTCCTCTATTTCCAATCCATAATCAACAGGTGTAGGCAAATTATCGACGTCGAGCTCATTATCCATATTGATTTCATTATATGGAAGTGAATCAGGAATGCTTTTCAAATTTTCCTTAACGCTTATTCCTAATCGGTCCCAAGTATAATGGAAATCTTCATCGTGGATAAAAGAACTGTCGGTAAGTAGTACACCATATACATTATCGGTCATAAGCTGTTTTTTTAACAGATGCATTACCTGCCAAATACGATATACAGGACTAACCCTATGTCCGGTACCGGAAAAATACAAAGGCTCTTCATCTTCAAATGGCTTTTCGTCTACCAGCTCAGCTTCGGTATTATTACCTTTGTCAAGAAGAACACATACCAGTTCATCTATAGTCTGATATACGTAGAACTGTCCTGATTCTAAATTCAACTTAAAACCTGGTGTAGTTGAAAATTCACTAAAGATAAAATTCCATAATCCCTGTTCACTATTAAGTGTAACAGTCATTTTTTGCAGTTCATTGTATATCATAGCAGTAACATTTTTAATTAAGGATAAAGTCAGTTTTCAACATATTAATATCAAAGATTAGTAGCTACCTTATCTTCCTGTAAAACATCAGGCTTTTCTTCCATTCTGTCCAATGAATCGTTTATTAACTGATATGTTGTAAGTTCCCATACTGATGCTAAACCTTCGTACTTTTTTCCTCTTATTCCTTTTTTATATAATTGAGATAAGGCATAAGCAGCGAATCCAGTCTTGTCATTATGTGCAAGTATGATAAGGTCAATTTGCGCTTGAACAGATTCGGCTTTATCATCCGATTTCACTTTCTCTGAACATGAATTTACTTGTTCTCTGGTAATAGAAACCTGAGATTTAAAACCGTCCATTTTCTCTTTTGAGCCCATTATAAGTAAAGGAGCCTGAGTTTTAAAAGAAGGGTCATAATTAAACCAGTCCGTTGCTACTTCCATAATCAGAACTGTAGTTTGATATGAATTCACGTCGGATTTTTGTAGCAATTCGTTAATAGCTTTTTCGTATTTGCCTGACTCCCACATTTCAACGGCTCTTATATAAACGTTATCTTCTTTTCCACACTGAGAAAATAGCAAACCTGCAATAATAACTACTAATAGACTGAAAATGATATTCTTTTTCATAATTGTTTGTTTTATTGGTTACGTTACAAAGGTATGGAATAATTCAATGGATTTTGCGGTATAAGATTTCCATATTTTCCAAAAACACAGGAAATTGCTTAGTTCCTCAAGTCGACTTTACATTCTATTCAATCTGTTGTAAAAATTCATTTTTTTATATACTTTTGTATCTATAATCTTTAAAGTCTATGTACCATGACCGAACTTAAATATATTTCGTCGTTAATGGATGGCCAAGAAACAAGATTACAGCAAGCCATACACGACTATCTTATGAGTAATCCTAAAGGTTTATTTAATCATAATCCCCAAAAGTATAATCTCCTTAAAATTATAGAACAGTTGTTCCAGTATTTAGACTTTGCCTATAGCCCTAAGTTTTATTATAAAAAGGAACAGTTTCAAGGTGATTCTGTAAAAAGTGGTATGGTACTGAACTTTATTCAAGCTTTTAAAATACTATTTTTAGATACCCAAGATAAAAATGGGAAAATCCGGTTTGAATCCATTTCAAAAGAGAATCTGTACAACGCCTACTCTAAGCTTAATAGCGGCATGGAAAGTTTCGGGCTACTGGTCGCTCTAAAAAACAATTGGATTGAAAAATACGATCCTAAAAAGGAATATATGCTTGGTAAGTTCTATGTTCCTACCATTACCAATAAACTAGTTGACAGATGCCGCTTCCAGAACGAAGGTGAGGTTAACAGACTAAAAGACATTATCTCCAATGTTGCTATATATAGAAATATTAAGGCCCATCAAAATGAAGACAATTCTTATTTATGGGCACATATATACGATATGATGATGTTTATGTGTGTCAGCATATATGTAAGTTACATTATCTGGCAAGCTCGTTATGGAGGTGTGCGTTATTGTACATCGGTTAATGGGAAGCTGACCCTTTTCTATAAGCAAAAAGAAATTACAATATATGTTTATGGCGAATCAAAAACTACACCACAGTTTACACCAGTTTTTCAGATTAATCTGCCAGAACAATGGGCTGAAGATTTTAACTGCCGAATTGTATTTAAATCGGAAGATGGAAAGCTACTGGATTCTCGAAGTTTTGATATCAAAAAAAACAATTTCTGTACTTTCATATATCAGCCTCAAAATAAGGAGTCTGATACACCGATTGCTGCAGTTGCCCCTATACAACCTTCGTCGAAACCCAAAGAGCCCAATGCTGGTATACCGAGAGTTATGACTAAAATAGACTACAATATATTGAAGAGTCATCCGTTTATGGGAGGTGATTATATAGGAACTGTAGACGAAAAATCCTTACCACACGGACACGGCACATACTCTAAGCAACAGGTAGCTTATTGCGGGCGATTTGAGCATGGTAAACCTGTAGAAACATTCTCTGTTAAATGCGAAAATACGGAGCAGCCATTTATATATAGTGGAACTCTGACTGATGACTTTAAGCCTAAAGAAGGAATACTGAATTACACAAAGGAAAACAAATCTTTTGAAGGAGTCTTTAATGGTTGGGCTATTTCGAAAGGCTTGAAAAGACGCGACGGTAAACGAGTGTACGAAGGCGAATTTCATGAATTCAAAGGTGTAGACGGTGAAAGCTATTCACTTTATCATGGTCACGGAATTTTGTACGAAGAAGACAGCATTTTCGAAGGTGAATTTGTATTTGGTAGAAAACAGGGAAAAGGTACATTGGTCTATAAAGATTCTAACCGCCCTCCAGTAAATGGTATCTGGTTGGAGGATATTCTCATAGAAGCTGAAAATAATCAGTCAGACAAATCGGAACATTATGCAAATAAAGATATCAACGATGAAGCTGAAACAGAAACATCCGTTGCCGGAGCAGAAGCAACAAACAAGGTAGAACAGTCCGTTGATGATATTCAGAAAATAAATGCCGAAGACTCCGAACCCGTTGAATTGTGTACTGTAATGCTGGAGTTACCGGAAGAGCCGATTCAAATAAAATATGCTGACGGAAAACTTTTACCTTTTAATAAAGAAGAGCCAATAATAGAAGTTGAACCAGAAATAACTCTTACGGCGGAACTTCTTTCTGACGAAAGGATACATGTAGATTTTAAAACTTCAGCTGATATCGAACTGTTACAGCAATGGAATATTGCACAGGAAATTCAAGCCATATTAGCCGAACTACCAGAAATAACCGGCAACGGCAAACTGACTCTACTGGAAGGAGAATATGAAGGCGAATGGAACATAAGAAAACAACCTCACGGAATGGGCTGTCTGCACATGAAAAACGGTAATATTTATACCGGCAAATTTAATAACGGAGTTTATCATGGTAGAGGTGAGATCATCTGTAAGAATGGAGACAAATTGGAAGGTGTTTATTCGAACGGACTCAAGGAAGGTGAATTTATTCTTACCACAGCTCATGGCAAGGTACGCAAGACCTACTGGTCTAAAGGAGAATTGATATCGTAAGTTTCATAAAAACAAAAAATGTCGTATCAGAACTCAATCAGATAATGATACGGCATTTCTGTATCAAAGAAAACTTTTACTATTCAGAACAGTCATTTCAGTTTTTAGACACACAATTAAAAGTTATATTCAGAGTTCTTCAGCAAACAAATTAATGAAGTTCATACTTTTTCTTGTTTCCTCAAGCAATGTGTCTGATGTAAATTTATTATCCTTTAGAATAGAGTAATCATTCACTTTTATTATACTCGGCTGCGCTTGCAGATTTGAGTCTTCTGCTGTTTCCTGTCCTAATTCAGAATCCTGATTCCGTCTCAGTTCTTGCTTAGGATTCCTTTCTAACCCACATTCCAGATTCTTTTCAGAATAAAGTTCCTCCTCTAAAGGTTCTTCGTATTCATTATAATCTGTTTTATTCGTAAAAATATTAGGCTGGGTATTTACTCCCATGGATTGCCGTTGAAGAGCCCATTCTGCTTCTTTTTTTAAATATGAATTTATATCAATCTCCGGTGGAGTTATTTTTTCGACCATACTTTCAGCATCATTTTCCGTTTCATTCTCATCATGTTCTACACCTAGTATCGGAATAATCAGTGCTGTATGATTATCAGAGGACAGACTGCAATGACTTTGTATAAGATAGGAAATCTCATCCAAAGTCCGATAAGGTGCAAAGATAAATCTTATCATTTCATCTGTAAGGTATTCTGTCACACCGTCAGTGCATAACAGAATATAGTCTCCGGACTGTATATCGGATATTAATTCTATATCCGGTTCTATATCCTCATACGGTAACACTGCCTTATCCAGCTCATTTCGTGATTGATAGGTTAGGGCTTGAATAGGACTCAATTGTTGGTGTTGAATTAAACGGTATACCAGACTATGGTCTTCCGACCTGTACAGGAATTCAGTTATGTTATCAGGACGGATAACATAAATTGTACTGTCTCCAAGATGAGCGGCCAACACCCCTTCTGGAGTCAATGCGACAAAGGTTAATGTTGTTCCCATGTGCCTTTCCCCATCATCAGCATGTGGGTGGTTATCCAGAAGATGTCGAACATATTTAAAGAGTGAAAGGAAATGTTCTGTTGTTGGCATCTCACCCATAAAGTTCAGATAATTGTCAATCAGACCATCAGCTACAAGCCTGCTTGCCACTTCACCATGTTCATGTCCTCCCATACCGTCGCACACGGCAAAAGCCTTACAACTGTCATCCAGTTTGTCGAGTGAAGGACTATACGCATCTTCCTGATGATTGCGCTTACCTATTCCTTGTATTAAGCGCGGTGTACCTATTTTGATATACATGCCTGTTATATTAAATATCTTCTACAATTACAGTTAATTCTCCCATGGTCAGCGTCATTCCCTTGGCCAGCTTCCAGATAGCTCCAGTAGGCAATTCCTTGCCGTTCAACAGTGTCTGATTTGTATTTTTACTGTTCATAATGAGATTGACGTAATGTCCGTCGCCAGTTTCGACCGTAGTAATGCACACATGACGCCGGCTGACAGTCTTTGGTACATCATGAAATCCCTTATCTGGACTATCCACAGGTGCCACACGTCCAACAGTCTGTTCGCCAACCGACATGGTAAGTGATTCGCCTGTTGACTGATTAATCAACGTTGCAGGATTACAGAATAAATGCGGGTCATGTGCCTTGTTAACTAATGTCATGACAGTTTTTTCCATAACTACTGTGTTGCAGCCGTTATCACCCTTTTGTTGTATAATATGTTTGTTGATAGAGTTTTGTTCTTTACCAGTATTCAGATAATCAAGAACTGTATGTTTTCCTTCCTGTTCGTTGGGAATACAGTTCATACGGAAGTAATTCTTGATTGGTTCCGACAAACCGCAACGGTCACAACATTTTGGTAAGTCATTCATCGCAGGATCACCAGCTCTCATGTCGTAAAGATATTTTTGTCCGCAATGCGGGCATGTCAATTCATATTGTATATTCTTCATTTCCAGTAAATCGTTTTAATGTCATTCTTATTCACATCGCGTATTGTGAAATCCGTATTACCTAAACGGATGCTCATACCATCGGTAAGTTCAATTGTTTCTCCCATCTTCAATTCCATTTTATCTACCTTACAGGTTCCTGCACTCAGATTGGTTAATAAAACTTGTAAACCTTTGTTACATGAATTTATATTGATAGATATATGCCGACGGCTCATGGTCGTGTCATCTGTCAGACAAAGTACATCTGCCTGCATGGTTTCATCGTAGCGTCCGAATGTTGTTTTTTCCAAAAAGAACAGATAAGGATATTTGTCATCATTTCTGAAGAGGACAACCCCACTGCAGAATACATGCTTGTCTGATTCCTGATTCTGTTTATCAGACTCCGGAGTGATATTCTGCTTATTCACACCCTCAGACTCCTTGGAAGATTTCTCATTTTCTTCAGGATTAAATAATGCGTCTTTTATAGCGAAACGTTGTTTACAAACGGGACAGTTGAAAGTTTTCTTTATAGCTAAAGCAACAGGAATATTTAGTCTGAGAACTGTGCCGCAATCAGGATTCGGGCATTTTACAAAAGTTACGTTAGTCATATTATCCACAGTTAACTATATAAATCAGTAAAATCAATATCAATATTATCGGAGGATAGTGACGAGTCATAAACGTCAGCTGGTATATCATTATCCTGCTGTTCTGTTCCATATATCTCCTCATTTTCAATATTTATCTCTTCATCCGACCCTGATAATACAGTAACATCATCCGAAGATATATTTTCAACTTCTACACAGGTTATTTCCTCAATATCATTGGTTATGGTTCTTTCTAAAGAAGAGATCAACACATCTGTATCACCATTTGCAGCCTGCTTATATGCCCCATAAAGTCTGTCCATATCTTCTTCATCCAGATTCTCATACTCTTCGCGTGTATAGGTATTATATAGATTTCCATGCCATTCAAACACGCCTCCTCCACTACCACATAATTGTCGGGCCTGACGGAATGCCTCTCCGAAGGAAAGATCATCTAAATTAACATATTCTGCCGTTATAGCGGTTGCCTCGACCTCTGCAAGAACCTCATCCTCTGTAACAATAGAGTAATCTCCTTCATAATAATCCATATTATCTATACTCTCGGATTCGTGTTCATTCACATCTGTTTCGCTATTCGAAACCGACTGTAAGTCTTTCTCGTAATCATCCTCCATTATCGACCATACCTTGTTAATGGCATTGGCACCTGCTACCGCAGCTCCTGCACCAATGGCAATAGCGGTCTTCTTCGCAAAATTATGTTTATTTTCCTGGTCCATATAATCCAGTTTAATCGTTTATATTCAGTTTACATATTCTACAGCCCTTGCCACATTTGCTTCCTGTCGATAATTCATAAAACGGAATAGGTATATTGGACTGTTCATAAAACAGAGGTTTGTCAGGCTCCAACGGACATCTGTATTGTTTTCGTAACATATGTAGCCGTTTTACCGTCCTCGCTTGCGATATCTGTACTTGCTTTTGTTGTCCGTATATGGCAACAGCCTGCAATGCAATGAAAACAATGCACAATATCAACCATGATATTTTTCCTCCGGTACCCATTCGCAAGGCCAATAAGACCAAAATAGGCAATCCGTTAGCTAATTTAGCCAAAGCACTATACAGACTTTCTGTTTTCTTGAACGCTGCATATTCATTATAGATTGTTCGCAGATTTTCAAGTTGTTTTGGTGTCAGGGTCTTGTTTCCATTCTCATGTTCTTTAGGCTTATCGATATTATTTTCAATATCATGTTCTTCAATAGGCTTTACAGGTGGAATAATCTCAGAAAACTTTCCAGCTTGCACAACCTTATCGGGCTTAACGGAGCTACCAGTGATTTCATACTTGGAATGATTGGATTTAGCTAAGTCCGATATTATTGGCGGTAACCCGTTGATAATACGAAAATCGTTAATAGCTCCGACAAGATCTAATTTGATTTTCTTGTCTCCCAAACGAATATCATCGGATGGCTTAATAACTTCGGAAACGACAGACAAACCATTTATCCAAAGATTGTTTTCAATATTCAACAAACTTATAATGTACTCGTTTTTCTTTGTCATATTCAACTCAGCATGCTGAGAACTGATTGTTATATCTGTCAAAGATTGAGTTTGCTGACCTTTGCGTCCTATGATAAGTTTATTATATCCCATATCATTTTATTCTGTCTGTTACAAATATACTGTAATTGTTCATCAATTCATAGGAACTTGATTTCCGTTTTTTCCACTTTACTCAATTCCCTATTCTTTTATGGTACAAACAATGACATGACCCCGGCAGGTATCCAAACAATATCTTCATCGAACACCTCGTCCTCACTCATACTCATACGCAATTCATTTCCATCATCCGACCGGTAAAAAAAAGAATCCACTTCTTGCAGTTCATTCCACAAGGGATCACCCATTCCCGTATCCAACAGTTTTCTACCTAATTGAGGATGACTTACCACAAAAAGTTTATCCTGTACTCTTGCAGTTCTCCTATCGCCTCCGGTCAGCGCGGTAAATAGGGAATCCGCTATTTCAACCTTTACCGGCACAAACAGACGGTCCTTTCCTGGACATACATCCTCTTCGAACACCACTTTGGTCTGCAATGGAGTTTCTCTGAAACAGTAGAACAATCCAAACCCTATAATAGCAGTCAATAAAATTATAATTAATCTGATTTTTATCATTGTAATTTGTTTTATTCATCTATACTTTTTTCACTTTCCATATAACTTCGGAATTCCGGACTATATATAACAGCCTGAACAGCTTTTATAATCAGATTGTAATTATGTCCTCCATCTGCATTACTGAAATATATAACATAGAATCGGTTATCTTTTACCAATCTGTCCCACTGATTCAAATCTTTTATATCGTGTAGCTTGTTCTTACTTATAACCAAACCTAAAAGCTGTGTTTCAGACCCGGAGTTTTTCTGACTGATTGTACCTGTTTTACCATACAAATAATAACCTTGTTTTTCCAGACTTGCAGCAATTGCTCTAAGAGCTCTTGCCGTACCATCATCTTTAACAACTTGATTCATTCCCTTAAATAAATAATTAGCCCAAATATCCGAGTAAAGATTCTTAGTCTTATCATACATCGGATCGCGTTCAAAAGGCTCGTATTCATCAGGCGATGTTCTTGGGTTCAAGGTCAGACGATAAGATTTGTTCTGATTAAACAGTTTACCGAACATTTCTGCCATCTTTGCTGGAGTCACCTCGAAAGGCGAGGCTCCCAACGTGGTATTCGTTATAGCATCCTTTGTCCCCTGTCTGGTAGTACGTTGCACATCAGGCAAGAAAGAAACCCTGTTAAAGGCATAGGCGTAGTCGGAATAATACTTCGACATATCTTCCGGCAATTGCAACAGGTCGCGCGAACGGTTTATCTGATACGCAGGCATATTCTGAGGAAAATCGCTGTATAGTTCAAAATTTCTTTGGAACCCTAGTGCCAATGCACCACTCTCATGTCTACCCATTCCATCCAAGGTGACGAACTGTCTGAAATTAAAATTCTTCGTTTTATCACCTACTCTCAAGCTAAAAGCCGGGAAAGATGTATCATTTTTCGGACTGTAAGGCAGGAAAAGTCTCGATTCTCTGCCTAATCGTACGTATGCCAGTTGCTCTCTCAAATAATCGGGTTTATAGAATCCCATAAATACCATAAGCGAATTAAAATAGTTACTTGACCGCATCATGTATCGAGTTATGTCAACCATACTTGGATCCTTACCATTAATCGTTTCATCCATAAAAAGAGATGAAAAACTTTTTTTCATTCCAGCGTAAAAAGGACTAATCACATATTTTTTCCCATTTCTAAAACTCAATTTTTGTTCTGCAGAGTTGAAGTAGAGTTGCAATTTCCTCCAATCATAACATACCAAAGAAGCCACAGATGTGAATGTAATCGGCTTTATAGACGATCCCGGTCCTGGCAACATATAATTAAAGTTTAGATCACCAAACGTATGCTCCTCTGACATGTTATCACCATAGAGGTAGAACTGCTGGCTGAGTTTGCTTATTTCCTGCTCGTCGTTAGGACTGACACGGTAATATCCGCTATTACGATACGGATTTTTTGCGGTAACCATAGCCTTTATCTTTCCGTTACCGTCTGCCACGATAACAGCTCTAGCGTTTGGTATATCATTTTTTCGGAACTGACTCATGTTATTATAAATATCCTCTGTCATAGAGTAGCTTAACGACAAAAGCACATCGGTTTTACGACGATTTTCATCTTCTCCCGAATATGTTGCCTTGGCAATATTTGCCACATGATATGGATAGAAAAATTTCTCTCCAAGTGGATATACCAGTGTACGACGGCCATTCACAAGCATGTTACGGGCGAAATATTTGTTTACATCTCCCCTCACATATATATTACCGCCTTGATTACCTACATGTTCATTCCGTTCTGTTTCTATACAGTCATCGCTCTGCAATACCATGTAATATGATTGCCTTCCTGTCATAGACAAAGGATATGCTGTTGCTCCGTTCTTCACAGTGAATGGTATGCCTCGTGGTCTGGCTATAAACACTGGTTTATTACCGGCTATCCAACTGTTATCCAGTTTAGCTAAATATATTGGAAAATCATAAGATAACTCCTTATGCACGTCAAGTCTTTCAGCCGAATTATGAAATGTGATATCACCTTGTCCCATTGGACTTTTAACGCTAAGGACAGAAGTCTTGACAGCATTATCAACCGATAGAATATCACCTTGCCATACCTGCTCATCCGATTCAGGTGTAGTAAGTCTGTAATATCCTTTTGCTATATTGAACTGTAGTATACCTGTCTGATCGGCTTTCAGATGAATAATATCTGTAGATTTATTGTCCTTAGATAATTGGTCACGGTATATCTTGTAAAGGCTGTAAGTAAAGTTTGATACTTCAGGACTCCATTTCCCTGACTCATCCTTTTTACCGCTAAATGCCTGGTCACGGTCGAAACGATTAACCAGTTGTGAATAATCCGACTGCAGGGAACGCGGTTTTACCTGAACAGCAAATCTCTTTTTACTTGCTGATTCAAATTCTTCATCAGTCTTGAAATGTTTAACTATACCTTCACTGGCTAAAGTATTACGGTTTTCCTGTTGATAGGATACAAATATCTGATTAAGCTCTTTTAATTCAGATTTTGCCTTATCCAACGCATTACCTACATTGAAGTTTCTCTTGGAATCGGACAAACTTGGTGGGATACATAACACTATAATACATATAACAGCCAATGTGCCAAGCACCTTTTTGTCCAAAGTATGTTTTTCTCCAGAATCGTAACCATCATTCTCTATTGGCTTCAGCGTAGCAAATATAGCTATTCCAAATAGGAAGGATGTATAAACTAATGTCAAAAGGGAATGTTGACTTATCATAGGAAAATCCTGCCCAAAGAAAATAAAACGGTTCGTCACAGCCATGATAATAAATATAGCTTGACAAATCAGCAAGAGCATAGCCCCGCTACCTAATAGAGTGCGTCTTTCTCTATTTCCAGATGATACATATACTACGGCAAACAATAGTATAAACAGAACTACCAAAATGTAAACAGACCATATAGAATGCTCACCAATAACATAACGGTTTAATACTACGTCAGTCTTTTGCGTATCCCATGTTACACCTTTGTTGAAGTGGCTGCGTAGCTCGTAAGGTTTTGAAAAAGGTACAGCCTGTTCCCAAGAGCTGTCTTTAAGATAATATCCCAAATACCATTGATTTTGAGAAGCCTCAAACAGTCGTTCCAAATCACGGCTGCCGAAGCTGTTGTCGAGCATAATATCATCAATATTCTTAAAATGTATTTCCGAACGGTATAAAAAGTGTCTGTTCGATTCTAATGCTTGTGGTATCTTAAATATAATTACTAAATATATTAAAGGTAATATAACCAAAGGAGCGTATTTCCATTTACTCTTGATATTTCTGTCACGGACCAATACAATTAATGGATAGGACACAACCGCCATTACAATGAACAGTCCAAAGGCAATCCACTCAAAATGATTGTAAAGTAAGGATACCATGCGAGGTCCGGTAAGCATAAGCAGAACAAAGAAGGCGACAAGTCCTATCATGTAGCAGAACCTTATAAATCGCCAAAATATAGAAATCCGGCTCTTATCCTTGAATGCTCCAGGTTTCTGAAAATGCATCAGACACTCAAGAGCAAGATACAGCATGAAAAACATGATAAACACGATGCCGAATCCGGTATCTTTGGATACAGGAATAACCAATGTCATAAATAAGGCTAAGTAACGGGTTATAATCCAAGGCCAGTATGCCTTGTCCTCGCGGAGAACTTTCTTTCTGTGGTATAACAATTCAATAATGAAGAATGCTATTACCGGGAAAAAGACATATCCCATACGAGGTGACAACGTTTTGGCTATAAGCACTCCAATTGCTAAAAGAACAATAACTATACCTGGTAGCTTCAAATATGGGGCAAATCGGGAAAGACGTTTACCATTGTTCTTTAAGACCGGCTGTTTATCACCTTTTTTAAGCAGATATAGTTTATATACAATAGTAGGTAATAAAACAAATATAAACAAAGCTAAAGGTACTCCCCAAAAAACATACTTAATATCCAAATATCCGTTTACGAAACGTGTCTCATTGATACCTTCCAATGGAGGGAACACTGCAGTACGCCATGCAATAAAAGCCCTGTACGTTATCAAAGCCATCAAACCTAACCATAGAGCTATCTCAGCTTTAGATTCAATACGTCCGTAACCTACAGCTATAGAAAGTCCTGCCATTAACATGACAATCAGAATAAGCCAATACCCCTTGTCGGCATTAAACTTATCCGTTGTTCTGAAATCCTGCAACACAAAATTCGGATTCACGTATCGTCCAGGTTGGTCAATTGTAAACTCATCACCAGCCTTCAACAAGTAAGTACCATCTTTTCTTTGGGAAAGATTATTACCTGGTATTGATAAGTCGTACATCTGCATCTTACATACCAAAGCTACCCTGCTTTCTTCCGGCAGGTATTCAAGTGCATAGCGGAATTGTTGCTCGGAATTAAACTCAGCCAATACTGGATAATAAAGCGCACTGGTAGTTGCAGCTTCGGCCATAGCTTGCAAATCCGATGTAACAATAACTGTTTGTTTATGGTCAAGCGAATCTTTCTCGTAAGGCAACAGATGTTTGATTTGGGTATTCATGTCAACCTTCAGTTTCTTTTCGGCGGTCAACACTGGTTTTATTATAGGAGTGGCGTGCATGCCGGAACCAATGGAAATATACCCTCCAGCAGGTATTCCGATAGTATACGATTTACTAAATTCAGCAGCCTGGTATTCACCCTTATCCGTTCGCACTGTTTTCAAAACCTTAAGGATTTCAGAATCCAATGATATGTAAAATCCCTGACCGAATTGTTTCTTTGCGCTTAAACCGGCTTTTTCGCGTACAATGGATACACCACGCAGCCACTGCCAGTCCAGCGGATAATCTTCTGGTACCAGCAGATTGCTAATAAGGTCAGAAAGAGGTAACGAACGCAAGATAAAACGGAACAATGTATCTTGTTGCACTTCCACAGTCTGTCCGTTTATTCCCAAAGTAGTCTCTATCAGTTCGTGATATCTTTTAATTTTTTTATTTTCCTCCCTATCTGTAATTCTTACTGAGAGTGACGCACCACTCTCAAAATCCAAAGTAAACTGGCTGTTAAATGAAGGTAGATTTGCGGTATTCAGTATGCGCTGATATTCATTCTCTTTGATATATACCGGTTGACATAAATTATTATGTAATACTATGGAATCCTTACTTCCGTCAAGTATTGCGAAACCATTTAGTCCGGGCACAGCGAAAAGTGGTGCCAGTTCATGATTTTCGCGCATGTCTATCAGACTGACTGTAGAACCTTTTGCTGTAAATCCGGTAAACTTAAGTGCGTGATGGTCTATATTGGTAAATACTTCCTTACCGGGATTATATAAATGGTGAAGTGTAACCATAGAAGAAATACCTCCAAGCAAAAGCAATATCAATGAGGTATGTCTGATATTATATCTTACCAACAGATAGATTAGAGAACATATAAACACTGTATTTGTTGTAAGCGTAAAGCCATACAGCAAAAACATAACGACCCAAAATATAAGCAACAGAATGGGCTTGACTGGGTGTGATAAATTATTCGAGTATGTATTCAATGCCATTACAAGAAAGTATTATCTATTATAGTATTTTTTCACTTATGTTGAATGTATCCATGTATGGATGCCTGCTTCAGACTGACTTCGTCATGACTGAACAGTTCGTACAATGCCAGAACCTCTTTAGGTGTATTAAAAGGATTTATTTCCAATTCACATGCTCCGGCCTGCTCTACAGAACAATCCAAAAGCACACTTTTAGGATTGACCATCATACGTTCTTGAAGATTAACATCATTGGTGCGATAACGGCAAAAATCGGATGTTTGCAATGCTATCTCCGCTATCAGAGAACGTAAACGCGGATAATCATCATTGGTTAACGGCAATGTAGCGCCTTGAAAAGCATCTGCCCATTGCTGCCCATATTTTCTCTGCATCTGTACACACCACAAGTATGATTGGCGGTATATATCCAGCTCATCCAACAACCGTTTCTTTTCCGATTCATCTGGTCTCCCCTGCTCCTGTGGTAAGTTTAAGTAAGCATCCATAATGGTACAGATAAACTTCTCAACCATCAGTCCCTCTTGATACGTAGGCAATGGTTGTACTTTTTCTTCTTCAGAGAATAAAGACTGGTTTATACCAGATTCTGTAGGACTTACTGTGTTTTTTTTAAATACTTTACTTATCTGAAAGATGATAAGCAGTACGAACACAGCTACAGTTGCGGCTGTCACCTGTAAAGGATTTAACCATTCGTCAACCACACCAGGAAAATTGAGAGTAATAACAATGGTTGCAGTCAAAATAGAAAGTATAAGATTTGTTTTCATGCTCATTGAGGATTAATTATTTCTGGAAACTTAAAATATCTCAGGTCTGCCATATCGGAACTCACCTGTTGCGAATCGTAATTAGGGAATCGACTTTCATATATCAAAGAACTTTCTATAGGTATTTTTGCGGCCACCCTAGTAAGTTGCGAAACGTTATTATTAGTCCGTAACAGTAACTCTGTTCCGTTATAGTACAGATTGAATTTATTATCTCCGGATGCACTCTTGCCAATCAATGGAATAGCTGTCTGTATCTCGCGTCCGTTCAAGAATAGTACCTCGTTAGATTTAATCTGAATATCACAACCCTTATTCAGAAAATCCTCATTTACCTCGAATGATTCCACAGGCGTTAAACGGCCAGCCTGTTGATTTGCACTGGAAAGCCATTTATCTAATATATTATCAAACCACACGCCTCCGGCTCTTACATTTTGTGATTTAGAATTACCGTCATTCTTATCCAAAACTATACCAACAGAAGGTATACCGGACAATCCGCAGTTCCCATTTACCATTTTAAACTGAAAGAGTCCGTATAGACATGATACCTTAGCCGATTTAGAGTGAAACTGTATCTTGTCTTTTGTAATGCCGAAGTATTTTTGCATATATGCCTGTAGCGTGTCTCTAAGCATAGGATATCGGAATGCACGTCCGGCCAAAATAACCTCTTCAAATCTTGCAGCAGGAGTCCAATTTCCAGCTATTTCATTAGGCATGCAATTCGATTTTATTCTATTACGTAACAGATTATTGGTAAGCAATCGGCATATTTTGTCGCAAGTGGCATGTATGATTCCGAAACAGTCACCGTAGTCGCCTTTATTTTCTTTAAGGAATGAGGTTAGCGCTCCTAAATTCATATTATGCCATTCATTACCAAATTTTTCTTTTAATAATTTACAATTATGCTCGGCAGTAAAAACATTCTTATCAGCCTTTTTTATCTCTTCCAACTCATTGCGCAGATTACGCAAACCCAGTTGATCTGTTTGCGCGCTAAAAAGTAAAGACTGCATAAGTTTCTTTCTACCATCATTATTCATGAATCCAACAATCACGGCACAAATATGATCAAACAACGCATAGGTTATTGCATTTCCTGAACCCACAAAACCGTCACGATAAAAGCTTTTGTACTCAACTATATTACTAATAGATATGATTGAAAAGTCCATGGTACCATTTCCACCATCAATAATCAGGTATGGTTTATCTGCTACTAATCTATCATCGAACCTGGCTTGGTTCCTGAAATAGCCTAAGAATGAAGCATCACTCTCGCTGAATGTATTTATTTCAAGACGGAAATTACCTAACACAGGATCATCCAAATAACTCTCGAACTTAGTTTGAACAGCCGTTACCATTTTACTGATCTGAATCATACTCATTACATTAGGCACCAACAATTCCAATTGCAAACCAAACGTACTTGTTTGTGAATCAATATACCTTAATCCGACGATATAATGGCAGACAGTTCTGATAAAATCCAACACAATATTACTATAATAACTTATAATATCCGGTACTCTATTATTCAATAAACCAATTTTGATATTAGGCAACTGTCGGCAATCACGTTGAAGTAAATTATCATCTGCCTGAAGACTAAGAAAAAGTGGACGTCTGTCTTTCAGGTAAAACAGTGAACGGAACAAGCATGAGTTATTTTCATTATCCTTCTGATACTGATGAAACTCATCATTTTTGTTATTCTTATACTGATCATACAGATGTGTTTTTGCCAGATCTATAAAGTTCAATGGTATTCCATCTCCATCAGATGATTTAAGAATTCCTTGTGAAGCTTCCGATCCAAAATCCAGTGCTGTCTGGAACATATTTACGCGCAATATCAGTTCAAATGTGAGTATAGACGACCAGACCTTATCACCTATATGTAATTTGCACAGCATCGATACCGATTTGCTTTCATGCTGATAATTGAAAGTCAAGTGATACCTGCCCTCTATTTTATTTACAGATATATGCTCATTTGATTTATTTTCAGGCTCTACTTTTTCATGTTCATCGTTAGAATAGAAATGCAATACATAATCATCAACATCTTTGTCAGGCTGTTCTATAGAATATAGGCTGACCTGTTTATCAAGATTCGTACATCTGTCAGAAGAAGCCTGTCCTTCAACAAGAAAAGCGAGCAAATTCAATTCCCCCATTTCTGGTATTTCACAAACAAATCGTTGCTCTTTATTAACTGTTTCCTGATCATCGTCAGAAAAATGCAAACTGATAAATTTTCTGGAATTGACCTCTATAGGCATCATATATCGCGACATAATATTATCGAATTAAAGGGTTTAACAATATAGTAAATAAAAAATAAGCAAGCATCCCTACTATTAGCCAGAAAATCATCAATCCAAATTTCCTGACAGTGGAATTAGATATGATTGAGACAACCGCTTTGGGGAGAAGATTTTGATTTTTTTGCAACGAGAACATGTTTAAGATATCCCCTAACCAGTTTCTTGATTTTTCCCCTTTAGTAGAATCGGATTCGTCAGAGGATTTCAATTCCAATGTCGCTATTACTTCTTTTGATTTTTCCGATTTCCAAGTGATAGATACAGACATGCCATGCATACTGGCGGAAATTTTACCATAATTCTCTACTTTAGCCACATCATTTATGTTATGCACAATCACGCATCCGGTAATTTCATGTTCCCAGAAAAAGTACGACGATCCTGTCTCTTCCATCAAATCGGAAAGAATTTGTAGCAATTTCAGATTATTGGAATTTTCGAACTTATAAATTGATACAGCTTTTGCCAACCAGGATGTATAGAACTTTATAACTTCATCGTCAATATTTTTACGAGCAGATACAACCATAAACAGATATTTGCCTTCTGTTAACGACAAATTAGCCGGGTAGAAATACAAATTACCGTCGAAAGGTTTAGTAATGGTCAAAACAGGTGTTTTCATGGGAATATTGATTTATTATTGTCTTTAAAAGATATTTTCGAGGTATAAGAATTTCAATACCTTATAATCTAAACATCTCAAGACTTATACAATAAACTGTAATTATTTTATTTTCATTCACAAAATTAATACTATCTCTTTATATTTTAACCAGATATGGTTTCCACAATTTCCAAAATAAATAATTTGTATATAGCTGTTATGCGGACCTACTATTAACAAAGTTACTGTAATATTTTGTATCTTCTATTATTTTTGACTGGATTTAAATAAAAAATTATTCAGATTATCGTCTTAAATAATAATCTCAGATGAAAATGCAATTATACTTTTCTGTAATATCTATATTTTTTCTTAAAGATTAGTTTAGTCAAAACTTTCTTATCAAGACAATAATATGTTGTGTTATTTTTATATAACTTTGTCAAAAAGAGATAACTATTATTCCTTAAAAATCACACTTATGATAGATCAGTACACACTCGACAAGCTGAAAGTAAAAACAAAATCAGAGTTAAAACATCATCCACAGATAGTTGATTTATACATGATACTTAAGGCATGCGATGAGAGAGCAAGAGCGAATTTATCACGTACACAGACCGTTTCGCCAAATTTTCATCCCTATGAAATTAAGTTAGGTACCTTGTTACGCATGTTTGGTCTGAAAGAAAAAAACTACGTAGCCAAGAAAGAAAATCTGGACAAACTGGCCCGATTCTTAGGATATCCCAGCCACCGGGCAATTTTAAGAGAAGCCCGTAGCAAGATGCGGTCGTATGCCGATAACCGATATTCCGGTTGTGATGATGAACGTATATTGTATAGTATCTGCCTGCAGATTGGTACCAGAATCAGCTTCAAATACCGTGAAGGTCGTGAGATTACATTGGTTTATAATGGAGACAATCTTTTTAAAGTTACTCGCGCTGTTATATCCCAAATGAAATTGGACAATCTGTATGAAATAATGGTAATCCGTGAAAGACAGCCTTTGGCTTGTATAGAACACAGCAATGGAGCCACCTATATATGTGGCAAAGATGGTGGAATATACGATATAATGGTCAATAATAAATCGTTAACTGATTACATCAGCTCTTTATGAAAAAACTGATATTGAAATGTCTGCTGGTTTATGCGTTTCTTCCTATAGCCGGCTACCAGTTTGGAATAACTCTGAAGAATATAATCCGCTTTCCATCGGAGTATATATTTTTTGGAGTAAGCACTATTGTATTCTATTTTCTGATGACCCGCTATGGTGGTCGCAGACTGTCATTTATACAAACATTTACTCATGAGTTGATACACAGTCTGTTTGTTTGGGCATCGTTGGGTAATGTTACTGAGTTCCACCTAAAAGAAAAATCGGGATATATTATGTCAGACCGTTCAAACATTCCTATGACGCTTGCTCCATATTTTTTTCCGCTATATACTATTTTATTGCTATCTATACGCCCTGGCATACTTCAATCCTATTATCCGTATTTTGATATAATAGGCGGATTATCGTTTGCGTTTTATCTTAACATGATAAAAAACCAGACCGGTTTATGGCAGACCGATATAAAATCGATTGATTGGCGACTTTCATATCCATTCCTGATTTCCATGGTATTTTTCTGCTGCTATCTGGTAATAGAATCCTTACACAGTTCGTTATGGAATGCGCTTGTTAATTTTGGACTATTTATATGGAGTCTGATTTTCTGACAATCAAAAAAAAGAAGGTCATATCATTACCCAATACAGAGTTTGATATGACCTTCTTAAGTACTATAGTAAAATCTGATTACTCACCCTTGCATTGATATATAGCCTATTTATCCTTTTTCTGAATGTAGAGACATTCAATAAGTCCGGTATCTTCATTAACATATTTGTCGACAACCTCATAACCGTTAACAATGTAGTTATTACTTATCATCATCTCCAGTGTATGTTGTGGGTCTGTTGGTGAACCTATTAAATCAGTGCCATTCGTTATTAAATAATAAGCATCCGGTGCTAAATACTTTTCCAATATCGGGCCACGTTCACCCATATTCCAAAGAATGTTCGCTAATTTCAACGAATCTGTAAGTTCACTGTCAGATATATCACCCGGTACACTGATTTTTACAGAATCTGATTTTACAGGTGTTGGGATATCTGTATCTTCTGATTTTTCTATTATTGTTCTCCAATTGAATACACCCCACATAACGCCAAAACCAAGACAGACAAAGACCATATATTTTACATATTCGTTCCATTTTGAAGAATCTTTTTTACCACCTGGATTATCTTCTGAATCCGGATGAACAGGATTTTGGCCTGAAGGTGGATTATCACCATTATTTTCTGATTGTAAATTTCCATTTATTGTATCTTCACCACCATTAACATCTGAATCCTTTTCTTTTGATTTCGGTTGTTTTTCCATTACAACCGTTTTAGGATTAAGTACCTCTGTTTCATAACCTGAAGGGGTATTTTTTTTATCATTTTTTTCTGATTCATCCTCTTTTCCTGGTTCTGATATACTGTCAATATCAACTAGCGTTGGAATATTCTCTGTATCAGTAAGTTTAATACGCTTAGAGTTTGCTAAAATTTCCTTCTCATCATTTGGTATAATTATAGGCTTCTTCACATCGTAACCCTGCGGTAATGGTTGTTTCAAGGCTTCATTACAAAGCGCATCAAACTGATCTACATTCTGAGGGCGGTTTTCGCGAAAGACTTGCATAGCTTTCTTCAATATTAACTCACCTCGAGGGTCGGCATAAGCAGGATAGACCAATCCATTTGTACTCAATACTCCCCACTCTTCAGGATGCTTACCTGTAAGCAGAAAATATAGGGTTGCCCCCAATGAATAAATATCCGCTGCAGCGTCCAACTTTATTAGTTCACCACTTTTGTCACGCGTAACACTTAATTCCTGAGGGCTATAACCTGGACTACCAGCTTGATTACTACCGGAAAGTTCTGCTTTATGTGTATCACTATTGAGTGACTTACACAAACCGAAATCAATGAGATACGTTTTAAAAGAAGACCCAGTCTCGCTGGTAATCATATTATCCGGCTTAATATCCAGATGCAGAAAATTACTATTGTGTACATAACGCAAAGCATCCATAGCAGTTGTAAGAATTTTCAGAGCTTTTTCCAAATACATGCAACCGTGATTTGCAACATATTCGTTGAGCGTTAAGCCATCTATTTTCTTCATCACATAATAAGAAGTACCATTAGCATCAAACTTGCTGAAAACATCAACTATATAGGGATGATTCAACATCTTTAGAATCTCTGCTTCAGTCTGAAATTTATCAAGGTATTTACTGAATTTATTTTTGTCAAAAGGACTTATCTCATTATCGTTTATACGTTTGCATTCATAACGAATAAAGAACTCTTTGACTATTACTTCGGTATAAAGATCTTTTCCAGAAGATAAATTTGAATATTTGCGGTCATAATATTTGCCTTGATAAGTATTAGAGAATCCCCCTCCACCTATCACACCGGTTAATTCCAATTTAATCCCATCAGTTAATTCCACAGGGAATACATAAGGAAAATTTTTTATAGAATTTTCTATGATACGTTCGATATATTTATCCATAGCACTTATATTTTGTTTAAACTAATAAAAACAGCATTTTAAGCAATCTTATTATAGGGCTGATTTTCAAGCAAATATACAATTTACAACCAATTTCCTTTTTCCGTATTTTACAGTACTATATAAATTGAACTACGTGTTAGTATCTTTTCCGGAAATTGTAAAGAACATCTGCAGAAAGGCTCTGTTTTCCAATCACAAAAATTATTTTATTGTGTTTCCAGTATCTTTAAAGACTCAATTGCATTCTTATTCCCTTGTTCTGCTGCTTTTTGAAACCATTCAACAGCTTTGATTAAATCTTTAGGGACATCACCTATACCATAATAATAACAATAACCTAAATAATATTGTGCTTTAGCATATTCTTGTTCTGCAGACTTACGCCACCATTCAGCTGCTTTATCATAGTCAGATGGGACACCTTCACCTTTATAATAGCAAATACCTAAATTACACTGTGCATCGGCATCTCCTTGTTCTGCTGCTTTACGAAACCATTCGACTGCTTTTGTATAATCCTGATACACACCTTTTATCCAATAAATATAGCCTAAATTTACCTGTGCTTCCGGATATCCATACTCAACTGATTCCTGAGCAAGACGGAATGCCTTAACCGTATCCTTTTTAAAGCCATTACTTCCTTCTAAATAATCTAAAGATTGAAAATATTTACATATCGGCGTATCGTACTGATGCGTCTTTATGTAACATTCTCTGGCTTTTATAGTATCCTTTTCCGTACCTCTCCCCTTATAATAATGATTTCCGAGAAACCCCCAAGCATCAGGTTCGCCTTCGGCTGCTTTTTGCTTGAAAAGAGGGAAAGACTTATCGTATTTGCGAGTCCTGTAATATTCTATTGCACGTTCAAACCAGTCATCTTGTACAGATACATTAATCGATGTAACATCTTTTGGTGATGCAATATTCGAATTCAAAGCTATTTCTTCAGGATTCCATCCATAAGGAGTCACCTGATCCAGACGGCAGA
>OLSG01001521.1_pt1 | contig 23257 bp, 19 predicted proteins | sample 1673041 | NCBI WGS metagenome assembly OLSG01 (sample SAMEA3136749, study PRJEB25190) | human gut metagenome | reverse complement strand
CCCGTACGCACCGCGAAAGTAAATAGCAAATTAAAGCAAAGCTCTGAAATTCAAGAATTTCAGAGCTTTTTCTTTTTCTCCGCTTCGGCAAAAAAAAGTGGTTTTAAGCAGTTCTCACGTGGCTTATTCGTGGGACTTTTTGAAAACCGTTTTTGCTCCCACGAATTGACGCATTTGTCTTTGATTGTCAGTATTTTGCGTAGCTGGTTTTTGAGCGTAACAAACTAATTTTGTACCACTTAAAAATCAAAGAATTATGGGAGCAGTGAAAAGAAACACACTAAGCGTATTATTTATCATCAAGAAAGCGAAAAACACAGGTAATCGCGAGAAGATCAAAATCAAAATAAAACAAAATAGAAGGAGAAAATACAATGGGCGTAAAAAACGACAACAGCAGCAATAACAATAACAGAAAACCCTATTTATACTACTACTGTATCGTCCTTCTCATTGTAATGGTATTGAACGCATTAGTATTTCCATCTGTCATGGAGCGTTCCGTAGAAGTACCATTTAATGAGTTCACCACACAGTTAAGTTCAGGAAACGTAGAACAGGTCTACGTCAACAGTGACTATACAGAAATTTTGTATACATTAAATGAGGATAAAAACAAACCGTGGTCTGCGGTTACCTATAAAACAGGAAACATGACCACTGCAGATGATCTGGTAAACCGTCTGGAAAGCGCAGGAGTCCAGAATTACAGCAGAGAGATCCCCACTCAGGCATCCCCATTACTTAACTTCCTGACCACCTGGATATTCCCGATCCTTATGTTTGTGATCATTGGTCAGCTTATGGGCCGTATGATGGCCAAGCGTATGGGCGGTGGAAGCAGTGCAATGACTTTTGGAAAATCCAACGCAAAAATATACGCAGAAAAAGAAACAGGTGTAACCTTTAATGATGTAGCAGGGGAAGAAGAAGCCAAAGACGCCTTAAAAGAGATCGTAGACTTCTTGCATAACCCGGATAAATACGCACAGATCGGTGCAAGCCTTCCAAAGGGAGCTTTACTTGTAGGCCCTCCAGGAACCGGTAAAACTCTTTTAGCAAAAGCAGTAGCAGGCGAAGCCAAAGTACCATTCTTCTCCATTTCCGGATCCGAATTCGTAGAAATGTTCGTAGGAATGGGCGCAGCCAAAGTAAGAGACTTATTCAAGCAGGCCAACGAAAAAGCACCATGTATCGTCTTCATCGATGAAATCGATACCATTGGTAAAAAGCGTGACGGCGGCGGAATGGGCGGAAACGATGAGCGGGAACAGACCTTAAACCAGCTGCTTACAGAAATGGATGGTTTCGACGGAAAGAAAGGCGTTGTTATCTTAGCAGCTACCAACCGTCCTGAGTCCCTTGATCCAGCGCTTCTCCGCCCGGGACGTTTTGACCGCCGTGTGCCGGTAGAACTTCCGGATCTTCAGGGGCGTGAAGCTATCTTAAAGGTCCATGGCCGCAAGGTAAAAATGGATGAGTCTGTTGATTACAACGTGATCGCCAGATCTACAGCAGGTGCCAGCGGTGCTGAACTTGCAAATATCATTAACGAAGCAGCTTTAAGAGCCGTCCGTCAGGGCAGAAACCTGGTATCCCAGGAAGATCTTCAGGAAAGCGTAGAAACCGTTATTGCAGGTTACCAGAAGAAAAATGCTGTGATCCCTGCAGACGAGCGAAAGATCGTAGCTTACCACGAAGTAGGACATGCATTGGTAGCTGCCTGCCAGACCCATAGTGCTCCGGTACAGAAGATCACTATTATCCCAAGAACCTCCGGTGCTTTAGGCTATACCATGCAGGTAGACGCTGGTGAAAAATACCTGATGAGCAAAGAAGAAGCATTAAATAAGATCGCAACCTTTACCGGCGGTCGTGCAGCCGAAGAGCTGATCTTCCATTCCATTACCACAGGCGCGTCCAATGATATTGAACAGGCTACCAAGATCGCCAGAGCCATGGTCACCCGTTACGGCATGACCGATGAATTTGATATGGTAGCAATGGAAACGGTAAACAACCAGTATTTAGGCGGAGACACCTCTTTAACCTGTTCCCCTGAAACAGCCAGAATGATCGATGAGCAGGTAGTAAAGATCGTCCGTACCCAGCATGAAAAGGCATTAAATATCCTGAAAGAAAACGAAGATAAGCTTCATGAGATTGCAAAATATCTTCTGGATAAGGAAACCATCACAGGAGAAGAATTTATGGAGATTTATGAAAAAAATGACGCAGATGCAAATTAGGATTTAATCGACTAAGGTCTGAAAGATTTCCGAAGGGTCCGAAAGCCGTCGGTACGCATTACAGATGCGCATTTGGGAGAAAATCCTTTGTTCGTGGGCTTGCGTCGCCTATTGTCAGAACTGCGAACCAAACTCGCACGCTTTGCGTGCTCAAACAGTGGTTCTCCGTTCTGACGCTATGCGCGCCCACTCACGGATTTTCAAACAAATGCTTATTCTGTCATGTGTACCGGCGGCTTTCTACGTTATTGGCAATAAAAAATGTAGGAGCAAACCAATAAGCAGTTTTCATGTAGGAGGGGGATTGTACTTAAGTACGGCATTTTTTATGTGACATATCCAATACAGTAGAAAGGGCTCCTCCATGTATAATAAGCATTCGGTAGGCAATTTTGTCCATTTTGTGAGCATAGCTGGCAGGTTGGAGGCACTGTTTGAGCGAACGCAGTGAGCGAGTTTGCCGGAGACCTGCCTAATCGGCGGCGGAGCAAAATGGACAAAATTGCCGTGAATGCGTTTATACATGGAGGAGCCCTTTCGGACCCTATTGAACTAAATCCTAATTTCGAAAACGATGTACTAGCTTATCTTACTTATCCTTCCAGGCTCTCCGCGATCTTACGTGCTACATACACACCACTTGCAGATGCATGGGAAAGAGAATGTGTCACGCCGCTGCCATCGCCGATGATATAAAGTCCTTTGTGACGGCTTTCCAGGTTCTCGTCTACATCTACTTCCATGTTGTAGAACTTAACTTCTACACCATAAAGCAAAGTGTCATCATTTGCAGTTCCCGGTGCGATCTTATCCAGGGCATAGATCATTTCAATGATGCCATCTAAGATACGCTTTGGAAGAACAAGGCTTAAGTCGCCAGGTGTTGCAGAAAGAGTAGGCACAAAGGTATTTTCCTCAATACGCTTTGGAGTGCTTCGTCTTCCGCGGATCAGGTCACCGAAACGCTGTACGATAACACCACCGCCTAACATATTAGAAAGACGGGCAATGCTTTCACCATAGCCGTTGCTGTCCTTAAACGGCTCTGAGAAGTGCTTGGAAACTAACAGTGCAAAGTTGGTGCATTCTGTCTGCTTTTCCGGATCCTCGTAGCTGTGGCCGTTTACAGTAACGATGCCATTGGTATTTTCATTTACAACAATGCCCTTAGGGTTCATACAGAAAGTACGTACATTATCCTCAAACTTCTCTGTACGGTATACGATCTTGCTTTCGTACAGCTCGTCTGTTAAATGGGAGAACAGCACTGCGGGAAGCTCTACGCGCACGCCAATATCCACACGATTGGACTTGGTGGGAATATCCAGTTCCTTACAGATATGTTCCATCCACTTGCTGCCGCTTCGTCCTACAGATACGATACACTTCTCGCAGTCATAAGACTTGTCATTGCTCCATACTCTGTATCCCCCATTTTCCAGGCACTCAATATGGCTTACAGGGGACTCGAAATAGAAGTCCACATGCTCTTTTAACTCATCATATAACTGGCCTAATACAACCAGGTTAATATCTGTTCCCAGATGACGGACAGAAGCATTTAACAGCTTCAGACGGTTCTGTAAACAAACTTTCTTTAAATTAGTTCCGGCTGTAGAGTACATCTTAGTGCCTTCGCCGCCGTGATCCATGTTGATCTCATCTACATACTGCATCAGCTCAGTAGCAGCCTTTTTGCCGATATATTCATATAAAGTACCACCGAAATCATTGGTAATGTTATATTTACCATCAGAGAATGCGCCAGCGCCGCCGAAACCGCTCATAATAGAGCAGGACTTACACTTAATGCAGGCTTTCACCTTTTCACCGTCGATTGGGCAGTGACGCTTCTTTAATGAATATCCGGAATCAAATACAGCAATCTTCTTATCGCTGCACTTCTTCATCAGCTCATAAGCAGAATAAATTCCGCCAGGACCGGCCCCCACAATAATTACATCATATTTCATTCTCAAAACTCCTTTTTACGGTAAACATATTGATTTATAACGTTTCGCTCCCATTCCCATAAAAATGGGCTACCTTTCTATTCTACCGTGTTTTGAGAAAAACTACAATAACAAAATCCCCTTAAAACCGCTTAAAAACAGGAAATACACTCAGGAACCAGGGCTTCCCCGCAGTGTTCCCTTACATAAGCCCTTAAGCGCTCTGTATCAGCTTCAGAAACGCCCCATACATCTGCCTGGAGCACCAGCTTATTTCCTTCCCCATAACGGACATAGGCCTCTGCCTTTGTAACACCGCCTGCACTCTCTAAAGCCTGTTCCAGCTTATAAAGGTCTAAGAACCTTCTGCCGGTGAGACCTTCCCGCATAACAGTACGTCCGCCCTGTTCCAGAAATTCCAGGCGGCCATCTGGCATGATACGTGCTTCTCTTCCTGTCTGGTACAGCATTCCCGGTCCATAAGGATTGGTGATCTTATCACCCCATCCAAGAGTGGGGTGATCCATGATATACAGCTTGCCCCAGGCTCCAAATGGCTGTTTGCGGCAGCTTTCATCCAATACATATGCCTTTACCTGTTCATTTTCATCCACTCCCGGAATCAGCTCACAGCCGGCTGCTTCGTTGACTTTTCCTGCTTCTATATAGTAATGCAGCGGGAACAGATCTACAGAAAGACGGTTTTTCAGGTTTGCCGCCTGTCCTTCCTCTTCCATAGCTGCCACGATCTGCTCCATAACTGTCATAAACAGCTTCAAAAGTTGTGTGTCAAACCGGTTCTTCCAGTAACGCAGCTCATAATAATATCCCTTTTCATCCCACATAACCTGCAAATGGAATGGAAGTGCATCTAACTGTATTTTTTCGCGTTTAACCGGCCATCCGCCAATCTTATTGATGTTTAAAATATCCCCCTGGTACTGAAAGAACATCTCATCTGCATGAAGATTGGAAATATAACAGCCCATGGTCTTCATGATCTGCTTTCCGGAGGTCTGAAGCAGCTCTTTTACGCTTTCATCCGGTTTCCGGGTGCAGCGGAAATAGTAGGTAAGAAACAATGGTCCTGCCAGACGGTTCCAGCGGCTGTCGGTTCTTCCGCTGTGGATGCTGGTTCCTACCGTGTCTTTTTCATTACTGAACAGACCGATGCAGTAGTTAAATGCAGTTAAGAACACTACATTTTCAGAAATGCCGTTTCTGCGGCAGAAGGATAACAGTCTGCCCCGGTTGATCCCCTTAAAATGTTCCTTTAAAACGCCGTCTTCTCCCTGTTCCAGGTCATGACTGTCACATCTTGCAAGGATACTCTTTCTGATCTTAAAGCCCTTCATCAGATCTGCAAAATAAGCTTCATTTTCCTGTCTGAGCCCTTTGGCATCCCGCTCTTTTTCATCTAAAATATACTCGTAAAATGTATATTTCTCCTTTTCCACCTGCTTTCCTGCATAAATAGCATTGATATCCTCAAACAGCACATTCATGGTCATGCCGTCTCCCATAATATGGGCAATATCTAAAAACAGGTAATTGGCTGACTCTGTCATATAAATGCCCGCATGGTAAAGAGGCTCATTTTCTGTATACATATATGGGCGTAAAAGTCCCTTCCTGGTCTCTTCCCACTGGGCATCGCTTAAGGTGATCAGAGGAATATCTACCTTGCGGTCATCCTTTCTAAAATTCTTGTATGCCCCTTCATGAAGCTGGATCACGCATTTTAATTCCGGATGCACATCAAACATTCTCTCTACTGCTGTCTTTAACAGGTACACATTTACATGTGGATCCAGTTTAAATAAAAATGGCAGGTTGGCTGTTGTATTTCCCCGCATTACATAGGCAAAATACAGCTGTAAATTGGTCAGTGGATAAATGTCACGGACCTCAAACTCTTTCTTTCCCTCAGCAGCACGCTCTTTATAAAGAGCTTCCAGTTTTAAAACAGAACCATGCTCTAACAGGTCATTTAAGGTCATGGAAAGCTGCAGTTTTTCATACAGGTCTGTAAGAAGCAGCACACTTCCCAAAGAATCCAGTCCTGCGCTGTAAAGGTCGGTATCAATGCCAAAACGGCTGTGGCCTAACACGGCAGATACTGCATCATAGATCTTCTGCTGGAGATCATTTTCCGGTTTATGTACATTGACCTGCTCCTCTGCCTCCTGCTTCTTCTGGCTGAAATACTGGCTGCGGATAATCTTTTTGGAAGAAGTTTTCGCAAATGGAATGTCACGCAGATGGAAACGGGCAATCTTCTTATAGGAAGGAAGTCCTTCATTGTGCTTTTTAATGATCTGAGCCACTGTTTCCTCAATGTGGTCAATGCCTGCAGCGTCTGCATACTTAAAGTTTGGATAAATCTCCGCTGCGATCATGTCATCTTCCCCATATACCAGGATATCCTCAATCAGCCGGTCGTCCACAAACAGGTTCTCCAACTGCTCCGGTGCCACATTTTCACCATTGCTTAAGATGATCAGGTTTTTCTTTCTGCCGGTAAGATACAGGAAATTCTCCTCATCTACATAGCCCAGGTCACCTGTACAAAGCCAGCCGTCCTCTGTGATCGCCTCTGCTGTCTTATCCGGCTCCTTATAATATCCCATCATAACAGAAGGGCTTTTTACCTGGATCTCTCCATCTACGATACGCACCTGGCACCGGTCTACGATCTTTCCTACAGATGCCACTTTATCCGGTCTGCTCCAGTCCGGGGATGATATTTTTGGAGAGCACTCCGACATGCCGTATCCCTGTGCAATGGAAATACCCAGACGGTTGAAATTAGCAGCCAGCTCCGGCGCCAGATAACCGCCGCCGCTGATGATCTTGTGCAGGCGCTTTCCCAGCACCTCCTGTTTAATGGAATTCATAGAACGACCTGTGTCCTGTCTGGAAAGAATAGCGATCTTATTGTAAAGGGCTTTTGCCACCATAGGCACCATACGGATCACAGTAGGCTGGAACAGCTGGATATGGGCTGCCAGACGGGCCATGTCCCGGTTCAGACACAAAACGCTTCCATAACGCATGACCGTAAATACATCACCGTTGATGCAGAATACATGGTGGATGGGAAGGATATTTAAGTAAACTTCTTTTTCAGGATGGTCTTTATCTGTGGTGCAGAAGTTATTATCCATCAGGTTGCGGTTGGAAAGCATAACGCCCTTTCCTCTGCCTGTTGTTCCTGATGTAAACAGCACCATAGCACAGTCTTCCTCGGAAACCACCGGATCCACGCTGATCCCTGTATATCCTTTTAAGATCTGGTCTGAGCACGGCACATGTTTTCCGTGCTGTAAGGAAATGCAGGCCCGAAGGCGTGGACATTTCTCCTTTACTGCTTCTACCAGGCCATAATGATCCCAGTCGTAAAATAAAATATCCAGGTCAGAACGGTTTACATTATCTGCAAAGGTCTCTTCATTTAACTGTACATCTAAGGGAACCACTACATTTCCGCTGGCCATAACGCCTAATAAAAATACCAGGTAATGGTGACTGCTGCTTCCCATTAATCCTACTCTTACCTTGTGGCCCGCTGCCGCGTCCTGCTCCCGCAGCCAGGCAGCTACCCCGCGGCACTGAGTTGCAAACTCATCATAAGTTACTTCATATACTACGTCATTTTCCTCATAGCGTAAAAATACCCGTCCGGCATACTCTCTTCCCGTATTCCAGACCAGGTCTCTTACTGTCTTTGTATTCTCGTATGAAATCATTGCTTTTCTCCTCATAAAACCACTTGAAAGATCTGCCAGCGGCAGCTCCCTTTCAACACATAACAACGGATCGACCCGCTCTGGCGGGTGATCGTTCATTTTATTGTACACAATGTCTATTAATGTCTATTAATAAACATTTACGCCCTAACTATAGCACAGAGACTCCCCACATGCAATGCTAATATTTTGAATTTCAAACTATTTGGCAACCAAGCCTGCATGAGTAAGCAGGGCGACAGCCCGGATTACGAATGCTGGCGGCAGTTGTGGGAGTGCCGAAGGCATGTAACAACTGGCTTTCATTTATAGCGACATAAAAATACCCCGGACCAGTCATGGCATCTGCCATATTTTCTGGTCCAGGGTATCCCTGCTGCAGCTGTCGCTGCCTTTTATCTTTTGTTTAAGGTGATCACATGATTGTGCCTGTTGTCACCAGTGGTCCGCCGCTTATGCAAGCGCTTCTTCTTCATTCTCCAGCAAAGTACTTTCATACTTATCCAGGATGATGCTTTGTATCATTTCCCTAGTACCGGAATTGATCGGATGGGCGATGTCGCGGTATTCGCCATCTGCTGCCTTGCGGCTTGGCATGGCGATGAACAATCCCTTTTCTCCCTCAATGACTTTGATATCGTGGATCACGAATTCATTGTCTAAGGTGATGGAGACGATTGCTTTCATCTTCCCTTCTTTCTCCACCCGTCTTACTCTCACATCTGTTACCTGCATGCTTTAATACTCCTTCCGCTTCCTCCGTCAGCCCCCGTGCTGCACCCCTTCTGAAGGAATCAGAAAAAACGGGCCGCACTATTTACTACTTATCTACAGTGTGTAGCGTTCATTCTTCTCAATAACGATCTTGATGTTATCAGGTGTTCCGATATAGGTTGTATTGGCGCGGATGGTATCCCGGCTCTCTACGATACAGTTCTCGATCACTGTATTATCACCAATATAAACATCATTTAAGATAATAGAATTCTTGATGATACAGTTATTTCCAACGTATGCCTTCTTAAAGAGGATAGAGTTTTCTACCGTACCATTTAAAATACATCCACTGGAAACAAGGCTGTTCCTAACAACTGCTCCTGGATTGTATTTTGCCGGTGGAAGATCATCGATCTTGGTATAAACATCCGGATACTGTTTGAAGAAATAATCTCTTACTTCCGGCTTTAAGAAATCCATGTTGGTCTTATAGTAAGAATCAACGGTTGCAATATTGCTCCAGTAGCTGTCTAACTTATAAGCATAGATCCTCTTTAAGTTCTTATAACGTACCAGGATATCATTTACCAGGTCGTATCTGTCTTCTGCTGCGCAGCGCTCTAACAGCTCGATCAGCTGTCTTCTGCGGATAACATAGATACCACAGGAAATGGTGGTAGCGTCAGAAGCCATTGGCTTTTCTTCAAAATCAGTGATGCGTCCGTCATCATTTAACTTAACGCATCCGAAACGGGTAACATCCGTTCCCTCTTCCATATCTTTGCAGACAACGGTAATATCCGCTTTCTTCTCAATATGGTATTCCAGAACCTTGTTGTAATCCAGCTTATAAACGCCGTCACCAGAGGTGATAACTACATATGGCTCATGGCTGTTCTTTAAGAAGGTCAGGTTCTGGTAAAGAGCATCTGCTGTACCACGGTACCAGTCTCCGTTTTCAGGAGTAATGGATGGTGTAAATACATACAGTCCGCCCTGCTTACGTCCGAAATCCCACCACTTGGAGGAACTCAGATGAAGGTTTAAGGATCTGGAGTTATACTGTGTAAATACAGCCACATTCTGAATGTGGGAGTTTGTCATATTGCTTAATGCAAAGTCAATACTGCGGTAGCTTCCTGCAACCGGCATAGCAGCCACTGCTCTTTTACTGGACAGTTCCCGCATCCTCTTGCTGTTACCACCTGCTAATACGATACCGATCGCTCTCATTTCACGCCACCTGCCTTTATAATGTAATTTCCGCTTGCCAGTAATCCATCAGGATAGTCGCCTACGGTGGTCTCGCCTGCTATGGCGGTATTCTTTCCGATCTTTACGCCGTCCGGGATAATGGAGTTCTCGCCGATGGTAGCCAGGTCAAACTGATATACCTTCTGGTCATATGTACTTGGTGCGTATTCGCCAACACCGATCTGAACATCGGAACCAACTTTTACATTTTCTGCGATAATGGCCTTTTCAACGGATGTGCCTGCGCCGATGACGCTTCCCTGCATAACAATAGAGTCCTTAACAACAGCACCCTTTGCAATGGTAACGCCTGCTCCGATAACGGAGTTGATAACATCACCGTAAACTTCTGTACCTTCGCCAACGATACTGCGCTCAATGTGAGCATCGGAAGCAATGTACTGAGGCGGGATCACATCACTCTTGGTGTAGATCTTCCAGTATTCTTCATACAGGTTGAACTCAGGAATGATATCGATCAGCTCCATGTTTGCTTCCCAGTAAGAGCCAAGAGTACCTACATCCTTCCAGTAGCCATTGTACTCATATGCGAAGCTGCGGTCGCCCTTTGCGTGGCAGTATGGAATGATATGTTTTCCAAAGTCACATCCAGGCTCGTCCTTCATCTTGATCAGAGCCTCTTTCAGAACCGGCCAGCTGAAGATATAGATACCCATAGAAGCCAGGTTGCTTCTTGGAACAGCTGGTTTTTCCTCAAACTCTGTAATACGGTTGTGCTCGTCTGTGATCAGGATACCGAAACGGCTTGCTTCTTCGATCGGTACCGGCATAGCAGCAATGGTGATATCCGCATTATTTGCTTTGTGATAATCAAGCATTACTTCATAGTCCATTTTGTAAATGTGGTCACCGGAAAGGATGAGCACATACTCTGGGTTATATGCTTCCATATACTCCAGGTTCTGATAAATAGCATTGGCAGTACCGGTATACCAGTCACTTCCCTTGCTTCTTTCGTATGGAGGTAAGATTGTCACGCCGCCAACATTTCTGTCCAAATCCCACGGAATACCAATTCCGATATGTGAATTTAAACGTAAAGGCTGGTACTGTGTCAGAACACCAACGGTGTCAACACCGGAGTTGATACAGTTACTCAGCGGAAAATCAATGATTCGGTACTTCCCCCCAAAAGATACCGCCGGCTTGGCTACTTTCTGTGTAAGAACGCCAAGACGGCTTCCTTGTCCGCCAGCTAAAAGCATGGCAATCATTTCTTTTTTAATCACGTTATCACCTCTTGCTGTTATATAATTTTGGTAAACATAATTATACCACAAACTTTATAAATAGTACACAAATATTTTAATATATTTTGTGTTTTTTATGCAGTTTTCCGACATTTTTCGATATCATGTTTTATATTTTACACTTTTCCCAAGATGTTGTGCCCTAAAAATCCTCCGGGCACTATATGTCCCCCGCCATTAACCAAGTGTGTTGGTAGGTGGGACATTTTTTCCTTTTCATGGCTGTACCGGGACCCTGCATTTAAAAGCGCTAGGAAAACCTGCATAAACGCATGAAAACCTTGAAACATTATGTGAAATACCTTATAATACCTTATAATATTGCATTTTTGCTTTTAGAAATTTTGTATTGGAGAAAAGGAGATATTACTCATCATGGATTTAGTTACAGTAAGAGAACTTTATAAAAATCCGGAAAAGTTCCTGGACAAGGAAATTACCGTTGGCGGATGGATCCGCAGCCTTCGTGATTCCAAGGCATTCGGTTTCATCGTTATCAGCGACGGAACCTATTTCGAGACACTTCAGGCTGTTTACCACGACACTCTGGAAAACTTCGCTCAGGTTTCCAAGTTAGGCGTTGGAACCGCTATCATCGTTAAAGGTACTTTAGTTGCTACCCCACAGGCAAAGCAGCCATTTGAGATCCAGGCTACTGAGGTTACTGTTGAAGGTGCATCTGCATCTGATTACCCTCTGCAGAAAAAGCGCCACTCTTTCGAGTACCTGCGCACTATTTCACATTTACGTCCAAGGACCAACACTTTCCAGGCCGTATTCCGCGTACGTTCCCTGATTGCCTATGCCATCCATCAGTATTTCCAGGAAAAGGACTTCGTTTATGTCCACACCCCACTGATCACAGGAAGCGACTGTGAAGGTGCAGGTGAAATGTTCCAGGTTACTACTATGGATCTGAACAACATTCCAAAGAATGAAGACGGAACCGTTGATTACAAGCAGGATTTCTTCGGAAAGCCAACCAATCTGACTGTAAGCGGCCAGTTAAACGCAGAGACCTACGCAATGGCATTCCGCAACGTATATACTTTCGGACCTACCTTCCGTGCAGAGAACTCCAACACCACCCGTCATGCAGCTGAGTTCTGGATGATCGAGCCGGAGATGGCCTTCGCTGATCTGGATGATGATATGCGCGTTGCAGAAGGCATGTTAAAGTATGTCATCAAGTATGTATTAGAACATGCTCCGGAAGAGATGAACTTCTTCAACAACTTCGTAGACAAGGGTCTGTTAGACCGTTTAAACAACGTTCTCAACTCTGAGTTCGGACGCATTACCTACACCGAGGCAGTGGAACTGTTAATGAAGCACAATGACAAGTTCGACTACAAGGTATCCTGGGGCTGCGACCTGCAGACTGAGCATGAGCGTTACCTGACCGAAGAGATCTTCAAGAAACCAGTATTCGTTACTGATTATCCAAAGGAGATCAAGGCATTCTACATGAAGATGAACCCAGACGGCAAGACTGTTGCTGCTGTAGACTGTCTGGTTCCTGGAATCGGCGAGATCATCGGCGGAAGCCAGCGTGAAGATGACTATGACAAGCTGGTTGCAAGAATGGATGAGCTGGGACTTAAGAAAGAAGATTACGGCTTTTACCTGGATCTTCGTAAATACGGTTCCACCCGTCATGCAGGTTTCGGACTTGGCTTTGAGCGCTGCGTAATGTACCTGACCGGTATGTCCAACATCCGCGACGTTATCCCATTCCCAAGAACTGTAAATAACTGCGAGTTATAATATCAATATACGACGCAAAGCAATCCATCTGTTTTGCACCATATGTACTCTCGAGACTCTTTTGCGCAGGTGCAAGAAACGTTTCGGGAGTATATCTATTTTAAAGGAGAAATTCATGAAATTTATCCACACAGGTGATATCCACTGGGGAATGACTCCCGATGCAGATAAACCCTGGGGAAGTGAACGGGCCCAGGCGATCAAAGATACCTTTAAGAAGATCATTGCCCAGGCTGGAAAAATGCAGGCAGACTGTCTGTTCATCAGCGGTGATCTGTTCCATCGCCAGCCACTGGTGCGGGACTTAAAAGAAGTCAACTATCTGTTTACCACCATTCCCAATGTAAAAGTTATCCTCATTGCAGGAAATCATGACCGCATACGGGAAAACTCCGCTCTTTTAAGCTTTTCATGGAGCCCCAATGTTACTTTTTTCATGGACCCGGACCTTAATTCCGTTTATTTTGAGGATATCAATACGGAAATTTACGGTTTCAGTTATCACACCAGAGAGATCAAAAAACCTCTGTTAGAAGATATGCAGGTTTCCGTGAACAATCATATCCAGATCCTGATGGCACATGGCGGAGACACTGCCCATCTGCCTATTAACTTTAACAGCCTGGAGTTATCCCCATTTTCTTACATTGCCCTGGGACATATCCACAAACCTCAGGTGATCTCTGAGGATAAGATTGCTTACTGTGGATCACCGGAACCTTTGGATCTGACAGAAACGGGAGTCCATGGATATTTTACCGGCGAGATCCATCCTGAGACCCATAAATTAACACACCTGGAATTTGTTCCTGCTGCCACCCTTCAATATCTGCCTCTGGCAGTAAAAGTTTCCAGAGAAACCACAAACATGGAACTGGCTGACCGGATCATGGCAGAGATCCGCAAACGCGGGGAAGAAAATATTTATCGTTTCCGTTTAAAAGGCATGCGCGACCCAGATATAGAATTCGACTTATCTTCTTTGGAAGCACAGTTTCGCATTGCAGAAATTATTGACGATACAGAGCCGGATTACGATTTTTCTGCCCTGTTTGCAGAGCATTCCAGTGACATGATCGGATTTTTCATCCAGGCACTTCAGAAAGAAGATATGAGTCCTGTAGAGAAAAAAGCACTGTATTATGGAGTAAATGCCTTACTCCACACTACTGACGAAAGGAGCTGACCCAATGAAGATACTCAGTCTGCATATTGACGGCTTTGGAAAATTTCATGACAGGGACATTTCCTTTGAAGATGGCTTAAATGTAGTCTATGGAAAAAATGAAGCCGGAAAATCCACTTTACATACATTTATCAAGGGCATGCTCTTTGGCATTGAGCGCCAGCGGGGCCGCGCTTCTAAAAATGATACCTATTCCAAATTTCAGCCCTGGACCCAGAGCGGGGTCTATGAAGGTTTCCTGCGGGTTGAATGTGACGGGGAAGTTTACCGCATTGAGCGCCGTTTCCAGAAGGGGGACAAGCGCCTGTGCGTGATCAACGAAACCTCAGGAAAAGAAGAAGAAAATACAACTGCATTATTGGACAAGCTGCGCTGCGGCCTGTCTGAAACTGCCTATGACAATACCATCAGTATCGGCCAGTTAAAATGTGCCACTGACGGCGGAATGGTCTCGGAACTGCGAAATTATATCGCAAATCTGAACACTTCCGGAAGCATTGCTTTAAATATCACCAAAGCCAGCGCTTATTTAAAAAACCAGCGCAAGCAGCTGGAAGCCCATTTTGTTCCGGAAGCAGCTAAAAGTTATGCCAATATTCTTGGTGAGATCCGCAAGATCGAGCAGGAGATCTCTGCCCCTGAATATGCCAACCACCTTACAGCCAGGCGCCAGGAAAAGGGACAGTTAAAGAATGATCTGGATAAAAAGCAAAAAGAAAAAGAAGTGCTTTTGGAAAAAGCGGCTAAAGGCCGGCAGATCCTAGTCAACAGCCAGTTTGAAAATCAGGCCTCTGTAGAAAAATATACAGAAGAAGCCCGGAAACACTACCAGGATTACAACAACGCCTTAGAAGCCTGCAGCAAACATTCCCGCACGATCGGAGCTGTTTTTCTGTTTCTGATGGCAGTCCCCGGGCTGGCAAGCGGTCTGTTCCTCCTCTTATTCCCAAATACTGCCATTTCCCTGCTTTCAGGATTTGCGCCCCGGTTTTTACAGCTTTCTGGATCTCTTATAAAGATCCCTGCTTTATTAGCCATTCTCTGCGGTATCCTGTTTGCTGTAGCCGGCAGTATGCTACTTGCCCGCAGCCGCCATTTTAAAAAGCAGCTGGATACAGAAACCAGACAGCTTCAGGAGATCTTTTCAAAGCATCTGCAGGACCCTTCTATTTCTGAAGAGGCAATGGAAGCGTTAGAGGGAAAACTGGCCGGTTTCCTGCGTTTAAGCAAGGCTGTGGAACAGTCTGAAAATACCTTAAATACCATGGCAGCTGATATCAGCAGGCTCCAGGAAAAAGAAGAATGCGTATCAGAAGAGATCGAGAAACAGCAGCGGCTTCAGTGGGAACTGGAACAGAAATTAGAACAGCTGTCTGCCAAAAAGAATGAGGCAGAGCAGTTAAAACATGTTCTGACAGAAAATGAGCGCATTCAGGAAGAATTAGATGCTCTTGATCTGGCCCAGGAAACCATGACCCATTTATCTACTTCCATCCGCGACTCTTTTGGTCTTTACTTAAATAAAACTGCATCTGAACTGATCGAAGGTATTACCGGCGGCATCTACCGCAGTATGAGCATTGACCAGAACTTAAATATCTTTATGAACACACCAACCCGTCTGGTGCCTATTGACCAGGTCAGCAGCGGAACTATGGACCAGATCTACCTTGCAGTTCGTCTTGCCGCAGCAAAGCTGGTTATCAGCGACCGCGGCACCATGCCACTGATCTTTGATGACAGTTTCGTCCTCTATGACGATGACCGTTTAAAAACTGCCTTAAAATGGCTTGCAGGTGCCTGGGACAGCCAGTGTATCATCTTTACCTGTCATCAGAGGGAAGAAGCTATATTAAAGAGCGAAGGAATTGAGCACCACCTGATACAGATTTAGACTAAACAGACATGTCACCTGATAGTTTTTCCAGGTAGATAACAACAATCCCCGTGTCTATGTACAAATATGTACAGACACGGGGATTTTCTTATGTTTGTTACCTCAATGTAATACCGCACCTGCGATCACACACAAAATAATGGTAATGATCATATCCGGCAGTGTATTTCCTACAGGAAGGTCCACATTCATCAGGATACGGTACAGAACAAAACCGATGACCCAGATCACCAGGTTTCTGGTATCAAATGCAGTTTTTCTTCTGTCTCTGTGTAAAATAAAATAATCTGCGATCTGAATGGCGATCATTGGCGCAAATACAGAACCGATGAGATATAAAAATCCGGTAATATCATCCATTGGGAACACAATAGCGCCAATGGTTCCCACAACCGTAACAGCTACTGCCACATACTGTCCCTTAAACTGTGGGAAAATGGACTCGTTGGAGATACCTGCAGAATAAGCATCCAGGAAGGTAGTTGTTACAGTTGAAAATACTACGATGATCAGGGCGATCACACTTAAACCGGCCTTTAACATGATCTGGGCGATGTCAGACTCACCAGTGAGGATAGATGCGCCCATACCGATCAGATACATCCAGCAGCTTACCAGACCATATACCACAGCGCTGACTGCAGTTGCGGCTACCGGCTTTTCTGCCTCTCTGGTATAGTCACTGATCAGCGGCAGCCATGATAATGGCATAGCTACTGCCAGTTCTACAGCAGCACCAAAGGAAAGGCTGTCATCCGGCTCTGTAAGAATACTGTTTCCACTGAAAAAGATCACCTTGCACAGTACCAGTGTCAGTAAAAACAAAGCTGTCATTGCAACGGTATTGATCTTTCCAAGATTGGTGATACCTACCATGATCCATACAATGATCAGAACGCCGATAACCAGGCACCAGATCCAGTGTCCGGAAGAAAAGATACCGCCTGCTGCCAGTGCGCCGTCATAGATCATGATCGCGGTCCAGCCAACCAGCTGTAATACATTTAACAGGGCAAAAAACAGTCCGCCCTTATTACCGAAACTGCTCTTTACTGTCTCCATAGCACTTAAACGGCTGTTTCCGCCGATGACGCCTGCCAAAAACAGAAGAACGCAGCCGATCACATGTCCCAGTAAGATAGCCGCAAGTCCACGGCCAAATCCCAGGGTGGAAAAATAAGTACCTGTCAGGATCTCAGCCAGGGAAACACCTGCGCCAAACCAGATCAGTCCATTATCAAAAAGGGAAGTTTTCTTTTCCATTCTTACTTTGCCTCCCTCGTGTATTCATTATCAATGGCAAAACCATGATCCATAGGGCCGCTGCCTTTTCCAAGATCCAGCATTGCTGCCAAAGCGCCTGAAATATAGTCCTTTGCACGCTCTACGGAAGTTTCCAGATCAAAGCCTTTTGCCAGGTTGGAAGCAATGGCAGATGATAAAGTACAGCCTGTTCCATGGGTATTTGGATTATCAATACGCTTTCCTGCAAACCAGCGTCCTTTTCCTTCGCTCCAAAGCAGGTCATTGGCGTCATTTAACTTATGTCCGCCTTTGCACAGTACGGCGCAGTTATATGTCTCAGAGATCTTCTTTGCGGCAGCTTCCATATCTGCGGCAGATGTGATCTTCATTCCCGTCAGTTCTTCTGTTTCCGGTATATTTGGTGTAAGGATCTTTGCCAGCGGGAATAATTCTGCCTTTAAAGTCTCAATAGCATCTTCACTGATCAGTCTCGCTCCGCTGGTCGCTACCATGACCGGATCTACTACTACATTTTTCGCATCATACTGCTTTAACTTTGCCGCGATCATGCAGATCAGCTCTTTGTCTGATACCATACCGATCTTTACTGCATCCGGATAAATGTCAGTAAAAATACAGTCTAATTCCTGTCCTAAAAATTCCGGAGTGGCATTTAAAATTGCCTCTACTCCTGTTGTGTTCTGCGCAGTCAGTGCTGTGATCGCGCTCATGGCAAATACTCCGTTTGCCATCATTGTCTTAATGTCGGCCTGAATACCGGCGCCTCCGCTGGAATCACTCCCGGCGATCGTTAATGCTGTTTTCATAATCGTCTTCTCCCTTCTCATCATTCCCACAGTGTATACAATGTACGTTTGACATGTTCTACTGCAGGCCACGTTTTATTATGCGACATAAGGTGGTGCCCCCAATATGCCGCCTGGAAGACCTAAGACCGGAAAAAAGCTCCGCATTTTTCCGGTTTTCGCGGCATTCGCCATGGTCTCCCGCAAGTGCGGACTTTGGCTCATTGTACGCGAAAAAGCGGATATGCCTGCAACAGACATATCCGCTAAGATCACACTCTAAAAAGACCTCGGTTTTATATCCCTACGTTGGCATTATCCAAATCAGGTTACGGGTCTGGGAAACACATCCCACTCTCAGCCGACTGACTGCCAGCTCCCCTTTTCCAGTTCTTTACTATTATAGTGCGGTTTTATTTGATTTTCAAGTTATTTTTAGTTGGTACCAATAGACATGGTCTCTGGCAGTGTGCTGCCACCGTCGATAACGATTTGGGATCCGGTCAGGTAGCTGGATTCGTCGCTTCCAAGGAATGCGAACAGTTCGCCAACTTCGATCGGTTTTGCAAGACGCTTCATAGGAACACCTACAGCGATATCTGCAATAGCTGCCTCTGGGTTCTCAGGATTGGACTCAACTGCCATCTTCTCAACCATTGGTGTACGTGCATATCCTAACTGTGAGCAGTTTACACGGATATTGCGGCTTGCATACTCAACTGCCAGGCACTTGGTCAGACCTACTAATGCAGCCTTTGTCATAGCGTATGCTGCTTCACCAGCATCAGCAACGATATCACCGGTTACAGAAGAAGCGATAACGATGTTGCCGCCGCCCTGCTTTAACATGTATGGGATAACTGCCTTACAGGTGTTCCATACACCCTTGATATTTACATCAATGTGGAAATCACGGGTCTTATCATCCATTTCCTCAAAAGGAGCCAGACGGCACACACCTGCGTTGCAGCATGCAACATTGATCTCACCAAATTTTTCAACACCCTGTGCAGCAGCTGCATCCATCTGTGCGCGGTCAGCTACGTTTGCAACAACAGTAATGATCTCTGCGTTGTATTCTTTTCTCAGCTTTTCAGCAGTCTTTTCTACTTCCGGAGATAAGTCTACCATGATCAGCTTTGCGCCGTATTTTGCGTATGCGGTAGAAATACCTTCACCAAGTCCTGCAGCAGCTCCTGTAATTAATGCAACCTTACCATCCAATTTAGCCATTTTACATTCTCCTTTACATATAAAAAATTGTTATTGTTTTAACTATTATAGTTATTATATATGCCAGACGGTTTCCCGTACAGGTTCAAAATTAAGTTTCTAAAACTTCTTTAAGCCTTCCACTGTTTCGATCTCTACCGGATGTTTTTTCCAGTTTACAAGGACCATCCACAGCCATAAGAGGACTCCTACTCCCAGGTAAATTCCAAATGACTTCCAGGAACCAGCGCTTTGTCCTAACGTACAGAAGAAAGCGATGACTACTGCAATGATAAGAGCTAATACTCTTGTGAAATTTCCACCTTTTAATTTATAAGGAGATACCCAGTTTGGATATTTCTTGTGGATCCGCATTGCTGAGATCATCGTCAGCGCATATGCGCAGGCACAGCCAAAGCTCATCAGATTGAAAAAGTCATTCATAAAGGTGGTGGCATTCTGCAAAAGCAGGAATACCAGGGATATGATGAGAAGCAGGATATTTGGTAATACCGGCTGCTGATGACTGTTTAATTTTGTAAATGCCTTTGGAAGGAAATTGTTTTCTCCCATTGCATACATCAGACGAACGGTTGACAGCCAGAAACCAAGTAAGCAGGTGCCAATGGCACAAAGGATCGCTGCAATACCAAAGATCACTGCAAATACACCCCAGCCGCCGCCTAACTGCTCCATCATGGTGATGGCCAGAAAACCATTAACAGCTGCGCCCCCTTCTTCTACCAAAGGCTGTACCGGCATGCCGCCCAGTCCGAAGAAAAACAGGGAATATACAATACCGCAGGAAACGATGGAACCGAGGATAGCTTTGTTAGAGTCTTTAATTGGGAAGTCTCCCTCTTCTACCATCTGCGGCACTGTTTCAAATCCGAAAAACGGAGTGATCAAAAGAGCCATTCCTATGATCCAGGACGGAATGCCAAAATGGCTGCCCACCTGTGAATAGAAAAAGTTCTTAAAGTTATCAAAGCTCCACACACCTGAGAACAGGAAGGCTACCGTTGCCACGATACAACCTGCAATGGCAAACATGAGCATGTACAACTGGATCTTACCGGCGATCTCCACATTCTGCAGGCTCAGAGCACAATAACCAATAAGAGCGACCAGAGCAACTCCTTCTATAAGAAGGAAGCTGCTTTGGATATGAAGTACATGGAACATCCACTGGACAATGGCCATAACTGCAGACGGCGGAACTGCGATCCAGGCTGCCATGATCAGCCAGGAAGAGAAGAAACCAATATGTTTATTAATACCTACTGTATTGTAGATCAGCTCTCCTCCTGCCCTTGGAAACAACGGTGCCAGTTCGCAGTAGACCATAGCAATCGGAAGGATCAACAGCGTCATCAGGATAAATCCTAAAAATGTACCCGCACCACAATATTCATAGAAAATGGTATCCCAATATCCGATAAAGGTGAAAATAGCACCTGCGGCAATGGCATATACATAGATCAGACGAAGACTTTTCTTCAGTCCGCCAGACTCATTTTCTGTATTTTTTGTATCAGACATGTTTTTATGCTCCTTCTTTATCCAGGCATGTCTGCCATGTCATTTAAACTTTTCTGAACTTTCTTTTAGAACTTCTGGATACCATCCGGAGTCTCGATCTCTACCGGATGTTTCTTCCAGTTTACAAGTACCATCCAAAGCCAGATCACAACACCTACACCCAGATATACGCCAAAGCAGATCCAGGAATCAATTCCCTGTCCCAGTGTACAGAAGAATGCGATAGCAACTGCGATACACATTGCAAAGAGACGGAACGCATCACCGCCCTTTACGGTGTTGGAACTCTTCCAGTCTGGATGTTTTCTATGAATACATACTGCGGAGATCATAGTCAGCGCATATGCACATGCACAGCCAAAGCTCATCAGGTTGAAGAACGCGCTCATAAAGTCTGAGGAGTTCTGAAGTACGATAAAGATAAGAGATAATACCAGCAGGAATACGTTTGGAAGCATTGGCTGCTGATTTTTGTTTACAGCTGCGAATACCTTTGGCAGGAAGTTCTTATTTGCCATAGAGTACAGCATACGGACGGTAGACATCCAGAAACCCAGTAAGGAAGCGCCCATACCTAAGAGGCAGGAAAGGATACCTACAATGATCGGCCAGAATGTCCAGCCCAGTACATTCTGCATGGTAGCAATGGTTAAGAAACCATCCTGTGCAAAGTTTGTATACACATCCTTTAATCCATCCAGACCTGCTACGCAGAAATAATAGAACACATAAATGCAGCCACAGGTTAAAATGGAACCGCAGATTGCTTTCTTGGAACTCTTGATCGGGAAGTCACCTTCCTCAACCATCTGAGGTACTGTTTCAAATCCGAAGTATGGTGTGATCAGAAGTGCCATGCCAATGACCCATCCAGGAATACCATATACGGAGTCCAGAGTAGACTGGAAAATATTTCCAAAATTTGAAATATGCCAGTGACCGGAGAACAGAAGGATAAATCCTGTTAAAATTGTAACGGTAATGTTGCAGAACAACATACCTGCCTGAGCCTTAACTAAGAACTGTACATTCTGGATACTCATAAAGAAATACAGTACTAAAAGAACCGCTGCACAGCCTACCATCTGCCATGTTCCAAGTCCCAGGGCAAAGGTCTTATTTACCCATGTCATGATCGCCATAACAACAGCCGGCGGAACAGAGATCCACGCTGCCATGATCAGCCAGGAAGCAAGGAAACCTACGTGTTTGTTGATACCAACTGTGTTATAGATCAGCTCTCCGCCTGATGTATGGAACAGAGATGCCAGTTCACTGTATACAAGGGCTACCGGAAGAATAGCCACTGTCATCAGTGCAAATGCAAGGAATGTACCGCTTCCGCAGTATCCGTAAAAGACAGAATCCCAATAGTTTACGAACGTAAAAATTGAACCCGTAGCAACTGTATAAACAAAGATGAGTTTCAAGCTCTTGTTTAAACCGCCGCCCTTATTTTGCTTGTTTTCCATTATGAAACGACTCCTTTTCGTAAGTTTTTTCCGGCAGTTGTAAAACCGCCGCCGGGAGAGACCCATATAAAGGCCCTAGAGCCCTTAACTGGGCCACAACTCCAGGTAACGTCCGAAAATCCACGCAGATCATAAGCAATAAAAAAGCCCAAAAACTCTGTAAAAAGTTTCTGGGCTTCGATGCCTTTCTGTGGTACTGATATACGCCGTTGCATATCAGCTGTTATTCTGATTTTACAGTAATTCTAATCGAATCATAGCAACTCTGCCGAAAGTTGTCAACAAATTTCCACGACTTTCCCGCATTGCCCACCTAATTTATACAGATGCGACAAAAGAACCCGTCTGATTTTGTCGTTTCGATACCGCACTGCCGGTCCGCAGAGAACGCCGGGAGACGCGCTTACAGATGAGCGTCGATAATCGCTTTATATTCCTCGATCGTACGCACACCCACCAGGCGTTCCACTTCCTTGCCATCCTTGAACAGCACCACCGTGGGGATGCTCATCACGCCAAAATCGCCGGCCAGGCCGCCTTCTTCATCCACATTAACTTTACCCACACTGGCACGGCCTTCATACTCCTGCGCCAGCTGCTCAATCGTGGGACCCACCATGCGGCAGGGTCCGCACCAGGATGCCCAGAAATCCACCAGCGCTACGCTTTTCTCCTCCAGGAATGCGCGGAACTCCGCGTCTTTCAAATGCCGCACTGCTTCGTTTGCCATAATAAATTCCTCCTGTTTTTTCTATTTGTATATGATTCGCTTAACATACTCGTTTTATTCCGGGCGCCGGTCCAGCCAGGAAACAGCCGCCAATGCGGCTACCTGCCCTTCACCGACAGCTTTCGCAATTTGATATGGCTGCCCTGTACAGTCGCCCGCCGCATACAAGGCGGGAAAATTCGTTTCCATCCGCGGTGAAACACGGATA
>OLSG01001513.1_pt1 | contig 23286 bp, 18 predicted proteins | sample 1673041 | NCBI WGS metagenome assembly OLSG01 (sample SAMEA3136749, study PRJEB25190) | human gut metagenome | reverse complement strand
GTGCCGGTGAAGCTCTCGGGGCTGTACTCGAACAGGAAGTTGCCCTCGTACTCCTGGCTGAGCTGCTTGACCAGCTTGGCGCCGTCGGTGGCGATCTTCTTGATCTCTTCCTTGCTCTTGTGGAACACCTGCTCACGCTGGGCCACCGAGGTGGAGTTGTAGAAGTGGATCACCGCCCGGGGGGCACCCTTGACGGCCTCGAAGGTGCGGCGGATGATGTGATCGCGGCACTGGGTCAGCACCTGCACAGTCACGTCCTCCGGGATCATGTTCTTTTCGATCAGGGTGCGCAGAAACTCGTACTCGGTCTCGCTGGCAGCAGGGAAGCCCACCTCGATCTCCTTGAAGCCGATCTTCACCAGCATCTGGAAAAACTCCAGCTTTTCTGCAAGGCTCATGGGCACGATCAGGGCCTGGTTGCCGTCCCGCAGGTCCACGCTGCACCAGGCGGGGGCCTTTTCAATGTGATCCTTCTTGACCCAGCTGTCATAGCCGGCGGGTACCGGGTAGTAACCCGGAGCGTACTTGGTAGCGTCCATCATCGTTTTGTCCTCCTGATACTTCTTACACTTTTTGTACAAGAAAAGGCTCCCGTCTTTCAAGGCGAAAACCTTGAGAGACGAGAGCCTGTAAGTTTTATCACAGGGCACCCGTGGTACCACTCTCTTTGCTGCACCTTTTGTGGATGCAGCCACTTTGCACGATCGGCCCTTTGCGGCGAATCGCTGCCCTTGTAACGGTGGGCGTCCGTCAGAACCTACTGCATCGTTCAGCTCTGCCGCTCAGGGGCCAGTAACCGAGACCCTCTGCACCCGCCTTGCACCACCCGGCGGCTCTCTGCACGCAGAAGAAAATCGTTTTATCCCCGTCAACGCATTTGTGCTTTTTTCAAAGTGAGATAAGTTTAGCATGGTTTCCAGAACCTGTCAAGAAGAATGGCTCATCGGCAGGATGAAACAAATTCACAAATCCATGGTCAGAATTTGCCGGAATTTACGAAGTACGTTTGTTAAAAAACTGCTAAGTTTTTGGAAACAAGCCCTCAAACCGCTGTCAAGTCGGATTTTGCTGTGCTATACTGCGTACAGCGACCCCAAGAAGATACAAAGGAGGAGACGCTTATGAAGGAAGTCAAACCTTCCAAAAAGCCCTTGGCCATCTACTACGCCATCGTGCTGCTGGTGCTGCTGGTGCTCAACCTTGTTTTTGTGCCCTGGCTCACCGAACGTCAGGTCAAAGAGGTGGACTACGGCACCTTTATGTCCATGACTGCAGAAAAACAGATCGGCCGGGTGGATATCGAGTCCAACCAGATCATTTTTACCGATAAGGACGAGAAGCAGGTGTACAAGACCGGCCTGATGAACGACCCGGGCCTGACCCAGCGGCTTTACGATGCCGGGGCCCAGTTCTCCAGCGAGATCGTGGAGCAGGGCTCCCCGGTGCTGAGCTTTTTGATCTGGTTTGCCCTGCCCATCCTGCTGTTCAGCTTTATCGGCAACCAGATGAACAAAAAGCTCATGGAAAAGGCAGGCGGCGGCCCCGGAGCCATGATGTTTGGCGGCGCAGGCAAATCCAACGCCAAGGTCTATGTGCAGTCCACCCATGGCATCCGCTTTGCAGATGTGGCCGGAGAGGACGAGGCCAAGGAGAACCTGCAGGAGATCGTCAACTACCTCCACGACCCCAAGCAGTACGAGGAGATCGGTGCCTCCATGCCCAAGGGCATCCTGCTGGTGGGCCCTCCGGGCACCGGCAAGACCATGCTGGCCAAGGCTGTGGCAGGTGAGTCCAACGTGCCCTTCTTTTCCATCTCCGGCTCCGAGTTTGTGGAGATGTTTGTGGGCATGGGTGCCTCCAAGGTCCGGGACCTGTTCAAACAGGCCAAGGAAAAGGCCCCCTGCATCGTGTTCATCGACGAGATCGACGCCATTGGCCAGAAGCGCAACAGCGGCAATCTGGGGGGCAACGACGAGCGGGAGCAGACCCTGAACCAGCTGCTGACGGAAATGGACGGCTTTGAGGGCAACACCGGGGTCATCATCCTGGCAGCCACCAACCGCCCGGATTCCCTGGACCCGGCTCTGACCCGTCCCGGCCGCTTTGACCGCCGGGTGCCGGTGGAGCTGCCGGACCTGAAGGGCCGGGAGGAGATCCTGAAGGTCCACGCCAAAAAGGTAAAGATCGCCCCGGGGGTGGACTTTAACACTGTGGCCCGCATGGCCTCCGGTGCCTCCGGTGCCGAGCTGGCCAACATCGTCAACGAGGCCGCTCTGCGGGCGGTACGGGCCGGGCGCAAAAGCGTGACCCAGGCAGACCTGGAGGAGAGCATCGAGGTGGTCATTGCAGGCTACCAGAAAAAGAACTCCATCCTGACAGATCAGGAAAAGTGCATCGTGGCCTACCACGAGATCGGCCACGCCCTGGTGGCAGCCAAGCAGTCCCACTCGGCTCCGGTGCAAAAGATCACCATCATCCCTCGCACCTCCGGTGCCCTGGGCTATACCATGCAGGTGGACGAGGGCAACCACTACCTGATGAACCAGACGGAGCTGGAAAACAAGATCGCCACCTTTACCGGAGGCCGTGCCGCCGAGGAGCTGGTGTTCCACTCTGTTACCACCGGAGCCTCCAACGACATCGAGCAGGCCACCAAGCTGGCCCGGGCTATGATCACCCGGTACGGCATGAGCCAGGACTTTGACATGGTGGCCCTGGAGACGGTGAACAACCAGTACCTGGGAGGGGACACCTCCCTGGCCTGCTCTGCCCAGACCCAGCGGGAGATCGACCAGAAGGTGGTGGAGCTGGTAAAGGCCCAGCACGCCAAGGCCCTGCAGATCCTTACCGAGAACCGGGACAAGCTGGACCAGCTGGCCAAGTTCCTCTATGAAAAGGAGACCATTACCGGGGAGGAGTTTATGGCCATCCTGAACGGAGAAGAAAAAACTGAATAATTTTTTGCATTCCCTGCAATAATCCAGCCGCCGCATTCGTTTACAAGACAGATGCGGCGGTTCTGGTTCAGAGCCCCGCAGAAAAAACCATGGTTGCAAGAACATGAAAAACACAGCCGGACCCCGGCTGCAAAAACAGGAGGATTTTTCTATGAAACTGCAGAATCATAAATTTGCCCGTACCCTGGCTGCCGCTGCGGTGGCTACCTGTGCCGTTGCCATGCTCAGCGTAGGCGCATTTGCTGCCGACGTGGCCATTGGCGAAAAGGACCCCACCTTCGGCGGCTACGGCGCCCCGGAAGGCCCTGCCATCCAGGGCAACATCATGCTCATCAGTGCCGACGGCGATGTGGCCGTTGGCGAAAAGGACCCCACCTACGGCGGCTATGGCGCACCGGAAGGCCCTGCCATCCAGGGCAACATCATGCTCATTGGTGCCGACGGTGCTGAGAGCGACGCCTTGAAGCTGAACTACAGCGTCAAGGGCCTGCTTGGCCGCCAGGTGCTGTATACTGCCCGGCAGAACGGCACGGTGCTGACCCTGGATGTGCCTGCCAGCGTGGCGACCTTCCGCTGCACCATGGAGGACCTGACCACCATGATGAACAACGGTATCAACACCCTGGTGTTCAAGACCGAAAAGACCTCCACTACCCTGAACCTGAGCCTGCTGACCGAGGGCTATGATGCCGACGCCAAGGTCAAACTGCACCAGTGCGGCAGCACCGTCCGCCTCAGCGTCAATGGCCGGGGCCGCCGGGATCTGCTGATCGGCCGCTGAGCCCCAGCCTCCTGAAATTCCATAAGCATCCAAAAGCTCCCACTGCTACTGCTGCGGTGGGAGTTTTTCTGTTAAGTTTTTGAAAATTTGCCCGGCAGAGGGTGCAACCTTTGCCGGGTTGTGCTATAGTTAAGGTGGATAAAATTACATGGTTGCAAAGGAGAAAACGCCATGGATCATTTTGTGGAGTTTGAGGACGTCTGCAAATATTACCAGACCGGAAGTGTGAAGATCGCCGCCGCCGACCACATGAACTTTTATGTGGACAAGGGGGAGTTCTGCATCATCGTAGGCCCATCCGGTGCCGGCAAGACCACCTTGCTGAACATCCTGGGCGGCATGGACAGCTGCGATGAGGGCCATGTCTGGCTGGACGGCCGGGACGTGAGCCGCTTTTCGGAAAAGGCTCTTACCACCTACCGTCGGTACGACGTGGGCTTTGTGTTCCAGTTCTACAACCTGGTGCAGAACCTGACGGCGTTGGAAAATGTGGAGCTGGCCAGCGAGATCTGCCGGGACCCTCTGGACCCGGCCCAGACCCTGACCAGTGTGGGCCTGGGGGAGCGGCTGAACAACTTCCCGGCGCAGCTGTCCGGCGGCGAGCAGCAGCGGGTGTCCATTGCTCGGGCCCTGGCCAAAAACCCTAAGCTCCTGCTGTGCGACGAGCCTACCGGTGCCCTGGACTACAAGACCGGCAAACAGGTGCTGGGGCTTTTGCAGGAGACCTGCCGCAAGACCGGACGCACCGTCATCGTGATCACCCATAACACGGCCCTGACCGCCATGGCCGACCGTGTCATTCAGGTACGCAGTGGGCAGATCGTGTCCAACAAGGTCAACGAGCACCCGGTGCCAGTGGAAGAAATTGAGTGGTGAGTGCAGTGCAAAAAAGTTATCGCAAAAATATCCTTCGGGAGATGAAGGGCAACGCCAGCCGCATGGTGTCGCTGTTTGGCATCGTGGCCCTGGGGGTCATGATGCTGACAGGCCTCATGAGCATTGCCCCCAGTATGCGGAGCGCAGCCCAAAAATATTATGTGCAGCAAAATGTGTTTGACCTCCGGGTGCTGTCCACCCTGGGCCTTTCAGACCAGGACATCGCCGCCATTGCCTCCACCCCCGGGGTGGAGGCCGTGATGCCGGTAAAGACCCTGGACCTGGAGGCCAACTGGCAGGGCCAGGAGGAGCGCATGGTGGTGCAGCTGCAGGCCCTCCAGCAGGACCCGGCGGCAGACACCGATGCCAACATGAACCGTCTGGTGCTGCGCTCCGGCCGGATGCCCCAGGCCGCCAACGAGTGCGTGGTCCATGTAATGGGCTACCAGGCAGAGATCACCGAGGGCACCGTGCTGACCCTTCCGGAAGATACGGAGGGGACAAAACACAAGGAATATACGGTGGTGGGGCTGGTGCAGGACCCGCAGCACATCTCCACCGATAAAGAGAGCAGCACCGTGGGCAACGGTCAGCTGAACTACATCGCCTATGTGCTGGACGGGGAATTGACGGCAGATTACTACACTGTCTGTTATATCAAGACGGAAAATGCCGATCAGTATGATAATTATTCCCGGGAGTACCAGGAGGCGGTGGACCAGGTGGCGGATCGGCTGGAGCAGATCAGCACCGCCCAGTGTGTGCAGCGTCGGGAACAGCTCATGGACACCGCTAACGAAAAGCTGGACGAGGCCCGTCAGACCTACGATGACCAGAAGGCCGAGGCCGAGCAGAAATTTGCCGAGGCGGAACAGCAGCTGGACGATGCCCAGAAGCAGCTGGATGACGCCAAGGCCCAGCTGGACGCAGGCGAAACGGAACTGGCCAAGCAGAAGGAAGCCCTGCCCGACACCATGCAGAACGGAGCCGACCAGCTGGTGGACGGTGAGGAACAGGTGCTGGAATTTGAGGAACAATTGCAGCAGATCCAGCTGCTGGTGAACCTGAAAAAGGTAGCCGACCCGCTGCTGACCTACGCCCGGACCGCCCTGGACAACGCCCAGAAAGCGCTGGACGAGGCGGAGCCTGCCGACGAGGAATACATCGAGCTGCGGGACGCCCTGGCCAAGGCCCAGGCTGCCTACGACAACATCAACGGCCAGCTCCAGGGCTACCAGGCCCAGCTGGATGAAGGCAAAAAGCAGATGTACGCCCAGGGGCTCATCTCCTCCCCCAACCTGGACAACGACCAGCTGGTGGTGGAGGCCAAGGCCGCTTTGCGGCGGCTGAAGGTGCAGCTGCTGGAGGGCCAGCTGCAGCTTACCACCGGCACCGCCACGGCCTACAGCCAGTTTGAGGCAGCCCGGGCCCAGTTGGACGCCGGGTGGCAGGAGTATCAGGCCGGGGTACAGCAGCTGGCAGACTCCCGTGCCGAGTATGAGACCCAAAAGGCCGATGCCCAGCAAAAGCTGGACGAGGGCCTGCAGCAGCTCACCGACGCTGAGGAGCAGGTGAGCAAGATCAAAAAGGGCGAGTGGTATGTGCTGGACCGCAACAGCACCCTGAGCTTTGTGACCTTTGAGCAGTACGCCGACCGGATGGATGCCATTGCCCGGGTGTTCCCGGTGTTCTTCTTCCTGGTGGCGGCCCTGGTGGCCACCACCACCATGACCCGTATGGTGGACGAAAACCGCCTCCAGATGGGCACCCTGAAGGCCCTGGGCTACTCCAACGCCAGCATTGCAGGCAAGTACCTGTTCTATGCCCTTACCGCCAGCGTGCTGGGCAGCATGGCCGGCATGGTGGTGGGCTTTTTGGTGTTCCCCAGCATTATCTGGTACGCCTATCAGCTGATCTTCAGCCTGCCCACCTTTACCCTGCGGTTCTACCCGGGCATGGCAGCAGCCAGCATGGCCATCAGTGCCGCCGTCATCGGCCTGGCGACCTGGAGTGCCTGCCGCTCCAGCCTGAAGGAAAAAAGTGCAGCCCTGCTGCTGCCCCGGGCTCCCGTGGCAGGCAAGCGCATCTTCCTGGAGTACATCACTCCTCTGTGGAAGCGCATGAGCTTCTCCCAAAAGACCACCGCCCGGAATCTGTTCCGGTATAAGAAGCGGTTCTTTATGACGGTGCTGGGTGTGGCAGGCTGTACGGCCCTGCTGCTCATCGGCTTTGGCCTCCAGGACTCCCTGCTGCCCATCGTCACCAAGCAGTCCACGGAGCTGTCCCACAACGACCTGACCGTCACCCTCAGCGACCCTGCCGCCTTTACGGTGGAAAAGGGCCTCACTGATGCCCTGGAGGGGGGCCAGGTGGAGAACTGGGCGGCGGTGTACAGCAAGTCTGTGACCATCTACAATGCCGACGGAGAAAGTGCCGGCGTCAGCGTGGTGGGTGCCCAGACCGACAGCCAGCTGAGCCGCTATGTGACCTTCCGCACCCGGCAGGGCCACAAGGCCATCCCCTTTGAAAAGGACAGCGTGGTGCTGACAGAAAAGACCGCCCTGAACCTGGGGGTGGAGCCGGGAGACTCCATCTGGGTGGAGAACCCTGACGGAGAACGGGTGGAGATGACCCTGACCGGCGTGACGGAGAACTATATGTTCACCCGGCTGTATGTGTCCAATGCCCAGCTGCAGACCCTGCTGGGCACCCAGGACATCCCCTGGAACACGGTATACGCCCAGACCCGCTGCGACAGTGCCGCCGACCGCAACACCATGCGGGAGACCCTGCTGGCCTGCAACTATGTGACCGGAGCCTCCTTTACAGAGGATGCCACCTCCATGTTCGACAACCTGATCGTGAGCCTGAACTCGGTGGTGGTGCTGATCATCGTGTGTGCTGCGGCCCTGGCGGCGGTGGTGCTGTATAACCTGATCAGCGTGAACCTGGCAGAGCGCAAAAAGGAGCTGGCCACCATCAAGGTGCTGGGCTTCTATGATAAGGAAGTGTACCGCTACATCTTCCGGGAGATCGACCTGCTGGCCCTCATGGGCTCCTGCGTGGGCCTGCTGCTGGGCATCCCCCTGCATCAGTTCATCATCCGCACGGTGGAAATGGACCAGCTCATGTTCATCCGGACCATTGCCCCCCACAGCTATCTGCTGAGCGTGGCACTGACCATGCTGTTCACGCTGGCAGTCTGCTTTGTCATGCGGCGGCATGTGAAGAAGATCAGCATGGTGGAGAGCATGAAGGCACCAGAATAAGAAACGTCAGGGTTCATAAAAGATTCACGGATGCACAACACTTTTGCCGAAATTCTCTGGTAAGATAGAATCACCGGAAGGGAACGCCGCAAATCCCTTCTCCGGGACAACATGATTCCTCCTTTTCCAAACCAAATACCGTAAAAAAGCACCGCGCAACGGGTCCACTTCCCGTTGCGCGGTGCTTTTTGCGTCCCGGAAAATGGCAGAAAAAAGGCTGCTGCACTTGTTTTATGCAGCAGCTTTTTCAGGTCTGCGTCAGGAGGCCGGCAAAAACTGCAAGGTGACCGCCTCAGCGGCAAGGGCGTCGGCCTGCTCCCGGGTCAGCTTTTTGCACCCGACCATCCGGTTGAGCACCACCTGCATCCGCTTGACGGCCAGGTCTGGGCTGCTGTTGGGCGAGTAGGCCGATGGAGCATTGGGCAGGCCCGCCAGCATCACGGCTTCGGCGTCGGTGAGCTGCAGCGGCGTTTTGCCAAAGTAGCCCTGCGCGGCTTCGCCGATGCCGTAGTGCCCGCTGCCGAAATAGATGGTGTTGACGTACATTTCAAAGATCTGTTCCTTGTTGTACTGCTTCTCAATGGCGAGGGCGGCGAACATCTCCGCCGCCTTGCGGGCCAGATGCTTTTCCTGAGTGAACAGAGTGTTTTTGGCCAGCTGCTGGGTGATGGTGCTGCCGCCCTCGGCAAAGCTGCCGGTGCGCAGGTCGGTCACCAGTGCCCGGGCAATGGACACCGGGTCCACACCCTTGTGGTGGGTGAAGCGGGAATCCTCCGCCGAGATCACGGCGTTGATGTAGGTCTGGGGCAGCTGGGCATAGGGAACGAACCCCTCGCGGGACGAAATGCTGCTGTACAGGGTATCAATGGGGGTGACCTGGATGGCGCTCTCATAGAGTTTGTGGCCTGTGACGGCAAAGTACCCGCCCGCTGCCACGAGGGCCAGCAGGGCAAGCAGCAGCACCGTGAGCAGCAGCTGCCGGAGAAAACGAAAAACGGTATGCATGGTGTGCTCCTTTCCGGGCGGTGGCCCGAATGACTGTATCATAAACGATTTTGGTCGGTTTGACAAGGGTCATTCCGGTCTTATTATAAGGTGTAGATTTTGCCGTTTTGTGACCAGAGCATGAATTTGTGCCGGTGTACGCCGTCGGACGGGCCGGAAAATCAAGCAAAGTAATACTCTTGACCGGAATGCACAAGGCACGGCACCGCGCAGCGGCCGTTCATCATGCACAAAATGCAAAATTGAAAAAAATGGAATTAACCTATTGACAAACTGGGTATTATGGGGATATAATGCGAACAACAAATCCACAAACCTTGTGGGAAATTGAAATGGAGATTCCCGGGTTTGTAGAGGAGTGGGAAAAAGCCGGAAAGGAGGGCACGAAGATGAAACTGATCTGGAACGAGCTGCTGCATGCAAACTTCCGCTGTGGGCGAATGTGTGGGGAACGGGCAGAAGAATTCACCGTGACCTGTACGATGCCCTCCTGTGCACGAATGTGTACGCCGATGGAGCGTTGAACAGAAGCAAACGGAAATGATCTGCCCGGTACGCTGGAACTTGAGTGCGTATCGGGTGTTTTTGTATCAGGAAATTATACTAAAAGTTTAATGAGAGAGGTATACTACAATGTCTAACTATAAATTTGAGACCCTTCAGCTGCACGTTGGCCAGGAGCAGGCCGATCCCGCGACCGATTCCCGCGCAGTGCCCATTTACCAGACCACTTCCTATGTGTTCCGCAACAGCCAGCACGCTGCGGACCGCTTCGGTCTGGCAGACGCCGGCAACATCTACGGCCGTCTGACCAACTCCACTCAGGATGTGTTCGAGAAGCGCATTGCCGCTCTGGAAGGCGGCGTGGCTGCTCTGGCTACCGCTTCCGGCGCTGCTGCCATCACCTACACCATCGAAGCACTGGCACAGGCCGGTGACCACATCGTGGCACAAAAGACCATCTACGGCGGCAGCTACAACCTGCTGGAGCACACCCTGACCCAGTTCGGCGTTTCCACCACCTTCGTCAACGCCCATGACCTGGCCGAGGTGGAGAATGCCATCCAGCCCAACACCAAGGCTGTCTATCTGGAGACCCTGGGCAACCCCAACAGCGATATCCCCGACATCGACGCCATTGCCGCCATCGCGCACAAGCACGGCCTGCCGCTGGTCATCGACAACACCTTCGGCACCCCGTACCTGATCCGTCCCATCGAGCACGGCGCTGACATCGTGGTGCACTCCGCCACCAAATTCATCGGCGGCCACGGCACCACCCTGGGCGGCATCATCGTGGACAGCGGCAAGTTCGACTGGAAGGCCAGCGGCAAGTTCGGCAACATTGCTGACCCCAACCCCAGCTACCATGGCGTTTCCTTCGCCGACGCAGCCGGCCCCGCTGCCTTTGTCACCTACATCCGCGCCATCCTGCTGCGTGATACCGGCGCAACCATTTCTCCGTTCAACGCCTTCCTGCTGCTGCAGGGCACCGAGACCCTGAGCCTGCGCATCGAGCGCCATGTGGAGAACACCAAGAAGGTCGTGGAGTTCCTGGCCAACCATCCGCAGGTGGAAAAGGTCAACCACCCCTCTCTGCCGGATCACCCGGACCACGCCCTGTACGAGAAGTACTTCCCCAACGGCGGTGCTTCCATCTTCACCTTCAACATCAAGGGCGGCCGTGAAGAGGCCTTCAAGTTTATTGATAACCTGAAGGTGTTCTCTCTGCTGGCCAACGTCGCTGACGTGAAGAGCCTGGTCATCCACCCGGCTTCCACCACCCACAGCCAGCTGAACGATGAAGAGCTGGCCGAGCAGCAGATCTACCAGAACACCATCCGTCTGTCCATCGGCACCGAGCACATCGACGACATCATTGCCGATCTGGAAGCCGGTTTCGCAGCAGTCCGCGGCGAGTAATTACCCGTCTGCACGAGCTGCATCAGAACCTTTGTCTCTTTGTCCATTCTTCCTTTTTTCCAAAACAAACGCAAAAGCCCTCCGGTCCTGAAGCCGGAGGGCTTTTGCTGTTTCCGGGGTGTGATGCACCCAGAAAAAGGCCCCGCCGTGGAGCACACAGCGGGGCCGGAAGAATGCGGTTTATTCGTTGCCGGGGAAGTGGGGGATGCCGTCAAAGCCCTTCTGCAGGTCGGCGTCGGAGGGGATGCAGTCGGTCATCTTGCCGTCGTGGAACAGTGGGTTCGAGCAAACGAAACAGCACCCGGAAACTTACGTTTCTAAGTGCGATTTCTTGGTGGGCGCGGGTGGATTACGCGAGCCGCGCAGAAAAGGAGCCCGGGTCGCGGCTCCCAGCGGCTGCATCGTGCCTTGGGCGGCACGCGCATCCTGCTGGCCGCAGCCCCAACAGCTCCTCCCTGTTTCTGCCGCTGGCAGCGGTCGTCGCTGTTGCTGTTCGAATCCACCCGCCCTATAAGTTTAGCCTTGTTACAAAACAAAAACCTCAGCGTACTCGCATACGCTGAGGCTTTTTGGTGGGCGCGGGTGGATTACGCGAGCCGCGCTGCTAAAAACAGCCCACTGGGCTGTTTTTACGCTGTCTTCTGCGACAGCGCCGCAGCTGTTCGAATCCACCCGCCCTATGAGTTTAGCCTTGTTACAAAACAAAAACCTCAGCGTACTTGCATACGTTGAGGCTTTTTGGTGGGCGCGGGTGGATTCGAACCACCGAAGCTGAAAGCAGCAGATTTACAGTCTGTCCCCATTGGCCACTCGGGAACACGCCCATATTCAGTTGTTGTGCATCCGTGCGCCGGACGACTTGTTTATTTTAGCATGAGAAAAGGGTTTTGTCAACCACCTTTTTTCACTTTTTTTCAGCAGGCTTACTGTCCCCCGCCCGCCGCGCTTCATCCGGTTGAATTGCGTCCTGTTTTATGTTAAAATAATGTAAAGATTCTACACATTTTACAGGCAGGAGTGGGTCATTGCATGGAGTCAACAATCAGCGCCGCCCCGCAAATTTCTATCGACCGGGAAAAGACGCTGCGCAGCCACCGGCGTTACTGGGTGCTGCGGCGTGCACAGGACATCGTATTCTCCCTGCTGGCGCTGATCCTGCTTGCGCCGCTGGCACTGCTGATCAGCCTTGCCATCGTGCTGGACAGCCCCGGAGACGGAGCTATTTTCCGGCAGCGGCGGGTAGGACGGGACGGCAAGCTGTTCTGGCTGTATAAGTTTCGTACCATGTGCCCGGACGCCGAGGAGCAGCTGAATGAGCTGCTGAGCCAGAACCAGATGGACGGCCCGGTGTTCAAGATCAAGGGCGACCCCCGCATTACCCGGGTGGGACGTTTTCTGCGCAAGACCAGTCTGGACGAGCTGCCACAGCTGCTCAACGTGCTGCAGGGCGATATGAGCATCGTGGGGCCGCGCCCCGCACTGCCCCGGGAGGTAGAGCTGTACAGCGACTACCAGCGCCAGCGGCTGTACGTCACCCCCGGACTGAGCTGCTACTGGCAAATCGCACCCCACCGTAACGAGATGAGCTTTGACGAGTGGGTGGCGCTGGATATGAAATACATCCAGGAGCGCAGCTTCTGGGTGGACTGGAAGATCATCTTCCTCACCGTCCGCGCCATGCTCATGAAATACGGAGAGTGACAAAAGCGCCTGTTGTGCATCCGCACAACAGGCGCTTTCGTTACGTTTATTTCAGCACTGCACCCAGATTTGCACTGGTGACCATGCGGGCGTAACGGCTCAGCCAGCCGGTCTTGATGTTGGGCTCGGGCGCAACGTACTTTGCCTTGCGCTCGGCCAGCACTGCATCGCTGACCTCCAGCGTGATGGAGGCGTTGGGGATATCAATGGAAATGGTATCCCCTTCTTCGATCAGGCCGATGGGGCCGCCGGAGGCCGCCTCCGGGCTGACATGGCCGATGGCAGCACCGCGGGATGCGCCGGAGAAGCGGCCATCCGTGATGAGGGCCACCGTCTTATCCAGCTTCATGCCTGCCAGCGCAGAGGTGGGGTTGAGCATCTCCCGCATGCCCGGGCCGCCCTTGGGGCCTTCGTAGCGGATGACCACCACATCGCCCGGGACGATCTTGCCCGCGTAGATGGCGGCAATGGCCTCCTCCTCGCTGTTGAACACCCGCGCCGGGCCGGAATGCTGCTGCATCTCCGGGGCGACAGCGCTGCGCTTGACAACGCAGCCGTCCGGGGCAATGTTGCCCCACAGGATCTGCAGACCGCCGGTCTCAGAGTAGGGGTTCTCGATGGGACGGATGGCCTTTTCGTTCAGGATATGGGCACCCTTGATATTCTCGCCAAGGGTCTTGCCGGTGACGGTGGGCACATCCAGATCCAGCAGGCCCTTCTTGGCCAGCTCCGCCTGTACTGCCGGGATGCCGCCCGCTGCGTACAGATCCGGCATATGGGTGGGACCTGCCGGTGCCAGATGGCACAGGTTGGGGGTCTTGGCGCTGATCTCGTTGAACAGCTTCAGGTCGATAGGCACACCGGCCTCGTAGGCGATAGCCAGCAGGTGCAGCACCGTGTTGGTGGAGCAGCCCAGCGCCATATCACAGGTCAGTGCGTTGCGGATGGAGCGCTCGTTGATGATCTGGCGCGCGGTGATGCCCTTGCGCACCATCTCCATTACGGCCATACCGGCGTGCTTTGCCAGCTGCAGACGCTTGGAGTACACAGCCGGGATGGTGCCGTTGCCGGGCAGGGCAATGCCGATGGCCTCGCACAGGCAGTTCATGCTGTTGGCGGTGTACATGCCGGAGCAGCTGCCGCAGCTGGGGCAGCAGTTGCAGGTGCAGTCTTCCAGCTGCTCGTCGGTGATCATACCGGCCTTATAAGCGCCCACGGCCTCGAACATCTTGGAAAGGCTCACTTCCTCGCCGCCGTAAGTACCGGCCAGCATGGGACCGCCGGAGCAGACCACAGCGGGCACATCCATGCGCACCGCTGCCATCACCATGCCGGGCACGATCTTATCGCAGTTAGGCACCAGCACAAGGCCGTCCAGCTGGTGTGCCATCAGCATGGTCTCCACACTGTCGCAGATCAACTCGCGGGAGGCCAGAGAGTACTTCATGCCCACATGACCCATGGCGATGCCATCGCATACACCGATGGCGGGGATCAGGATGGGGGTACCACCGGCCATCTGCACACCAGCCTTTACAGCCTCGGCGATCTTATCCAGATTCATGTGTCCGGGCACGATCTCGCTGTAGGCGCTCACCACGCCGATGAGGGGGCGTTCCAGCTCCTCCGGGGTGTAGCCCAGCGCATAAAACAAGCTGCGGTTGGGCGCGCGCTCCGAGCCCTTAGTCACATTGTCACTTCTCATTGCAAATCCTCTTTTCTGATAAAGCCCTCTCCGTCACGGCTGTATCGTGCCACCTCTCCCGAGAGGGAGAGGGGGCACGCGGGGGAGCTATAAGGGTCCCTTTTCAACAAAAACTCCCCCTTTCGGGGGAGCTGACCGCCGAAAAGCGGTCTGAGAGGGTTCTCCTCTTACTTCTTCAGCCAGCTCATCATGCTGCGCAGCTCAGCACCCACCTTCTCGATGGGCAGCTCAGCCTCCATGCGGCGCTTGGCAAGGAAGTGCACCTTGCGGCCGCCCTTGGGGCTCATCTCGGTCAGGAACTCGGAAGCAAAGGTGCCGTCCTGGATCTCGGTCAGGACCTTCTTCATCTCCTTGCGGGTCTCCTCGGTGATCAGGCGCTTGCCGGTGCGGTAGTCGCCGTACTCGGCAGTGTTGGAGATGGAGTAGCGCATCTTGGAGAAGCCGCCCTCGTTGATCAGGTCAACGATCAGCTTCATCTCGTGGCAGGTCTCAAAGTAGGCCATCTCAGGCTCGTAACCGGCCTCCACCAGCGTATCGAAACCGGCGTGGATCAGCTCGGAAACACCGCCGCACAGCACGGCCTGCTCGCCGAACAGATCGGTCTCGGTCTCCTCCTTGAAGGTGGTCTGCAGGATGCCTGCACGGCCTGCGCCGATGCCGGAAGCATAGGCCAGAGCAATGTCCTTGGCCTTACCGGTGTAGTCCTGCTCCACGCAGATCAGAGAGGGGCAGCCCTCGCCCTCGGTGTACAGGCGGCGCACGATGTGGCCGGGGCCCTTGGGAGCGATCATGATGACGTCCACGTTCTTGGGCGCGGTGATGGTCTTGAAGTGGATGTTGAAGCCGTGTGCAAAGGCCAGTGCCTTGCCCTCGGTCATGTAGGGAGCAACCTGCGTGTTGTAGATATCGGCGCACAGCTCATCGGGCACCAGCATCATGACAACATCGCCGGCCTTGGCAGCCTCTTCCACCTCCATGACCTTGAAGTTGTCATGGGTGGCAGCGAACTCAGAAGCCTTTGCCCAGTGGGCAGAGCCCTTGCGCAGGCCGACTACAACGTTGACGCCGCTCTCGGCCAGATTCTCAGAGTGTGCATGACCCTGGCTGCCGAAACCGATAACAGCGACGGTCTTGCCGTCCAGCACGCCGAGGTTGCAGTCGGAATCGTAGTATTTCTTGATAGCCATAATCGTTAGTCTCCTTTTACCTTTTCTGGTTGGTTTATCTTCCGGTCTTGTATGCTCTGTTCTATCTTTCGCTCACCCTGAGCGGAAAAGCAATGTGATTTATGCCCGTCTTGCGCCCGGCGGAGGCAGCTGGACGGAGCGCACCTCCTGCGGCGGCTTCTGGATATGCTGGTGCATCCCGCCGCGCTCCAGTGCAGTAACGCCGGTGCGGCACTGCTCAAGGATATTGTAGCCCTCGAACATTTTTAAGAATGCGTCCAACTTGTCCGGCCGGCCGATCAACTCAAACACCATGCTGTCCGGGGAAAGATCGATGATCTTTGCCTTGTAGATGCAGGCGATCTCCCGCAGCTCTGTGCGGTTGTGCACGTCCGATTCCACCTTGAGCAGCAGCAGCTCCCGCTCCAGCGCTTTTTCGCTGTCCAGCACGAACACCTGCCGGGTGACTTCCAGCCGCTCGGTCTGCAATACCAGCTGCTGCAAGGCCTTTTCATCGCTGGTAATGGTCACTGTGATGCGGCTGACTGCCGGGTCGTTGGTGGCGGACACCGTAAGGCTGTCGATATTGAAGCCGCGGCGGCAGAACAGGCTGGACACCCGGGCCAGAACGCCGCTCTGGTTGTCCACCAGCAGGCTGATGACCCTGCGCTGATCAGATTTCATGATGCTGTGTCCTCCTTATTCCATGATGATGTCGTTGATATCGCCGCCGCCGGGGATCATGGGCAGCACCTTTTCGTCCTTGTCAATGATGCACTCGATCCAAGTGGGGCCTTTCTGCTGCAAGGCATCTGCAAAGGCTTCCTGAAACTCCGGCAGATTGGTGCAGCGGTAGCCCTTCAGGCCAAAGCCGTCTGCCAGCTTGACAAAATCGGTCTTGCGGTGGGGGTCGGTCTGGCTGTAACGCTTGCCGTAAAAGCTGGTCTGCCACTGGCGCACCATGCCCAGCACCGAGTTATTGAAGATGACCGTGATGATGGGCAGCTCGTAGCTGACAGCGGTGCAGGCTTCGTTCAGGTTCATGTGGAAGGAGGCGTCACCAGTAAACATCACCACACGCTGCTGGCGTCCCAGTGCCATCTGGGCACCAATGGCAGCGCCGTAGCCAAAGCCCATGGTGCCAAGGCCGCCGCTGGTGATAAAGCCACGGCTCTTGGTGTGGCGCAGGTACTGCGCCGCCCACATCTGGTGCTGACCCACGTCGGTAACATACACGGCGTCGGGGCCGCACTGGTTGCACACCTCGCCGATGACCTGATGGGGCATCAGCCGGGTGGGGTCAGACACGGGGTGGTAATCCTGTGCCTGCCAGCTCTGGATCATCTTCATCCATTCCGGGTGCTTGGCGGGCTTGATCTGGGGCAGCATGGCGTTCAGTACATAGGCTGCATCGCCCACGATGGAAAGATCCACATCCACGTTCTTGCCCAGCTCGCTGGCGTCAATATCGATCTGGATGATGGTGGCGTTTTTGGCAAAGGTCTTGGGGTTCAGCGCCACGCGGTCGGAAAAGCGGGTACCCACCGCGATGAGCACATCGCACTCTGCCACCGCCCGGTTGGAGGTGTAGCAGCCGTGCATCCCCAGCATCCCCAGATTCATCGGGTCGCCGTAGGGCACAACGCCTGCGGCCATCAGGGTGTAGGTTGCGGGAATCTCCGCCTTGTGCAGCAGATCCCGCAACGGCTGGCAGCTGGCTGCGCTGCGCACGCCGCCGCCAAAGTACACCAGCGGACGCTGTGCGGCGTTGATGAGGTCTGCCGCCCAGTGCACCTGCTCCTCATTATAGGTAGTCACGGTGCGGATAGGCTCCGGCTGCTTGGGGGTGAACTCGCACACTGCTGCAGTCACGTCCTTGGGGATATCCACCAGCACCGGGCCCTTGCGGCCGCTCTGCGCAATGCGGAAGGCTGCCCGCATGGTGTCAGCCAAGTCCTCTACCCGGCGCACCGTGAAGTTATGCTTTGTGATGGGCACCGTAATGCCCTCGATGTAAGCTTCCTGAAAGCCGTCCTTGCCGATGCTGCTGGTGGGCACGTTGCCGGTAAAGGCCACCATGGGCACCGAGTCCATATAGGCGGTGGCAATGCCGGTGACCAGATTGGTGGCACCCGGGCCGCTGGTAGCCAGCACCACGCCGGTGCGGCCGGTGGCGCGGGCGTAGCCGTCCGCAGCATGGGCTGCGCCCTGCTCGTGGGCGGTAAGCACATGGGTGATGCGGTCGGCATTCTTATACAGCTCGTCGTAAAGGTTCAGCACAGCGCCGCCGGGGTAGCCAAAAAGAGTGTCCACTCCCTGCTCGCACAGGACCTCTACAAAGATCTGAGAACCATTCAACTGCATGGTGTTGCTCCTATTCCTGTTCCACTTCTTATCCATTCCCCCGGGGAGAGCTTTTGAAAAAGAAAAAGCCCTTGTCCCCTGCTTTCTTCAAGAGACAAAGACCTTGTAACATCAAGCTCTCTGCGGTACCACTCTCGTTGGCGTGCTGTGCACACCCTCTCACGGGCTTCCAACAAAGCCCTGCACGGTAACGGCTGTAACCGGCGCTGCTTACAGGGGTTTGCACCCGTTGGGCAGGCTGCTCCGGGATGATTTTCCGCACGAAACGCTGACTGCCTTGCACCAGACGGCAGCTCTCTGAACAGTGGGGATCGTGTGGTACTTTTTCCCATCTGCGCATTTGTTGATGTAAATTATACTATAAACCGGGCTTTTGTCAATCGACAATTTGTAACCTGAATCAGCCCAAAGATGAAGCATTTTTAACACCCCTTGCATCCCCGCCCGAACCGCTGTATACTTTTGATATCCGCGTACCTGCGTTTTGTAGGGTATGTGCTATTGGAGAGGAAAAGGGATCGACCTATGAAATTAAGAGAATGGAATGCCCATCTGCATGGGCTTGTTGTGTTCCGCGCCCTGCTGAACGACCCTGTTGTGGCAAAGCTTTTAGACCTGACCGACCGCATGGAGGCGGGCTGCTCCTCCTACGGCCCGGTATGCGATGCCGTAGCCGCCTTTGAGGCCGCTTTGTTCGAGTACACCACCAACTGGGGCAGCTACCTGAGCAATGCTGTGCTGGAGGCCGAGACCATCTGCGTGCGGCAGGCCGCTGCCGGGCAGCTGGACGCGCTGCTGCAAAGCGCCTTGGACAGCGAGCTGCAGTTTTTGCAGCAGCTGTGCGGGCTGACGCTGGACGAGCTGTTCCAGACCGCCTACTCGGAGCAGGCGCAGCGGCCGGAACTGGCTTTCCTGCCCCGGTGGCAGACCTGTGAGCTCGACCTTGCCGCCGCCTACGCCCAGCGCATGAGCGAGGTGGGCAAAAAGGGCTACGGTATGTTTGCAAAGCACCATGTATTCACGGTGGAGAACGGCCAGCTTGTGCCGGTAAAATACCCCGACCCGCAGCGCCTTTCCGAGCTGCCCGGCTACGAGAAGGAGCGGGAAAAGGTGATCGCCAACACAAAGGCACTGCTAGCCGGGATGCCCGCCAACAATGTGCTGCTGTACGGTGACGCCGGTACCGGCAAATCCAGCGCGGTAAAGGCCATTGCCAACGAGTTTGCGCCCGAGGGACTGCGGCTGGTAGAGGTAAAAAAGAACCAGCTGTATCAGATCCCCGACCTGATGGACAAGCTGGCGGCAAACCCGCTCAAGTTCATTTTGTTCATCGACGATCTGAGCTTTACCGCCAACGACGACAACTTTGCCGCCTTGAAGGCCATCTTGGAGGGCAGCGTAGGCGGACGCGCTCAGAACATTGCGGTGTACGCCACCTCCAACCGCCGCCACCTCATCAAGGAAACCCTCTCGGACCGCACCGGCGACGACATCCATGAAGCCGACACCCGGCAGGAGTTGATGAGCCTTTCCGCCCGGTTCGGCCTTACGGTCACCTTCCAGCGGCCGGAGAAGGCACGGTTCGAGACCATTCTGGAGGAGCTGGCAAAGCAGCACAACATCCAGATGCCCACCGAGCAGCTGCTGCTCAAGGCCGAGGCCTTTGCCCTGCGTGCCGGCGGCCGCAGCCCCCGGGTGGCCAAGCAGTTCATCGAGCAATGCGAGGCCGGTGTGCAGAAGTAAATGCACCAGTTTTAAACGTTATCAAAAACGGGACACCAAAGCATCCGCAGATGCTCCGGTGTCCCGCTTTTCTTGTCTTATTTTTCGCTCAGTCCCGCACGGCGATGCACTCGATCTCCAGCTTTGCGCCCTTGGGGATGGCTGCCACCTGCACGCAGCTGCGGGCGGGGAACGGCTCGGCAAAGGCCTTGGCGTACTCTGCGTTCACTGCGGCAAAATCGTTGATATCGGCCAGAAAGATCACCGTCTTGACCACGTTGTTCATGGAAAGCCCCGCCTCGGCCAGAATCGCCTTCAGGTTAGCAAGGCTCTGGGCGGCCTGCTGCTCCACGGTATCGGCCATGGTGCCGGTGGCGGGGTCTACCGGGATCTGCCCGGAAACAAACACCATGTTGCCCAGATCCAGTGCCTGACTGTAAGGGCCGATGGCGGCAGGTGCGTTGGCGGTAGATACGACTTTCATAGTATATTTTCTCCTTTATATTACATCAAGTTTAGAACAAATTCGCTTTTTTCTTCGGATAGAGCCAGACGAGGGGGTAATTTCCCGTAAGCTGCTGCTTGCCTGCGCCCTCATCCGTCTGCTCACTACGTTCGCATCCACCTTCCCCGTCCGGGGGAAGGCTTTCACTCTTGCAAACGATGAAGTTTACACCCGCTCGGTGACCAGCTGGAAACCGGCCTTGGTCAGCTCGGTGCGGATCTGCTCGATCTGGGCGGCATCGCGGGTCTCCAGCGTCAGCTTGAGGAAGCAGCTGGAGATGGGCATATTGGGGTCGGAGCCGTCATGCTGCACCGACACCACATTGCTGCCGCAGCGGGATACCACCTCGGCCACCTTTTTCAGCTGGCCGGGCTTGTCCTCCAGCGCGATGGTCAGGTTTGCCTTGCGGCCGCTCATCACAAGACCGCGGGTGATGACGCGGTTCAGGATGTTCACATCAATGTTGCCGCCGGAGATGACGCAGGCCACCTTTTTGCCCTCCACCGGCAGCTTGTGGAACAGTACTGCTGCCACCGGCACAGCGCCTGCACCCTCAGCCACCAGCTTCTGGTTCTCCATCAGGGAGAGAATGGCCGCCGCCGTCTCGTCCTCGGTCACGGTAACGATATCGTCCACATACTGCTCGCATAGCTGATAGGTCAGCTCGCCCGGGGTCTTGACCTGAATACCGTCCGCAAAGGTGGAAGCAGATTTCAGGGTCTGGTACTTGTGCTCGTGCAGGCTGCGGTACATACTGGGGGCACCCTCGGCCTGTACGCCGTACACCTTGACCTCCGGGCGCAGGGTCTTGATGGCAAAGGCAATACCGGAAATCAGTCCGCCGCCGCCCACCGGCACCACCACAGCGTCCACATCCGGCAGCTGGTCAAGGATCTCCAAGCCGATGGTACCCTGCCCGGCGATGACCTGCTCGTCATCGTAGGGGTGGATAAAGGTCATGTCGTACTCCTTTTGCAGCTGCACGGCCTTGTCGTGGGCTTCGTCGTAGGTGCCGGGCACAAGACAGACCTCCGCGCCCAGATTTTTGGTGTTTTCCACCTTCATCAGGGGTGCGCCGTCCGGCATACAGACGATGCTGCGGATGCCGCGCCGGGTAGCCGCCAGCGCCACCCCCTGCGCATGGTTGCCCGCAGAGCAGGCAATGACGCCCTTGGCGCTCTCCTCCTCAGAAAGCTGGCTGATTTTATAGTAAGCGCCTCGCACCTTAAAGCTGCCGGTGGCCTGCAGGTTCTCGGTCTTAAGGTACAGCTGGCAGTCCTTGGACAGCTTGGGGGCTTCGATGAGGTCGGTCTTGCGCGCTACGTCCTTCAGTACAAAGGCGGCGTGGTAGATCTTATCCAGAGTCAGCATGACAGATACTTCCTTTATTTTTCGTGATGTCATCCAGTATAAGTTACAAAAATTGTTTTGTCAAATGAATTCCATTCACGATAAAAGGCGTAAAAAAGAGAAAGGCAGTGGTAAAGCCACCGCCTTTCTCTTTTTATTCTCATTACCGCCCACGGCCACCACCGCCGCCATGGCTGGAACCGCTGCCCATGCCACCGAAGCCGCCGCCAAAGCTGCCGCCGCCGAAACCGCCGCGCCCGGCACCGCCCCCGAAGGAGCCGCCGCCCATGCCGCCAAAGCCGCCGTAGAAGCCGCCCGGCGGGGGCGGGTTATGCGGGCCGCGCCGCCGTCCACGGGGAGGCCGCGGCCCACCGAAGCACCACAGCCAGCCGCAGGGACTGGCAAAAACATAGGCCATCGACCGGATAATAACGATGAGCAACACAACGCTGACCACAAGGGTCAGGATGTCGGTCAGGGTGCTGCCGCCGCGGCTCTGGCTGCCCTGATAGCCGGGCTGCACGGTGTTGCCGGTGCCGCCGGAAAGGCTGACCCCGTAAATATCCGCGATGGTGTTTGCCACGTTGCGGGCACAGGTGGTCACCGCGCCGTCATAATTCTTTGCGGCGAACTGGTCTTCCATGGTCTGGGCGATGGCGCTGGACTGCTTTGCCAGCGTGGTGTTGCGGAAGCCGTCGCCATAGGTCAGGTAGTAGTCGCCGTCCGCATACTGTGCCGACTCCATCACAAGCAGGATCAGAACACCGTTATTGTTGGAGGACGAACCGATACCCCAGGCGTTGAAAGCCTGTGTGGCGTAATCCTCTGTGGAATCATTGCCTGTGTATTCTACTGTCAGTACATCGATCTGCGCGCCGCTGCAGCTGGATTCCAACTGGGCGTTCAGTTCGGTGATGGTCTGCACGGTGCTGCTGCTCAGCACACCAGCACCATCCACCACGCACTGATCTTTGGGCAGGCTGGGCAGCTGGGCGGCAAAGGCCGCCGGGCACAGCACCGCCGCGCTGAGCACCACGGCCAGCACCAGTGCGCTGATACGTTTTGCAAAGTTTTTCATGCGAAGGGTTCAACCTCCTTCACGCCGGACAAAGCGCCCAGCACACTGGCCGGGAAGCCGCCGACTTCCTTCTGATATTCATACACCGCCGTATTGTACTGCAAAGTACCAATGATGGTGGCTGCGCTGTTGAACTGACCGTACTGCCCCTGCACCGCGCCCATCTTCATGGGGTCGGCGGCCTGCTCCTGCAACTTTGCATACAGCTGGTCGATGGCAGCGCCCAGTGCCTGATCGGCCTGATACAGCGCGTGCATCGCGCTGCCCTGATAATAGGGCAGCGAGGTCAGCGACTGGCTTTTACCGCCGTTCTGCACCGCCTGCAGACAAGCGGAGAAATCGTTCAGCGCCGTCTGTGCAGCCAGCACCTCGGCGCTGTCTGCGCCAAGGGTGTTGGAGGCAGTGGTCAGAATATTCGCCGCCGTATTCTCCCGGGTGGTCAGCTCCTCGCTCAGGTTATAACCGTTGTCGGCGGCGACCCCTGCGGTGAACCACTGACGGGCAGTGTTGTACTTGCCGCGCAGCTTGGCGCTGCCAAAGCCGAAAAAGGCGGCCAGCATCACCACTACGCTCAAGGCCAGCGCCGCCGCCCGGGTGGAAAGCGCAGCGGGCAGCTTTGCTTCCAGTGCGGCCAGCTTCTGCTGGCGCGGGGTCAGCGTTACGGCCTGCTCCGGCTTTGCTTTTTCGCGGTAGCTGCCCGCGTCAAAGCCGCCGGGAGCGGTTTGTTTGTTCTGAGAAAAATCAGCGTTTGCCATTTCAGCTCCGGATCTCCATCATTTTGGTTTTCAGTTCGTCCTCGATGCGGGTCAGCTCCTGCTCGGCGGCGGCGCGCTTTGCGCGGCCCTCGCTCTGGATCTTGTTCAGTTCGTCCAGCGTCTCGATCA
>OLSG01001485.1_pt1 | contig 23576 bp, 26 predicted proteins | sample 1673041 | NCBI WGS metagenome assembly OLSG01 (sample SAMEA3136749, study PRJEB25190) | human gut metagenome | reverse complement strand
TAAACACTAGCTCCATTGGCATAAAAAAACACACAAAATGTCCTATAACCCTACCTTTGCTCTTCGCTGCCCTTGTGCGTCTGATTGTCTGATATTCTTATCACAGCTTTTAAAATATAAAACTCCTCTGAGTCGAGTCAGAGGAGTTCTTATTCATTTTTAATCTGATATTTTTTCCTTCGCTCATAGCTCATCGTTCTGAGCTCATCGCCCGATTTTATTTCTCTTCCAGTTCTGTAATATCCAGCGGCGGGCTTTCCAGGAATTTGACATCCTCATTTCTCTGGGCCATCCATCCTGCCTGCCATGCGTTTGGAAGGAGGTATACAGGACGGTCACGGCGGTCATAGACTACCATGGCATTGTCGATGCCTACCAGTTTTTCCGGCGGAACATTTCCTTCGGTCCAGCGGGCTACTGTATAGCTTAACGGTTCTATCTTCACAGTCACATTGTATTCGTTTTCCAGACGGTATTTCATGACTTCAAACTGGAGCTGTCCCACAGCGCCAATGATGAAGGATTCCATGATATAAGGCTGCTTGTAGACCTGGATGGCCCCTTCCTGTGCCAGCTGTCCTACGCCGTTTAAGAACTGTTTTCTCTTCATGCTGCTCTGTGGTGACAGGCGGGCGAAGAGTTCCGGCGGGAAGACAGGGAAATCGGTGAATGTGACAGGATGTTTCTTTTCGCACACCGTATCGCCTACCCCCAGCTCACCGGTGTCAAAGATACCGATGATATCACCGGGATATGCTTTTTCTACGGTCTGTCTTTCAGTGGCAAGGAACTGCTGGGGCTGGGAAAGGCGGAGCATCTTGCCGGACTGGCGGTGAAGGACGGTCATGCCCTTTTCAAATACCCCGGAGCAGATGCGCATGAAAGCGACCCGGTCATGGTGCTTGGGATCCATGTTTGCCTGAATCTTGAATACGAAGCCGGAGAAATTCGGATTTTCCGGTTCGATTTCTCCTTCTACCACATGACGTGGTTCCGGTGGCGGAGCGAGCTGGAGATATTTTTCCAGGAAGGTCTGCACTCCGAAGTTGGTCATGGCAGAGCCGAAGAACATAGGAGTCAGTTCTCCTTTAGCCACTTTTTCTTCGTCAAAAGGATCCCCTGCTTCATCCAGAAGTTCCAGATCATCTTTCAGGGACTGAATAATTTCAGGAGCCAGATAAGAAGTGATGATTTCATCATCCATTTTCCCGGAAATTACTTCCAATTTCTTTACGCCATGGGCATTATCCTTGATGAAGAGATGGCACATTTCTGTTTCTCTGTCATAAATGCCGGTGTAGTCACCGTTTACGCCGATAGGCCAGTTCATCGGGCAGGAGCGGATGCCCAGCACGTCTTCAATATCTGCCATGAGATCAAAAGGGTTCTTACCGAAATGGTCGATTTTATTGACAAAGGTAAAAATCGGGATTCCCCGGTCAGAGCAGACTTTGAACAATTTCTTAGTCTGTGCTTCGACACCTTTTGCCACGTCGATGACCATGACAGCAGAGTCTACTGCCATGAGAGTACGGTAGGTATCTTCTGAGAAGTCCGCATGCCCCGGGGTATCAAGGATATTGATGCGGCATCCCTGATAATCGAACTGGAGAACGGAGCTGGTTACAGAAATACCACGCTGTTTTTCTATTTCCATCCAGTCAGATACAGCATAACGGGCTGTCTTTCTTGCTTTGACAGAACCGGCCAGATGGATGGCACCTCCGTAAAGAAGGAGTTTTTCAGTCAGCGTCGTCTTGCCGGCATCTGGATGAGAGATGATGGCGAAGGTACGTCGTCTTTTTATTTCTTCCAAATCAGTCATTTTACACCTCAAATATAAAAAATCATGTCATTTTATTATACCGCAAGTCCACTATCAAAGAAAAGTGATTTTTGTTGATAATCTCACTAGCGGTGCTAACGACTAGTCGCCTCTAGAGGCGATAAGAGTTGAGCGAAGAGAGTTGAGCGATGGTATCGGCGTCGCCGACAAAAAAAAAAGCCTCTGAGTCATTCTCGATTCAGAGGCGTTCTTATTTATAAAAAATTGATGATTTTTACCTTCGCTTATAGCTCATAGCTCTAAGCTCTGTGCTCAAGCGCCGCTCTGGGGCTCATATACTCAGCGGCGCAGCCGATACCACTTCTCACGGCTGTTTATTTCATCCCCTTCTTCTCACCCAGGGATGATTGGATCTCCGGTGCCTGATTCTCCGTCTTGCCCAGAGAGAGATGGGTCTTCTTTCTACAGGGCCCACTTTCTCCTTCCCCAGAGATGAAAGGTCGGCCCCGCCTGTATCAAAGAATTCCTTAATTCTTATTATCAGAGGCTGGAGGAGTTCCTTCAGGTTTTCCAGGATCTTCAACCGGCTTTCCTTCTTTCTTTGCAGCTTCCGCTTCTGCTTTCTTCTGGCGGGCTCTTTCTTCGATTTTTTCTTTATATTCTTCCGCCGTATCTTTCAGGTCTTTCTGGGCCTGTTTCAGAGCTTCTGCCGCATTTTCTTTATAAAGCTTCGTAGTCTTTTCGATTTTCTCGGAAATTTCCTTCGCTTTAGCCTGTGCCTGGGCTGCCTGTTCTTCCGCCTGGGCTCTCAGTTTTTCCATCTGTGCTCTGGCTTCGTCCATCTGCACTTTCGCTTTTGCTTTCAGTTCTTCCGATTTCTGTTTCATTTCCTGGGAATGGATTTCAGACTGCCTCTTCATTTCTTCTGCTTTCTTCTGAAGAGCTTCCATCTGAGCCTTTGCTTCTGCCTTCATTTCATCGGCCCGGCGGGCTGCATCTTTTTTGAACTCTCTGGACCGGATGCGGGCGATGGCCTGGATATCCTTGGCCGTTTTTTCTGCTGTTTCCTGTGCTACTTCCGATGCACCAAGGGCTGTATATTTCGCCTTTTCAATCTGTTCATCGGTGACTCCTGCCTTTTTCAGTGCATCGGTCAGTTTTTCTCCCAGCTGAACCACAGAATCGGTGAGCTGTCCAGCCAGTTTTTCTACAGCTTCATGAGCCTTTTCCGGATATACGTCATCCCAAGTATCTTTTAATTCTTTGGTGAAATCTTTCTTTTCATCCCCTAAGGGTATGTCTTTCTTCGGATCATTTTCCAGAGTCTTCTCTGCCTTTTCCCCTTCTTTCTTTCCTTCTTCAAAGACTGCGCGGTAAGGCCGGGTATCATCAGGCATTCCGTCTTTGATCCAGCGCTGAGCCGCTTTACCTACACCATAGGTAACGGAAATGGCAATCGGGATCTGCATGAAGGAAAGGGGAATAAGAGTGGCCAGCGTGGAGCCTACCACTGTTGCTCCTAAAGATCCGATGAAGGAAAGTACAGCTTTCTGATTCAGTTCAACGCCATAGACGGAACCGATTTTAGAAATCATGTACACTTCGTTGGCTACAAGAGCAGCAGTGCCAAGAAGAGGTGCTGCTACGATCACACCGGCTCTGGCCGCTGCCCAGTGAATCAGGCTGTCTGATTCCTTATCCCGGTCATCAATGATATTGATTTCAATATCTGCTTCCGGAGAATCCACTGTTCTTTCCACTTCTTCCTTCTGTTCCACAGGAAGACCTGCTTCTGCCCTTTCTGCTGGAAGAGTGTTTTCCGGCTTTTCTGCCGGCGGCATGGCTGCCGCTTTTTCCATCGTTACTCCTGCCTGTTCTTTTACTTCAGGAGCAGCTTCCGGACGAACAACGACTGTTTTTTTCATTTCTTTTTCTTCGCTCATATAATCCTCCTTACCTGATAAATCAGGATTGTAAACAACAATACAGGAAATCTTTTTATACTATATATTATACATAAAATAAAAACATTACACCATTAACAAATCTTAAAATCTTTTCTTGTGCAGGAGAAACCAGTGTCTCTTTACCGGATTTTCAGGAAAGAAAATTTATTACAAAAAGGGTGCGGCAGGCTTTCATCATCCTGTCACACCCCATAAGGTCATTCCTTCCTGATTTCTTTTGCCTTTTCAGCTTCTCCCAGGATAATCCCCAGGTCCTTATAACCCTCGCTCCCAATAAGCTCTTCTCTTGCTGCTTCTTTGGCCAGATCATCAAGAGCATACACAAGAGGTCCTTTTCCTTCATCCGGCGCAAGGAGCATCATTACTTCCATTTCCTTCTGAGCCCCATCGGGGAAGAAATAGGCCCTGCAGTACATCGGATAGATCAGTCCCTGTGCATTGAAGGTGATAAGACCGCCTGCTGTATATACATAGGCTTCATTGGATTCCAGCCGCCGGAAAGGTTCGATGTGCGAGATTTCTACAGATACCTTCTCTTCTGCCACCGGACCCATGGCATTGACTGCCAGATTTTTCATGGTCCTTTCGATTTCCCTGCGGAGGTGAGAGTCTCTGGTGAGAAGAGCCCGGTTCATCCGGATGAGCGCATCCCATTCGCTGTCTCCCAGCCTGAACCGGAAGAAAGGCCGTATCTCATCAGCAATGGTCACCGGAAGGCGGGACTGGATGATGTAACCGGAAGCAAATTTCTGGGACCTTTTGAGGGTGACAGAGAGCTGCCCCATGGCATAGGGAATCTGCTGCCCTGCAAAGTCCAGCACTTCCTCGCCCGGGATGGCCCGGTAGGAAAATCTTTCCGGCAGTGTCTTTGCTGCCAGTGCATTCATATCATAGGCCGATGCCATGCCGCCGGTGAGGCAGGACAGAGCTATGGCCAGAGCGATTAATTTTTTCATCAGCTCTTTTTCCTTTCCAAACCATAGAATCCATAGAGGAGCGTATCTCCCAGTTCATCTTCTGCAGTGTGGCTGCCATTGACTACGATGAGGTAGTACCGGTAATGTGCTTTGTAAAGGGTGGCATAGATCCACATAGGAAATGACAATCCTTTTTCATTGGTAAAAATCACCTTTGATTCCTGCGCCCAGCGGTAGGTACCGTCATTATTCCGGAAAGCACGCCAGGGGCTGAAAGTAAGGATCCTCACCTTCTGTGTTTTCCCCTTCTTCTCCTTTACCGCTTCATCCAGCATATCCTGGAATTCTTCTACCCGTATCTTCGGCATGCCAAAGAGGGAGGTCGGTCTTTCTATATTCTTGTGGAACGCATAGTTCCAGAATTTTTCTGCCTTCTTATTTCCTTCATGGAAGAAATCGTCTTCGCTTCCGGAGAATACAAAAACAGAGGCCGTAAAGATACCCTGTACATTTTCCTTCTTCAGCTGATACATCTGAAGGGAATCATAGGGATAAGGTGCTTTTTCCGGATAAAGATTCATTCCAGGCGGTACGGTAAGCATGGACCATACGGCAGCCTGTGCTGTCTTTCCGTATTCTTCTCCATGGGACATCTTCACGAACCCATCCCGAATGACGCTCTTCGTCCCATCGGTGACTGTGACCTTATCGCCCAGCGGTATCCTGCCCAGTCCGCTGATGACCAGATCTTCTGCAGAGGCCACATGGAGTCCTCCCAGAGTCATGAGAAGGGCAAGACACAGATTTCTAAGTAAACGCATACGTTCTCCTTCTATACCACTTATTTCCTTTATTTTAGAGGGAAAAAGATAATTTCTCAAGTACTAAAAGAGCTCTTATCACAGTGAGGTATCACCTGCTGTTCTTACGGCTTAAATAAAGCTGCGCATGCCTCCCCTTCAGTCAACGCCCTCCGGCCGTTGCCAGCTCCCCCGGTCAAAGGCATATCACTAATTTCTCGCTCACTACGTTCACTACGAAATCAGTTCCTTTGCCACCCCGACTGAAAGTTGCTACGCAACTTCCAGAGTTCGGCGATTCACGATGAATAGAATTACGGATAACGGCGCGATACCTTTAGTGCTTCAAAGTGCGGTTTTCCCCCTTTCTTTTGCCTTACAGGCAAAAGACTTCCCCCGGCCGTAAGCACTTCGTGCCTTTAAGGGGGGCAGCCCTATTTTAAGGACTTATGAGTTCATATAGCGCCGAGATTGAACATGTTAATACACGCATGGTACCGATAGAGGGAAACGGATAGTGAATTTCGATTAACGGCATTATACTTTTTCCTGATATTCTACGGATTTTCCCATCTGCAGGACATCATGTTTCATCCCTTTACAGCAAAAACAGCTCTGAATTTTGGTTCAAAGCTGTTTTTGTAATGAAACAGGCTCAAGCCCTATTATTTTATACTGCCGGCGAAGCCGACACCTTTACGCTGAGCTCTGCGCTCATCGCTTCAAAGTGCGTCCGCACTCTGTTACACAATCTGGAAGAGGAAGAATTTCAGATAATAGGTTTCCGGTACGGTCATCAGGATGGGATGATCTGGAGACTGCTGGCGGAATTCGATCTGCCGGAGGGTGACTCCTGCGTCCCGGGCTGCTTCCTTCACCATTTTGATGAAAAGTTCTTCTCCCATGAAATGGGAGCAGGAACAGGTGGCAAGGTAACCGCCGCGGGGAAGGATCTTCATGGCACGGTAATTGATTTCCTTGTATCCCCGGAACGCTTCATGCACCGTCTTCCCTGATTTCGTAAATGCCGGCGGGTCGAGGATGATGTAGTCATAATCATGATTCTTTGTCTTGTCCAGTTCTGTGAGATAATCAAACACATCTGCCTGCACCGCATGGATGGAAAGACCGTTGATTTCTCCATTGTGGGCTGTCATTTTCACCGCTTCTTCTGATACGTCAAGAGCAGTCACACTGGCAGCTCCCCCTTTAGCTGCATTGAGGGCAAATGCACCGGTATGAGTGAAGCAGTCCAGCACATGCCGTCCTCTGGCAATCTGGGCTGCTGCCAGGCGGTTGAATTTCTGATCCAGGAAGAAACCAGTCTTCTGTCCGTTCTCCACGTCTACTGTATAACGGATGCCGTTTTCCACAATATCCACTTTTGTTTTTTCTTCCTTTTCATCAAGGAGCGGAGATTTGAAGAATCCTTTGTATTCTTCCATTCCTTCCAGATTCCGGATTTTTACATCATTTCTCTCGTATACTGCAGAAACAGGAAGATTCCGTTCCCGGAGCACTTCGATCAAGCCGTTTAAGAAAACTTCCTTTCTCTTTTCCATGCCAAGAGAAAGGACCTGCACGGAAAGGACATCGCCGAACCGGTCCACTGTCATACCAGGCAGCTGATCAGCTTCTCCAAAGACAAGACGGCAGCAGTCATAATCTTCTTTCCGCATGACCTGAAGGCGGTAATCCACTGCATACGCCGCTCTCCGTTTCCAGAAAGCATCATTGAACACATCGTTTGCATTGGTGGAAAAAATGCGGACCGTGATTTTTGAATTGGGATTGTAGAAACCACTCCCGATGAACTTTCCTTTGGAGGAAAGGACTTTCACAATATCCCCAGGAAGGATTTCTTCCTCCTGTTCCCTGATTTCTGTGCCGTAAATCCAGGGATGGCCGCCTTTCACTGCCAGCTCTGCTCTCTTGCTGATAGTAACTGTTTTTAAAGATTCCATATGGTTCTCCTTCTTCAATATGTCTAGATTTTATCATAGATAGAAGAAACAAAACAGAGCGGAAAGTAAAGAGCTCCAGGCTATGAGGGATGGGCAGAGGGAATCGGCTTGGCCGACAAATTATAAAACGCCCCAAGACGGGGCGTTTTATACTCATCAGCGAAGCTGATACCGTTCTAGTCTGAAATCTGAAGGTCTGATAGTCTTGTGAAGTACATCTTCTTTCGGAAAGCGGACTACGGATAGCGGAAAGCAAAACGACGTCCCACTGTCACACTCGTCAACGCTGCCGACACTACCGCTCATCGCCCTTCATCACTTCATCTCTTTCCACCATTCAGGAAGAGGATGGAGATAATCAAGTTCAGTCTTTTCTCCGATTTCCGGCGTCATAAGGACGAAATGTTTTCCCTTCGCTGCTTCTTCTATTCTCCGGTAGGGATCATCCCAGGTATGGCGGGAGAGGGCAAATTTTCCATTATGCACTGGAATGACCGCCCGGGCACGGAGGTCTTCTGCTGCCTTCGCACTTTCTTCGGGCATCATATGGATGTAGCGCCAGCCTTTATTGTACTGGCCACATTCTACAAGAGCCAGGTCAAAGGGACCGAAAGTATCCCCGATTTCCTTAAAGTGGCTTCCATAACCGGAATCTCCTGTATAGTACACCTTCCGCTCCGGTGTGAAGAAGGCAAAGCTGGCCCAGAGGGTGGGATTTTCTGTAAGAGATCTGCCGGAAAAATGCTGGGCAGGAAACACATAGATGAGAAGGTCATCGCCTATATGGACTTTTCCGCCCCAATCCTCTTCGTGGATTTTTTCTGCCGGATACCCCCACTGCTCCAGATAGGCACCGATGCTCAGCGGACACACCACTTCCTTCACTCTGTCCTTCAGTGCTTTCACTGTATCATAATCCAGATGGTCCCAGTGATCGTGGCTGATAACCAGCACATCTATATCAGGCATATCCTCCGGTTTGTACACATTGGACCCTTTGAACGCTTTATTGACGAAGGAAACAGGAGATGCATAATCCTTAAAGACCGGGTCCACAGAATCTTTTCCTCGTGAAGCTGTATGAAGAAGGAAGAATGACCCAGCCATACCACTGTATCCTCTTCTTCCGGGATAGATTTCAGATCACTCTTTTCGGTGACCATGGTCTCTTCCGGCATGAGCCCCTTCTTATCTCCAAAAAGGAATTCCCACATGGCAGCTATCTTTCCCTTTCCATCATCAGAAGAAGTCATCACCGGCAGGGGATTTTTATTCTCGAAAGGATCTACCTTATACTCCGGCTATTCTTTGAGCCGCATCAGCTTTTCGCCGGAAGGCAGTTTCCCGAACTGGTTCTGTGATAGGAAGGCCCAGACGCCTGCACCGAGAAGAAGGAAAGCCGATGCCAGAATGAATCCTCCTGTTTTTAATTTTGAATGTCCCATGGCTGTCTCCTCCCTGTTGCTTTCATTTCATAAAGTTTACTTCTTTTATTATAAAGGAAAACCACTCTCCGTCTAATACTTCCCTCCTATGGAAATCCATGCCTTTCAGCTATGGAACTGTTCCTTCAGATATTCAGCCAGCACTACCGCCTGATTATGTTCTTTATCTTTTGCTCCATAAAGGAGAGTAACTTTTCCCTTTCCTTCAATGGCAGCAAGAAAATCACCGAGCTTTTCATTGGAAGACAGTTCTTCTCTGTAGCGGTGGCGGAATTCTTCATACTTTTCCGGTTCATGGCCGAACCATTTCCGCAATTCTCCTGATGGAGCGATTTCCTTTTCCCAAAGGTCAAGGGCTGCCTTTTCCTTAGAAATACCCCGCGGCCAGAGACGGTCTACAAGCACTCTGAATCCATCTTCTTCAGATGATGTTTCATATACTCTTTTTATAGCTATTTCCATGACAATCCCTCCTTGATGTTTCCATTGTACCACCCTCATTCTTTCCATTCATCCATAGATTGAAATCCTTCCAGAAATCATATGCGAAGAACAGGTTCTTCTTCTGCTATAATGAAATCAAAGATTCCATTTTCCAAAGGAGGATTTCCCATGAAACATGGAAAGAAAATAAAAACCATACTTACTCTTCTCGCTGCCTCTTTTCTCCTGACCACGGCCTGCGGAGCTGAAGATTTCTTCACCTCGTCCTCTAACCGCTATCCCTGGAAAGCAGGGGTGGGATACAGCGCAGGAGACGAAAAGATAAGATTTATCCTGAATGACAGAAGCACCCTGAAGCTGGTGGACGAGAATGCAGGAAAGACTCTTCTTTACATGCCCAATCCAAGAGGAGGAAATGGTCCGGTATACAGAGTACGTACCGTCTATGACAGAGGTTCAGGGAAAACATTCTATGAAATCACCGGATTCACCGGCGCCGAAAAATATAATGCCGGCTACTGGATCATCGGAAAAGAAGGAAATCACTGGGTCAAATACGTCACCCTTGATGACCTTTCTGCCATGGGCTATGACCTGGACCTTCCGAATCAGAAACTGGAATCAGTCATCAATGGAGGAAACCGGGGAAAATTTATCATCAACAGCATCAGAGAATATAAGAACGGAGATACCACTGGAAGGGAACTGATGCTCAGCGTCGAGCTTCACTGGAATGAAGAAAAGAAAGATTTTGATATAATCTATACGCCGGTATAAATAAGAGCCCTGAGAAACATACAGAGTCCAGTGCATAGAGTCTCGGGAGGAAAAAGCTTCCTGGTACCGGGTTATCTATATTGGCGGATTACCGTAACATTTCAGACATGGTGACTGAATACACGGGCAGGCCAGAACGCTCGAAAGAAACATTATATAAGAATTCAAAAGACAGCACCAGGGAATGTCCTGCTGCTGTCTTTTTCATATTATATGAATAACGGATACTTTCTCGACGCACTCATCTCAAAAAAAATGTTGTGATAAAATGCCGAAGCATTTTATCACAACATTTTTTATTTTTTCAGATTACATCATACCGCCCTGTGGCATTGGTGGCATAACCGGTTTGTTTTCTTCCGGCAGATCGCCAACAACTGCTTCAGTGGTCAGTACCAGAGCTGCAATGGATGCTGCATTCTGCAGTGCGCTTCTGGTAACCTTAGCCGGATCTACGATACCAGCTTCCAGCATATTTTCGAATTTGTCATCTGCTGCATTGTAGCCGATGCCTTCGCCAGCTGCCTTAACTTTTTCAGCAATGATAGCGCCTTCCATACCTGCGTTATCAGCAATCTGACGTACAGGAGCTTCGATAGCGTGACGAACCAGGTTGATACCGGTCTTTACATCCCCTTCAGCTTCCAGGCTGTCCAGAGATTTCTGGATGTCCAGGAGAGTGGTGCCGCCGCCGGCAACGATACCTTCTTCAACAGCTGCTCTGGTAGCATTCAGAGCATCTTCAATGCGGAGTCTCTTATCTTTCATTTCAACTTCGGTAGCTGCGCCTACTTCGATGACAGCAATGCCGCCGCCCATCTTAGCCAGACGTTCCTGAAGTTTATCTTTATCAAACTGGGAAGTAGCATCCTTATACTGTTCACGGATCTGATCTACTCTCTGTCTGATAGCTGCTTTATCACCAGCGCCATCAACGATGGTGGTGTTGTCTTTTGTAATTCTTACCTGATGAGCAGTGCCGAGGTCATCAAGAGTTGCGCTCTGGAGGTTGCGGCCCATATCTTCAGAAATGACCTGACCACCAGTGAGGATAGCGATGTCTTCCAGCATAGCCTTACGACGGTCACCAAATCCAGGAGCCTTTACAGCTGCACATTTCAGGGTGCCGCGGAGTCTGTTTACTACCAGAGTTGCCAGAGCTTCACCTTCTACATCTTCAGCGATGATGAGGAGTTCCTTGCCGGAACGGGCAACCTGTTCCAGAAGCTGGAGCATATCCTGAAGCATATTGATTTTCTTGTCGGTGATGAGGATGTATGGATTTTCCATAACACATTCCATCTTATCCGGGTCAGTTACCATGTATGGGGAGAGGTAGCCGCGGTCGAACTGCATGCCTTCTACAACCTTCAGGCTGGTGCCCATGGTCTTGGAATCTTCTACAGTGATAACGCCGTCATTGCCAACCTTTTCCATAGCATCAGCGATGAGTCCGCCGATAGTCTTGTCAGCAGAGGAAATAGAAGCAACCTGAGCGATAGCTTCCTTGGTGTTTACAGAAACAGCTCTCTTCTTGATTTCTTCAACCAGAACGTTAACTGCTTCTTCAATACCCTTCTTCAAAACCATTGGATTTGCACCGGCAGCAACGTTTCTCATGCCTTCATGGATCATGGACTGAGCCAGAAGGGTTGCAGTAGTTGTGCCGTCGCCTGCTACATCATTGGTCTTGGTAGCGACTTCTTTAACGAGCTGAGCGCCCATATTTTCAAATGGATCCTTCAGTTCGATTTCACGGGCAATGGAAACACCGTCGTTAACGATGCTTGGAGCACCGAATTTCTTATCAAGAACAACATTGCGGCCTTTCGGTCCAAGAGTAATCTTAACTGCATTTGCCAGCTGATCTACGCCTCTGAGAAGAGCAGCGCGGGCTTCTTCATTATAAAGTACTTTCTTAGCCATTTATATCACTCCTATAACGAAATAGTAAATCTAAAAATCAGAGAATACCAAGAATATCTCTTTCAGCAAGAAGCAGGCATTTTTCGCCGTCTTCTTCTACATCTACGCCGGAATATTTAGCGAAGAGTACATGGTCTCCTACTTTAACATCAAAAGGAACACGGCTGCCGTTGTCCAGCAGTTTGCCGGTACCTACTGCAATAACAGTGCCCTTCTGGGATTTTTTCTGTGCTGTATCTGGGAGCAGGATGCCGCCCTTGGTCTTAGTTTCTTCTTCATCAACTCTAACGAGAACACGATCTGCTAATGGTTTTAACATGTCTATTCCTCCTTTGACTATTAGCACTCACCTAGCTTGAGTGCTAACTTACTTTTCTATAATACATAACTTCTCCATGAAATGCAAGTACTTTAGTTAAAAAATTTTCGATTTCATCAAAACCTTTTCCCCTCTTTCCCCTATGGTTACATACATCGCTTCCCTCCCCCAAAGCAGGAGAAAACAGGGAAATATTCATCATCTCTCCCCTTATTCCATCTTCTATACAGCCGCCGGCTATGGTATAATACATGCAGAAACGGCTAGAGCCATTTCAATATCTGCTTTTGCAGGAGAACGGAGGTCATTATGAAGAAGTACATTTGCAAAGTATGTGGCTGGATTTATGATGAAGCTGCTGGCGATCCGGACAATGGCATCGCTCCGGGAACCAAATTCGAAGATCTTCCGCCGGAATTCATCTGCCCATTATGCGGTGCAGGTAAAGAAGAATTCGAAGTTTACGAAGGCTAATTCAAAAAGCATCGGAGTCCATCTTCGATGCTTTTTGAATTGATTTTATTTATGTTCATCTCCCTGTTCCTTAAAGGTGACAATCCGTAAAATTAATTCTTTAAAAGAAATCCGATAATATTGGACTTTTCACAATATGTAAAATGAATTGTCATTTATTTTCAAAAATAAACTTGACAATAATAGTAAACCGTTGTATTATGAATACGTAAACAAAAGGGAAACACCATTGGCCGTGGTGCTCCACTCATTGTTACCAATCTTTCTCAACAATTCAACGTCTCCAAAAAAGCCTCCCGGAAGGGAGGCTTTAGACGTTATGGAAATGAGCGATGAGCTATGAGCATAAAGCTCGGAGCAGTGGTATCGGCTGCGCCGATAAGCATATAGAAAGCAGTAAAGCAACAATAGCAAGACGATTTTATCTAATAAATAATGATCCACGATGTCCCTAAGGATTAAGAGAACACAACGAAAAATTTTCATAAAAAAGAGCCTGTGAAAAATACATTGATATTTTTTACAGGCCCTTCAGCTATGAGTGGCAGAGGAGGCTTTGCCGCAAGTTTAATAGGAATAAAATCTCTTCTGTATCATCATTGATTCAGAGGACCTTTTATATTAAAGAAACGCCCTATGTCAGATGAAAGTGCAGCGCCGTTATCTGAATGGCTAAAAAATAAAAATTATGAATATTTTACAACCTTCGCTCAACTCTCTCCGCGGGGCTCGGGGCTCTATAATAAAAAAGGGATGTGCAAAAAGCACACCCTCTTTTATTATACACCTTATTTCAGTTCTGCTGTGCAGTGCGGGCAGCGGGTCGCATCATCTGCAATAGCTTCTTTGCAGAATGGACATTTTCTTGCTTCTTTAGCCGGAGCTTTCGGGAACATGCGGTTAATCTGGCTGATGATGATAAAGATTGCAAAAGCAATGATGAGGAAATCAATCACATTGTTCAGGAACTGGCCGTAAGCAATGACCGGCACACCCATTTCCTTCGCTTCTGCCAGTGTGGAAACCGGCACTTTGGATAAAGGCAGGAACAGATTGGAGAAATCAATTCCACCCATCAGATAGCCCAGCGGCGGCATGATTACGTCACTGACCAGGGAAGATACGATTTTCCCGAAAGCAGCACCGATGATAACGCCGACTGCCATGTCTACCACATTACCACGAAGAGCGAAGTCTTTAAATTCTTTAAGCAAACCCATGAAGGAAGCACTCCTTTCTATGAAATCGATAAATCTTAATTTACTTTAATATATCATATAAAGTATATAGAACACAATAGAAAAATAGAGAAAATTTTTAATTTTATACTTCTTCTCAAAGCCCATGATTTCTGACCTTTATTCACTTTTTAATCTTTCTGGAGAGCAGGAATGAGATATGTTCTATATTCCTTTAAATCATGACTAATCGATTTTTTATATTAATTTAGAAACTGAGCACATAATTGTGTAAATCTGCGTTATACTAGAGGCACAGACATACAAATATTCAGGTAATGACTGTGGTGGTCAGCCTGATTATTGATTATGAGGAGGAGATTCTATGTTCCGTTTTACACTTCCAAGAGACATTTATGTTGGTTATGGAGCTATTGAAAAATTAGAAGTTCTGAAAGGCCACAAGAAAGCATTTATCTGCACCGGCGGCAATTCCATGCGCCGCGGCGGTTTCCTGCAGAAAACAGAAAAGGCGCTGAACGATGCAGGGATTGAAACAAGAATCATGGACGGTATCGATCCGGATCCATCCATTGAAACAGTTAAAAAAGGCGCTCTTCTTATGGAAGAATTCCAGCCTGATGTCATCGTTGCCATCGGCGGCGGTTCTCCAATCGATGCTGCCAAAGCCATGTGGGTATTCTATGAATATCCGGAACTGACCTTTGATGATATCAAAGAACCGTTCTCCCTTCCTCCCCTCAGAAACAAGGCCATCTTCGTAGCCATTCCATCCACTTCCGGAACAGCTACCGAAGTCACTGCCTTCTCTGTTATTACAGATTACTCCACCGGCATCAAATATCCGCTGGCTGACTTCAACCTCACCCCGGATATTGCCATCCTGGATATGGACATTCCGCTCACCATGCCAAAGAAACTGACCGCTCACACCGGTATGGATGCACTGACCCATGCAACTGAAGCCTATGTATCCAAATTTGCAAATCCTTTCACAGATCCGCTGGCTAAACAGGCTGTTTCAGATATCTTTGATTCCCTCATCGCTTCCTATCATGAAGATAAAGAAGCAAGAGGCAAAATGCATATCGCCCAGTGCCTCGCCGGCATGGCTTTCTCCAATGGCCTCTTAGGCATCACCCATTCCATCGCCCATAAGATTGGCGCTATTTTCCACATTCCTCACGGATGTGCCAATGCGATCCTCATGCCTTATGTCATTCAGTTCAACAAGAAAGAATGCCTTGCCCGCTATGCAGACCTGGCAAGAGTCATCGGACTTCCAGGAAGAACAGATGACCAGCTGGTCAACGCTTATGAAGAAGCCATCCGCCAGCTAAACAGAGAAATGGACATTCCGCTTTCCATTAAGGATTACGGCGTTCCTGAAGAACTCTATCTGGAACATAAGGACGCCATCGCTCACAATGCAGTCCTCGACGCATGCACTCCAGAAAACCCGAGAGTTGTAGACGATGAACTGATGGGAAGAATCCTTGAATGTGCATACTACGGTAAACCGGTTAACTTCTAATGATAAAAGGGGGGGATGTGAAAAAACACATCCCCCTTTCAGATATAAGCAATGAGCAATGAGCTCAGAGCAGTGGTATCTGCTGCGCCGATGGGCATGAAAGAACAGAATTGAGAATTGAGCGAAGAGAGAAGGTATCAGCTTCGCTGATATGTATATATTTTCGATTCTGCCGAAAAGACTTCCATTTCTCCCCCATATGTGTTAGAAGATAAACGTCTCAATAACTAAAACCTCCTTATCTGTACATTCATGCTATTTGACAGATCGCAGATTGTACTTCTAAGGAGGTTTTATCAATTGGGAAAGAATATTGGATATAAAGAAATATAATAAAAAAAATCGGACCCCAGAGGAGTCCGATTTTTTCTCAAAAGCACTGAAATTATTTCAGTTCGATGGTTGCGCCAGCTTCTTCGAGTTTCTTCTTCATTTCTTCAGCTTCAGCTTTAGCTACGCCGGTCTTAACTTCTTTCGGAGCGCCGTCAACTACTGCTTTAGCTTCTTTCAGGCCGAGGCCGGTGATTTCGCGAACAACTTTGATAACCTGGATCTTCTTGTCGCCTACTTCTTTGAGGATAACGTCGAATTCAGATTTTTCTTCAGCTGCTGCTGCGCCTGCTGCTGGAGCTGCTGCTGCAACTGCTACTGGAGCTGCTGCGGATACGCCGAATTTTTCTTCGATTGCTTTTACGAGTTCAGAGAGTTCGAGAACGGACATGCTGCTAATGGCTTCAAGGATTTCTTCGTTTGTCATTTTGTTTTTCCTCCATGGAATAATTTATGCGTTTAAATTACGCAGTTTCTTTCTGTTTACGCACTGCTTCAAGAGCATATGCGAGGTTCTGAATGTTGCCGTTTAAGGCACGTGCCAGACCAGAGATTGGTGCGAGCAGGGTTGCTGCCAGTGTTGCGAGGAGCTGGTCTTTGGATGGCAGGTCTGCCAGAGCTTTGACAGCTTCGGTATCGATGACTTTGCCGTCGAGGATACCTGCTTTAACAGTGACTGCTTCACTCTTGGTTTCAGCGATGAATTCTTTCAGAGCTGCTGCTGGTGCTACCGGATCATCTTTGCAGGTTGCAAGACCATTCGGGCCCTGGAGCAGATCATCAAGACCATTGAGACCAAGGTCATCAGCCGCAATACGAGTCAGTGTGTTTTTGATTACCTTGTATTCAACACCGTGAGCCAGGAATTTACGACGGAGTAATGTTGCGTCTTTTACTGTCAGTTTGTTGAATGTGAGGAGAACTACACCCTGGCAGGAAAGCTTTTCTTTCATTTCAGCAACGATGGCTTCCTTTTCCGGGCGAATCTTTACTTCATAATTGTCCATTAAGTACACCTCCTATCCGTATTGGGATTTTATTTATCACGTTAGCTATAAAAACGACCCCGCAAGCCTGCGAGGTCGTGTACTGGCGTTCCAGTACTCAGCCTCGGGAGGCGGGCATTGCCCTTTAAAATAATTACCGCCGGTCTTAAGCTAAGTGTAAATAGTAAGTTAAGCTTTTGGAGCTGCTACTGTGGAAATGTCCAGGTGGATTCCAGGACCCATGGTAGAGCTGATGGTGAGGCTCTTCATGTAAACACCTTTTACAGTGGAAGGACGAGCTTTCTGAATGGTGTTGAAGATAGCCAGAAGGTTCTGTTTCAGTTTGTCATCTTCAAAGGATGCTTTGCCGATGATAACCTGTACATTGCCTGCTTTGTCGGTACGATACTGTACCTTGCCGCCTTTGATTTCGTTGACAGCTTTGGTAACGTCCATGGTTACGGTGCCAACCTTCGGGTTTGGCATGAGGCCTTTCGGTCCGAGTACACGGCCAAGACGGCCAACTACAGCCATCATGTCCGGTGTTGCTACTACGACGTCAAAGTCCATCCAGCCCTGCATAATCTTGTCGGCCAGTTCTTTTCCGCCTACGTAATCAGCGCCTGCTGCCTTAGCTTCGTCTTCTTTGTGGTCCTTAGCGAAAACAAGAACTTTCTTGGTTTTGCCGGTGCCAGCAGGAAGGACGGTTGCGCCACGGAGCTGCTGATCAGCGTATTTCGGGTTGATATTAAGGTTGAAAGCTACTTCGATGGTTTCATCGAATTTTGCGGTAGCAGCTTCCTTTACCAGCTTTACAGCTTCGTCGAGGTCATAGAGCTTATGACTGTCAACGATGGCTGCAGCTGCTTTCTGTTTCTTTGTCAGTTTTGCCATTGTTTCCTCCTATGTGGTCATTGGGGTTTTACCCTGCCACGAACGGGTCAGTCTTAGTCTACAACTTCGATGCCCATAGAACGGGCGGTGCCTTCAACGAGACGCATTGCTGCTTCTACGCTGTTAGCGTTCAGGTCAGGCATCTTTGTTTCAGCGATTTCCTTGACCTGTGCTTTGGTGACCTTACCAGCTTTGGTCTTGTTCGGTACACCAGAAGCTTTTTCGATGCCTGCAGCTTTCTTCAGAAGAACTGCTGCTGGCGGAGTTTTACAAATAAATGTAAAGCTTCTATCTTCGAAAACGGTAATTTCTACAGGGATGATCAGGCCTGCCTGCTTAGCAGTACGATCGTTAAAGTCTTTAACGAAAGCCATGATGTTAACGCCTGCCTGGCCGAGAGCCGGGCCTACTGGCGGTGCAGGAGTAGCTTTACCTGCTGGAACCTGCAGTTTTACGATTTTAGAAATCTTCTTTGCCATGTGTTACACCTCCTATCCGTTTTGGAATGTGGTACTTTCGGGCTGTAACGGGCCCTCCCACAGTGAGACGAGCCTAGTACAAGACAGTCTCACAAGAGTATATTAAGGAAGTGGTTCAAAAGAGCCGACTTCCAACTCTATTGTAGTTGTAGTACCGAAGTTACTGATATCAGCCTTAATCTTTGTCCTGTCATCTGCAACTTCCAGTACAGTTGCGGTACGATCTTCGAATACACCTTTGGTGATCCGGATACGGTCGCCAGCCACCACATCAGTGACAGCAGCTTCCTTTTTCACACCGCCGTTGATGATACGTTCTGCTTCTTCATCAGAAAGGGGAATCGGCTTTGTGGTAGTCCCTACAAAGCCAGTGACACCTGGTGTATTTCTTACAACATACCAGCTTCTGTCATTCACTTCCATCTTGATCAGAAGGTATCCTGGGAAAATTTTACGGGAAACAAGTTTTACCTTGCCGTCTTTTTCTTCTTCCGCATCTTCCAGTGGGAGCAGAATTTCACGGATGGTGTCATCCATTCCCATGGAATGAACTTTTCTTGTCAGTGTATCTTTGACCTTGTTTTCATATCCGGAATAGGTATGAATTACATACCAGCGAATATCCTTGGATGAACCTTCCTTTGGTTCACCGATTTCGGTCGGAGCACTGACTTCACCCTGATTATCTGCCTGTAAATTCTTAATGTCCACTTCTTTATCCGACATAGCCTCTCCTTTCAGCCCACAGCGTGTACTAATAACTTAGAGAGCCCACCGAATACGAAGTCTACTGCAACGATCAGGAATGAAACTAAAATCACGGACACGATGACGGCAATGGTGTAATGGATCATCTGTTTCTTTTCAGGCCAGATGACCTTCTTCATTTCCATCTTGGTTTCTTTGAAAAACCTGGTCCATGAGGCATTAGCTTCCTGTGCTTTCGCTACCTGTTTAGTATTACGCTTCGCCTTGGCCATGCTCACACCCCAGTTTCACTCACTCAAAATTATTTTGTTTCTTTATGCAGAGTGTGTTTATGGCACCATTTGCAGTACTTCATCATTTCAAGACGTTCAGTAGTGGTTTTCTTGTTCTTGTTTGTACGATAATTGCGGCGCTTGCATTCTGTGCATGCAAGAGTAATTCCTTCACGCATTCTTTACACCTCACTCAATATTTCTTCGGCTCACGGCCAATTAACATGCTTGATAAGTATATCACAAATCAGGCAGCCAGTGCAAGTAGAAACTTCGCACTTAAAAAAGCCGGGCCATCCCAGCGATGGAATTATTGTATCACAAGAAAAGGGGCTTTGCAAATATTTTTTTACATCTTTTCCTGCGGAAATCCCGGAAGCTCATACCAGTTCTGAAAAGAAAAAGCCTGCCCTTATATTAATAATGTAAATAATATAAAGGCAGGTATGATTCCACTTATATTTCAGAAATAGGGGACAGAGATTTAACGGTAGAGCGCATCAAACACTTTCTTCAGTTTCTCATCCCGTCTCTTCGTAGCTTCTTTATCCTTCCCGCCGGAATAATCGTAAAAGCCCTTACCGGTTTTAACCCCCAGCTCGCCCTTCTCATAATGTTCCTTCAGGAGGGACGGCACCTCTCTGGAATCATCAAGGTCCTTTACCAGATAGGACGCTACATGGTAAAACGTATCGATACCTCCAAAATCCATGGTTTCCAGGGGTCCTATGCAGGCCCAACGGAAAGCAAGGCCGTACTTCATCACATCATCCATATCTTCTGGAGAAAGGACGCCCTTCTTCACAAGGGACAGCGCCTCCCGGACCACTGCCATCTGGATACGGTTGGCCGCAAATCCCGGCACATCCTTATGGACAATGACCGGTCTCTTCCCTATTTTCAGAGCTAAATCTTTGACCGCTTCAGCAATGTCCTGCCTGGTCTCATCATTTTTGATGATTTCTATAAGAAGGATGAGGGTCGGCGGATTGAACCAGTGCATCCCGAGGAAACGCTCTTTATGAGTCACCGCTTCTGCCAGCTTATTGATGGAAAGACCGGATGTATTGGTGGCAATGATGGTCTTTTCTCCCACAATGGTGCAGAGTGCCTTAAAGAATTCCTGTTTGACTTTAAGGTCTTCCTTCACATTTTCAACGACAATATCCGCATCCTTCAGCTCTGCCATATCGGTGGTATAGCGGATCTTATCCCTGCTTTCCCGGCTGATGAGCGTCTTTGCCCGCTCCAGAGTGGGCAGTCTGTGATTCCAGAGCGTCACATCAAATCCAAAGGACGCAAAAATATCTGCCATAGAATACCCCATGGTCCCTGCGCCTGCAATACCAATCCGTCTGATTTCCATAATAACCTCTCCTTTCCATAGGTTTTCTTACTTATATGATAGCACTTTGAAAAGGGAAATCAAAAATGAGGACCTGGCGTGCAGAGCCCGGAGCCATGAGCGAAAGTATGGGCTTTGCCCTTGAGTATAAAACTCTGTCATCCGCAGCCTGACAGGATCTTATCAGACAGATGGTTCCCGATGATGTTCCTCAGCATCAAGGAATATAAGAATTTTCACACAAAAGGGGTGGCGAAAGAATGCGCCTGCATTCTCTTGCCACCCCTTTTGCTGTTTTTATTTTCCCAATGCGTCAAAGAGCATGGATGCAAAGCGCCGTCCATCAGCGTTCAGGGCTACCTTTGCAGTAACTGGATCTCTTGATTTCTTCGTATTGTGGAAATCAGCCACCATCCGTCCGTCGCAGAGGCCGCCGGCGATGTCGATGTCCACATTGGCATCTGCCAGTTCGGTGAGCACCTTTTCATCGATGAGATAAGCGATGACAAGGGCGTCATGAATGGGAGCCATATGGTTGTCGTAGCGGTAAAGCATGGCGCTGGCTACTGTGCCATACTCATGGCGGAGAGCGTAATTGTGTTCTGACACATCATTGACTTTCAGATTATCGATCCGTTTCTGCACCAGAGCAGCTGCCACTTTGGCTTCCGGCGTACCAAGGGACGCAAGCTTTCTGCATTCTTCTTCAGAAATAGAAGCCCGCCAGGTAGCATCGAGAGGAAGGATGACTTTAGGAATGGAAGAATCCATTACAATCTTCGCTGCTTCAGGATCAGCATAGAAATTGAATTCTGCTGCCGGGCTTGCATTAGCACCAGCGTGGCCGCCGCCCATGATGACCAGCTGCCTGATTTTCCCTGCAATTTTCGGTTCGATGCGAAGGGCCATGGCGAGATTGGTCAGAGGGCCTACAGCTGCTACGTAAATATCTCCTTCAGATTCCATCAATGTTTTCACAAGATAGAAAACTGCATGTTCTTTCTCCGGTGTGATTTTCGCTTCGGGAAGAGGAAGGAAATCGCCGTGGCAGTCATTTAAAGTGACCCGTGGAAGACCAGGCTTACGGGTAGGGATTTCGTTACAGATGATCGGTTCCTCACATCCCCGATAGACAGGAACATGAGCTTTCATGAACTGTACCACCCGGAGTGCATTTTCTGTAGTCTTGGGCACGATACGGTTTCCATTGACAGTGGTGACACCGATAAGGTCGATGGCCTCAGATTTGATGGCAAGCATCATGGCAATGGCATCATCGGAGCCGGGATCACAGTCAAGAATGACTTTCTTTGGAATCATAGGAGTACCTCCCTGAAAAAATAAAGAAGAAATGATCAGATGAAAAACTTATCCCTGCATGGTCACTATATAGGAAGCCGCCATATTGACGAGGAGCATGATGAAGAGGAGCGGAGCTGTCCTCTTTGCCAGCCGGATAGGTGCTATCCCCGCAGTCCCTGCGATGGCAATGAGGGCACCGCAGACCGGAGAAGAAGCACGGCCGATAGAAGTAGCCAGCTCCATTGGAAGGAGAAGTGTAAGGGTAGGAACGCCCAGTTTGGCAGCCACCGCCGGTGTCAGTGGACCGAAGGCAAAGAAAGGTGCAGCGCCGCTTCCCATAATGACTGCAAATACATAGGTAATGCCGGTGAGGATGGCCATGATGACCGCCGTGGCTCCCTTCATATCAGAAATCATATTGGTGAAAATAGTGATGCCGCCTAAGATTTTGATTCCTTCTGCGAAGACGGAAGCGGAAATGATGATAGCCACAACCGATACGAATACATTGGCCATACCTTTAAAGATTTCTGCCATATCCGACGGAATCTCTCTCCTGTCCTGCCGTACTGCAAATTCGCAGAGGAAGGTCACAGCAAAGCCGATGAAATTGGCTGTAATCACGTCGATTTTGACAGACGGGATGAAATGGGCGCCAAACACAAGGACGAGAGGAATGAGAGGGAGGAATACGTAGAAGAAGGGCACCGAAGGATTTTCGATTTCCTGTCCCTCCCCCAGAGTCTCATCATCTGCCCCTTCCCCGGCATCCTTCTGGTCCATATACCGGTAATAGAAAGGAATGAGGACCGCAGTCACAAGGACGATGGCCAGCACCACCTTGTACTGATACTGGAGGAACATATCCACCACATTCATTTCTGCCACACTGGCCATGAAGAGCGTGCTTCCGTCATTAGGTCCGTAGTCGAGGCAGAGGAGTGCGAGCACAGAAGCGGCCGTAATAGGACGGATACCCAGTGCAATGAATACCGGAAATACGGTAGCCAGCATAAGCACCGCAAGGGATGCCTGGCTGGGCAGCACCAGCTTAAGGCACATGCCGATGAGATAGAAGGAAGAAAGGATGAGATACCGGTTGGAAATACCATTCAGCAGCCGGCTGGCAGTAAAGGCAAGCTTCGTGGAAGCACCGATATGTTTCATGTAAGTCGCATATCCGGTGACCACCATGATGAGGGTGCCGATGCCTGCAATATTCTTTTTGAATGTAGCAGTCAGAAATCCAAAAGTATCAAGGAACACATTGCCCAAAGAGCCTTTCGGAAGGATGGGCGTACCAGTCAGAAGGCTGGCGGTCATCAGGATCACCACCCCTGATGCAAAGAAAACGAAGATAGCATTATACTTCTTCAGAATGAGCTTTGCCACAATCACCGCAAAAATCACAGTGAGGGCAATCAGAGACCAGTCATACATCAATAAACTCCTCCTTTAAAGAGTAAAATTTTTATTATTATAACACGGCACAGAGAGTTATAATGATATGAAAACTCTAGAAGAACAGCATCTGACTGCAACAGGCAGACTTTTTGCAAAAAGGAAAGATTCTCTCTGAATATTTTATTTTTGCATACAAAAAGACCCTCCCAAAAATGGGAGAGTCCTTTCATTTTTTATAAAGATTATTTGGAGGGTTATAGGACAAAAAGTGTGTTTTTAGTCCCAGTAAAAACTAATATCAAAA
>OLSG01001483.1_pt1 | contig 23588 bp, 19 predicted proteins | sample 1673041 | NCBI WGS metagenome assembly OLSG01 (sample SAMEA3136749, study PRJEB25190) | human gut metagenome | reverse complement strand
TGACTATCGCAACAGTCAGCGATGATGAAACCTTTGAACAGATCAAAAAACAGTTGAACCGTATGATCGAGGTTATTAAGGTTATTGATTTCACAGACGTATTTGTCCGCATGAAAGAGATTCTGTATATTAAGGTTTTTAACTGTTCCAAAGAAGATAAGGTTGAACTGTTTCAGATTGCCGAAACCTTCAAGGCAAAGGTCATTGACTATGGCAAAGACAGCCTGCTCCTGGAATTTGTCCAGACAGCAACCAAGAATGACGCAGTAGTGAAACTGATCAAGGAAGAATTTCACAGAATTGAAGTGGTACGTGGAGGAAGTGTAGGAATCGAATCTATCAGTATGATGGAACGATAAAACTTTTTCTGAAATTTTTATAAAGGGAGGATTGTCGCATTGTTCTTAATGCTCAGTCCTCTCTTTACTTACGGTTCTTCCGTCTTTTCGTTTTTCATCTGTGCTTTCGCTTTTCGCCCAATCCGTGCATTGCTGTTCATAATACTGGCACGGGTGATCTTATCATTTCCAAATTTCATCCGGATCTCATCCATAGCTGCATCCAGCTTTCTGTGGCGTTCTTTATTTTCTGTATCTTCAAACAGAGACATCTGTTCATAAGTGCCATCTGTAAGGCCTGTCAGTGCCACACCAATCAGACGTAGCGGCTGTCCTTTCCAGAATTCTTTAAAAAGTCTTGTAGCATTTATATAAATTTCATCTGTAAGATCTGTAGCATTTTCCAGCTTTGTCTGGTGTGAACGGTTTCTGAAATCCAAAGTACGGAAAGTCACGGAAATACAGTTGCATTTCTTATCTTTTCTGCGCATTCTGGTTGCCAGAACATCACACTGCTCCAAAAGTATGGGAAACACCTGCTCTATGGAAGTAATATCATCGTTAAAAGTAGTTTCCACGCTGAAACCTTTTGCCTCATCAGGCACTGCTTTTACAGGGGAATCATCGATACCTCTGGCATATTGCCATAGCTGATGTCCCGTTTTTTCCCCAAGCCAGTACTGCACATTGGATGCTCTTTCTCTTGCCAGATCACCGATGGTACGGATTCCCTGATTCAGAAGCTTCTGCTCAGAAGCTTTTCCCAGAAACAGCAGATTACGGATAGGAAGAGGCCACATTTTCTCCGGGATTTCATCCGGGAACAGAGTGTGTACTCTGTCCGGCTTTTGAAAATCTGATGCCATCTTTGCCAAAAGCTTATTGGTAGAAATTCCTACATTTACTGTGAATCCCAGCTCTCTGTGAATCTTGTCTTTCAGCTCATGAGCAGCAGCTACAGGGTCAGGATAGATCAGAGAAGTACCTGTCATATCCAGAAATACCTCATCAATGGAAAAAGATTCCATCACAGGTGCAAAGGAAGCACAGATTGCTTTAAATGCCCGGGAACATTTATCGTATAATTCAAAATCACTGGGAACGATCACCAAATTGGGACATTTCCGAAGAGCCATAGCTACTGGCTCGCCGGTCTGGATCCCGTATTTTTTTGCAGGGATAGATTTGGCAACCACGATACCTGTCCGTTTCTTTGGATTTCCTCCTACACAGGAAGGAATTTCTCTGAGATCCGGCAACCCCTGGCTCACCCTTCTGGCTGATTCCCAGGAAAGAAATGCACTGTTTACATCAATATGAAAAATTAACCGTTCCGTACTTTTCACTGTTCTTCCTCCAATATATGAATTGCGCTCTTCATATCTGATGATTTCATTTTACCCTGATCTGCTCTCCAGGGTAAGAACCTCGTTTGTCCAAAAAAGTGTCTTTATTTGCATCATCTTGTCTGAGCTGTTACTGTATTTATATTTGTTTGATTTCACTCTGCTATCAGAGTTTTGAACAACAACGCCGCACTTGCCATACGGCAGTGCGGCGTCTGTATTTCGCTACCGGTTACATTGTTCCCGGTAACTTTTTTTACTTAATTCTGAGGATTCATTTCCTCTCGATATATACTTATCAATTAGTCATAAAGATTAGGAGCAATTTCTTCGCTGTCCATATTTGTGGAATCATACCAGTATCCAGTTCAGCCTCCAGCCATTCATAAGAGAATTCCGGGAATGTCTGATGTTTGAAATTTTTCCATGTTACTCCTTTCTCATGAAGTAACTGTCTACACATAAGCAAACAGTGCTATCGCTGTCATTGATCAGCAATAAGCCCCCGTGTTTTCATATAGTTCCATTATACCTTCTCATTTTCCCGAAGTCAACATAATTTAACATGTATCAGCCGTTTATTTGTGTTGCTTTTTATTTGATTTTTGTTGTATTTCAGTTGTTTTTATTTTGTTTCCTCATTGACATTTAAATCCTCATCTGTCATACTTGAATATAACGAATGTACCATCAAACAGCAGCTTTGCATCTTCCGTAAGGCTCTTATCATATATAGAAACCGCTCTGGAAAGGAGACAAACAATGTATCTTTCTGACATCCACACACATTCTATCGCCAGCGGTCACGGAACCACCTGTACCATCTCTGACATGGCAAAAGCAGCCAGCAAAAAAGGACTGAAACTCCTTGGGATTTCTGACCACGGCCCGGGAACTCTGGCTTCCGGAACTTCTTCTTATTTCAGAAGCCTTCCTTTTTATCCCAGAAAAAGATTCGGAATAGATATTCTTTACGGAGTTGAACTAAACATCCTGGACAGTGCAGGACATACAGATCTGTCAGATGAACTGCTGAACAACCTGGATTACGCTATCATCAGTATGCATCGGCAGAACTACCGTTCAGGCTCTGTATCTCAGAATACAGAAGCTTACATCAATGCAATGAAACATCCTGCTGTAAAAATACTCGGCCACTGCGACGATACACATTTCCCTGTAGATTATGAAACGCTGGCAAGAGCAGCTTTACGGGAAAATGTTATTTTTGAAATAAACGAAGCTTCCCTCGCACCCGGAGGATATCGGGGAGACACAAGAGCCAATGCAGCCAGAATCCTGTATCTCTGTCAGAAATATCAGCTTCCTGTTATTTTGTCCAGCGACAGCCACGGAAAAGAACATGTTGGAGATTTCACCTATGCCGAAGAATTCGTTCACCAGCTCATGTTTCCGGAAACTCTTATCCTTAACAACCAGCTTCCCAAATTAAAAGTTTTCCTTCAGACACGTTAAAAGAATGTTCCTCAAAGGGACATTCTTTTATTTTATGCATTGTTTTTTGCATTGTGTTATTTTGTTTATTTTCTATAATTTCTTGTCAAAAAAGACGACATTTTAGTACATTTTAATTAACAAAACTCACTTAACCATTTACATATCTCGTGATAGATCAGTCTTACTGTAGGAACCACCGAGGATCCTACAGTATCCCGAATGACTATCGCAACAGTCAGCGATGATGAAACCTTTGAACAGATCAAAAAACAGTTAAACCGCATGATCGAGGTTATCAAGGTAATCGACTTCACAGATGTATTTGTCAGAATGAAAGAAATTCTCTATATCAAGGTTTTCAACTGCTCCAGGGAAGATAAAGCAGAACTGTTTCAGATTGCAGAAACCTTCAAGGCAAAAGTCATTGACTATGGCAAAGACAGTCTGCTTCTGGAATTTGTCCAGACAGCCACCAAGAATGATGCAGTTGTTAAACTGATCAAGGAAGAATTCCACAGAATTGAAGTGGTACGCGGTGGAAGCGTTGGAATTGAATCCATCAGCATGATGGAACGCTAAATCTCATAATCAATATTTTTTGCAGGATATAGAAACGTCTCTATATCCTGTATTTATTTTCAAACATACTATAAAATATTGCAGTTTTTAATCAAATGTGTTATTGTTTACGGGAGCGTTATTCGAAAGAAAATGCATCTGATTTCCACATCTGACAGTCTGGTGGATAAAGTCATCCACTTCACAGTCTGGTTAAATTTGTGAGGCGACCTGTAAGGCGTCTACACACCGGAAATTTTTCTTTTGTTCTGATGCATATTTTTCATAACGCCTGATCCCCATACTCTAAACTGTCTGAAAAGCAGGGGACGCATTGCGCCGTTTTATCAGACCAAAAGGAGAATTCATATGAACACAACAACTACAACTACTACAACAGCTGCCGCAAAAAGAAGCAGCACTCTTTACATGGTAGAGCTGGCTATGATGATTGCCATTATTCTGCTCATGTCCTTTACCCCGCTGGGCTACCTTCGTACTCCCGGCTTATCCATCACTCTTCTCACCATCCCGGTAGCTGTAGGAGCTATCATCCTCGGACCGAAAGGTGGTGCTGTATGCGGACTTGCTTTCGGTGCAACCAGCTTCTATATGGCTGTCACAGGAAGTTCAGCTTTCGCTGCCGCACTTTTTAACATTAATCCATTTGGCACTTTTATTGTATGTATCGTGGCACGTGTGCTGGAAGGATGGATCACAGGACTTATTTTCGCAGCATTATATAAATCACCGGCGAAGAAATTTTCCTATTACGTTGCTTCACTGGCATGCCCGTTACTGAATACTTTCTTCTTCATGGGCTTTTTATGTCTCTTCTTCTACAACACAGATTACATTCAAGGTATTGTTTCCAGTCTTGGAGTAAGCAATCCTGTTGTCTTCGTTGCTGCTTTTGTGGGCGTTCAGGGACTGATCGAAGCGGGCTTCTGCTTTGTAGTGGGAAGTATCGTTTCCAAGGCACTTTCTGTGGCGCTGAAACGTGCATAATCTTTAAAAGAACAGCCTTTTAATTCTGCTGTTCCGGAAGGTTCACTAAAAATCCCTGACTACATTGTCACTGTAGTCAGGTTTTTTTTTATCAAAAGGAGATTTTTATGTCATTACTAAAAGAGATTTCTATTACAGAGCTTTCAAATTTACGCATCGGTCATACTTCTGACCATGATGCGAAGACCGGTGTAACTGTTCTTTATTTTCCAAATGGAGCAAAAGCAGGCTGCGATATAAGCGGAGGCGGTCCTGCTTCCAGAGAAACTCCTCTCACCTCTCCTGTCACTGCCGACAATCCCATCAATGCTATTGTCTTATCCGGAGGTTCTGCCTATGGACTGGCTGCTGCTGACGGTGTGATGAACTATCTGGAATCACAAAATATCGGTTATAACACCGGTGCAGCCCTGGTTCCTCTTGTATGCCAGTCCTGTATCTATGACCTCTCTTACGGAGATCCTAAAATACGTCCAACTGCAAAAATGGGCGAGGAAGCCTGCCGTCAGGCATTTGCCGGAACAGATGCCAGAACCGGGAATATCGGCGCAGGTACCGGTGCAACTGTGGGAAAACTTTACGGTATGAAACAATCCATGAAGTCAGGTCTTGGTATTGCCGCTGTATCAGTGGGAAATTTCCAGATGGCCGCAATTGTCGTTGTCAATGCACTGGGAGATATCTTTAGTCCACAAAATGGTCAGAAAATTGCAGGGCTGAAAACACCTGACAGAAGCGGGTTTCTGGACAGTGTCCACGAATTATACCGCTTTATGACACCTCATGACCAGTTTACCGGCAATACCACCATCGGAGCTGTAATCACCAATGGGGCATTTTCAAAGGCTGAACTGAATAAAATTGCCTCTATGACCCGCTGTGCCTATGCCAGATGCATCAATCCTGTAGCAACTATGGCTGACGGCGATTCCATCTATGCTGCCAGCATTGGCGATGTTTCTGTAGATATCAATATGGCAGGAACTCTCGCCGCAGAAGTCATGGCTCAGGCTATCCAAAATGCCATCCATACTTCCCAGATCCAGGATGAAGAATTTCTGAAATATGTATAACAGTCCGCTATAAAAGCGCAGAGAAAAAGTATCATCTCTGCGCTTTTATTCTTCCTGTCTGTCTTCATTTTTCATCTGTGCTCTGGTTTTTCTCCAAGCCAGAGCTGTACATTTGCTTCCCGTTCCCTTGCCAGATCACCAATAGTACGGATTCCCTGATTCAGAAGCTTCTGCTCGGAGGCTTTTCCCAGAAATAACAGGTTACGGACAGGAAGTGGCCACATTTTCTCCGGTATTTCGTCCGGGAACAGCGTGTGTACTCTGTCCGTTTCTTTGGATCTCCTCCCACACAGGAGGGAATCTCCCTGAGATCCGGCAGCCCCTGGCTTACCCTTCTGGCTGACTCCCAGGAAAGAAATGCGCTGTTTACATCAATATGAAAAATTAATCGTTCCATACTTTTTAATATATCTCAATCATATTTTTGCAGACTTCCAATCATCTTAATCCCCATTATCATCAACACAGGGAAAATCAGTGCCGCAACGATTCCAAGTTTCAGATTATCATTCAGTGCTCCTGAAATCATCCCCACATAGGTTGGTCCGGATGAGCATCCCACATCTCCAGCAAGGGCAAGGAGGGCAAACAGGGCTGTTCCGCCACGCTTTACTGAGGCAGCCGCCATGCTGAAGGTTCCCGGCCACATAATACCTACAGACAGACCGCAAACCGCACATCCAAGGATTCCCAACGCAGGTACCGGGATAAATGCGATCATCAGATAGGAAACCATGCACAGAACTGCACTGTATTGCATAAAGCGTTCCAGATTGATTTTATCTCCAAATTTCCCATAAAATGCCCTTGAGCTTCCCATAAGAATTGCAAACGCCATGGGACCTGCCAGATCCCCGATAGTTTTATTGATTCCAAAGCTTTTCTCAGCCAGAGTAGAAGCCCACTGGCTTACCGCCTGCTCACTGGCTCCTGCACAGAGCATCATTAACATCAGAACCCAGAAGATTTTTTTCTTAAAAAGCTCTCCCATAGTCAGTCCCTTTTCCCCCTCATCCAGCAGCGGAGCAATGGGAACTCTGGTAAAAAGGATTCCATTTGCAATGGGAATCAATGCCCACACCAGCGCCATATATTTCCAGTTTGCAATCCCGCAAATACGAAAGAATAATGTAGAAAGAAGTACCACTCCCACATGTCCCCAGCAGTAAAAGGAATGAAGGAGACTCATTGCTTTTTCCTTATTATCTGTAGGGCAGGCTTCCACCACAGGACTTACCAGCACCTCTAGCAATCCGCCTCCGATGGCATAGATCATAACTGCAATGAGAAGTCCCACAAACGGATCTCCCAGGCACTCCGGCAATACTGTGAGCAAAATCAGACCTGCAGCCGCCATTGCATGTGCCAGGATCATAGATGCACGATAACCTATTCTGTCCACAAATCCAATCGATGCCAGATCTACCAGCAACTGGATCCCGAAATTAAATGTAACCAGAAGTGTGATCTTCTGCAGCGAAATCCCGTAACTGCCCTGAAATGTCAGAAACAGCAGAGGAACGAAATTGTTCACAATGGCCTGCACTACATATCCGATAAAACAGGCCTGCACTGTTCTGTTGTAATTTGTTTTCATCCGATGTTATATCCTCCAATCTGAAATTTATTAAGCTGACATCATTCAGACATTGATCCACCAAACTTCTATATCTCCACAGTTCTAATAGATTTCTATCCGTCAATAATGACAGTGTATCACAGATTCTCTCCTTTTTCTTTCATTATCTTTTGAAAATCCCATAAATTTTTATATTATTTTGACTTTTTCCCTATAACAATTCCATAAAATCCAAAAAGTAATACCCCCATCCGATTCCAAATATTTCCCGCAAAAAAAGATGTGCACCATACCATTTCTGACACCATACACATCTCAAAATAAACACTTCTTATCTTCTGTACTCCGCAGTCAGGTCTTTAATAACCTCTCCTGCAATAATCAGCCCGGCGACAGACGGCACAAACGCCACACTTCCCGGAATATCTCTGCGCTCCGTACACTTATGCGCAGCACCCGGAGGACAAATACAATGCGATCTGCAGCTGATTGCCATATCTTCAATCGGTCTGATCGGCTGTTCTTCCGAATAAACAACCTTCAGTTTTTTCACACCACGCTTCTTCAGCTCTCTGCGCATAACCTTCGCCAGCGGGCACACCTTCGTCTTATAGATATCTGCCACCCGAAATGCACTGGCATCCAGCTTATTTCCGGCACCCATACTGCTGATAACAGGAGTCCCTGCCTCCTTTGCACGCATGATCAGTTCAATCTTCGCAGTCACTGTGTCCACAGCATCTACCACATAATCATACTCACTAAAATCGAAGTCAGCAGCATTCTCCGGAAGATAAAAACAGTTATGGATTCTCACATCTGCTTTCGGATTAATGTCCAGGATCCTGTCCCGCATCACCTCTGTTTTATATTGACCAACAGTTTTCCTGGTGGCAATAATCTGTCTGTTAAGATTCGTCAGGCATACTTTGTCATCATCGATCAGATCAAAGGTCCCCACACCGCTTCTGACCAATGCTTCACATACATATCCTCCAACCCCTCCGATTCCAAACACTGCCACGCGGGAGTTCTCCAGTTTATTCATTGCTTCTTTTCCCAGAAGAAGCTCTGTTCTTGAAAATTGATTCAACATAATATCTCCATTTCATTCGGTATTGACCGACTATCTGCCTGCCTTTCTTCTACTTCATTATTTCTGGTCTGTTCTGCTTTGCTGCCTGTAATGTAAGCAGCTCTGCATGCCAGAAACAAAAAAACAAGGAGCAGAAACCAAAGCCAGAGCTTTCTTTTGTTTTTTATGAGCAACCGTTTCATAATCTGCATCACTATTCCTTAATATATTATTTTCAGATACCAGAGTTGCAACATACTTCCATCACAGATTTCTTATGATATCTTTACTTCTATAATGCGTCAAGTATATCATAGAAAGAAAAATCCTGCAATGAAGAAACTCTGTTACTGTACATGAAGTGAACAGTGCTGAGTGAAATTCACAAACCGGAAGTGCTTATCCATCTCATCACCAATCAATCCAATTACTTTTCCCATGGTAAATGCCGCCATCACTGTTCCGATTCCCAGTCCGTTGATATGCCCCAGGATCAGCCCTGTCATACAGGCAGTAATCATCAGACAGATCACATCAAAAGAAACCTTGATCTTAGAATATTTCACCTTTATAATCTCTGACAGTTCACGAGGAAACAGATCTGTAGGAATAATCGGCAGACCGCATCTGTTAGAAAGTGCGATCCCTATACAGATCAGCAGATAACTGATCACAAAATATAACACTCTGAGTGGAATTGTCTTTGGCAGGATATTGATCCATGCCTCATTAACATCCAAAAGCTCACTGAATGCAAATCCAACCAGAAAACTGCACAGATAAGCAGGTACAAATTTTTTTCTCAGTATCATCAGACTTAAGATCAGAAGTGCCTGAAAAATATAAGTCCATGTTCCCAGTGTAATTACCGGAAATACTTTTTCAAATGCATAAGGAACACTGGATATGGCAGATATTCCTGAACCAGAATACAGCATCAGAATAACAGCAAGACTGTTGATCATGACTGCTATCACCAATGCCAGCTCTCCTCTGAAAATATGTCTCGAATCTTCTTCCTCATTTGTTTTCATAACAATTCTCTCCTCTAACACAAGCAAGGGACTGCTGTCAGAAAATATTTTCTGTCATACTTTTCTGACGGCAGACCCCTGTGTCTTTTACATCTTATATTTTCTGAAAATACTATTTTTTATCGAATCAGGCAAGTTTCCCACTTCAACTACTGATATTTTCCTGACTTACTCAACCGTGCAGACGCGGATCAGGTTTGTTCTTCCCGGAATTCCAAGCGGTACACCACCGGCAAATACAATAGTGTCACCAACTTTTACAAGTTTATGCTTCTGTGCTGCTTCGATTGCTCTCAGGCAAAGAATCTCAGAACTGTATTCTTCCTTGATCAGCATCGGGTAAACACCCCAGGACAGATTCAGCTGGCGAAGAACTCTCTCAGAGCTTGTACATGCACCGATCAGACATCCTGGTCTGTGTTTGGACATCATATGAGCTGTACTTCCAGATTTTGTCACTGCAAGGATTGCACTGGCCTTCAGGTCGATTGCGGTCAGACAGGTTGCATGTGCGATTGCATTTGTAATATCCGGATTCTCATTTCTGTCTGTTTTCTTAAAGATTGTATTGTAATCAATATTCTGCTCCATATGTTCTGCAATACGGCTCATCATCTGAAGTGCCTGTACCGGATATTTACCGGCTGCGGTTTCTCCGGAAAGCATGGTAGCACTTGTTCCCTGGAAAATCGCATTGGCAACGTCTGTAGCCTCTGCACGGGTTGGTCTCGGATGAGAAATCATGGAGTCAAGCATCTGTGTTGCTGTAATAACTGGTTTTCCTGCTGTGTAAACTTTCTGGATGATTTTCTGCTGGATAACAGGTACATATTCCGGCGGGATCTCAACACCCATGTCACCTCTGGCGATCATGATGCCATCTGCTGCTTCAATAATCTCGTCGATATTGTCAACGCCCTGCTGGTTCTCAATCTTTGCAATGATCTGAATCTCTTCACCGCCGTTTTCTTTCAGGATTTTTCTTACTTCGCGGATATCGTTTGCAGTACGTGTAAAGGATGCTGCAACGAAATCAAATCCTTCCTGGATACCGAAGAGAAGATCATCATGGTCTTTTTTACTGATGAATGGCATCTTCAGGTTTGCACCCGGAACATTGACACCCTTCCTGTCGCCAATCACACCTGCATTAATAACCTTGCAGACAATGTCCTTTCCTGAGATGTCCTGAACCTCCAGGTCTACAAGTCCATCATCAACCAGAATATGTCCGCCCGGCTGCACATCCTTATAAAGCTCTTTATAAGTAATGCTTACGCACTCATTAGTTCCTTCAATATCTTTATTTGTAAATGTAAAAATCTGTCCTTCTTCCAGAGAAACCTTGCCATCCTTGAAGCATCCAAGTCTGATCTCCGGTCCCTTTGTATCAAGAAGTGCTGCAACAGGTCTGTCATATTTCTTGCGAAGTTCTCTCAGTTTCTGGATACGGCCTCTCTGCTCATCGTGAGGTCCATGTGAGAAGTTGAAACGTGCTACGTCCATTCCCTCTCTCACAAGCTGCTCCATAACATCGCCCTTATCAGTAGACGGTCCCATTGTACAGATAATTTTGGTTTTTCTCATTTAATCTTTCCCTCCAAACTGTCAACTCAATTTTATCTATTTTATTCCTGTAAAATAATGTAATAAAATGTTACCTGTTTCTATAAATGAAAATATTAAATCAAATAAAAATTACCATTATTGAGACTATCTGTCAATATAGAATTTCGGCTTATTTTTGTTGATATTTGACAAAAAAATAACATACTTTTGTTGCAAATGTCACATATATTTTTGCCGATCCGACAGTTGGAAAATTTTTCACCCATTCTTATCAAAAACCAAAATCTGCATAATCTTCCGGCAGAAATCTGTGGTAAATGATATGGCATCCTTCGTCTTTAAAACAATAATAATAAGGATCTGATCCGTCATCAAAGCGGATCATCACATCAAACTCCTCGTTATCCATTGGTTCAGTAATGATTTTATCTGAATAAGAATGGAACAGTTCTTTAATTTCATCTATCGTACATCCATGTCTGCCAACCAGTTCGATCAATGCCTTGATAAATTCATTCTCTTTCATATTATTATGTACATATTCGGAAGCTTTTTCCGAAACAGTGAAGCAGAAACGATCTCCTCTGTGTGATACTGCTACTTCACCAAATTTCTCTTCTATATAAGAAGGAAAATCTTTTAAAATCTCTATCATGCCTGCAGCATCCGTCTTATTGCCAAAGAAATGATTCAGGGAACTGAGCGGATAATAAAGGCTGATCTTCTCCTTCATATATCCAAGCTTCGCCTGTTCCTCTTTGATCACATCGATCAGACTGGTTTCTAATCTGTTATAGTTCATTTATTTTCCCTCCTGAAAATCTGTTCTTTTGTTTTTTCTGGTTAATATTTTATCAGACATTGCCCGAAAATCAATGCATTTCTTTTTCAATTGTACGCCCGTCAAAACAATTTCAATGTTTTCTTTTTCATACAAAAATAAAGAGCTTGCGAAACTGTCCTTTTTTTCTCCCTCTGACAAATAACTCTGACTGGATAAAACAAAACAGATAAAACCAACCACTTCGTTGCTTTTTTAACCAAATAACTGCTTGATTCGGTTAAAAAAACAGCGTTCCGAATATTATTTATATCCGAAACGCTGTCATTATTCCAATTATTTCATTATGTATTTAATCCCAGTTCTTACGTCCATAACGAAGTGTCACATCATAGATTTCCTTCTGGAGTTTCTTTGTAAGATCTCTCTTCTTAATTCTCCACTTCCAGTTCATACCAACTGTAGATGGTTTATTCATTCGGAATCTGTTGTCCAGTCCCATATAGTCCTGCATTGGGATAACGCAGACACGCGCAGCACTGCGCATGATCAGACTGATGAAACACTTATACAGTTCTTCTTCCGGTGTTGCATGATCACACAGATAATCTCTCGCCAGTTTTCTCTCAGCTGCTGTGATGCTCTTCCACCATCCCACGATAGTTTCATTATCATGGGTTCCTGTATATGCCACGCAGTTCTCCGGATAATTATGTGGCAGATAATCACTGGCACATCCGGAATCTCTGGAATCAAACGCAAATTCCAGAACCTTCATTCCCGGGAAGCCGCTCTCATATACCAGATGACGTACGGAATCTGTCATATATCCCAAGTCCTCTGCAATAACCTGCTTCCATCCAAGCGCCTGTTCAATCTTACGGAACAGATCAATTCCGGGACCCTTTTCCCAGTGTCCGCCTCTTGCATCTTTATCTCCGTATGGAATAGAGAAATATTCATCAAATCCACGGAAATGATCGATTCGCACAACATCATACAGTCTGAAGCAGTAACTCATTCTGGAAATCCACCACTGATATCCTGTATTTCTGTGATAATCCCAGCGATATAACGGATTTCCCCATAACTGACCGGTTGCAGAAAATCCATCCGGAGGGCATCCTGCTACTGCCAGTGGTACATTATCCTGATCCAGCTGGAACAGCTCCGGATGCGCCCATGCATCAGCACTGTCCATTGCAACATAAATCGGAATATCTCCAATGATCTGGATTCCTTTTGAATTTGCATAGGATTTCAGTTTCATCCACTGCTCATAGAACTTAAACTGCATATACTGCTGGAATTCAATATCAAAATAGAGTTCTTCCCGATAATAATCCATGGCATTGTTCCAGCGGAGTCTGATATCCTCAGCCCATTTGGTCCATTCTACACCTTCGAAACGGTCTTTTACTGCCATAAACAGAGCATAATCTGACAGCCACCAGCTGTTCTCTGCTACGAATTTCTGATAGTCAGGATTCTTGCTGATATCACTGTTCTCGTATGCTTTTCTCAGAAGAGGATAACGGCCTTTGTAGATTTTTTCATAATCTACCTCATCAGGCTTCTTTCCCCAGTTAACTTTCTCGCAGTCTTTCTTATCAAGAACTCCTTCTTCCACAAGTGTATCCAGATCAATAAAATATGGATTACCTGCAAATGTAGAGAAAGACTGATATGGAGAATCTCCATAGCTGGTCGGTCCCAATGGCAGAATCTGCCAGTAAGTCTGTCCTGCTTCCTTTAACCAGTCTACAAATTCATATGCACTTTTGGAAAAACATCCGATGCCATAGTCTGATGGAAGACTGCTGATCGGCATTAATATTCCTGCTGCTCTTTTTCCCATGATTCTTGTCTCCTTCGCCATTCTTCACTTTTACCGCCTATACTTTATCTAGTACATATAAGCAGTTTTTCTATACCTTATGCGCAATTGTTTTTTTTATTATATCTATTTTTTGTGCAAATTGCAATACAACTTTCATGTTATCCATTTTTTCGTGAAAATTACTAATCATTGCTTATTTCTTTTCGTCATCTTCCATATTAAACACCAATCATTTCCACTTAGAGCATTGTCGTCAAGCGGATATTCGCAATCTGCTTCGCTACGCAGCTCTATACCGAATAACTGCTCCGCATTTCATCAGAAGGAGCTTATTTTTTATCCATATCAAAAACTTATAATTACAATGCAATATTTCTATTTTACGTTTCATTTCTGATATGATAGGATGTGTTCAGTTAAAAAATAACAAAGTAACACTCCAACTTATCTGTTGAGAAACGTTTATCATTAACTACCATCAGAAAATTTCTTATACAGATATCTTCAACATCTTAAGTTATACACATCAAAGACAAAGAAAGAGGTAAGAAAATGGAAGACAACAAATTATGTCTGGAAAAGCAGCCTTTAAATCAGGAAATGCTTGACAAAATCGATGCTTACTGGCGTGCAGCTAACTATCTGTCTGCCGGACAGCTCTATCTTCTCGACAATCCGCTTCTGAGAGAGCCATTAACTATGGATCAGATCAAGAAAAAAATTGTTGGTCATTGGGGAACTGTACCGGGACAGAACTTCGTTTATGCACACTGCAACCGTGTCATCAAACGTTATGACCTTGATATGATCCTACTTTCCGGTCCTGGACATGGCGGAAACTTCATGATTGCCAACACCTATCTGGAAGGTTCCTACAGCGAAGTTTATCCTAACATCAGCCAGGATGAGGAAGGTATGAAGAAAATGTTCAAACAGTTCTCCTTCCCATGCGGAGTCCCAAGCCACTGCGCACCGGAAACACCTGGTTCCATTAATGAAGGTGGCGAGCTTGGTTACTCCATCGCTCATGCTTTCGGAGCTGTATTTGACAACCCGGATCTGATTGCAACTACTGTTGTAGGTGATGGTGAAGCTGAGACTGGTCCTCTGGCGACATCCTGGCAGTCCAACAAATTCCTAAACCCGATCACAGACGGTGCTGTACTTCCTATTCTTCACTTAAATGGATATAAGATCAGCAACCCGACTATCTTCTCCCGTCTTTCTCATGAAGAACTTGAATGCTTCTTCAAGGGCTGTGGCTGGAAACCATATTTCGTTGAAGGTGACGACCCAATGACAATGCACAAGAAGATGGCTGAAACAATGGACACAGTGATCGAAGAAATCAAAGCGATCCAGAAGAACGCCCGTGAGAACAATAATCCGGAACGTCCGGTATGGCCAATGATCATCCTTCGTACTCCTAAGGGATGGACAGGTCCTAAGGTTGTTGACGGACTTCAGATTGAAGGTTCTTTCCGTGCTCATCAGGTTCCGATCACTATGGAAAAACCGGAACATCTTGAACTTCTGAAGGAGTGGCTGGAAAGCTATCGTCCTCAGGAACTGTTTGATAAAAACGGACGCCTGATCCCGGAACTGGCTGAACTGGCTCCTAAGGGAAATGCACGTCTCGGTGCCAACCCACATGCAAATGGCGGACTTCTTCTGAAAGATCTTCGTCTTCCGGACTTCCGCGATTACGGTATTGAAGTACAGCCTGGCAAAACAAAAGCTCAGGATATGATCGAACTTGGCGGATACATCCGCGACATCTTCAAACTGAATGAAGAAAACAAGAACTTCCGTATCTTTGGACCAGATGAAAGCATGTCCAACCGTCTGTACAAAGTATTTGAATATCAGAAACGTGACTGGAACGCAGAAATGCTTGATACTGATGACTGCCTCGCAAGAGACGGACGTATTATGGACAGTATGCTCAGTGAGCATATGTGTGAAGGATGGCTGGAAGGTTACCTGTTAACAGGTCGTCATGGCTTCTTCGCAAGCTATGAAGCTTTCATCCGTATCGTTGACTCCATGGCAGCCCAGCATGCAAAATGGCTGAAAGTTTGCAATCAGCTTTCCTGGAGACAGCCTATCGCATCCCTGAACTTCATCCTGACATCCAACGTATGGCAGCAGGACCACAACGGATTTACTCATCAGGATCCTGGATTCCTGGATCACATTGCCAATAAGAAAGCAGACGTAGTTCGTATGTACTTACCACCGGACGCTAACTGCTTACTCTCCTGCTTCGATCACTGCATCAAGAGTAAGAACTATGTCAATGCAATTGTAGCTTCCAAACATCCAAGCTGCCAGTGGCTGACCATGGAGCAGGCTGTTAAGCACTGCACACAGGGTATTGGTATCTGGGAGTGGGCAAGCAATGACTGTGGTGAAGAACCAGACGTTGTTATGGCCTGCTGCGGTGATACACCTACACTTGAGATCATGGCTGCAGTTACTATCCTTCGTGATGAAATGCCGGAACTTAAGATCCGTGTTGTTAACGTTGTCGACCTGTTCAAACTGGAATCTGACCACAAACATCCACACGGCTTAAGTGACGCAGAATATGATGCAATCTTCACAAAAGATAAACCTGTCATCTTTGCATTCCATGGATATCCAACACTGATCCATGAGCTTACTTATGAGCGTCACAACCACAATATCTCTGTTCACGGATATCAGGAAGAAGGTACTATTACTACACCATTCGATATGCGTGTACAGAACCAGATTGACCGTTTCAATCTTGTAAAGGATGCCATCATGCATCTTCCACAGCTTGGAAACAAAGGTTCCTTCTTAATCCAGAAGATGAATGACAAGCTTGTTGAGCACAAACAGTATATTGCTGAATATGGCCAGGATCTGGAAGAGATTCGAAACTGGGAGTGGCATAAATAAATCCGTCTAACAGATGATAAATTCCTTATAAATATAATAAGTCATCAGGATTCACATCATGTGGATTTCCTGATGACTTTTCTATTTCAGCGGTTCTGTTCTTTCCGTTCTGCCAAAAACTTCTGGAATGCTTTAGATGCAATACTTTGAGGATATTCTGTATCATGGATCAGAATAATGCTTCTCTCCGGAAGTGTTTCATTTACATCTATCTCAAAAACCTTTCCGGATTCCAGATCATCTCCGGCAAATTCTTCTGGCAGGAATCCGATTCCCATATTATACCGTACTGCCGGGAGAATCATATCTGTAGTCGCCAGCTCTACATCCGGCGAAAACTGCAGTCCATTTTTTGAAAAATACTCATTCAAAAATCTCCTGCTGATTGCCTCGGAAGTCAGGCTGATCCATGGATAGGCTGAAAGTTCCTCCAACGAAGTCTTCCTCCCCTTCAGCTCCGCAAAACGACTGCCTCCGATCAGAATTTCCCTATACTTTCGCACTACTTTCATTTTCAGTGGCTCTGCTAACTGTAAAGAAGCAGATACAACTGCAAGATCTACTTTACCCTCTTTTAAGGCATTTACAGAATCTGTAGTGCTGTTATTAAGAATTTTAAAATGCACATTCGGGTATTGAATATTAAAGTCTCTGACTGCCTCGAACAAATAACAGTGCAATGCTGTCTCTGTTGCACTGATATAAATGGTCCCGTTCTCAAGGCTGATCAGATTATTAAGATTATCCTCGGCTTTGAAAAACTGAGCACAGCCTGCTGCTACATACTGATAGAAAATCTTTCCCTCAGGAGTCAGTTTCATGCCACTTTTGCTTCTGGTAAACAGTCTGCACCCTAATATATTTTCCAGATTATGTATCGTCCTGGTCACAGCCGGCTGGCTGGTCTTTAATACTGATGCTGCCTTTGTCAGATTCTCATATTTTGATACGTAATAAAAAACTTTATAATATTCAAAATTTGCGTTCATTCTGTTCTCCGTCTTTCATTGTCTTATGTACAGTAACATATTTTACGCGCCTATTCTATCACAATTCTTTTTTCTGTACAATCTGATATGTCCAGAGTGTGTATTACTATTATCAAAAATAATCTCGCTTTCTTCATTGCGTTTTTTTGCACAATACAATATAATAATTTCAGAGTTTATTTATGCAAAAAGACGAAAGGATGTACATATGAAACACAAAAAAGACTGGTATAAAGATCTGGTGATCTACCAGATTTACCCAAGAAGTTTTAAAGATGGTAACAATGATGGAATCGGTGATCTGAAGGGAATGATTGAGAAGCTGGATTATCTGAAGGAGCTTGGCATCAATGCAGTATGGATGTCTCCTGTCTATGCTTCTCCGAATGTGGATAACGGTTACGATATTTCTGATTACTTCGCGATCATGGAAGAATTCGGAACTATGGAAGACTGGGATGCTTTCCGCGACGGTGCGCATGAACGAGGTATCGCCATTATCATGGATCTGGTCCTGAACCATTCTTCAGATAAACATAAATGGTTCCTAGAATCAAAGAAATCCCGCAATAATCCTTACAGTGATTACTATATCTGGCGTGATCCTGCACCGGACGGAGGCGCACCCAACTGCTGGATGTCCGTATTTGGCGGAAGTGCCTGGGAATATGTTCCTGAACGTGGACAATACTATCTCCATTTCTTTGCTAAAGAACAACCGGATCTGAACTGGGATAATCCGGAAACTAAAGAGAAAATTTTTGATATTATCCGTTTCTGGAATGAGAAAGGTGTTGACGGATATCGCATTGATGCCATCAGTTATCTTGACAAAGGACTGGACGGACGTGCAGATATGAATGAACCCATTGGTACTGTAGCGTGTGTAAATCTGGAGGGAACCCACCGCTACATCCGTGAAATGGTTGCAGAAACAATGACTCCCGACAATCTGATGAGTGTAGGAGAAGTTAATATCAACAATGAACAGGATGCCATCAACTATTCCAGCGCAGCAAGCAAAGAATTTAACATGGCTATTCCATTTGTCCCTCCGATTGTTGAAATCCAGACATGGTCACCAGAGAAAATGAAACGTGATCTTAAGAAAGATTATGAAATCCTGAAAAAAGACGGATGGTGGGCAAGATTTTTAAGTAATCACGACAAACCGCGTCAGGTTTCCCTTTACGGAAATGACAGAGAATTCTGGTCAGAATCTGCAAAAATGCTGGCATGTTATCTGCACACACTTCCCGGTACCCCCTTTGTTTTCCAGGGCGAAGAATTGGGAATGACCAATGTTGCCTTCCCATCTATCGATGATTACAATGACATTGATACCCGCAATTATTATAAAACCATGATCGAACAGGGAGCTTCTCCTGAAGAAGCACTGGCAGAATCCAGAAGTATCAGCCGTGATAATGCAAGAACGCCTATGCAGTGGAACGACAGTCCAAACGGCGGATTTTCTGAGCATACTCCGTGGCTGGGTGTCAATCCAAACTACAAACTCATTAACGCAGAAAGCCAGATGAATGATGACTCTTCCGTTTTCAGATTCTACCAGAATCTCATCGCACTGCGTAAGAAACATCCGGTAATGGCTCATGGAGATTTCAAACTCTGCTGCCCGGAAGATGGTCCGGTAATTGCCTATACCAGAAGTTACCAGGATGAAACATGGCTGGCAGTGCATAATTTCTCTGCATCCATGCAGAAATTCCATTATGGCGCTGAAGATATTGAATTACCGTGCAACACTCCCGTAATCATTTCCAATTACGGCGAAAACGAAGTTGAATACGGAATTGGAACACTTGTACTCAAACCTTACGAAACCGTAGTATTCCAGTTACATTAAGCAATTTCATCAATACAGACAGTAAAAAGCAGAACCATTGAATCACTATCCCTCAATGGTTCTGCTGCTTTTTTGTATTTGTTTTTCATTTATTTGACTGCCATTACTTTGCATTTCTTTTTGTAAAATGCAATACCATATTTCAAAATATACTCTACTCCCTCTTCCAGCAGCTGCTCCTCGTATCGTCTGTCTTCTATCTGTTTTAATGCCTCTTCACTGACAGCTTCCAGATTCCCTGTTTCGGCATATTTTATTTCTATAATGATTCCAGTTTCCTGATCTTCTGTTTCTATCAAAATATCACTGTATCCATCACCCGATTCTTTATTTGATGACACACTCCAGTTCTGCTGAAATCCAAGAATTCCAAGTAAAATCCCATGATAAAAATTCTCTTTCATCTGTTTTTTTACAAAGGTATCCCGAATACTGATGGTCCTTTTCAGATAATTGTTCAAACTTTGTTCTACCACTTCGGAATTTCCATCTTTTAGTGCATTACAGAATTTTTCAAGTGCTTCTCCATTCTCAGAAACAGTTTTCTTAAAATATTCCATAATCTGTGTCAGAAAAATATTACGTATTTCCATATTAGGAATGGTAAGCATGAACGTATTTGCATCTTTTCTTCCGGTCTGTGTGAGATATCCCGTAGTAAAAAGAACACTCCATAGGTTTTCAATCGAAACATACATATCCTGATATGTCAGTTCCTGATGAATCTCCTTTACAATTGTTTCTCCTGCTATCAGTTTCTCAATTTCCTTTCTGACCGTTCCCTTATCAGTCTCCTGAATAAAGCGTTTCACCGCTTCATTACTGCTAGTATTAGACCAGTAATTCTGTGGCTGCGCCATATTGTTTATACGCAATTCATCACAATAATTTATCACATCCCAGGGACAGTAAACCTCTACATTTCCAAACCGATATCCGTCATACCACATTTTTATTTCATCATAATGCTCAGAAAGTTCATAATATTCCAATATATTCTTTACATCACTGTCCGTAAATCCAAAATATTCATCAAACTGTACATCTGCCACTGACAAAACTTTCAGATTATTTAATCCTGTAAAAATACTCTCCTTTGAGATACGCATGCAGCCTGTAAGCACAGCAAACTTCAGACTGTCATTTGTTTTTAATGCATTTTCAAACAAGTTACGGATCAGCAGAGTCATTGAATTGTAATATCCTAATTCAAATGCTTTCGCCAGAGGCACATCATATTCATCAATCAATAAGATAACTTTCTGACCATGATGTTTCTCCAGAAGTTCTGACAGAATCCTCAGACTACTACACAGAACAGATTCCTTCATATCCGGCAGAAGCAATGATTTGAACGCATCCTTATCATATTTTGTCAAACGTTCACTTTCCAGTAAATACTGGAATCTACGCGCCTCACCATTTACAATCTGTATTGCCATATCACAGGCTTTTTCATAAGTTTGCGCGCTGATACTCTTCAGGGAAATAAAAATCACAGGGAACTTTCCCATGTATTGTTCGCAAAGATAAACTTCTCTGGAAATTCTTGTTCCTTTAAAGCAGTTCTTATCACCGTTTAATTCAAAGAATGCTTTCAGCATACTCATATTCAGTGTTTTACCAAATCTTCTCGGACGTGTAAACAGATTCACCTCCGCCCAATTATCCAGAAGTTCTTTGATAATCATCGTTTTGTCTACATAGTAGAAATCTTCCGCCTGAAGCTTTGCAAAATTTTCTATTCCTATTGGAAGTTTCTTTTTAATTTGTTTCAATAGACACACTTCCCTTTATATTTTGATATATTAAACTCTAACTTTTATAAAGTGTAACATATTGCTATTGAATTCGTCTATTAAAATTTCTTTACATCCCATAATGTTTCTATTAATATCCCATCGTCTATTCATCCTTACAATACAACTGTAATTGTACTATTTTCTGCATTTAATAATAGTACCATATTGGAGCAAAATAGAGATTACCAGCTATTTAATAACCACTGACAATCTCTATTTTTTATTTTATCAATCAGATCACTCTGAAATCTCAACAATTATTCATATAACAGAATGTCACTCTTTAGCAGTTTAACAAGAGAAATCTTTCATCCAATCGGTTCGAAGTCTACAGCACCATGTTTACACAGTGGGCAGATATAATCTTCCGGAAGTTCATCACCTTCGTAGATATATCCGCAGACTTTACATACAAATCCTTTCTTACCTTCTGTTTCAGGTTTCGGTTTTACATTTTTCTGATAATAGGTGTAGCTCATTGTCTCCTGGTCACTTACCACGCGGGCTTCTGTCACACTGCAGATGAACATTCCGTGAGTTCCCAGATCTACATACTGCTCTACTTTCAGGGACATAAATGCGTTGATATATTTGTCCAGGAATATCAGTCCGTTATCAGAACGATTCACCTTCTGTCCCGCAAATTTATCCACGCTTCTTCCACTCTGGAAACCAAACTGTTCAAATACAGAGAACGGAGCTTCTACAGAGAGACAGTTTACATTCATCACCCCTGTCTGCTTGATAACATGGTGAGAATAATTTGTCTTATTGATATTAACTGCAACACGGAACGGAGAGTCTGTCAGCTGTGTAACTGTGTTGACAATCAGTCCGTTATCCTTCTTACCGTCATTTGATGTCACTACATAGAGACCATAACCAATGCGGAATAATGCTGTCATGTCATTTTTATTTGCCAGTTCATCATTCTTTGCAATATATTCCTTACAAAGCTCGGAAGCCATCGCTTCCATTTGATCTCTGTTTTCCTGATTTACTGCGGACATGATCTTCACTGTGGTGTCCAGCCAGTTGATCTTCTTACATTCAGAAAGCATATTTTTCATTACTTTTGCTGCCAGAGGTGCCCAGGAACCGTTTTCAATAAGACCTACCGTACGGTTCTGGAAATTATGCTCTGCCAGACGGGTAATAAAGTCATTCATAAACGGATAGATTCCTGCATTATAAGTAGTTGTTGCCAGTACCAGCTTACTGTAGCGGAATGCATCGCTGAGTGCCTGAGACATATCATCTCTTGCCAGATCATAAACAACTACTTTCGGACATCCCTTGCTCTTTAATTTCTCCACAAACTGATTGACTGCTTCTTTGGTATGTCCGTATACAGAAGTATATGCAACTACGATTCCTTCTTCCTCCGGTGTGTAAGAGGACCAGGTATCATAGAGGCTGATATAATGTCCCAGATTTTCTGTAAGTACCGGACCATGTAACGGACAGATGATCTGAATATCCAGAGTAGCTGCTACTTTCAGAAGTCTCTGTACCTGTGCGCCATATTTACCAACAATACCGATAAAGTATCTTCTTGCTTCATCATCCCAGTTTTCTTCCACATCCAGAGCACCGAACTTACCAAATCCATCTGCTGAAAAAAGAACTTTATCTGTACTGTCATAAGTCACCATAACCTCCGGCCAGTGTACCATTGGTGCAAATACAAAAGTAAGATTGTGGTTTCCCAGGCTCAGTGTAGAACCATTCTCTACTTCCAGTTTCTGCCCTTCCAGATCCAGTCCGAAGAAATTCTTGATCATTACAAATGTCTTCGCATTGGCTACTACTGTAGTGCCGGGATATACTTCCAGAAAGTTCGCTACATTTGCTGCATGGTCAGGCTCCATATGCTGAACGATCAGATAGTCCGGCTTACGTCCGCCCAGTGCCTGTTCAAGATTATCCAGCCATTCATGTTTGAAATTGGCATCTACAGTATCCATGACTGCAACCTTATCATCCAGAATCACATAGGAGTTATACGCCATTCCGTTTGGCACTGCATACTGTCCCTCAAACAAATCTACCTGATGGTCATTCACTCCGACATATTTAATGGTATCTGTAATCTTCATATTTCTGCCCTCAATTCTTTCTTTATAGTATATCGTCTGTCCGTTACTTTTCAGCAATCTGCTGTCACTCAACGTTAATAAGTTATAGTTGCTATGCATCCTTAATTTGTTTATGTTTTTATATTATACTATTTTAATCCAATTTTCAAGTCCTTTTGGTAATTTTTTTCATTTATTTATGAGATTTTGTTATTGTTCACACACCACTGTCCCGCGAGGTGTTTTGGCATGAATATGCCAAAAT
>OLSG01001480.1_pt1 | contig 23634 bp, 20 predicted proteins | sample 1673041 | NCBI WGS metagenome assembly OLSG01 (sample SAMEA3136749, study PRJEB25190) | human gut metagenome | reverse complement strand
AGTAAGCATTTTTTTTTGGATAATTCAAACTTAATTTTTTAATAATTTCAAGTGCTTTATCATATCTGCGTTGTTTTACGTAGATTTTAGCCAAAGTTTCTGTGAAACAGCTATCGTCCATACCGTCTTGCACAGCCTGTTCCTCATAGACACCGTCTCCATCGGGAAGAGGCGTTTCATGCTTCGGCAGAGACATTGAAGCCTCCTCTTCTTCCTCGAAAGATGTTTCCTCCTCTTCAAAAGAGCTGTCTTCTTCTTCCGGAGCTCCGGAGTCTTCCGCAAGATACACCGGTCTCTCAAACACAGACAACTCTGTCGATTCGCTCTTACGGATGAACCCGTCTATCAGCTCATGCCCGCGCAGTTTAGGCGCTTCCTGCCCGTCGTCCGGTGCGGAATCCGACTGCCCGTCATCTTGCAACAAGTAAGTGGTGTAGTCCATTGTATAGTCCAACTCCGTAACCTGAGAATGTTCTTCAGGAATGGTTGCCAAGAAAGCATCTATTAAAGAAAGCGTACGGTCCACACTAGGCTCTTCTTCCAGCACTTTGGAAGAAAGCAAAGACGGTTTTCGGGATTTCAGCGTGTAGCGGTCGCCTTCTATCAGGTAGAACAAAACACGCCTGTCCGCCACATACAGCACAGCCTTACGCAATTCCGCACCAAACGTGATGTCATGCAGCAGGTAGAGGTTCTTCAGATATAACAACCGGAGTGACTGGAAATAAGGATACCGGGCCACTAACGTACGAAGCTCGTACAGAGTGTCCTTATTCAACATTTCAGGATGTTGTATCCATTGTTGCAAATAGGCAGAAGTCATTCCTCGGTTACCAGTTAGCTACGGTTGAGTTAAATATTTGTTCTGTGATATCTTTTATCATCTTGCTTATCAAGTCATCCTGCACATCTGTCAGCAACAAGGACGAGTCGTAAGTCTGGAAAGCGGAGAACTGTTGTTCAAAGTCTTCCTCATGGTTGGTGTTGTTCACATAGCGCACATTAACGGTCATGGTCAGCTTCACTTTAGAAGAAAAGCCGTCGGCGGCAACAGCTTCGTTATACTGGTTATAGCCTGTTATCTCACCGTCTATTTCCAAATCGCCGTTGGCGTTCACCAGTTGCAGACGGGTCTGCTGGATAAACATATCCTTGAGTTTCTGGTTGAACTCCGTAGTCATGGGAGCATACACATATTCCGCACGATTAGGAAATTCGGCAATCGTGATAGTCTTTACTTTGCTATAATCAATAGAGCTGATCGGGGCAAGTCCCATGGAGATGCGGCAGGAATACACTACGCACACCAAGCCCGCTAACGCTGCCGCCAGTGTTATTTTCTTAATCCAATCCATATTCTTTTATCTTTCTGTATAGCGTGCGTTCTGATATGTTCAGATCCTTAGCCGCACTTTTGCGTTTTCCATGATGCCTTTCAAGCGCCTTGCGTATCATCTCCTTCTCCACTTCGTCCAGCGAGAGGGATTCCTCCACGTACTCCTCCGTATCTTGAATATCATCATCCATTTCAGGAGCAGACTTTACGGAAGGATGTATTATGGTGGGCACTCCGGCGGCAGGCACAGAGGTCACTACGGCAGGTGCAGGCGTATAATAGGCGGCAGGCGTTACAGCCTGGTTCCCCACCGATGCGCGTTCAGTCATGATCTCGTGTACCAGTTTCTTCAACTCGGTAACGTCCTGACGCATGTCAAAAAGCACCTGATACAGTATTTCGCGTTCACTCTCAAAACTCTTCCCCTCGTTCTTTGCGCCTAACAGGGCGGGCAGACGCTGCGAATTGCTCTGTTCGGGCAAATAATTCTTCAAAATAGAAGCATTGATCTCTCGATTCGTTTCAATGATAGAAATCTGCTCCGTTATATTCTTCAGTTGGCGTACGTTACCGGGCCATGCATATGCCAGTAATACCTGTTTGGCATCCTCGGTCAACTGAATGGCAGGCATACGGTATTTCTCGGCAAAGTCCGATGCGAACTTGCGGAACAGCAACACCACATCCTCTCCACGTTCACGCAGGGCCGGGACCTGAATAGGCACAGTATTAAGACGGTAATACAAGTCTTCGCGGAAACGTCCGTCGGCAATCGCCTGTGTAAAATTCACATTAGTGGCAGCCACAATACGCACGTTCGTCTTCTCCACCTTAGAGGAACCCACCTTGATGAACTCGCCCGTTTCGAGCACACGAAGCAGACGCGCTTGTGTAGACATAGGGAGCTCCCCTACCTCATCAAGGAAAATCGTTCCGCCGTCCGCTTCTCCAAAGTACCCTTTCCGTTCACCGATAGCACCGGTAAAAGCGCCTTTCTCGTGACCGAAAAGTTCCGAATCGATCGTTCCTTCAGGAATAGCGCCACAGTTTACGGCGATGTATTGCCCATGCTTCCTCCGGCTGTACTGGTGTATAATCTGCGGGAAGCTCTCCTTACCCACACCACTCTCTCCGGTAATCAGCACCGACAGATCGGTAGGAGCTACTTGAATGGCAATATCAATGGCACGCATCAGTGCCTCGTTATTACCAATGATGCCAAAACGTAATTTTACTTGTTGTATTTCCGCTTTCGTCATACTACAAATCTTCTTCTACACTATCGAGTTTCAGTTTATCACTGTCGTCACGTCTCTCGTAATACTGTTTCCGCAGAGGATTGGCATGTGCCTCCTTTTCACGCAGGCGGTTACGGAACACGTCGATTGCCACGTAGACAGCCTGGCGGAACGAGTCTTCAGAGGCAAGTCCTTTTCCGGCAATATCGTAGGCCGTACCATGCGCAGGAGAAGTACGTACTACGGGAAGTCCTGCAGTATAGTTCACACCTTCGTCCATAGCCAATGCCTTGAATGGAGCGAGTCCCTGGTCGTGATACATTGCCAATACACCGTCAAAATGGGTAAAGTTACCGGAACCCATAAAGCCGTCGGCAGGATAAGGGCCGTAACACAACATACCTTTTTCAGCCAGTTCTTTAATGGCAGGAATAATTATCTCCTGTTCCTCCGTCCCCAACAGACCGTCGTCACCGGCATGCGGATTCAGAGAAAGTACGGCAATGCGCGGCGCTCCTATGCCAAAGTCCTGCTTCAACGAGCGGTTGAAGATCGCCAGCTTCTCCTGTATCAGTTCCTTGGTAAGCGTCGATGCAATCTCCCTTACAGGAATATGCCCGGTCACCAATGCCACCCGGAAATCGTCTTTCATCAGAATCATCAAAGCCTTCCCGCCATTGCCCAGCTTCTCTTCAATATACTCCGTATGGCCGGGGAAAGAAAACTCTTCCGACTGTATGGTATGTTTGTTGATAGGAGCAGTGACAATAACGTCAATCAGTCCTGCCTTGTATTCCTCAATCGCTTTCTCCAAAGCGCCAAGTGCGGCCTTGCCAGCCTCAGGGTCGGGTTTGGAGAACTCAACCTTCACTTCATCATCCGTACAGTTCACAACACTCAAACGATTCGGCGCAGCCTCGGACGCAGAATTTACAATACTGAAATTCGTCGGCAAGTCCAGTGATTTGCGATGATAGGCAGCCACCTTGGGCGAACCGTAAATAATCGGAGTGCATAACTCCAGCATTGTGGGATCCGAGAAGGTCTTTAAAATCACTTCATATCCCACTCCGTTTATATCTCCTTGAGTTATGCCGATTCTTATTTTGTTATCTTCCATTCTTATTTTTCTGTTTTAATAGAATCTTTTTTTGTTATAGCCAAAGGCATTTCGTTTCCTTCCTGTTTGCTTCCCGGCAATTTGAGCGTATATAATGACGCTTCCATCTGGCGCACCAGGTTACGTTTCATCTTATCGGGCGAGTATACAAATATTTCAGATACGATAATGCGCTGATTAGCCTTATCCAAACGGACATGAGACACATACGGACCACCCATATAGTCACCCTTCACACGCCACAGGCCGCGGGCTTCCAAAGCATATTCACCCTGCACACTGATAGGGCGCACATCCGTCATCAGCGAGTCCGTTTCCATGTACATGCCCTCGCTCGCACCGGGAATGTTGATTTTCATCACAGAGTCCCGCTTATGCACGAAGTACTCCTTCGTAAATGTATCCTTGTCTATATAAGGATAAGAATAGATGACAAAGTTCTGATCACCGGTAGCCGCATTCGTTCCTGCCCAAAAGAAGTTTTCCCCCTGCTTGCTTGCGGTCAGTTCACCGGGTATCCACACGTCACAGTCGAACATGCTCTTCACTTTTGTAGAAGCATAGTCACTGTGTTTATTCTCCAGCACTGAAATTTGGCGGTTCATCTCGGCACGAGTAAAGAAATCTATAATCACCTGTTTGTTTTCTTCCACAAACTTTTCAAAAGATTCCTCGTCCGGCGCCTGAATAGTCAGAATAGACTGCGGAGCAGCATATACATTCTTTGCATATTTGAATTTGGGCTGCGTGTACAGATCCTTGTTCACCTCGACGATGATAATATTACGGATCAGCTTCAAGGTGGCGTCATAGTTGGAGGGAGAAGTGTACATAATGCGGAATGAACGTTCCGACTGCGGCAATCCCGGTACATCGGAATCAAGCACATCATAAAGTGCGCGACCGGCAGGACGTTCCCACAGTCCCTGATCAACCACTACCAGAATTTCATACGCCCGGCCACTTGATGTCGGAGTAAACACACCCTTCTTGCCATTACCGCACGCTGAGAACAGCGCGAGTACCAGGGCCATACTTAAATAAAACAGGTGTCTCTTCATATATCCATGTATTTTAGTTTTTACAAAGCTACGAAAAAGCCATATAAGCTTGACGTCAAAGTTAATAATTTATATTAATTCTTCTTTATTCCCCTCTTGTTTGGCCGTTGAAAGCATACCGCATGCAGCAAATATATCTTCACCGCGAGAAGCACGAATGGTAGTAAATAATCCATGTGATGTCAGATAATCGCGAAGCGCTGTCATGGTCTCCATATCGGCTCCTTCCAGATCCACTCCCGGAATAGCATGGAAACGGATCAGATTAATGCGGCAATCCAAGCCGCGCAACAACTTCAACAATTCTTTGGCATACAGCAATGAATCGTTCACTCCTTTAAAAACAATATACTCGAAAGATAGTCTGCGTTGTTTGCTAAAATCATAGTTTCTTAACAGTTCTACAATCTCGGTAATGGAAAAAGCCTTTTCCGCAGGCATCAGTTCACGCCGTTGCTGGGGAACCGGGGAGTGCAGGCTGATTGCCAAATGGCAGTCCGACTCTTCAACGAAGCGTTGCAAGCCTTTACGAAGCCCTACGGAAGAAAGTGTGACCCGTTTCGGACTCCAACCGTAACCGTAGGATGCGGTCATCACCTCCAATGCTTTCAGCACCTCATCGAGGTTGTCCAAAGGCTCTCCCATGCCCATCATAACCACATTGGTCAGCTTGTCGCGTTCGGGCAGAGAGTTTATCTGATTGATAATCTGACCGGCAGTCAAGTTGCCGGTAAATCCTTGCTTACCTGTCATGCAAAACTTGCAATTCATCTTGCAGCCAACTTGAGAAGATACACACAGCGTAGCCCTGTCCTCTTCCGGAATGTAGACAGCTTCCACATAATGCCCTTCTCCTACGCGATAGAGGTACTTCACCGTACCGTCCACCGACCGCATGGCATCCACCGGCGCTTCACCTCCCACTTCATATATATCTTTCAGCAGTTCCCGGTGTTTCAACGACAGATTCGTCATTTCATCTATGGAAGCTACTTTCTTGCCGTATAGCCACGAAGCAATCTGTTTAGCAGCAAATCCGGGCATCCCCAGATTCTTCACTACTGCCTGAAGTTCGGTTAATGTAAGACCTAAAAGAGGTTGTTTCATTCTAAATTATATATTTACGATAAAAGCGATAATCCATCCGCCGGATAAATTACCATTTGCAAAGGTATGAATAAAGTTGCACAAATGAAAAAAAGCCGTTCGACATTTATCGAACGGCTTTCCAAGTATTGTAAGTTTATACTGTTTTCTTAGAAATACAGATAACGGTTGTCTTTTACCTCTGCTTTCAGATACAGGTCATTGATGAACTGCCCTGCCATGCGTGCGTGCATATTCTCCAGGGTGGTCTCCTCTGTTTTCTGATCGTAAGTCTCGCTCAACTTTTCCTTGGCATAGGGCTGGAGAACAAATACACCGCCGTTACCCTTAATAGGTGCGCTCAATTTGTTCAACTCGGCAGTTGAAGCATAAGCGCCTACCAACGGCTCACTGCTGCGCAATACCGGAACATAAGCCGGAGCTGCAAAAGTGACGTGTTTTACAGAGTCGCTGACAGCATTTGCCATATTCTTATACTGATCGAAAGAAGTTGCACCGGCAGCCTTCATATCCGCCATGATCTTCTCGGCTTTCTTGTCGCGGAGGATTTCGCTTCTCAGCTGTTCTTTAACCATAGACAACGGGCGATAGCCTTCCGGAGCAATGCCTGTAACAGCCACTACCATCATGTGGTCGCTTTCGCCACATTCATACAATCCGGACACTTCACCGGCTTTTGCCGTAAACGCCCATCTCAAGGCCTCTTTTGTACCTTTTACACCACCGATAGCATGTTCCGAGCTATACAAGTCTGTTCTATCCAACAGTCTGTAACCGGCATCTTCCGCATTGGCAGCCAGTTTCTCTAATGTATTATTAGCAGCAATGAATTGGCTGAAATCATTGTATGCCTTGCTATAAGTTTCCTTGCTGAATTCAACCGGACGCTTGATAACAGCCACTTTGTATTTATCCTTTACAGCCTTCTTGCTCATTACCTGCAGAATAACGTTTGCCTGTCCCAAAGCGAGGTTAGCCAGTTCGTTCTGTCCTAAAGAAGTAACGGCTGCAATATACTTCAAGTTATCACCGTCAATCTGGGCTCCTTCGTAATTAGCGGAAGAAATCCAGGTAGGCTCACCTGTCTGGCCATACTTCTTAGCTATTTCTGCAAAGTCAGCACCACCCTTGATAGCGTTATAAACGCTGTCAGCCAAAGTCTTGGTCTTGGCATCATCTCCAGCCGTAATCTGAATCTGACGGAACTGAATGGAGTCTGCCATAGCGGCAGTAGCCAGTTTCTTGAAAGAGTTGATCGTATTGTCCGACGCATTGTAGTAAGGGCCATAAACCTCGCCGACTTTCACTGAATCCAGACGGGCAACAACATCAGCCGGCAATGCTTTGTCGGTATAATACAGGTCGGTATACTGCTGGGTAGAACCGGTTGAACGGATGAAGTTTGCATAATCGGAAGAAGTCTCTCCTAACTGTGCCGTATATTCTTCCACTTCTTTCTGGATATCGGCTTTATCTTCCGGACTTGCGGTAACCTGTACGTCGATATACTTAATGTTACGGGTTTCCACATATTGTCTGAACTGTTCTTTCTTCTTGTCGTATGCTTCTTTCAAATCGGATTCCTTGATGACGATTGTAGAGTCCACGATAGAAGAGTAAGGAACAGCGGCCAACAACAAGTCGGACTGATCTACACGTGCATTGAAAGCATCTTCAGCCTCAACAGGGTTGGAGAACAATGACTTCGTGATCAAAGCCTGGTATTTTTCTTGCAGACGTGCCTGGATAAGCGACTTTTCAACGAAAGCCCAGAAGTTATACATAGACTCGTAGTATTCTGCATATTGAGCCGGCATCTGAGCCTTATTCATCTTAGAATAGTCCACCAGGAACTTCTTCAGCATATCCTTGTCGAAAGCACCGGTTTGCGGGTTACGGAACGGTGTTTGTTGCAGCATCGGATGTGCACCGGCATCGATAATAGCCTGAAGCTCTGCCTTAGAGACAGTCAAGCCCAACTTTTCAGCTTCGTTCTCAATCAATTTATTGTTTACGTATGCTCTCCATACTTCGTCTTTGATCTGGTTTGTTTGCTCATCGCTCAGAGCGTTCATGCCGCTGGAGAATTTCACTACTTCCGTATATTCCTCTACCAATGCCTGAAAATCCTGAGCGGAAATTGTTTCCCCGTTCACTTCACCTACATCTTGTGACTGGTGCGGCTGAAGTACTTTCCACGCGTCTCCCGCGATGAAGGCAAACAGCGCCAAACCAATAACAATCACCAATAAGGGCCCTTTAGACCGAATGTTTTGTAATGTTGCCATTTTTGTTAATATGAATTATTTGTTTATTATTATTTTCTTTCCAAAGTTCATTTTAGCGCACGAAGATACAAAAAATGCTAATACGCATCTATTTATTCTTTAAAAATTTACGCTGAAACGAAATTATTCCGCGACTTTCAACCGTACCAGCTCTATTTTAGTGGCTGTCACCTTTATTATCTTAAATTGATATTCGTCAATAGTGACCACTTCATGCAGTTTCGGAAAACTCTGGTAACGATTCAGAATCAATCCGCCTATCGTAAGATATTCGTCCGATTCCGGGAGTTCAAGGTTGAAAGTTTCGTTCACTTTTTCTATTTCAAGACGCGCGGACAAGACATATTCATTCTCACCGATCTGTTTACAGATATAAGAGGTGTTATCGTGCTCGTCCTCGATATCTCCGAATATCTCTTCCACCAGATCCTCCAAAGAAACGATGCCGGATGTGCCGCCGAATTCGTCCACGACAACGGCAATCGTCTTTTTTTGCTGCATAAAGAGTTTCATCAGCTTATGCGCTGCCATCGTTTCGGGCACAATGGGTACTTCCTTCACATTGTTTCTCCAGTCCGCCGGATTTCTGAACATCTCGGACGAATGGATATAGCCGATCACATTATCTATGTTTCCGTCATACACGATTATCTTTGAAATGCCCGATTCCACAAACAGGCTTTTCAGTTCCTCAAGCGAGGCGGTCACATCCACCGCCACTATCTCCGTACGGGGAACAATGCAATCGCGTATCTTTATGTTGGAAAAGTCGAGTGCATTCTGAAAGATCTTCACTTCCGCGTCCAGCTCCTCTTCATTCGCAGCATTCTCTATGCCCGACTGTACAAAATAATCCAAATCCACCTTGCCGAAAGCCTTCTCGGACGCTTCCTTATTTATCTTCATGCCAAACAGCCGCAGAAAAACATAAGACAGTCCGGAAGAGAGCTTGGAAATGGGAAACAAGACGACGTAACAAACAAACAGGGGAACTGAAAATACTCGCAGCGCCAAATTCGGATTGATTTTGAACAGGGTCTTGGGAAGAAACTCACCCGTCACAAGGATAACGAGCGTGGACAGGATGGTCTGCACCAGAACCATGATGAAATGATTGTCAATGACACCTGCCAGCAAGTTCACCTCGATAATCTGCGCCATAAGGATACCGTAGATAACCAGCGCGATATTATTCCCCACCAACATGGTGGAAATAAAGTTATTAGGATTACGGAAGAAGCAGGAAAGGATGCTCGACGTAACGCCCGGCTTACGCTCCATTTCAAAGCGCAACTTATCTACGGAAACAAAAGCAATCTCCATACCCGAAAAGAAGGCCGAGAAAGCCATGGTTATCAACAAATAAATAATAGTATCCATTATATCATCTGATGCTGTCCGTTCTCAACGTATCAGAAGGTGCGGCGCTATCCTCGTCCACATAAAAGATTCCCTCTGTCTTGAAAAAACGATATTTTGTTAATTGTTCATTCGATTCGAAACCAATGGCGTAGATTACCTGGTCGGGCTGTTCTATGCGCACCCTCCTGTCGGAATACACACGCTTTTTATTCTGGTCCCAGTACAGCAACTCCGTATCAAACTTCTCACCTTTCAGATTTTGCACATGTACATTTCCCATAAGCTTCCACAGTTCTTTCTTATTATAGTAATAAGCCGTATCCGCCTTGATGCTGGCCTCCGTATGAAACACAGAGTCGAACTTTTCCAGATAGATACCCTTCTCGAACGCCCAGTAAGGCGGGTTCTTACGGTCATAGATCAACCACTCCGCCGTATTGACGCGATAGCGGGTGATACCCGAATCGGAAATCAGCGTCGTCACTCCTTTGGTGTCCATAACCGGTAACGAATCACGCTCGGTAATGGCAGCTCCCATATCTTTTTTCCGTCCGGAACAGGAAGAAAATAAAAGAAGCATAACCATTACCCCAAGGGCAATGGTTATGCTCATATTCTTATGTCCGACAACGTTGGGTTGTAGCGACATATTCTTATCTGATGGTTGTAGACTCACCGATCCAACCGCCAATCGTGATGCGGTCACCTGCCTTGTAACCCAGCATGAAGAGGTCCTTAGCCTGCGGAGTATGGGCGGCGTATGTTCTGATCAGTTCATTCACTTTATCCGTAACGCTTGGGTCTACGGCTTTGGCACGCTGCAATTTGTCGATGACTACGAAGTAAGTACATCTGTTCAAAGCAGGTTCATCGCTCCAGTTGGGGCTTGAACCGTACATTTGCGCCAACAGGATATAGGGCTCGCCATAGTTTTCGTTAAAGCTGATAGCCTTTTGAGCATAAGTTCTTGCCTGAGACAGTTTCTTGGCCTGCCACAAAGCAGCAGCGGTAGCATAAGCCATTTCAGCTTTCTTCGCATTGTCTGTTTCCATGCCCAATGCTTCATCGAAATACTTCACAGCAGTATCATAATCGCCTTTCTTGTAGTACATATATGCCACACCTACCGCAGCATCGGCACTCGGATTGACGCGATACAGATAATCGGAAGCCTTGAAGTATGCTTCGCTTTCATTACACTTCATCATCTTCAGGATGGTGATAGTCTTCTTCAAGAAAGCAGAGTCGGATTTGTTTTCTTCGACTTTCGGGCCATAAATATTCTGCAAAGATTCGCAATCGGCCACGCCGCTATTCACGAACATAGCTACCAGATTATCCTTTATGGTTTGCAGGACAGCCTTTTTCTTAGGATTGTTTTCAGCGGCAATTGCATCGTCGGCATATTGTGAAGCATTGATATAATCTTGGAAGAACTGGTCCGTATGGTCAGTGTTGGCTTTCACCTTCTGCATGGACACATCAATGAAATAGTGCAGCACAGCACCGTCCGATTCACCTTTCGCTGTTTCCGCAGACTCTTTCAGCCATGCATAAGCCTGGTTCACATCCGGAGCCGGGGCATATTGCAGATAATCCACCGCTTTCGTACCTAAAGCAGAAGCCACGCTCGGCACGCCTTTCATTTTTGTTGCGAACTCAGGAATATACTTCATTTTCTGATCATGCACAGTCATCAACTCATCGAAAAGTTTCTTATACTCTGCAGAGTTACGATCCTTAATCTGGCTCATCAAGCCTACAAGGATTTTTTGCGCATCGGTATAAGTGTAATATCTCAGCGTCGGACAATCTTTCAGGACAGCCATACAAGGAGCATAAGCGTCTTTATAGTTCTTTGCTCTTACCGCTTCATGCGAAATACTACTATTGGCATTACAATCACTTTGTGCGAAAGTACTGGTCACTCCACCCGAAAGGAGCAAAACAGCGACAAGCGTTTTAATTTTCATTGTATTTAATTTTTAGTTGTTATATTGTCTATTCTCATCATCCGGACATTAATCGACTTTCCGTTTGAAGAACCAGCGCTCGTTAAAGGTCACCCCTACACATACACGCAATGTATTTTCATTCAGGAATGCGGCGGTTTTACCTTTGGTTCTTACATACTGAGCCGAAAGACTCAACACTGAACGCGTACGCGGAATAGGAAGCCCGAAGCCGGCAGTCACTCCATATTCGTCGGCGGCACGCACACCGTCTATTTTGTAATAGGGTTGGGAATAATAGGCTCCCAAACGATATTTCACATGCGCCAGATAGCTTCTTCCCATAGGATTCGGAAGGAATTCGGCGCCTAACGCTATCTTCGTACGGTTGCAGAAAGCATTCTTCGTATTCATATATGTAACCGAACTCCATTTCTGGAAAGTGAAGTCCGCCCCTATCGTCAGACGATTGTCGTACACATAGCTAAGACCTACACCCAGACTCATCGGGCTGCCGAAAGTGGCAACCGTATCCCTGCTGTTTATTGTAGCGCCCGTATTGCTGTCTCCCAACTGGTCCTGCACATTCGAGTCGTTGCCCAGATCATGCCCCGGTGAAAACACAACGCCCAGTGTAGCTTCATGCTTCTTGCCGAACGCCTGCGTATATTGCGCACCGATGTCCAGTTTATAGCTTTGTATGGACGTACCCGTCACCGTAGTCAATGGCAAAGTGGACGAATTGCCCGGAAATGTCATCGCTCTTGTGTGTGTTATATCCCCCCAAAGATACGAAATGTTCGCACCGACGGAAAGGTTTTTCAATATTTTAAATCCGGCTCCTAAATATAATTGGTGCAATCCGCCGTCCCCATAATATTGCAACGCGCTGGACTGGGAAGGATAGTCCGGATCTTCCCGGTATTCCGTCATGCTATACCCTACATTTGAATAAGGCAACAATCCCAAACTCATAGCCGCCCACTTACTCAAGCGAAATTGCATTGTAATGTAGTCGAAACTGGAGTTTTTGGCATTTTGCTTCACCGTACCATTGCTGAAATTCGTGTTTTGCAAAGAGATGCCGCCGTCAAAAATAAATGTAAGCGAGTCTATCGCCGTATAGGACGCCGGATTCGCGAAATTCACCTGATATTTATCCCGTAATCCGTATGCAACACCACCCATGGCTTTGCTATTACCCGAACCTTGGTCTGCCAATTGCCCGTATCCGTATCGTGTATAGGGAGAATTCGTATTATTTTGAGCGATTGTCGCTCCGGACAACATCATGAGCAAGAACACCAAGAGTGTTTGTCTATATCCTATCATTATTATAGTTTAAAATTCTATTTAATCCTTTCAACACTAAAAATCTGTCTGCAAAGATGATACTTTTTAAGTTTGTATCAAAAGAAAAATCATCACCGCCCGTTAAAAAAACCAAAAGTTCAGGATATTTATGTTTCATAGTCGTTATGTAACCCGAAATTTCATATTCCATACCTTTCAGTACACCTTCACGCATTGCCGTATCGGTGTCCTTGCCCAACGGCAGCCGGCGCCCTTCCCGAACAACCAGCGGAAGCCGTCCGGTGAACTCATGGAGCGCCTTGAAGCGCATTTGCACGCCCGGCGAAATGTTTCCGCCATGATAGCGTCCGGCAGCATCAATAAACTCGTAAGTGATGCAGGTTCCGGCATCTACCACCAGAATATCTTTTCCGGGAAATTGTTCATTGGCTCCCACAACAGCCGCCATGCGGTCGTACCCAAGTGTTTGGGGCGTCTCGTAAAGGTTCTCCACCGGAAGCGGTGTTTTTTCGTCCAGCCACAACAGCGGAACAGGCAGGTGTGCCAACTGCGCCAGCACCCGTTCGCCCAAATCAATAACAGTGGCGACAATCGCTTTATCAATCGGATATTTTGCACAGATATCCGGCAGTTGCTCAAGGGTTTGATTGGAGTCGTAGAATATCTCTACAATACTTCCGTCCCGAAACACCGCTATCTTTGCTATGGTATTGCCTATATCAATTACAAGATTCATTCCATGTTTTTTTAAGCGGTGCAAAGGTAGCACTTTAATTTCGCATAATCCAAGATAACACAGGGTATTTTAATCATAAATAATTACATAAAAGTGAAACAGTTTATGAAACAGCAAATGAAACAGTTTACATTCTATCAGTCAGCGCATTACAAGCACAGCTGAAACAGCAGGTGAAACAGTTTGTGAAACCAATATAAAAAGATATACCAAAATAGAGACAGGTCTATTTCCTTTGTTTTTTTGTTTTTTCGGGAATGCCGGGATTCTAAAATAACAACAGTTTTATTCCTCCACCGGAAGAAAACCGCATAAGTTCCGAGCATATCCGCTGATCCTCCGAAGAAAAAAAAACATTCCGCCTTTTTCCGCGCTTCAACCGCTTATTCCGAAGATTTTCCGTAATTCTGGAAGACTTTTATAACCTCCTTGTTTATAGGAGGTTTGAGAGAAGGGGTAAAATAAAGGTAACGAATTGGCAACTGTGCTTGTTTCTGCGCTTTGCTGTGAGTTGCTGTCAATGTCACTCGTCTTGATGCAAAAGTAGCAATAAAAATCGGAAACAGACAAACCTTGCCTGTGTATTTTTATCTGATAGTCTTTTTTACCGTTATCTTGTACTCTTCCATTTTGGTATATAGCGTTATCCTGCCTATGCCGAGCTGTTTGGCGACAAGAATCTTGTTTCCGTTCGTATGCTCCAATGCCCGGATGATACGCTCCTTTTCCTCCTCATCGCTTCTTAGAACAAAGCTGACAGGAGAAGAAGCGATGGCTTCATAGTCCAACTCCAAATAAGTTTCGGTTATCATGTCGCTTTCGGCTTACAGGATTGCGGTTTGTATTTTATGTTTCAACTCACGCACATTGCCTGTCCATGTGTAAAGAAGCAGGGCTTCCCGTGCGGAACTGTCGAAACCTTTGACAACTCGTTATAGTTCCCGGTTGGAAGCCTCCCGAAAGAATCCGGCCAACGGCATGATGTCCTCCGGGCAGTCACGCAACGGAGGGGCGGTTATCACATAGCCTTGTAGACGATAGAACAAATCCTGACGGAAACACTGCTCCTTGATTGCTCTCTGTAAATCCTCGTTCGTGACAGATACAATCCGAATGTTCATAGTTTTATTCTCCTTTGTTCCGACCAGACGGTAACAGTTTTCCTGTATAGCCCGCAACAACATCTGTTGCGTCTCTATAGACAGGTTGCTGATTTAGTCCAGAAACAGCGTGCCGCCGTTCGCTTCTAGAAAGTAACCGCTCTCGTTATAATCCGCACCAGTGAACGCTCCTTTGACATGTCCAAAAATGCAGATGAAATAGTATCTAGTTGAGTGACGATTCCCATTCAACAACTGGCGAATTGCTCTTTGACTGCCACAACAGGGGTACAACAATCCTGTCAGTTGCCGAAATGGATGTTTATCAAGAAAAAATTATCGCTTGTCATCCCAGCCGAAAGGGTGGGCACTGAGTGGCAATTTCGCAAGCGGATGATAGTCGCCTTTCAAACCTATGGGCGTGGCATGACGTATGTCGCTTACGATCTGTATGCAGTTACGGGCCTCGCTGATGCGGAAGCCTTCTCCATCCAGAATTTTCCGGTAGCTCAGGGTATGAAGTTCAGTAAAGCCTGCACTGAACTCAAATTCGTTCCCGTCGATGTTGATGGTCCGGTAAGTTCTCTTTTCTCCCTGTACGGCGTTCTCCGGCAGACAATCGGAATTGATACTGAGGAAATAACGTACACGTGCTTTCTCAAGTTCCAAATAGCCGGCAACGCGGTCGAAACTCATCACATGAACGATATTTTGTTTTACCGGACCGAATATCCATTGGAGCATATCGTAGAAATGTACCCCGATATTGGTAGCAATGCCGCCGCTTTTGCGAATGTCACCCTTCCATGAAGCGTAATACCATTTTCCGCGCGAAGTAATGTAAGTCAGATCCACATCATGGATTTTGTCTTTAGGACCTTCATCAACCTTCTTTTTCAACGCCACGATTGAGTCATGGAGCCGCAGTTGAAGGATGGTATATGCTTTGTGTCCGGTTTCCTTTTCTATATCCATTAGTTTGTCAATGGTATCGGGATTGAGTACAAGAGGCTTCTCGCAAATGACATCTGTGCCAAGACGTAATCCGTAACGGATAAAGGTCTCGTGTGTGTGGTTGGGTGTACAGATTGACGTATAGTGTAGTGGGTTGTCGGTTTTCATCTGTTTGGAACAGAAACGGGCAAACTGCTCATTTTCTGTAAAGAAATAACATTCAGGGAAAGAGCTGTCCAAGCGTCCGACACTGTCAAAGCAATCATAAGCGGCCGTGAGGTTATTGCCCGTATCGGCAATGGCCTTGATATGGCGCGGTGCAATGTAACCCGCCACACCGATCAATGTAAAATTTTTTCCTGCCATTATTTTCGAGTATTCAGTTATTTTTCAAATGATGATTTTTCCGGTAAAATCTTATGGAAAGCGGCATTTATCTGTTCTTTGGCCATTGCAAAAGAAGATACTTCTCCATCATTCAAACAAACAATTTTTTTCTTTTGATATTTTATGGTCTCGACTATTTTGTTTAAAGAATCATCGGATATTGAGAAATACTCACCGTCTCTATTTACATTCAGCGGAACAAAGTCTCCTTTTACCAGCTGCCAATAACGGAACAGCCACGAGGTGACATCAGCGATACTTCTAAATCGTGCTGCCGTAGAGCGAAGTAGGATTTCTGTATGTTTTTCCCATACTTCTTCAAAAGTGGATTTGAGGAAAACTTGTGGAAGGTGGTGGTCATAAAAACCTGTGAAGTGGCGCCAAGGTAATAAAAAGAGTGTGCGCAACAGTTTGGTTCCTGCCTGAGGAGAGCACCATTTTCCATAATGTTTATGTAGCATTTCATGTTTTTTAAAAGAGGCATTTATTATACGCAGATCATTTACTATGTTATGCGCAAAAATACCTCCGGGGCTTAAGGCATTGAATGCTGCCATGTCACATGGCAATCCTTTCCTGAAAAATCTTTTAGGTTCAACCTTGTCGATTAGGAAGCAGTCATCATCGAATAAAACGAAACGCTCCGATAATCCTTCTATGCGATGCAGGTTCAGTATTATAGTATCAGAATTGAATGTAGGCAGATATTCGGCCGGGATATAATCCGAATGTTTCACGAAGTGCAGTTTGGGGACATTTAGGTTTAACCAATCCGGTATCTGTCCACAGGTGACGAGATGCACCTTGTTTACCCATGGTGCAAACTTCTCCACGCCGCGAAACCAATAGCGCAAATTATCCCAATTGCGGTAACGGATATAACGGGTATCATCCGTGTATTGACTTTGAGGTAGATACGAGCGGAAAGCATTCTGCCATATCGGGTCATTGTTATCTACCCATAGTATCACAAAATCTATTTTTTCCATCTGTTTCTTTGTCACATCCTATTTTATTTACTGATAATCAACGGAGTGTTATTCTCGCATAAACTGTTTATCAAATCTACTTCCTGTTGAACCCGTTCTTCCCAAGAAGGCCATGTAGCGATTGTTTTCTTTGCTTCGGATCCCAATCGGGCAATCAAACTAGGATCCGAAAGAAGTTTTATTATCGCATCTTTCAACTCTTCAAACGATTTTATTACTATCCCGTTTTCTCCATCTTTGATTAATTCGCGGGTAGCCCCCCGATCTAAAGCAATAACGCATTTTCCACAACTCATTGCCTCAAAAACAGCATTTGAAAGACTGCTGATTTCGTTCATACTGATAAATATATCAGCAATACTTTGATACTTGACTACATCTTTTTGATAGATTGATCCTGTAAAACAGATACGGTCGGAAATATTCGATTGGGATACCATTATTTCTAAGTTTTTCCGTTCCAATCCGTCGCCAACAATAATTAATCGTGTATTTGGTAAGATTTCTGATACTTCATAGAACGCTTCTATTATTTTATCTATATTTTTTGTCTCAGCAAGACGAGAGACAGAGAGTAAAAGTTTTTCATTGTTTGGAGCAAGCTCTTTATACAAAGATTCGTTCCTCTTCAAATTCTCCTGTTTATCGATTCCATTACGAAGAAAAGCTATTTTATGAGGTGGTATACCTCTTTTTAGCGCATATTCATATCCATTTGAACCATCTTGTGTGATAATATACAAATCCGCAGGATACCAAAAAGCTTGCTTACGCATTAAACCCCAATGCAGAAATCTGGGAGCACTGACCGTACCAATACCATAAAGTCTTAAAACATATTTTGCCTTAAATATTTTTGCAAGTATGTATCCTATAAAAGCCAAATCAATTGAATGGGAATAGACAACATCCACATCCTGTTTTCTTGCCATTCTTATGGCATGATAAAGAAAAAGCGGATAAATTATAGGAAAATAAAAAAGCAACAGATAAATTTTTGTATGGGAAAATCTCGTATCTGCAAATGGTTTGTTTATTTTAACAACCTGTATCCCTTGTTCGGAATCATCATCCGGACTTGCATAAGAAGAATAGGTTATATATATATTGTCATATCCATTATTTGCTAATTCTTTGATAGGTATATAAGTGGAAACTCTTCCTTTCCCTTTTCCCGAATCCCAAAGGGCGAATGGGGCAACATGAATGATAGTCTTTTTCTTCATAACGTTTTTCTTAAAATATGAAATACTAAAATAATAGAGAAAATATATTGAACCGTAAGCGCAAGGCTGTAAATGACAATGGTATTGGTTACAGAAAAGTCGTAGAAATAGGATATAAACAGACTCGATGCCACAATTACGATACGTGACACTTCGAGCCAAAATACGAGTTTCTGTTGTTCGAACACATTAAATATGCCATCGCTTATCGGGCTATAAACAAACCTGAATATCAAATAGAAGCAGAGATAACGGGCAAAAGTTCCCGATTGTATCCATTCGGCACCAAAGAATGTTCGGAATATCCAAGGCCCGAAACAGATGATAAGTGTGAAAGGGATGATGCTGACTACAAACAGTCTTATCATTATTCGTACTGTAAGAGTGGATATCTCCTTGCCGTTTTTTTTGCCCAACGATGCAATCTCTCCATAGAATGCTTTTCCCACAGATTTACATACAATGGCAACAGGCACAGACAGCATGGTCATTGCCAAACTGATCTGACCGGTTATGTTAGTGTCGAAATGCCATGCGAAAAAGAGAATGGGAATACTTCCTGCAGCCGTAAGAAGTATTTGAGAAGGAACCCTGTATAACGGGAAATGCATATATCTTTTAAGTACAAAACAAATTCTTCCCCATGTCACATCGCGCGCGCTATTCCTCAATCTTTCCCAATAGGAGCGTATATACAGGGTGAGTCCTCCGCTTTCTGCCAGGATATTTCCTATCAGCAGACCTATCACATTGGAATGGAGCAGTCCGAGTACTATCTTGGTCGAAGCACCGATTATTTTTTGAGTCACCGTAACTTTCGCAATGATTGAAAAGTCCCGGTAGCGGGTGGAATAATATGACAGGACTTCAGATATCCCGTAAAAAAAGAATGCCAGTGGAATAAAATACCAAAAAGCATCTATGTTTTCAGAAGAGCAGAGCGAAAGAATTTGCGAATGGAAGAATATGAAGGTGACGCACATGATTACAGTGTTGACGACAAGTATTAATAGGCATGCTGCCAATGCATTGATGCCGACCTTCTCATTGGGATGCAACGGAATGGCGATGTTATATCTGAGCGTACAGAATGGATAACATAAGGCACATAATGATGCAAAGATCGCAAGTATTCCGAAATCTGATGGCGTGTATAGTCGTGTGATAAACGGTGCTGCCATGAATCCGATGACTCTGCCGATACCCTCTCCCGATATGAGTTTGAGGATATTCTTAAAAAGCGTATTTTCTGAATCGGATTTCATGTTTGCTCTACTTGTTTATACTGTTTATTGGAGTGCCTACTCCATTTAATTCTTTTCTTTGATGCAGGAAGTTCTTGATAGCGTTACATACTCCATCAATTTCTTCCGATGAAATATAAGGGTGCATCGGCAGGGAGAGGACTGTATCGCACAATCTGCCGGCAACCGGACAGTCTGACTCGGGCAGTCTGGAGTCCCTGTAAGCTATCTGGCGATGTATTGGAGTCGGATAGTAGACCATCGATGGGATTCCTTGCCTTTTAAGATATGCTTGCAACCCGTCACGTTCGGTTTTATTATTCATCTTGATGGTGTATTGTGCCCAGCTCGACAGAAAACCGGATGGAACAACGGGTGTTTCCACAATGTTCGCCAGTCGGGTGGTGTATTCAGCTACAGCCTTGTTGACAGCCGCAAGCTCTCCGGCAAAAGCCTTCAATTTGATTTGAAGAATAGAGGCCTGAATGGTGTCCAGGCGCGAGTTCATGCCAATACGGACATTTTCGTATTTGGAAGAGCCTTTCCCATGCATACGGTAGGAATCCATCAGCGCGGCCCATTCATCGTTGTCTGTGAAACAAGCTCCTCCGTCGCCATAGCATCCGAGCGGCTTGCTTGGAAAAAACGAAGTGGTTGATATGTCGCCGAAAGAACAACTGCGCTTGCCGTTTACAGCACTACCGAAACTTTGTGCTCCGTCTTCAAGTATGAGAAGACGGTACTTGTCTGCTATTCTGCGGATGGCAGGATAATCTGCCGGAAGCCCGAACAGGTCAACAGCTATGATGATTTTCGGAGTCAATTCTCCTTTCTGAATTGTCGCTTCAATTTTATTCTCAAGATCAACAGGGTTGATATTGAAGGTTTCACGGTCCACATCGATAAACACAGGGGTTGCGCCTTCCAATGAGACCGCTTCCGACGAGGCAAAAAAGGTAAAATCGGGGACGAACACGGCATCTCCCCGCTGGATGCCCCATGCTTTCAGAGCCAGCGTCAAGGCATCAGTGCCGCTGGCGCACGATATGCAATGTTTCGTGCCCGCATAGTCGGCCAGCTGTCTTTCAAGCTCCTTTACCTGAGGTCCCATTATATAGGCACCTGAGGCCGCCACATCAAGTATGGCCTTGTCTATGTCTGTCTTCAAGACTTGATATTGCTGTTTTAAGTCTCTGAATTGCATAGTCAATGCTTTTCTTTTAGATTCTCTCCGTCAGACGAATACTCTCTGCCGCACGGACATTTCAAAGTTTCATCGAGTCGCCGGCCACATTCACAAACCCATCCTATTTGCCGAGCAGGCACACCGGCCATAAGTGCATAGTCCCTGACATCTTTTGTCACCACGGCACCGGCAGCTATCAATGCACTGCGCCCTACGGTATGGCCGCAAATGATCGTACTGTTTGCCCCTAACGATGCCCCTTCTTTGATGAGTGTTCTGGCATATACACCATGCACCGGGAAATGCGCACGTGGAATTGTTACGTTAGTAAACACACATGACGGACCGCAAAATACATTATCTTCAATTTCAACGCCTTCATACACCGATACATTGTTTTGGATACGCACCCCGTTACCTATCCTGACATTGTTACTGATATTCACGTTCTGCCCTAAAGAACAGTTGCGTCCTATTGAGGCACCTGTTTGCACATGGCAAAAGTGCCATATTTTCGTGCCGTCGCCCACGGTAACATGGTCATCGACATAGCTCGACGGATGCACAAAGAATTTCTTGTCTTCCATATCGAATGATTAAAGCAGTTCGATATTGCTCCTGTCGGCAAGGTCCTTGGTGACATTCCTCGTGTCGAAAACAGCCTTTGCATGGCGCCTTACAAATTCATAGTCGGCTTCGTGGAAGGTAGTAATAGCCACTAAATCAACACTTTGTATAACATCTGCCGTTAATTCCTTCACGCCTTCATATATCTTACCGCGATGAAGGAATCTGGGGATATACGGGTCGAAGAATATCGTGTTGGCTCCTTCTGTATGCAACTTGTCGATGATGCGGATTGCAGGAGACTCTCGGTAGTCGTCGATATCCGGCTTGTAAGCGACACCCAGTATAAGTATTCTTGCTCCGTCGAGCGGTTTGCGGAAGCGGCGGTTGAGTATATCTCCGATACGTTTCACACAGTATTCCGGCATAAAGTCATTGACCTTCACCGATGCCTCTATCATCGAGAATCGGAAGTCATATTCGCCCGCTTTATAATTCATGTAACAGGGATCGACCGGTATGCAGTGACCGCCTACTCCGGGGCCGGGATAGAACGGGACGAACCCGAAAGGCTTGGTCTTTGCCGCCTCTATCACCTCCCATATGCTAATGCCCATCTTATTGCAGAAGATGGCAAACTCGTTGATTAGCCCGATATTGACGTTGCGGTAGGAATTTTCCAGCATCTTGGTCATTTCCGCCACAGCTGGCGATGAAACCCGGAACACCTTGTTTTGCAACACGGCGGCATACATGGCAGATATAAGCTCACCGGCGGCAGTCCCTAAACCGCCCACGACTTTAGTGGTATTCTTGATGTTGTATGTTTTATTGCCCGGATCAATCCGCTCCGGAGAGAACCCGAGATAGAAGTCCTCGCCGCATTTCAGGCCCGATGATTCAAGAATAGGTTTCACAATCTCTTCGGTAGTGCCGGGATAAGAGGTAGATTCAAGAACCACCATCATCCCCTTGTGGAGATGCCGTGCGATTGATTTTACCGATGATTCCACATGGCTGATATCCGGCCGCCCGTCTGCGTCAAGCGGTGTGGGCACACAAATAGCGATAAAATCAACTTTGCTGATTTCGCTGAAATCTGTCGTTGCGGCAAACATTTTTTCCTCTACAAGCATCTTCATGTCGGAGTCGGCGACATCTCCGATATAGCTGTGTCCTTGATTGACCGAATCGACCTTCTCTTTCTTAACGTCAAAACCTATGGTCTTAAATCCGGCTTTTGCCACTTCTACAGCCAACGGCAATCCTACATAGCCAAGACCGATAACTCCTGCCACGAGTTCCCGATCGGCAATTTTCTTCAATAGAATTTCTATAATATTATCGCTAAATTTAGTGTAATTCATTTTCCTTTAAATATTTTCGGTAATCTGGATTGATGACAGACCTCATAAACTGCCATTCTCGTCTATATTTTAGTTGCCAGAAAATGTAAAATTACAATTCTCCGTTGATAAACCATTGGCTTTGATTGATTTTTTTTGTTTCGGACACATAAATTAATAGTCCGTTAAGAATTCACCATATCGGCTAAGCGGCTTCTGCCACTATGCCAAATAGTTCTTTGATAAGTTTAGCATTAAAAGTTCTGTTCGGTTTCAGACCGGACTTGCTAAAAATTCTTTTGAGCATGTAAATATTACTCAGATAGGCCTTTAGCAGTCCGATGGAAAGCGAGGGATAGTATTGTTGGCGCATGACCTTTGCGGCGTTTACCGAGGCCAGTGAAGCATTGAAAGCGAAGTCAAGTTTCCTCAAGTCTCTAGCCTGACAATCGTTGAGTCCGGTAAACTGCTTGGAATCCCGAAAGCAAAACTCGATCTGGAATCGTGTACGGTAGTATTCGATGATGTCTTTGGCCGCCATGTCAAGGTCGGTGGAGAAATAGATTTTATGTCCTCCCGATTCGGGATAATGAACCACGACTTTGATGTTGCGTTTCATTGCCTTTGAATATGCCTTGACTGAGTAAGCCCTTCCTCCTTCAATGTCGAGAATCTCGCAACGCTGAAGGTCGAGGTTTTCAAAATCAATCTTCTCGCCCTTGATACGCGGCCGTCCTCGTTTGCCTGTGCGGACACCGTCATGTGCATACCACAAGGCGGCATCATCACGCAGGCGGCTGATGACATGGAATCCCAGCAGGCAGGCTTCACCCACGAACTTCGCCTTTGAGAACCAGGCGTCTGCAACGATATAACGTGTTATGCGGAGCAGCTCGTCCTTGTGTTTGCGGAGCACGTCAAGATACCAGTCCACAAGATTGTAATCTTCGCCTTGTTTTTCCAGATACCCCTTGTCCGGTGTCTGTTCCGCACGCAGCATCATGCAGTCCCGACTGTCAATGTCGATAATGCCGATGCCGAGAATTTCCAATCCCCGTTTCACCTGAGAAGCGCATCCCGACCAGAACTTGCCGATATAAGGAGTCTTCTTTCCCGACTTT
>OLSG01001460.1_pt1 | contig 23881 bp, 19 predicted proteins | sample 1673041 | NCBI WGS metagenome assembly OLSG01 (sample SAMEA3136749, study PRJEB25190) | human gut metagenome | reverse complement strand
CCCCAATAAGACAAAAAGCAATTGTATGGCTCAATTACTTACGTAAATTCGCCATACCCGCCTTCATCCCCCATCTAAGAGGTGGAGGACTTCTCGCGGGTTAGGTTAAAATGTTTATTTTTATGAAATACTCCCAAAGTACTCATCCACTTCCTGGATGACAGGAAGTGGATGCATTATGATGAATGATGCCGGAAAAGATAAGCGGCCGCAGTAAGAGTGACCGATGCGATGAGAACCATGAAGAAGATATCCTCTCTCACATCGTAGAGCATGGCACCTTCCAGATAGATCCGCCGGACCGCATCGACCGCAAACCGCATGGGGTCGATGTAAGTGATGTACTGTAGGAGAGGCGGCATATTCCTTACCGGAGTAGTGACGCCGGAAAGAAGGGTCATGGGTACCATGAATACCACTACGTACACCAGTACCTGCTGCATATTCTTTGATATGGATGAAATAGAAAGGCCGATGCCTGTAGAGCTCATCATGAAGACGAGAAGGACCACTGCCACGGAAATAAGGGAGCCGGAAAAGGGCACCTGGAACCAGAAACGGGAAATCAGGTAAAGTATCATGCTCTGGGAGAATCCGATAATCACTGGAGGCATAGCTTTTCCTATGAGGATTTCCATGGAAGAAAGAGGTGTCACCAGAAGCTGCTCCATGGTCCCCTGTTCTCTTTCTCTGGCAATGGAAAGGCCGGAGAGAAGGATGACCTGGACGAAGGAAATCATGGCAATGAGGCCGGGAAGGAAATTCCACCGGGTGATCTGGTTCGAGTTGTACCATGTCCTGCTTTCCACAGTGACCGGTCCTTTTCTTCCTGTATGTTCCTGATTCCATTCATCAGTGATTCTTGAAATATAATTCACTGCCATGCCGGCCATCACATTATTTCTTCCATCTGCAATGACCTGCACAGGTGCATTCTCTCCCCTGGCCAGTTTCTTTTCAAAATCCGGCGGAATGACGACTGCTGCTATGATGCGGCCGGAATAGAGAAGGTCCCCTATTTCATCAGGATTCTGAAGCACCACTTCCAGCTGGAAGGAAGGAGCGCCGGAAAGACGGGACGCGTAGTCTCTGGCCCACTCCCCATGGGATTCATCTACCAGCGCATAGGGCACGTTTTCCAGATTGTAATTGGCCACATATCCGAAGAGAAGACCCTGGATGATGGCAGGCATGATGATCATCACCCGCATGCGGGGATCTTTCAGGGTGACCAGCCATTCTTTCTGGAAGAGGAAGAAAATATGACGGAAGAAGGAAAGGAGAGTTTCATACATCATGAATCCAGCTCCTTTCTTGTGAGATGAAAAGCAAGGCCCATGAAGAATACTGCCATAGCCAGAAGGATGGTGCCGTTCCTTATGATTTCCGGCCAGTAATTTCCTGCCAGGAAAAGGGTCCTCATGAGCTGCAGATAATAGGTGGCCGGGAAGAGCTGGCTGATCATCCGGGCAGCGGCAGGCATGGATTTCAGGTCAAAGATGAATCCGGAAAGCATGACTGACGGAAGGAAGGAAATGATGAGAGAAACCTGGCAGGCAAGGAACTGATTCTTCGTCACTGCAGAAATCACAAGACCTATGCCCAGGGCTATCACTATGTAAATCATAGATATGCCTGTGATGAGAAGAAGGGAGCCCCGCATGGGAAGGTCATAGATGAAGACACCGGCCGCCAGACAGAGCCCCATACCTGCTGAGGCAATGCAGAAATAGGGAATGATTTTTGCCAGTATGAGTTCCCCGATTCTCACAGGGCTCACGAAGAGGGATTCAAAAGTTCCCCGCTCCCATTCTCTTGCCATGACCACTGCTGTAAGAAATACGCCGCTGGTGGTCATGACCATCATGAGTATGCCTGGCACGAAGAACCAGGAGCTGGTATTGGCATCATTGAACCAGATGCGGCTCACTACCGATATGGAGCCGCCAGCCATAACTTTCCCTGCACCCTCTTCTGCTGCCTTTGAAAGGACGGCCGCTTCCACATAACCCTGTACCGCTGACGCAGTGGTTGCTTCCACACCGTTCAGGATGAGCTGCATCTTCCCCCTGCCTTTTGCAAAATCAGACGTAAAGGTGGAAGGAATCCAGAGTATGCCGTCAACCTCATGGTTTCTCATGAGTCCTGCTGCCTCTTTCATGGACCTTACGTAAACAGGGGAGAAATATTCTGACCCCTCTGTGAAGGATGCCATATCACGGGCAGTGGGAGACGTATCTTCCATTACCACTGCTACCGGTACATTTTTCACATCCAGGGACATGCCGTATCCCATAATGAAAATGAGGAGAAGGGGAAGGAAAATGCCCATGAGTATACTGCTCTGATCCCTCATAAGCTGAAGAAATTCTTTGGTGGTAAGAGCCAGAAGCCGGCGGACTGTATCATTTGGATGATTCATGGCTGCCTCCCCTTCCTCTTTCCACCATGGCGATAAACACATCATTCATATGGGCGCCGGGCATATGAAGTTCTTCTCTCATATCTTCCGGTCTTCCAAGGGCTATCATCTGTCCGCCGCCCTGGATCATGATGCGGTCACAGTACTCTGCCTCCTCCATGAAATGGGTGGTAACGATGATGGTGGTCCCTTCTTCTGAAAGCCGGGAAATCTCTTGCCAGAAACGGCGGCGGGCCAAAAGGTCAATGCCGCTTGTAGGTTCATCAAGAAATAATATTTTCGGTCTGTGCAGAAGGGCGGCAGCCATGGAAAGACGCTGCCTGTATCCGCCGGGAAGCCGTTCTGCCACTTCATCAGCCCTGCCGGTCAGATGGAATTCCTTCATCACTTCTTCTGTTCTTTCCTTCAGTTCCTTTCCATGAAGGCCGTAGACACCGCCGAAGAAACGGAGATTTTCCCGGACGGTCAGCGTTTCATAGAGAGAAAATTTCTGGGCCACGTAGCCTATATTTGCTCTTGCTGCTGTGCGGGCACTTCGAAGATTCACACCAGCTACGCTCAAAAAACCGGAAGTAGCCGGAAGAAGGCCGCAGAGCATGCGGAAAGTGGTGGTCTTTCCTGCCCCATTAGGCCCCAGAAGGCCGAAAACTTCTCCTCTTTGCACCGTAAAGGATGTATGGCTCACTGCAGTGAAATCGCCAAACCGGCGGACCAGATCCCTAGCTTCGATTTCCACCGGTTCCCTGTCTCTTCTGGAAGGAATGATGTCCTTCCCTTCTGTATAGGCCAAGGGGCGGGCATTTTCTCCATGATTTTTCAGAAGAATCACAAACCCGTCTTCCAGACGGGGCTCTGCTTCTTCCATTTCCCAGTGATGGTCTGTAATGACCGGAGGGATATCTCCTTCTTTTTCCGTAATGATCCGCACTTTTCCGCCCACCGGCACTGCATCGGTGATGCGGGGATCTCCGAGAAGGATGGTCTGAATGAGCCTTAAGGGCATCTCTTCCTCAGCGCAGATAGAAAAGCAGCGGCCTTTCCCTGTGTCTTTCAATTCCTCCGGCGTACCGGAAAAGAGGATTTTTCCCCGGTTCATGACGTACACAGACTGGCAGAGCGCCGCTTCTTCCATATAGGCGGTGCTCACCAGGACGGAAAGATGCTCCTCTTCCACCAGAGTCTTCAGGATTTTCCACAGTTCCCTTCTGGAAAGAGGGTCAATGCCTGCAGTGGGTTCATCGAGAAGGAGGAGTTTTTGCATTTTGAGAAGGGTACAGATGAGCCCCAGTTTCTGCTTCATGCCGCCGGAAAGTTTTCCTGCCATCCTTCCGATAAAAGGCGCAAGACCGGTCATATCCAGCAGACGGGAAAACCGTTCCTTCCTCTCCTCTTCCGGAACGCCCCGTAGGTCTGCGTAAAGATTCATATTCTCTGCTACAGTGAGATCTTCATAGAGACCGAATTTCTGAGGCATGTAACTCAATTCTTCCTGCACATCTGCCGGATGGCCGGCCACATCTTTTCCAATCACCTGGAGGTTCCCTGCATCAGGTTCCATCAATCCGGAAACCATGCGCATGAAGGTAGTCTTTCCTGCTCCATCAGGGCCGATGAGGGCGGTAAGCTCCCCTTCTTTTGCTTCAAGATGGATTCCGTCCACTGCAGTGACAGGCGGCAGATCCTTCCGCCGGAAGGTCTTCCTCACTCCTTCTGCAGAAATCACGGACTCCTTCATTTTTCCACTCTCCCGTCAATGACTACAGTAGCCGGCATGCCGAGACGGAGGATATTATCGGGATCATCAGCATAGATTCTTGCTTCATAAACAAGAGAGGTGCGGAGCTCTTCAGTCTGTACTGTCTTTGGTGTAAATTCAGCAGTACTGGAAATATAGCCTACCTGACCTTTGATGGGGCTGTCCTTCCTGCTGTCAATGTAAATATCTGCCTCCATGCCTTCATGGATCCTTCCCAGATCCTTTTCGTTCACATAGACTCTCACCCATTTCTTGTCCATGAGAGAAATCTTGAAAACCGGAGAAGACGGAGAGGCCATATCTCCCACTTCCAGAAGGCGGCTTCTGATAATACCGTCTGCCGGTGCTTTCAGCACATACTGGCTGAGCTGGTATTCAGTCTGCGCTTTTTCTGCCTGAAGGGCTTTCAGTTCAGCTTCTGCTGCCCTGATATCTTCCACCCGGGAACCATTTTCTGCCAGCTGCCATGCTTCATAGGCCGCTCTGGCAGAAGCGGCTCTGGCATCTGCATTATGTCTGGCTGAATCCAGTTCCTGACGGCTGATGCCCTGGCTTTCATCGTAGATTTTCTTCCGTCTTTCGTAAATCCCTGCTGCTTCATCAGCTGCTGCAGAAAGGGAATCATAATTTGCCTTTGCCTGTGCCACATCTTCCTTCCGGCTTCCGCTCACCAGTTTGTCTACCACATTCTGCTGCGCCTCTTCTTTAGCATCCAGTTTCTGAAGGGCAAGTTCCAGTTCCTCACTGTCCAAGGCAGCCAGCACGTCCCCTTTCTTTACCTGGTCCCCTTCTTCTGCGGTGACAGAACGGATCCGGTCGCTGGCACGGAAAGCAAGAGAAACCTCCCGCACATCCACATTTCCATAAAGGGTCATCTTCCCTTCTCTGTCTTCCTTATCTCCTCTTTCGTATATGTATCCAAAAATTCCTGCGCACAGTGCTATGAGCACCACTACAGGAATCCACTTCCTTCCTTTCATCTAAGCCTCCTTATGTATGACATGCCCGGTTTTTATCCAGGCTGGACTCTCCTTCTTTATTATAAGGGATGGGCAAAGAAAATCAGACCCATTTGACTATAATTTCAGGAATTTTATATTTTTTCAAAATTTTTCTTGACGGCTTTCAAAAAAACGTGTATAGTATGTTCCAACTTAACAAGGGCTAAGAAGAGAAGAGTATGCGGAAAAGAACGGCAAAGAGAGCCTCTTATGGTGAGATGAGGTGCGGGGCGTTCTGCAGAACATGGACTCTGAGCCACTCTGCCGAATCGTCAGACAGAGCGGGGATTCCCGATACAGATGAGAAGTAATTTACTTCATAAGGCTTTTCCGGTGACGGCAAAGCGAACATGGGTGGTACCACGAATTGAAATCCTTCGTCCCAATGGACGGAGGATTTTTTGTTTACCCTATTTGAGGAGGACCTATTATGAATTACAAAAAGACCCTGATTGCATCCATTGCTGCCCTCTCCTGTGCATTCTTTATTGCCGGCTGCGGCGGTGAACAGAAACCTGCTTCTTCTGCTTCCGCCACTACCATCAAGGTAGGTGTTTCCCCCGTCCCCCATGCAGAAATCGTAAATGCTGTAAAAGACAAGCTGGAAAAAGAAGGCGTTCATACTGAACTGGTAGAATTCACCGACTATGTACAGCCGAATATGGCGCTGGCTGACAAGAGCCTGGATGCCAATTTCTTCCAGCACAAGCCTTATCTCGATGAATTCTGCAAATCCAAAGGTTTGAAACTAGTATCCATCGGTACTGTTCATCTGGAACCAATGGGTGTATATTCTTCTAAATACAAGGATATCAAGGATCTGCCGGAAGGCGCTCATATCGCCATCCCTAACGACCCCACCAATGGCGGCCGCGCTCTTCTCATCCTTCAGTCTGCCGGCCTCATCAAACTCCGTGACGGCGCTCCCATCACTGCAACTCCTCAGGATATTGCAGAAAATCCAAAGAACCTTCAGTTCTCTGAACTGGAAGCACCGCAGCTCCCAAGAGCTCTTCAGGATGCTGACGCTGCAGTGATCAACGCAAACTTTGCACTGGAAGCCAAACTGGATCTGAAGAGCGCCATCTATACAGAAGGCTCTGATTCCCCTTATGCCAACATCGTAGCTGTCCGTGAAGGCGATGAAAACCGTCCGGAACTGCAGAAACTGATGAAAGCTCTCCAGAGCAAAGAAGTGAAAGACTTCATTGACAAGAAATACAACGGCTCCATTAAGGCTGCATTCTAAGAATGAAAGCCATGAGCTCACAGCGATGAGCTATGAGCGGTGGTTGTAAGAACTTTATAATTTATGATTCATAATATCCGCCAGAATCGCTATCCGGTAACCGCTGTCCGCTATCGAAAAAGATAGAGCCCCGAGTTGAGTGCAGAGAGCCCCGCGGTGGATATCGGCTTCGCCGAAATCTTTATATATCGTCGGCAAAGCAGACAAATAGAAAAGGCCCTCCGTTTTGAGCGGAGGGCTTTTTAGCAGGAGATACTGCGCCAGGAATTTTGATAATACCCTTAGGGGCATCGATGAGCTCCCCCTCTTATTTCCCTCTTGACTTGAAAAAACATTTTATATTACACTATGGATAATATCGAACAAGAAGTATTGTAAACTATTTTTAGTTTCATAACTTATTCCCAGTTCTTTAATTTTCTGGGATTCATTACAGGAGGGATAGTATGGACCGCCGTCAGCAGAAGACGAGAGCCGCGATTTTCACTGCATTCAGTGAGCTCTTATCGGAAAAGACATACCATAAGATTACGATTCAGGATATTATCAACCGGGCAAATATCGGCCGGAGCACTTTCTACGCCCATTTCGAAGCGAAGGACAGCCTTCTGGAAGAGATGTGCAGTGAGCTCTTTGACCATATCATCGAAGGGGTCATGCATGATAACAAGCCCAGTGATACCAGAAATTATCCGGGCGTCCCGGATCCTGTATTCTGCCATCTGCTGCAGCATATTTATGACAATACCAATCATGTATGCAATCTTCTCACCTCTGACAGCAGTGATATTTTCCTCCGCTATTTCAAGCACAGCCTGAACCGGCTCATCATTGCCTTCCTCCTTCAGGGAAGGACAAGCCCGTCGAAGGTACCGGAGGATTTCCTTCTGAATCATATTTCCGGAAGTTTCGTAGAAATGGTACAGTGGTGGGTCAGAAGAAACAGGAAGGAAACGCCGGAAGAACTGGCAGCCTGCTTCAAGGCAGTAATTGATCCTATTCTCTGATAAGAAGCGATGATGTTTCAGACCCATCCATTTCCATCATAAAAACATACACAGGCAGGATATAAAATGTTTCTTTTTTGTATCCTGCCTCTTTCTATATGTATTTCTTTTAAAAGTAAGATATAATAGTAAGAATACGAAGATGAGGGATACCTCTTGACCCATTCGGTGGAAAAATGGTATAGTATTCCCTAATTCAACGTAAATGGAATTTTTTATTTAAGGAGGAAATAATGGCAACCTATATTAATGAACCGGCACATACTTTTAATGAATATCTTTTAATTCCAGGGTATTCGGGTACAAACTGCATTCCTGCAAATGTATCTTTAAAAACCCCGCTCGTCCGTTTCAAGAAGGGTGAGGAGCCGGCGATTACATTAAATATCCCCATGGTTTCTGCAATTATGCAGGCTGTATCCGGCGAAAAACTAGCAGTAGAACTGGCCAGAAACGGCGGTGTTTCTTTCATCTACGGTTCTCAGACACCAGAGGAAGAAGCAGCTATGGTTGCCAGAGTGAAGGCGAAAAAAGCAGGTTTCGTACCAAGTGATTCCAACCTTTCTCCAGAAAATACATTAGCCGATGTACTTGCCCTTAAAGCAAAGACCGGACACTCCACTGTAGCGATTACCGATGACGGCACTGCAAACGGCCGCCTGGTAGGTATCGTTTCCAGCCGTGACTATCGTATCAGCCGTATGGACCGTTCTGAAGTGATCAAAAACTTCATGACTCCTCTGAAAAAGCTGGTTACCGCTAAATTCGGCATCACCCTTTCTGAAGCTAACGATATCATCTGGGACAACAAGATCAATTCTCTCCCTGTTCTTTATGAAGACGGCCGTCTCTATGGTTTCGTTTTCCGTAAGGATTATGATTCCCATCAGGAAAACCCGAATGAAATGCTGGATGCACAGAAACGTTTCATCGTTGGTGCAGGCATCAATTCCAGAGACTATGAAGAACGGGTACCGAAACTGGTAGAAGCAGGCGCAGACGTTCTCTGTATCGATTCTTCTGAAGGTTTCTCCGAATGGCAGAAGATCACCCTGAACTGGATCCATGAAAAATACAATGGCAAAGTCAAAGTCGGCGCAGGCAACGTAGTCGACAGAGACGGCTTCCTCTTCCTTGCAAGAGCAGGCGCTGATTTCGTCAAGGTAGGTATCGGCGGCGGTTCCATCTGCATCACCAGAGAAACAAAGGGTATCGGCCGCGGCCAGGCAACTGCACTGATCGAAGTATGCCAAGCAAGAGATGAATACTTCAAGGAAACCGGCATTTATGTACCGGTATGCTCCGACGGCGGTATCGTATATGACCACCACATCACTCTGGCTCTCGCTATGGGTGCTGACTTCGTTATGCTGGGCCGTTACTTCGCCCGTTTCGACGAATCCCCGACACCGAAGAGAACAGTAGGCGGCACTGTGGTTAAGGAATACTGGGGCGAAGGTTCCAACCGTGCAAGAAACTGGGCAAGATATGATCTGGACGGCTCCAAGAAACTTCAGTTCGAAGAAGGGGTCGACTCCTATGTTCCTTATGCAGGTCCACTGAAAGAAAACGTAGAAAAGACCTGTGCAAAGATTAAGGCTACCATGTGCAACTGCGGTGCAGTCACCATTCCTGAACTGCAGGCAAAAGCAAAACTGACCCTCGTATCTGCTACCTCCATCGTAGAAGGCGGCGCACACGACGTTATCAGAAAAGAAAAAGACAGCAGCGACCGTTAATGGCAATAAAAAACTCTCCTCCGGGAGAGTTTTTTATTGCCATTAATTTCTTTTTCCAGAAGAAAAGAGAGGAGCCACCTGTTTATGGATCATCACGAAGAGTCCGATTTCCAGTGGAAGGCAGATCATATTCTTGATAAGCCGGCTCATGAAGATGGCCCCGGCGGCCTTATCGTAGTAGAGGGCAAGCCAGAGGGTATTGAGCCCCAGATGGATGAGGAGGGCCACCAGTATGAAGGGGATGCACACAGAGGCAAAGGTGATTTCCTTTTTATGGAGAAAATATCCATATATGAAACCGGCAAGGAAATTGGAGAGAAGGAATCCGGGAAAGAACATGCCTGCCCCCAGACAGGTGCTTCCTATGAAATCACAGAGAGCAGCCACCAGTCCCCCTTTCCACGGCCCGTACCAGGCGCCTGCCAGTGCAATGGGAAGGAATCCGAAGGTGATGCGGACGAAGGGTGTCTGAATGGCAAATACATAGGAAAGAAGGATGGCAAGGCCGGTCAGGACGCCCAGTACTGCCATTTCTTTTGTTTTCATCATATCCCCCCCGTTTCCTGAAATGGAATATCATCCATATCCTTTCTGCAAAAAGAAAACTCCCGTAAAGGGAGTCTCCTTATTGAGCTGATTAATAGAGTTTTGCGCCTGCCGGAATGTGGTTGTCTACCATGAGAAGGTGGAGTTTTTCTTCTCCTTCTTCATGATGGATAGCAGAGAGCAGCATACCGCAGGAATCAATGCCCATCATCTTTCTTGGCGGCAGGTTTACGATAGCAATCAGTGTCTTGCCTACCAGTTCTTCCGGTTCATAGAAGTTATGGATGCCGGAGAGGATGATGCGGTCTTCGCCGGTGCCGTCATTGAGAACGAACTTCAGAAGTTTCTTGCTCTTCGGTACAGCGGTGCATTCCTTAACTTTGACTGCACGGAAATCAGATTTGCTGAATGTATCAAAGTCTACGAAATCTTTGAACAGCGGTTCAATTTCTACTTTGGAGAAATCAATCGGTTCAGCATCTGCTTCTTTAGCCAGCATTTCTGCCTGTTTTGCCATCTTCTTTTCCTGGTCGGTTTCCGGTTTCATAGCCGGGAAGAGGAGGATATCCCTGATGGATGCAGAATTGGTCATGAACATAAAGAGACGGTCAAGGCCGATGCCCAGTCCGCCGGTTGGCGGCATGCCGTATTCGAGAGCGGTGAGGAAATCTTCATCGATTGGATGAGCTTCATCATCACCATGTTCTCTTTCTTCTACCTGCAGTTCGAAACGTTTTCTCTGATCCAGCGGATCATTTAATTCGGAGAAGCCGTTTGCCAGTTCTCTTCCGTAAATGTAGGATTCGAAACGGATTGTGTAGCGCGGATCTTTTTCATCCAGCTTGGAAAGCGGAGATACTTCGATCGGGTGCTTTGTGATATGTACCGGCTGGATGAGATGTTCTTCTGCATAAGCATCGAAGCATTCTGCCAGAATCTTGCCGAACCCGTCGAATTCACTGTATTCTACTTTCAGTCTGTCTGCAATAGCTCTTGCATCTTCAATGGTCTTGCAGGCATCGAAGTCTTCGCCGGTGTATTTCTTTACTGCTTCAGCCATGGTAAGTCTTGGCCACGGCGGAGTAACGTCGATTTCTGTATCTTCATAGGTGAACTTCATGGAGCCGTAGGAAGCCATAGCGCAGGCAGCTACGATCTGTTCTGTCTGGTCGATAACGTCTTCAATATCTCCATAAGCCTGGTAAGTTTCAATAGCAGTAAATTCCGGATTGTGACGGGTATCCATACCTTCATTTCTGAAGTTTCTGGTGATTTCGAAAATTCTTTCATATCCGCCTACCAGAAGTCTCTTCAGATAGAGTTCCGGTGCAATGCGGAGATACATGGTCATATCCAGTGCATTGAAATGGGTGGTGAACGGTTTTGCATTAGCACCGCCGTAGAGTGGCTGGAGGACTGGAGTTTCTACTTCCAGGAATCCATGGTCTGCATACCATTTACGGATAGCTGCCATCATAGCGGATCTCTTTACAAAGGTTTCACGGACATCAGGATTCATGATGAGATCCAGATATCTCTGGCGGTAACGCTGTTCCTTGTCAGTGAGTCCATGCCATTTTTCCGGCAGCGGACGGAGAGATTTGGACAGCATGGTGAAGTGGAGTACTCTTACGGTGAGTTCTCCTGTATGGGTGGTGAATACTACACCTTCGATACCAAGGATATCGCCCAGGTCTACCAGTTTGAACAGAGCCCATTCATTTTCCGGGAGTTCATCTCTCTTGAAATATAACTGAATATCACCGGTCTGGTCTCTGAGCACGCAGAATGCGGTCTTGCCCTGACCACGGCGGATCATGATACGGCCGGCAATGCGGACATGGGTTTCATCCTTTTCCAGCTGCTCTGCTTCTTTTCTGATGTCTGCCGCATGGTGGGTCCAGTCGAATCTCTGGCCATATGGCTCAACGCCGAGTGCACGGATCTTATCCAGCTTCTCACGGCGGATGATCATCTGATCATTAAGCTTCGGGCCCATGGACTGCTTCTGATTGTTGTTGTCTGACATTCCTTACCCTCATTTCTATAAAAAATATAAATAATAATTAATCTTCAATTCTGATGACTTTGTATTTCAGAACTCCATTCGGTGCTTCTGCTTCTACAACGTCCCCAGCTTTGGCACCCATCAGTGCTCTGCCTACCGGGGATTCATTGGAAATACGGCCTTCAAATGGATTGGATTCTGTAGAACCAACGATGGTTACCTTTTCTTCCAGATGTTCTTCCATGTCTTCGAGAACAACGGTAGAACCCACATCTACTCTGTTCTTTGTACCTTTTTCGATGACCTGTGCAGTACGGATCTGCTGTTCCAGCTGAAGAATACGGCCTTCCAGGAAAGCCTGGGCATTCTTAGCTTCATCATATTCAGAGTTTTCGGAAAGGTCGCCCATTGCAATGGCTTCCTTCAAACGCTGAGCCACTTCGGCACGTTTAGTTGAACGGAGTTCGTCCAGTTCCTTCTGCATTTTTTCAAGGCCTTCTCTGGTAACCAGAGTACGCTGCATTTCTGCCATGACAATCTGCCTCTTTTCTTTAAAATTATTACATATAGCGTCTTCAACAGGGCATATTTAATAGTATATAGCAAAACTGAGGATTCAGTCAATGAGTATAATGGATGTCCCCTCTTCTTTCCTATATATGTAATAAAATAAAGAACTATGAACAATGAGTTCTGCCTGTTGGATAGTCTCACTATGGGTGCTTACGAATCAATCTCATGCTTCCGCATGAGAAGAGTTGAGTGTTGAGCACAGAGAGTTAAGAGAATGTTGTAAAGACTTTATGGTTTGTAATTTATAAAGCCAATACGGTCAACGGCGCGATATCATTAGTGCTTAAAAGTGCGGATTTCCTCACAGCCTGAGACATACTCTCCACTAACCGTTTGTCTTCGAACGAGATTTATGTAAAAAGATAGAGTTGAGATTTGAGTGCCCAGAGTTGAGAGGTGGTTGTAAGGACTTTATAGTTTGTAACTATGAAGCATTGCAGATAGAGAGACTCTTGTCTGCTATCCGCTATCCGTCGTCCGCTTTACGATGTCGGTTGGTGCATCTTCACAATACTATCAGACTATTAGAATTCAGACTAGAGTGGTATCAGCTTCGCCGATGAGCATGAAGCATGACGGTTAGAGGGAAGAAGACCTTTGTGCATACATGGTTACAAACTGAACCCCTTTCCCCTCCACATTCAGTAGAGGTACTTCCTCACCACCTCAGTCATGTCCTCCGCCAGCCAAAGGGCCTTGTTGAGAGATTTATGGAGTCGTGTCACTAGATTCTCAGCCGCCGGTGGTTCCCTCAGAGATCCTGCTCCTCTGCTCCCCTTTGAGAGCCCTGCCGGCGCTGTGAAAGGCGGGGCTTTTGACTTAGAAAAAACTTATAAAATAATTTTCTAAAAGGAATAAGAAAAAATATTTCATTCTCATTTATATCAGGATTTTATCATTTAAAAATGGAAATTTGCCAGTTTTAGACTTTTACAGGCAATTTCAGCCCATTTGGGGTGGTACGGGGTTAATAGACTTTTAGTCATTTTGAGCCTCTATGTATAGATTTACAAAATTTAGTAAATTTTATGCAGGATATTCATTGGGATTTTTTTGCGCAGAACCCCAGAACGCCCATATGATGGGCACTAAGAGGTTTTTCAAAATTTCTTCATGAAATTTCACAATACATTTTGATTTATCATGCCAATCCATGGCAATCCATGATAGTCATCATTTTTCACGTTTTTTCTCAATTTTTCTTTAAACTCCTCAAAAGTCCATATGAGTTCGTTAAAAAATTTTTTGAAAATTTTTCAAAAAAAGGTCTTGTTTTATAAATTTTTTTATGTTATATTTCAGTAAATAAAAATTCATCCGCGCCCTGCATTGAATGCAGTTGAGCAGCGAACCGTTATTCAGAACGGCAGGTCTTCTTTTCACCCCATTTCTTTCACCTTTATAGAAGCAAATGGGGTTCATGCATGCCTTGATGTTTTTTAACATCATCCGGTGAATCCGGGACAATATTTTCCCCCAGAGTATGGTGTTCCATATGCTGGAAAAGAAAGAAGGGAACAACCTTGTCTAAGAGCAAAAAAATGGGAGTGGTACAACTCACAACAGTCACCGCCATCAACATGATGGGCTCCGGCATTATTCTTCTTCCTGCAACCCTTGCAGAAATCGGTACAATTTCAATTTTCGCATGGATCCTCGCCTCTATCGGCGCCACCATCCTGGCTTATGCATTTGCCCGCTGCGGCATGCATACCCGTAAAGTGGGCGGCATGGGCGGTTATGCGGAATACCGTTTTGGAAGAGCCGGCAATTTTCTTTCCAACTTCTGCTATACCATTTCACTGATCATCGCCAACGCTGCCATTGCCAGTGGCGTAGTCAGCTATGCGTCCTACGTATTCAAATGGACACTGGATCCTGTAGAAGTCTGCGTTGCTACTATTACAGTACTCATGGCAGCAGCATCCATCAGCCTCGTAGGTCCAAAGAAATTCGGGAAATTCAGTTCCATTGGTGTAGCCTGCGTTCTCATCCCTGTACTGGGGCTTCTGGTAAGCGGAGTCTTCTTCTTCGACCAGAATATTTACAGAGAAGCGTGGAACCCTGGAAATCTTCCATTCTACGACACAATGAAGAATTCCATTGCAGTTATCATCTGGGCATTCCTTGGCCTGGAAACTGCATGTGCAAACTCTGATACTGTAGAAAATCCTGAAAAGAATGTACCGATTGCAGTTCTTGCCGGTACTCTTCTGGCTGGTGCATGCTACACCACCTCTACAGCTATCATCGGTGGTCTCGTTCCTTATCAGGATCTCATCTCCTCCGGTGCTCCTTTCGGTCTTGCCTATGCAACCATGTTTGGAGACAAAGCAGGCTATATCGTATCCTGCATGCTCGTATTCTCCTGCTTCGTATCTCTCACTGCATGGCAGTTCACCGTTTCTGAAGTAGCAAGAGAAGCGTCTTCCATCGGCCTGTATCCGAAATTCCTTTCTAAGGTGAACCGTTTCCGTTCTCCTTATGCAGCTATCGGCTGCCTTCTGACCATTCAGATCATCATGACCCTTTCCACCATGAGCCCGACTCTGTTGAAACAGTTCAATGTGCTCATCAATCTGGCTGTCATGATCAACCTGATTCCTTATCTTCTGGCTATGGGTGCTGTTTCTGACCTGCAGAAAACAGAAGGCATTACTGGTGAAAAAGCAAAACTGTCCAATATGGCTGCTATCGTAGGCGGCATCTACAGCTGCTATGCAGTATACGGCTGCGGCTGGGCAGTCATTATGGAAGGTGCCTTCGTTACCGCCATGGGACTTGTGATCTACGCTCTCGCAGCATCTCATCTCCGCTACGTACCGGCACCAAGAGTTTCCACCTATCCGCCAATTGATAAGAAATAAATAAAGAGCTGTGAGCGATGAGCCATGAGCGCAGAGCAAAGGTGTTGTGAATAATCACAGCACCTTTTTTGTGCCACTAACGATATTGACTATATAATTATAAATCATAAAGTCTTTACAACCGCCTCGGGGCTCTCTAAACTCAAATCTCAACTCTATCTTTCTCCATAAATCTCGTTCGAAGACAAACGGTTAGTGGAGAGTATGTCTCAGGCGATGAGGAAAACCGCACTTTGAAGCACTAAAGGTATCGCAGGATGACCGTTAGGCTTTATACTCGTCGGCGTGCCGACACCTTCGCTCATAACTCTGTGCTCATAGCTCATAGCTGCTTTTAAGGTATCGCGCCGTTGACCGTCTGGGCTCCCCCAGGAGTGCAGAGAACTGCTCTCGCAGGGAGACGAAGTCGACTGAGAGGCCAGTGAATCGCCGCTCTCAGAAATCCACAGAGTGGATTTCTGTCGGGGGAGCTGGCATTCATCGGCGATGAATGCCTGAAGGGGATTCAGTTTGTAACGATGTTTACAGTAGCGGTCTTCTTCCCCCCCTATCCGATAAGGCTTTATAATGAAAAAATCATAATGTTTTTCACCTTCTCGGGGCTCTCAAATCCGCCTTTTCAAGTCGTAAGCATCGCTATTGATATCTGCCCCCTATGCCAGTGCTCATTGCTCTTTATATGATTTGCCAAAATCTCTTATATATGATAAAGTTTATACGATAAAACCTTTATGGTTGTGGATTTTTTCAGATGATTCTGTTTTCGCCGCACAGTACTTTGTACTGTGCTTTTGTTTTGGAGGAAATTGTGAAGACCATATATCCTTTTATCGTATTCTTTGCCGGTGCCTGTTATGGTATCCTTTCGACATTTGTAAAGATTGCCTATGCCCATGGCCTCACTCTCGCTGATGTGAGTGGTACCCAGTGTTTCTTTGGCATGGCGTTCCTCTGGATGGCCGTCCTCTTCTCAAAGAAAGTCCGTGTCACTCCCTTCCATGTGATCACCCTGGGGCTTACAGGGATTCCTATGGCTCTCACCACCATTTTCTATTACCATTCCCTGGAAACTCTTTCTGCTTCCATGGCCGTAGTCTTCCTCTTCCAGTCCATCTGGATGGGCTCTGTGGTGGAAGCAGTGCTTGCCCGCCGTCTTCCATCGAAAGGAAAGATGATATCCATCCTCTGCTGTCTTACAGGAACCATACTGGCTGCCGGACTCATTGAAGGTGGTGCAGACTTCACCTTCTCCTCCGGCATGATATTCGGCCTTCTCTCTGCCCTTTCCTATACAGCAGTCATTACGGCCAGTTCTCTTCTGGGAGAAGGTCTTACCCCTTCCATGAAAGGGGCTCTCATGGCAACTGGCGATACTATTTTCACTTATATGATCCTGCCGCCTGCCTTCTTCCTCTTCCCTGATACCTGGTCCACCCTCCTTCCCTTCGGCCTGCTCCTGGGCATCTTTGGGGTCGCTCTTCCGCCCTTCCTTCTTTCCTGGGGTATGCCTCATGTAGGGCCGGCACTGGGAAGTATCCTGGTATCTGCAGAACTTCCAGTGGCTCTTCTCATGGCTCTTGTGGTCCTTGGGGAATCGATCACCTGGATCCAGTGGGCCGGTATCCTCTTCATCGGTCTTGGTATTGTAATCGGAAATAGGAAGAAATAGCAGGCATCATCAAGGTGGTATGGATAAATACTACCTTGATGATCTTTATTATCAGAAATCATAAAAGTTTTCATAAAAAAAGGATTGCAGGAAATTATTTTCCTGCAATCCTTTTTTTGATTCATGCCTGTGAGTTTTCAGCTTATGCTCAGGGCTCTTTTATTACAGTAATTTTTCAATTTCTGCAGCAATCTTGTCTGGTGTTCTGGTCGGTTCGAAACGGTCTACTACATTGCCTTCTCTGTCGATGAGGAATTTTGTGAAGTTCCATTTAATGGAATCATCTTCTGCATACTGCGGGTATTTTTCTCTAATGATACCCATCAGTGTTTCTGCTTTCGGGTGATCCTTGTCGAGACCTTTGAAGCCCTTTTCTTTGGTGAGGTATTTGAAGAGCGGCTGTGCATTTTCACCGCGGACATCTCCCTTCTCGAACATGGGGAAGGTAACGCCGTAGTTCAGACGGCAGAATTCCTGAATTTCTCCATTAGTGCCAGGATCCTGATCCAGGAACTGGTTGCATGGGAAACCAAGAACTGCAAATCCTTTGTCTTTATAGTCAGCATACAGCTTTTCCAGCCCTTCAAACTGTGGTGTAAATCCACACTTGCTTGCGGTGTTGACGATGAGAAGGACTTTGCCCTTGAATTCAGAGAGGGAAATTTCCTCACCTTTCATGGTAGTTGCTTTGAAATCATAAACGTTCATCATAATCCTCCTTACTGTTTCTGCTTCTGCAGTTCATACATGAGGGCTTTTGCCCTATAAAATGATTATTTTCTATCTGAATACATTATATCGAACATAATCGAAATAATCAAGTAGAAAAAGAAACTGTGACAAAATAATGTTTATGTCACAGCCTCTTTTCATGGGGTACCATTCCCATAAGGTAAATCTTACAGAATGCCTGGTATGAAATGAATCTCTTTTGAAAGTTCTTCACCGGATTACCGGCAGGGATGACTTTGCCTGCCGGTTGCAGTTCTTCAAAGTCCCTGTTTTTTCATATCTTTCAGACAGTTGATGGCAAATCCGGCATAGATGGCACTGCCGTCTGGAAGGACATCTTCGTCTACATCAAAGGCAGGGTGATGGTGGACGCAGCAGATGCCTTTTTCTTGATTTCTCCCGCCAAGGAAAGCAAAGACGCCGGGAATGGTTTCCATATAGACAGAAAAGTCTTCGGCTCCCATTTCTTTTTCCATGGGAACCAGCGCTTTTTCTCCCATGATGGAAGAAGCGGTCCTGCGGGCGATATCATTCAACTGGATATGATCATTCACCAGAGGCGCCGGGCCGAAGAAATAATCACAGTCTACCGCGCATCCATATCCCTTTCCTATATTTTCTGCCACCTCACGGATTTTATCTGGCAGAGTTCTTCGGATTGTTTTGTTAAAGGCTCTTGTTGTGCCTACCAGTTCCACTTCCTCAGCAATGATATTGCTCTGTGTACCTCCATTCATCATCCCCACAGTAAGGACAAAGGTATCCTGCGGATTGGTGCGCCGGCTGGCAAGGGTCTGAAGTCCCATGACCACGGCGGCGGCACAGACGATGGCATCACGGCCTTCCTCCGGTTCGCTTCCATGGGAAGCCCTTCCCTTAATCCTTATGGTAAACCGGTCGCTACAAGCCATGCGTTCCCCATCCTGTATATTCACAGTCCCTGCATCAAGGAGAGCCCATATATGCATGCCGAATATGGCATCCACATCCTTTAAGGATCCATTTTCCACATAGTGACGGGATTCTGTCCCAATTTCCTCCGCCATCTGGAAGAGCAGTTTCACTGTTCCGTGAATTTCTTCCCGATGGGCAGAAAGAATGCGGGCAGCACCAAGGAGCATGGCTGTATGGCAGTCATGGCCGCAGGCATGCATGACGCCAGGATTCTGGGAAGCGTAAGGTTTGGTAAGGTCTGCTTCCTGGATGGGAAGGGCGTCAATATCTGCCCGGAGGGCCACCGTACCGCCAGGATGAGCACCGCGGATAATGCCGATGCATCCGGTCATGTCAGGAAATCTCATGACTTCGATGCCCATATTCTCCAGTTCTTCTGCAATGCGCCTAGTAGTTTCCACTTCATGGAGGCCCAATTCAGGATGGGAATGGAAATGACGGCGCATGGAGATGATATAGTCTTTCTCTTCATGAGCCAGTTCTTTTACAGAAATCATGGTTCCTCCTTTCCTAGAAAATCACAGGCAAACCGGGCAAAGAGAGCGGATCCTCGGTCCAGCATATCATCATTGATATAGAAATCTTTAGAATGGAGAGGATACACAGTCCCATCTTCTTCAGAGTGATAGCCCAGAAAACAGAGAACAGAGGGTACCTTTTCCATAATTACTGCAAAATCTTCAGAGCCCATTTTCTGTTTCATAGGGAAAAGGCAGTCTCCATAAAGTGTCTCTGCCGCCTTCTCTGCCAGCTTTCTGATTTCGTCATGATCATTGATGGCCGCCGGTTCACTGGTATCTATGTCCATGGTGATGTGGCATCCCATGGCTTCTGCCACCCCTTTTGCCAGAGATTCCAGCCTTTGGGGCATCGTCTGGAAAAGTTCTCTATCAAAGGTGCGGATAGTGCCTTTCATCACCACTTCATCAGCCACAATATTGAACTGGGAACCTGCTCTTATGGAACCAATGGATACTACCAGCGGACGGAGGGGGGAATGTTCCCGACTCACCAGAGTCTGTATGTCCATGATGATGGCGCTGGCAGCAACGATGGCATCATGTCCCAGATGGGGAGTAGAGCCGTGAGCTGCCATTCCATGAACCGTAAGGGTGAAATCGGTACAAGATGCCATGCGGGGTCCTGCTTCCATATTGAAAGTACCTTTCGGTATATCATTCATCACATGGATGGCCATGGCGCCGTCCACATCATGGAGACAGCCATGATCCACATAATAATTGGATCCGTGTCCCGATTCTTCTCCTGACTGGAAGAGGAATTTTACTGTCCCTTTCCACTGGTCTCTATGGGCTGCAAGAAGTTTTGCTGCCCCGAGGAGTATGGCAGTATGGCAGTCATGGCCGCAGGCATGCATGATGCCCTTATGGACAGAGCAGAAATCGAGGGTATTTTCTTCATCCACCGGAAGAGCATCTATATCTGCCCGGAGAAGGAGGGTCTTTCCTTCCTCCTTTCCTTTAAGGATGCCGATGAGTCCGTAATAATCAGGAAACCGGACCACTTCTATCCCCATGTTTTCCAGTTCTTTTTCAATGTATTCTGTAGTATTTTTCTCTTTAAATGAAAGTTCCGGATAACGATGGATATGACGGCGGATTTCCTGTATCCATGGAAGAAGCGAAGCCGCTTCAACGGAAAAATTCATAATATCTCCTTTCTGTAAAGGTCACCATTAAAGATAGATATTGCCTCCTGGGCCCAGCGGAATGTCGAAGATGACCCAGAGGGCGAGAAGTGCTATCCACGCAATGGTAAATGAAATGGAGTAAGGAAGCATGTTGGCAATGATGGTGCCCATGCCTGTATCTTTTTCATACCGTCTTACAAATCCCAGAATCAGCGGGAAGTAGTAGAAAAGCGGAGAGAGCGGATTGGTAATGGAGTCCCCGATACGGTATGCTACCTGAGTCACCGCCGGGTCGTAGCCTAAAATCATCATCATCGGTACCATGACCGGTGCAAGGATGGCCCACTTGGCAGAAGCGGAACCGATGAAAATATTAACGATGCAGGATACGATGACAAGGCCGATAATGAGCGGCACGCCGGTGAAATGGAGATCCTGCAGGAGACCGGCGCCTTTGATGGCAAGGACAGCGCCCAGATTGGACCAGGTGAAATAGCTGGTGAACTGTGCACAGAAGAAGCAGAGAAGTATGTAGGAAGAAATATCCTTGAATGCCTGTGAAATATCAGCAAACATATCCTTATCATTCTTATACTTGCCGGAAGCAAAGCCATAGACTGCACCAGGAATGAAGAGAAGCACAGTGACTGTAAGGATGATACCTGCCATGAATGGAGATTTCCCGTCCATCACGGAGCCGGTCTTGGGATCTCCCAGTACAGGATTGTCACCGACACAGAGAAGAACGAGAACAATGATGCCGATGATGGTAGCAATGATGGCTTTCTTGACAGCGGCGCTCTTCTTCGGTGTAAGTCTCAGGGTTTCTTCATCCAGTTCGTATTTGGAAAGGTCCTGGCCTGCAAAACGGGGTGCCATGATTTTTTCTGTCACAAAGGTGCCTACCAGAGAAAGGACGATACAGGAAGCCACAAGGAAATAGTAATTGATAGCCGGAGAACCATTATAGTTTGGATCTATCATGTGAGCTGCAGCTTCTGTAAATCCATAGGCGAGAGAGTCGGACATGCCGATCATCATGTTGGCACAGAAACCGGCCGCCACACTGGCATAGCCGCAGAATACGCCGAGAAGAGGATGTCTTCCCATACCGAGGAAAATAACGCCGGCTACAGGAGGAAGGACGACGAATGCCGCATCCCCTGCTACGTTACCGTTAATACCGATAAAAATAATAGCAAAAGTAACAATAGCCGGAGCTGCGCTTCCCAGTGCTTTCTGCATGAAAGCTGCCAGGAATCCGCTCTTTTCTGCGACCCCTGCACCGATGACACATACAAGAACCATCCCCAGCGGTGCAAAGCCGGAGAAGTTGGAAACCGCTTTAGACCAGATCATCCGGAAACCGTCTACAGTCAAAAGGTTCACCACCTTAATCACCTTGTGGGTCCCGGGATGAACCGCCGATGCGCCCATGGCACCAAATACAGCAGACAGAATCAGAACAAGGCAGGCAAGCAGAATAAATAAAGTGGCCGGGTCCGGCAGTTTATTTCCTGCTCTTTCTACGGTATTCAGAAATCTGTCCATCAATGAAATCTTTCTTTTCCCCTCTTCCATCAGGAATCCTCCTTTCAAAAATGAAGCCTGAAAATAAAAAAAGAGGATTATGGGCAGAAAATGCTTCCTGCACATAATCCTCTTTGATTTCAGACAACTTTATTAAACTATATAAAGTATACCACAATATGAAAGGTACATCAAATTTCATTTCTTCAAAAAAATAGAAGCGCCAAAAGACGCTTCAAAAGAGGTTGGGAGGAAACTCCCTAATGAGAAATATATTAACAACAGAGTTGTTAATAACGGATGGAAGATATAGAAATCCCTTTTGGGGAATGATTTAAAAAGGAAGCGATGATCCTATTCCCACGACCATCGCCAAGAGGGAGGTTCCGGGATTTCCCGGATAAGATAAACTGACAATATATAGGAACTTCCGAAGAAGTATATGACAGACTGATGATCCTGCTTCCCACCACAGGATCATCACAGAGAAGAGCCTCCTTGTCTCCTCAAAACAGAGAGGCTGTCACCCCGGCAGGCATGAGAATGATGTTCCCTGGCATCATTCTCCGGGCTCATCCTGAAAAAGGATCCTCATTCCTTCAACAGGATATAAAAATAACCGCCTTTTCCAATGGAATAGACGGTTATGTACGTTAAAGTAACATACACCTTCCCATTGCTCGCAGGTCAAACGGTGATATAAGAAAGGCAGTTCTCCTGACTCTGCTTCATCGCGCCTCCAGCCTTCCCGGTTTCCCAGTGGCATATCTGGATTTGCTCTGCATTACAGTGGCGGCACCGTGCCGGTCTTTCACCGGACTTCTCTATTGAGCCCTCAGCGGGGCACCTTTCCTTTTCCATATTCTTCTCAGCAACCGAAACCATTAAAAAACTCTTCACGCAAAGGCAAAGAGACATCATAGATATCCCCTTCCTATCGCTCGTAGGTCAAACGGTGATCTAAGAAAGGCAGTTCTCCTGACTCAGCCTCATCGCGCATCCAGTCTTCCCAGTTTCCCAGTGACAATCATGGAATTGCTCAGCATTACAGTGGCGGGACCGTGCCGGCTTTTCACCGGACTTCTCTATTAAGCCCTTGCAGGCACCTCTCTTTTCATATTCGGTTACACATATAATATCACCATTGAGAATCCATGTCAAATATATTTCTATATCTCTTGTTTCTTGTGCAGGATGCTCATTTTTCAAAATTCTTTTGAAAATGGATTTACAATCTAAATACAACAAAAGATATAAGTATACATTTTTTCTCTATGAGTAAAATTTCACGAAATTCAGATAAAAAGGAAGGCTCCTCATAAATTGAATCACGTAAAGACGAAGGAGGTATTTTTCTTTATGTTAATTGGTATAATAAGAAACTCTTATTGAAAGATGTATGAATGTATCAAATATTTACTGGATATTCCCTAAAAAGAAAATACCTTGGATATGGAGTTATTCATGTTGCACAGGATCATAAAATTTGCCTTTGATATGATAGGGATTTTATTAAAACAGATGGATAATAATATTGTTTTCCCAGCTCTAGCTGGTCTAACGATACCATCTGTTTTCATTTAACGAGAGCTCAAAAATCTCAATATACTCCCAGATATATTCTGGATTGATGATTTCAGGAATAGCTATTATGATACCTATTCTACAGAAACTACCAGAGTATGTATTGTTCAAGAGACTTTTCTGGTTAATCTTTGAAAATCTTTCAAAGACCAGCCCGCCTAAAAGTTCTTCGTTTCTATGTCCCAATGGATACCATCCCATCGGTTTAGTCTATAGTGAAAAAGTATCCATTGTTTCACGGTCCACATCGTAAGGATGGGTTTCCAGCTGTATAACTTAAGGATAAATTTCCACCTTCACAAGAAGGGCGTCCAGTTTTCTCTCATAAAAGTTTGAAGTACCAAGATCTCTTGCTATCACTTCTTTGCAATATTTCTCGATCAGTTCAACGCCAGCTGTACAGTTCCTGAAAGGCTGATGAATAAAAAGGATCCAATACATCTCTACCCCTATAATGACATCAATCAATAGAAAATAGAAAACTTCCGGAATCCCTTAGAATGTAAATGTCAAGTTAAGAATGTACATATTTCGCCATTTAAGAATGTACAACTATTGGAACTGGAAGGTATTACGCACTCACTCTTCAGTAG
>OLSG01001447.1_pt1 | contig 24072 bp, 21 predicted proteins | sample 1673041 | NCBI WGS metagenome assembly OLSG01 (sample SAMEA3136749, study PRJEB25190) | human gut metagenome | reverse complement strand
ACCGTGCTTTTCAGATTTTGGGTATTTCCCGACTGCACATTTCTTGACATTTCCAGCAAGCAGGGCAAGTGTGGCCACACTTGCTATTTTTGCATCCCGTAGGGCTGCAAAAACGCTTGTTGGGGAGCCTCCCCAAACCCGGCGACTTCGGGACAGGTCGTCCCGAAGTCGTGGCGTGCTGCGCCCTCTGTCTGCGGCCCGACGCTAATGCGCTGGGCCTTAACTTTGTGACAAAGTGTCCCAAAGAGAAAAACCGGGGGACGGCACAAACCGTTCCCCGGTGCGTCAGATGTGGAAAGCATTTTGCAAAAAACATGAGAACAAGGAAATCGGATTGCCTACTCCTAAAGTGCATCTGTAAGCCCTTGAGAATAGGGCAGTTTTAATGACGAATTTTCCACACGCCGCCTCCGCTTTCCCGCTGTTAGTAGGTTGAGAGTGTTAGCAGTATTTCGGGAAATTGAGGGTGGGTAAGGAAATCATATTACCACCACCAAAACCGTTGCCGGAAACCCTTGCAAACAGGGCCTTTTTTCAGTCCAAATGTCAACACATCAGCTCTGCTTTTTAAGGCGTTCCTGATAACAGAAAACGCAAGCAATCTCCCGCCAATAAGGACACCCCGCACAAGGCGTTCCTTCCGGTGCCTTCTGCGGAGCGGGTATATCTTTATGCGGAATCTCTTTCATCATGCGCTCATAGGGACTGTTGGTAAAGTTCATAAGTAAACCTCCGTTAATGTTCAACCCAATCCCCCGCCCTTTCCCAGTCATGGGAAAGGATGCGGCTCTGGAGGATATACCCCCGCCGCGCCGCCGGGAAATAGAACAGCCGGTGCCGCCAGTCAAGGGCAAGCCACCGCAAAAGCGGCGGTGCTGTGCACCCTTGACAGACAGCTCCCGGCTGTTCTGAACGATATGCGGCGACGGGGGATATACCACCAGAGCCATGTCTGGGGGAAGCGGTATGGGACAATTTGTCCCGAAGTTTGAAAAGGATTCTTACCAAATTGCTCAGATTACTACCATGAGAAAAACTGGTTGAAAAAAGACAAATCATGAGTTATAATGTAATAAAATCATGATTAAGGAGTGAAAAATGTGGCTGACAAGCAAATTTATCCGATGATATCTGAAAAAAGCTGGTGGCAGCTTCGCAACCAGTTTAAGAAAACTATCCCCTCTGTTGTTAATGTGAGTTATTTGAAATCGTTGCTTAGTTTGAATTCTGATCAATCTGCGCGGAACATTTTAGCTCCTCTTAGACAAATGGGGATAATTGATGCGGACGGAAAACCGCAACCGCGGGCAACTGACTGGAGAAGTGATGCTAAATACCCAGACGTATGTTCCGCTATTATTGCTGAAATCTATCCTCAAGAGCTGCTCGATCTTTTTCCTGATACGCAAGTTGACAATGCAACTGCGAAATCTTGGTTTATGGACACCTGCTCTTTGGGAGACAACGCCGCTGGCAAGATTACCTCGACCTTTTCTATGCTGAAAAGCGGTCAAATTAAAGCAGACGCTGATGTTACAAAGACCACGACAGCCCCCAAAAAAGCCAAGACAAATAAGCCGCAGAAAAGTGTTTTGGCTGATAATGGTGCCAATCCTGTTTCTGTACCCCCTATGCCAGCCGTTGATGCAAATGCTCCCATTATGCCTACTGTTGCCGCTTCTCCTACCCCGTCGGTACACATTGATTTACAAATTCATATTTCGCCCGATGCATCTCCTGATCAAATCGACAGTATTTTTGCCAGTATGGCTAAACATCTTTACGGTAGATCTTAATGGACAAGACTATTTTTTTGAAAGTCAAAAGGCTCCAAGAGGACATTGATGCTTCTTCTGGGGTACTACCACGAAAAGATGTAGAAAAGCAACTACCAGTTGATGCTTTTGATCAACTGGTAACAGATAAGGCACTCCGAAAAACGGTAGAGAAACTATACCGAGATGGCCACCATGCTCGCGCTGTTGAGGAAGCATATAAGTTTATTGATAACTTGGTCAAAAAAACAGCAAAACAAGGTGACACAAATCTAACCGGTTCCAAACTGATGACAGCGGTCTTTAATGGGAATACTCCCATATTAAAGATTAACGCCGGAGAAAGCACTTCAGAACGGGATGAACAGATTGGATATATGCAAATCTTTTCTGGATGTATGACAGGCATACGAAATCCTCGTGCTCATGAGTGTGACTGGGAAGATAGTGAACAACGCGCCTTACAACTTCTCGTTTGGGCAAATCATTTAGTCGAGAGGATACGCTTATCCGAGAAAGCTCAATAGAAATACCAATTGCCGACTACCCAAAACCGTTTTATACTTCTAATTTCGTGGAATCCTATAATTCCACTCCGACCAGCTAAAAGCCTTGAAATCGTATGATTTCAAGGCTTTTTTGCAACTTTTGAGAGCGAAATGCACAGTGTGAAAATGCGTGAAAACTCCAAAAGCGCACAAAAAAGCGCACAACTGCCTTGAAAAAGTTGCGGCGGCTGCTTTTGCATGATATACTTAAAATATCAGTGAATTTAAAACAGTATTCAAGAGGGCTGCCAGCGATGAAGAAAAAACTTTTTTGCATTTTCGGTTTGATCCTGATCGTCTCGGCTATCGCCTATTTTTGCCACGATCACAGCGTACTTCCGCTCGACGCCGAAAACGCAAACTATATCAGTTTTAAAATTTACCCTCAAAATGAGCCGAATTATATGGTGACAAACGATGACCGAGTGAAAGAGATCGTGCGTGCTATCAATGAACTGGATGTGCAGGAAACAACGGATCAAGTAGACAGGATGTCGGATAGCTTTTACTATTTTTGGATTCAAATATCGGACAAAGATATCCCTGTTGAACTGGATGAAGATACCATTTCGATCAATAATGAACGCTATCAGGCGGACACATCGGATTTACGCGAGCTTTTGGATAAGACGTATCGTGATGTGATGAGCGGTATTATCGATTGATGAAGATAATATCCGCGTTTAAAGGAAAAATTGCTTGGACTTCGATTTGTAGATAGCAAAGGAGCGGGGCGCAGCTCCGCTCCTTTTTTCTGTTTTCACCCCTCCAGCGGCTTGATCTCCTTATGCTCCACGCGAGGCAGCTTGCAGGCATCGGCAGGATTGAAGCGCAGATAACCGATTGCCACCGCCTGCTGCAGCGCCTTGTGCAACACACCATGCGCAGCAGCAGAGTTCCGCTATCCTCCACATTCCCGTCATCATCCCTTGTGCTATACTCCCGATAGGAGAGTATAGAAGTGCGCCCTTTAGTTCCTAAAGAGATTTCCCTTAATACTTTTTCATCAACTTATTAAAAATGATAATTCCTGTGATAATTTGAAACATTAAATATCCGCTGAGATAGAGTATGATCATGCGAGCATTGTCGATAACTTCCAATGCTCCGAGAATACTGAAAACCAAAATAGAGAAACAAATAACCACCAGTCCTATGCCGTAAGCATATCTTCCGGCTCTATCTCTAATTTTTGTTTTCAACTCGTCATGTTGCTCAATTCGGTCGTTCTCCAAACGTTCTTCGTATTGCTCTTTATTCTTGGGGGAACTCCAATAAAAATATTTGCATATCATCATAATTCCAGGGAAGATACCTGCGCCAGCAAAGCCCCATAAAATGCCCTCTAACTTTGTTTCAATCAATAGCGCAACAATCAAACAAACCACACCGAAAAGCACATATAGTATCCCGGTTATCAAATTACTCTTTTTCATTTTCTGCACCTCTTTCATAGATAAAGATTTCTTCAATCCGTTTACCAAAAAAGTCTGAAATTGCAAAAGCTAATTCCAATGATGGATTATACTTTCCTGTTTCGATTGAACTAATGGTTTGTCTTGAAACACGAAGCATTTTTGCAAAATCATCTTGATTTAATCCTCGCTCCTTTCGTAACTGCTCAACTTTATTCTTCAAAAAAACGCCTCCTTGCATGACAAGTTTCCTTTACAAACTTACTATAGCATGACACGCCCATCTTGTCAAGTTTCCTTTACAATATTTACTTCTTAATCATAGGAAAATTACAATTTATTCATACAGTAAGAGTGCCCAAACATTTTTTGTCCGGGCGCTCTCAGTATCAGTCATGGATCATCCGCTTTGGCAATATCTGTCGAAAAATTCACCGATGCCTCGCCGGAGTCTGATTTTTCCGTGAGCGGGCAAAAAAAGCGCCCGCCCAATGACGGGCGCTTCCCCTTTGTTCACTTCAGGTATTTTGCGACTTCCTGCTCAAGCACCTGCCACACGGGATATTTCGCGCCGTGCTCGTCGAAGAAAGCCTTCAAATCGCGGTTCAGCGCGCTCATTTCGTCGACCGCGTTCATCGCATGGTCGGACGCGCAGATCTTTCCGAGGCTCGTGGCGGACATGAGCTTAAAAAAGCGCAGACAGGTCTTGTGGTACGCCGCGCCTTCAAACTCCACGTTGTCCTTCGGCAAAATTTCATGTCCCGCGTTTTTGATCGCGCGGTAGCCCTCGATATTAGCGTCGATCAGTCGGCTTAAATAGGCCGTGTTGCCCTTGAGCTTTTTGAGGTCGACGGACGCCACATACTCCCGCTCCCGATGGCCTGCCGAGGACGCAAAGGCAAACATCATGTTTTTCTCCGGCAGCGAAGCGCTCAGCGCACTTGCGCGCATGTCGTTTCCCACAAAGACGATATTCTTTGTCGGATTCGTCCGCAGGGTATCGAGGATCGCGTCGAGCTGTGTATAGCGCAGGACGACGAAGATCACGTCGTACTTGTCCTCCGCTTTCAGCTCCGCCGTGACCGGAATGCGGCTGACCGACATGCGGGGCGAAAACTTATCCTTGATCCGAAGGCCGTTTTTTGGGATGCTCTCGCCCCATGCTCCCCGCGCCAGCAGCGTGACGTCCTTTCGCGGAAGAAATTCTGCGCCAGATTGCAGCCGAGCACGCCCGCGCCGAATACTAAAATTTTCATAGCCAAGTCTCCTCTTATCCTAAAAATACCTGTTTCCTTCGTTCTGCCTCGTCTCGCTATGCTCTCGTACCGATTTTCTTTCGTTTTACGTCAGTTAGTCATCTCTAACCGAAACATAGTAACTGACAGTGCAAAAGTCAAGATGTCTTTTTACCGCTCTCCTGTGCTTCCTTGCCCTTTTTCATCTTCTCCTTCACTCGATCAACAAATCCCCGCTTCAAAAGGGGCTGCGCATTGTTCATCTGTACTGGCCTGTTTTTGTCACTTTGCCAGATTTGTTCAAAAAATATCTGCTTTTGCAAATTTAATCTTGCTTCTTCCGGATATTTTCATATAATGATGACGACTGAACAGGAGGTACCACCATGTATGTTACCTACAGCAACCTTTTTAAGCTCCTCATCGACAAGGGCTTAAATAAAACGGAATTTGCGCGCGAGGTCGGCATCAGCTCCAACACGCTCGCCAAGCTCTCGAAAAATGAGCTCGTCTCGCTCGAGGTGCTTGTGCGCATCTGCCGCCAGCTCGACTGTTCGCTCGGCGACGTGGTGCAGCTCGCCCCGCCCGAGCCGCCGATCAAAAGCGGCCTTGAGCGCATGAAGAAGCGAAGACCCACCCACGAGAAAGGAGGCAATGCGTACCGCCATGAGTAACGAAACCAAGAAGACCGGCTCCAGCTTTATGGAAAAGCTGTCGACGGTCATCGTCGACAAGCGAAATCTCATCTTTCTGCTCACGATCATTCTGCTCGTATTCTCCGCCTTTTCCCGCAACTGGGTCGAGGTCGAGAGCGACCTGACGTACTACCTGCCGTCTGATTCCGAGACGAAGCAGGCGCTCGACATCATGGACGAGCAGTTCACGACCTATGGCACGGCCGAGGTCATGGTGGCCAACATCACACCAGAGCAGGCCGCCGCGCTCGAGCCCAAGATCAAGGAGATCAAGGGCGTGCAGAGCGTGGACTACGACGAGACCACCGCACATTATAATAACCTCTCCGCCCTCTATTCCATCACCTTTGCCTACAGTGAGGATGACGAGGCCTGCCTCGACTCGCTCGAAGCCGTGAAGGAATACCTGTCCGACTACGATCTGTATGTCGACACGGACCTTGGCAACACGCAGCAGGAGACCATCGACCACGAGATCAGCGTCATCATGGTGTATGTCGCCATCGTCATTGTCATCGTGCTGCTCTTCACGTCCGAGACCTACGGCGAGGTGCCGGTGCTCATTCTGACGTTCGTGGTCGCGCTCGTACTGAATCAGGGCACAAACTTCCTGATGGGCAAAATCTCGTTCATTTCAAACTCGGTCACAAGCATCTTGCAGTTGGCGCTGTCCATCGACTACGCCATCATCTTCTGCAACCGATTTAAAGAGGAGCACCGGCTGCTGCCGCTGCGTGAGGCCGTCATCGTCTCGCTGAGCAAGTCGATCCCCGAGATCGGTGCGAGCAGCCTCACGACCATCGGCGGTCTTGTCGCGATGCTCTTCATGCGGTTCAAGCTCGGTCCCGATATGGCGCTTTGCCTCATCAAGTCGATTTTGTTCGCGCTGCTCGCGGCGTTCATCGTGATGCCAGGTCTTCTGATGCTCTTCGGCCCGCTGATCGACCGCACGCAGCACCGCAGCTTCGTGCCGAAGATCCCGTTCGTCGGCAAGCTCGACTATGCCACGCGCTACATCATCCCCATCGTCTTCGTGGTGCTGGCCGTCATCGGCTACCGCCTGTCGTCCGACTGCCCCTACGCCTACGGCTATGGCCTCATCTCCGCCCCCAAGCAGAATGAGACGCAGTTTGCCCAGCAGATGATCGAGGATAACTTCACCTCGAAGAACATGCTGGCGCTCATCGTCCCCACGGGCGACTACGACAAGGAGTCCGCCATCTTAGACGAGCTCGGCCAGTACGACGAGGTCGACTCCACGATGGGTCTTACCAACATTGAGGCGCTCGACGGCTACATGCTGGCCGACAAGCTGACGCCGCGCCAGTTCGCCGAGCTCGCGGGTCTCGATTACGAGGCCGCGCAGGTCGTCTACGCCGCCTACGCCGCGCAGCATTCAGAATATGGCAAGCTTGCGGGCAATCTCGCCACCTACAAAGTCCCGCTCATCGACATGTTTCTCTTTGTCTGCGATCAGGTGGATTCCGGCATCGTGACGCTCAGTGACGACCAGACGCAGATGCTCCAGGATGCCGAGGTCCAGATGAACAGCGCCAAGGCCCAGCTTCAAGGTACGGATTACGACCGCATGCTCATCTACCTCACGCTGCCCGAAAGCAGCGACGAGACCTACGCCTTCACCGACAAAATTCTCGAAATTGCCGAAAAGTATTACCCCGATGAAAACGTCTACCTCGCGGGCGAATCGACGAACGAATACGAATTCGAAAAGTCCTTCGCCGTGGATAACAAGGTCGTCAGCATCGTGTCGGTGCTCGTGGTTATGCTGGTGCTGCTCTTCACGTTCAACTCCGCCGGTATGCCGGTGCTGCTGATCCTCGTGATTCAGGGCTGCATCTGGCTCAACTTCTCGTTCCCGACCATCACGGGCAAATATGTGTTCTTCCTGGGCTATCTGATCGTGTCCTCCATACAGATGGGCGCGAATATCGACTACGCCATCGTCATCGCCAGCCGCTATCAGGAGCTCAAATCCAAAATGCACCACCGCGACGCCATCGTCGAGACGCTGAACTTCGCCTTCCCGACGATCATCACCTCCGGCTCGATCCTCTCGATCTGCGGCTTTTTGATCGGCAGCATGACATCTGAGCCCGTCATCGCGGGCATCGGCGAGAGCCTTGGCCGCGGCACGGTCATCTCCATCATCATGGTCATGTTCGCCCTGCCGCAGATCTTGCTCATCGGCAGCGGCATCGTTGACAAGACCTCGTTCTCCGTCCCGTCCATCACGGAAAAGAAATCGGGTCACGGTAAGGTCTCCGTCAACGGCATGGTGCGCGGCAACATCAATGGTACGGTGCATGGCATCATGCACGCCACGATCGAGGGCGACATCGACCTGAATCTGATCTCCGGATCTGCAAATGAGGAGCAAGACGATGAAGAAGACTAATCATTTCTATCGCTTCTGCGCGCTTGCACTCTCGTGCCTGCTGCTCATCTCGCTTCTCCCTGTCACGCAGGTCTTGGCAGACGGGGACGGCGCCATCCATATCAAGAGCGCAGAAGACTTACGATCCCTCGCGCATTCCTGCACGCTCGACTCCTGGTCGCGCGGTAAAACCGTTGTGCTTGACAACGATATCGAGCTGACCGACGATGACGAGCTCCCCATCCCGACGTTCGGCGGCACGTTCAACGGCAACGGCCACACCATCAGCGGCCTTTCCATCACGCAGAGCGTCTCCCCCGCCGGTCTTTTCGGCGTGCTGCAAAAGGACGCCGTCATCAAAAACCTGAATGTTGAGGGCACGGTCACCCCGTCTGGCGACAGCGAAAATATCGGCGGCATCGTGGGTGAAAACCACGGCACGATCGAAAGCTGCACATTCAACGGAAGCGTTTCCGGCAAACGCAGCGTCGGCGGCATCGCGGGCAGCAACCTCGCCACGGGCATCGTGCGCGCGTGCGACGCCTCGGGCGCGATCTTCGGCCAGAGCATGACCGGCGGCATCGTGGGCGAAAACCTCGGTTCCATCGTCTCCTGCCGCGGCCGCGCCTATGTAAACATCGAGAGCACCGACCCCTCCATCGACCTGAGCAATTTGAACCTCGAATTCTCGCTCGACCTCGCCAAGCTCTCCCGCGCCGACACGCTCAACACCGCCATCGACACCGGCGGTATTGCAGGCTATTCCTCCGGCGCGATCGCGTCGAGCACAAACTACGCCGCCGTCGGTTATCAGCACATCGGCTACAATATTGGCGGCGTGGTCGGCCGCAGCAGCGGACAAGTGCTCGCGTGCAGCAATGAAGGCGCGATCTGCGGGCGAAAGGACGTCGGCGGCATCGCCGGCCAAATGGAGCCCTATATCCGCATGGAGATCTCCGACGGTCTGCTGCAGCAGCTCAAAACACAACTCAACGAGCTCAGCGGTCTTGTCAACACAGCAACCAACCATGCCGAAGGCGGCTCGAATGAGATTGCCTCGCGCCTGAACAGCATGTCCGGCTATGTGGATAACGCCGCCAAGGAGCTGAACAACGTCCGGCTGAACGCCAGTATTGACAGCGTCATCACCGGCGACGGCTCCCATTCCTCCGACACTCTGATCGGCGGCGGCAAGGGCGCAGGCGCGGGCGCGAGCCATGAGGGCAATGCCTCGGGCACCGTCACCGGCTCGACTCAGATTGTCGCTGCACCGGATCTTGGCGGGCTGACCTCGTCGATCAACGGCCTGAGCAGTCAGGTCACGATGCTCAACAACGCCGCCAGCGGCACGGTCGGCACATTGGCAAATGATATTCGTTCGATCAACAACAAGTTCAACGAGCTGACAGGAACGCTGTTTTCCGCCATTTCCTCGCTCAGCGGCGGCACGGGCGACATCATTGTCGACACCTCCGATGTCGACATCGATTCCGTCACGTTCGGTAAAGTCTCTTCCTGCCGCAACAGCGGCGCGGTGTACGGCGATGTGAATACCGGCGGCATCACAGGCTCCATGACCATTGAATACACGCTCGACCCCGAGGACGATGTCACGGGCCATCTTTCGAACATCTACCGCAAGCAGTATGAGTACCGCTCCATCATCCAGAAGTGCGTCAACACCGGCGATGTGGCCGGCAAGCGCAGCTATGTCGGCGGCATTGTCGGCCGCATGGACCTCGGCTATCTGACTGCGTGTGAGACGTCGTCCTGCACCATCACGAACGAAAACGGCAGCTATACCGGCGGCATCGCCGGTCTCACCGGCGCAACGGTGCACGGGAACTTCTCCAAGTGCACACTCAGCGGCAAGAAGTATGTCGGCGGCATCGTCGGCTCCGGCGTGCAGGAAAATGTCGACGGCAGCGGCAGCAGCGTCCGCTGGAACTACTCGCTCGTCGACATCACCGACTGCCAGCAGTACCAGGGTGCGATCTCCGGCAGCGATACGGGCACGTTTGAGCACAACTACTATGTCTCCGACGATCTTCCCGGCATCAACCGTCAGGGCTATACCGGGCGGGCCGAGCCCATCAGCTATGCAGAGCTTCTCACGCTGCCCGATCTCCCCGAGAGCATGAAGTCCTTCACGCTCACCTTCGTCGCCGACGACAAGACGGTGCTTAGCCGCGCTTTCAACTACGGCGACTCCATCGACGAAAGCGACATCCCCGAGCCGCCCGCCAAGAGCGGCTGTCACGTCCACTGGGACCGCACCGACCTCACGAATCTGCACTTTGACACCGTCGTCACCGCTGTTTACGAGGCCTACACCCCCGGCCTTGCCTCTGAACAGACGCGAGAGAGCGGACAGGCTGTCATCTTGGTCGAGGGCAACTACAACGACGGCGACGCCATCACCGTGACCGCCCAGCCGCTCACGCCCGCGGCGTTCGACGTGCAGTCCGGCACTGTGCTCGACCGCGTGAAGGGCTACTTCTCCTGCCTCAACCGCGGCGAAATGCCTTCGATGGTCGCCAACGCCGAAGTGCTTGAGCAGTGGCGCATTGAGCTTGCCGACGACGGGCAGGACACGCACACCGTGCGCTATCTCCCGCCCGACGGGCAGAAGGAGCTGCGCATCTACACCCGTGAAGACGGCGGCAGCTGGCAGGAGGCCGACTGCGGCACGATGGGCAGCTACCTCACCTTCTCCACGAGCGGCGACAGCGTTGAGTTTGCCGCCGTGCGGACGCTCGACGTCTGGGGCATCTGGCTCGGCGTGCTCGCCGTGCTGGCTGTTCTGATCCTTATCATCGTTCTGCTCGTCCACCGCCACAAGCGCAAAGCGCGCAGACGCGCCGAAGCGCTGGCGCGCAGCGCGAGCGCCGTCTCGCAGGCCGAGCAGATCGTCCGCGGCGAGGACGCCAATGCGTCCACAGCAGACGAAGCCCCTGCCAAGGCAGATGCAGCCGCCCCCGCAGCGGTCGAAGAAGCCACTCAGGCGGATGCGCCTGTGTCCGCTGAATCTACGGCCGTCCCCGCCGCCGTGGCAGTAGCAGCGACCGCTGCGCCGGTCGTCACCGCCGCGGTCGAGGGCGCAGAAAGCGTTCCCACTTCCGAACCCGCTCCCGCAGCCGATCCCGACTCCATCGAGGCGCGCCTTGCGCGCGCGGAAGAGGAACTTCGGCTTCTTCGCGAGGAGCGCGAGGCACGCGAAAACGTGCTCACGCAGCCCGCAGTACCGCCCGCGCCGAAAAAGCGCAGGCGCCGCCGCTTCCTCCCTATTCTCATCACGATTTTAGTCTTGCTCGGCGCGGCTGCAGCGTTCTTCCTCCACTCCGACTTTAAGAAGGACCTCGAAGCCTACCGCCTTGTCGAGGCGCGTGTCAAAGAGGACCCGATGACCATGGACGTCACGGTCGACGCCTCCTATGGCAAAATCAGCCTGAGCGCGGATGCCTCCGTCGCCCGCACGAAGAAGGACGGCGCTCCCATCACCTGTATCGACCGCGACGGCGTGGCGCTCTACTACGCAGACGGCGCGATCTACCTTGAAAACGGCAAGTCCTACGCTGTCGGCGGCGCATTCCCAAATTACGCCGAGCTCATGGATGAGACCGCCGAGCTCTGCCGCACGCTCACGGTGACGAGATCCGTTGACGGGCAGGAAAAGCGCTACACCCTCACCGCCGAGGGCGACGACGCGAGCACACTGCTGCGTCTTCTCACCTCGGACGAGATCGCGAACGCCGCATCGCTTTCCGCGATCCGCGTGGATCTCACCGCCGAGAGCGGCGAGCTGATGGACGTAAGCTTCACGGCGGAAAACTCCGGAGATCTTCGCGTGGAGGCCGCCGCGCACTTCACCGACGCGCTCGCGCCGGTGATCCCCGACGATGTGCTCACCGCCATCCATTCGGGCAGCAATGACGACGCTTCCACGCTGACGGACAACGCGCTCCGTCTGCTGGGTGCCTGGTGCGAGCTGACCGCGGATGATCTGTCCGCCGACATTGCTCTTTCCGCCGACTGCGGCCCGATCGTGCTGAACAGCACGCTCCAGTACGACCGCAGCAGCATCGACGGCCAGAGCTACGGCAGCATCCAAAAAAACACCCTCGCCGTCTACTTCTCCGGCAGCAAGATCTGCGACGCGGACGGCAACAGTGTCGACACCGCGAGCCAGCAGCTCGTCGATGCCACGTCGCTCATTGACCTCTGCTACCAGTCCATTCTGAACGGCAGCGCAGGCTGCGATAAGGCGAGCGACGGCTATCTCTACGGTCTTTCGCTCGACTCCGACGCGATGAGCGAGCTCGCCGCCGCCATCGCGCCGGATATCAAGGCACAGGATGTGACCTTCTCCTCCGGACGCATTTCCGTCTGCGTGAGCGAGCAGGGCGAGCTCCAGTCCGTCAACATCTCGTGCAGCGGCGCGCTGCACCTCATCCTCTCCGACGCTCCGGTGTCGCTCTCCGCCGCCATCACGCCGGCGGATCGTGCATTCTCGATTCCCCAGCCGGCGCTCAACGCGCTGAAACAATAGAAAAGCGGAGGGAGATTCATACTATGGGAAATCGCATCATCAGCATCAGCCGCCAGTTCGGCAGCGGCGGCCACGAAGTGGCCGTGAAAACAGCGGATCTCCTCGGCATCCGCGTCTATGAGCGCGAGCTGATCCGCCTCGCGTGCGAGTACGGCGAGCTTTCGGAAAAAACGCTCTCCCCCTCGGACGAAAAGGCGACCAACCCCTACCTCTTCCAGACCGTGCACGAGGGCAACCACCATGTGCTGCGCGGCAAACCAACGAGCGAAGTGCTCTTCGCCCTGCAAAGCCACGAGATCCGCCGCATCGCCCGCCACGAGGAGTGTGTGTTCGTGGGGCGCTGCGCAGACTATGTGCTGCGCGGCGAAGACGTGAGGCTTCTCACCGTGTTCGTCGCCGCGCCGGACGAGCACCGCATCCAGCGCAAAATGGCGCAGGAAAAACTCACGCGCGACCAAGCCATCCGCCTGATCCGCAAGATGGACAAGCAGCGCCGCAAGTATTACGAGAGCTACACCCACAAGGCCTGGGGCGCGCCGGAGGGGTATGATCTTTACCTTGACACCGGTGCGCTGTCGACCGCTGACGCGGCGGCGGTCATTGCGGAGCGCTTCCGCAGGCTGTAAAAAAGAAAAGAGCTGTCTCTCTCGAGAGACGGCTCTTCTTTTTCGCACAGGTGCGAAGTGCTCTGCGGCATACATGCCGCGTGATGCGACCCCCATTTTCTTTCCCGAGAAAGAAAACGGGCGTCGCCCGTCCAAAAGAAAGGCGTTCCCCATTGCAAGCGAGCAGCTCGAAGAGCTGCAATGCTTGCCGAATCGGGTACCTACCAAGCAGTGTATCTAAACGACTTGACTATCTTCTATCTTCGCTGTCGCTTTGCCTGCAATTCGCTACCCTTACGCAATCTCCGTCTACTTTGGATTTGTGCAGATTTGCTTCTGCCTGCCAAGGCAGCATTGTTGGCGCTTGCCGCGATATGCGCACTTTCGATAGCAGGCGATTACACCGCACCGAAACAAGATTCGAGAGCGGCAGCGGATAATAGAAGTAGACCAAATCGTATAGCAGAACCAATGGCGGTGAGCGTCAGCAATACCGCCACGCAGGCAGTTGCATTCCGGAGGCAAAAAGCCCCTTCGAGCCCAAGACTGCCAATCTAAGCCTTTCTCTTGGGGTTCCAAAGGGGCCATTCTCTTTCGTGAAAGAGAATGGCCCCTTTGACTCGTGCAGCGCCTTCGGCGCTGCGATCCCCGCGGCACAAGTGCCGCAAAGTGCTTTGCATTTATGCAAAATAGATAGTAATAGGACAAATCTCTGCTTTTGTCCCCACGCGCATGTTGGGTCCGAACAGGCCGACGCCGGAGGTGACGATGTTGTGCATCTTTCCCTTTTGGAGATACCCGCAGGCATTTTCCCACATCAGCTTGATGGTGAGATTTCCCGGGAACATCTGTCCATCGTGCGTGTGGCCGCAGAGGTCTATGTCGACGCCCGCGTCCGCGAGCTCCTGTAGCTCTTTGGGCTGGTGGTCGAGGACGATGATGGGCTTATCCTTGTCCAGACCTGCCGTGATCTCATCGGGCGTCTTGCGCGTCTCGATGCCGCGGCCCGGGCGGTGCGCGTCGGGGCGGCCATAAAGATAGAACTTTCCGTCGATGAGCATGCCCTCGTCACGCAGGAGCGTGATGTTCGCGTCCTTCAAGAATTCGTCCATGCGCGGGTCGCTCTCCTTCTTCTCGCTCTGGCGGAAGGTGAAGCCTGCGAGCACCGGCTCTTCGATGTCGTGGTTGCCGTAGCAGGCGTAAACGCCGTATTTCGACCGGATGCTGCGCAGCGTGGCGGCGATGGTCTCAGGGGCTTCCACCGCCTCCCACTCGTTATCGAAGATGTCTCCCGCGATGACGACGAGGTCGGCGTCCTGTTCGTTGATTCTGTCTACCATCTGCTGCATCTGATTTTCGCCGATGTTGTAGCCAAGGTGCAGGTCGGCCACGAGCACAACCTTCATCTCGTCCATGCCCTCAACAGTCTTATCGACCGTCACGTCATACGGCGTCACGTGGATGATGCGCGCGTTGACGACGCCCCAGATGGATGCGATCAAAATGACCAGCGCGCACACACAGCCCGCGATGCGGTGCATCTGTGTCGTGACGAAAATGTGCTTGAACGGCAGCACGTACCCCAGCAGCAGCCGCAGCAGGTCCGCCGCGATGACCGCGAGCAGCACATACAGCAGTACGCCGAGCCAGTAGTTGCCGATGAGCTTCATCACGCGCCGCGCCCGCCCCTCCGGCAGGAAAAACGCAATGACGATGGAGCAGGCCAGAAACGCCTGCACAGCCACGGGCAGCGCCCAGTGGCGCGCTGTGCGGAAAAACGGGAACCAGGCTTTCACCCAGCCCATCACGCGGCGCAGTAAATAGTAATTCGCCAGCAGGTACACCGGCGCAAGCAGAATCGCGATCATGTCAACGCGGGAGCATCGCTCCCCTCGCTTCCTTTCGAATCAAAAATCTTCGGTCATCATAGCACGTTTTTCTATCCATTGCAACGCATCCCCGCGGTTGACATTCCGCATGCGGCATGATACCTTTAGAGTCGAAAAATAACATGGATCAAGGAGGACGATCCGATGAAAATGCTCGAAACCATCCACATTCTCCCCGTGCGCGCGGAGAGCGCTGCGCCCGCGCCGCTGCGCGGCAAAAAGCTCGACCAGCGCGCCGTGCTACAAGTCGTCCGCAAGGTCGACTGGAAAAAGGCCGGCCTCATCGCCGGCGGCGTGACTGTCGTGTGCGCCGCAGCCGGCACAGCGAGCCGGTACAAATTCTATCAGGGCATCGTCGCGCGCGAGCTCAAAAAGCAGCTCGCCCCGCTGAATGACAAGCTCGACGCCCTGCAGGCTGAAAACCGCATGCTGCGCGCGGAGCTTGAAAAGAAGAACGCCCCCTCCGAGGAACAGAACTGAACCAAAATTGCCCGAACAAATTCCAGTTCGGGCGATTTTTTGCTCTCTGCTGGCGCTTTCCCCCTCCGCATGGTAAAATGAGTGAAAACAGGACTGTTTTCCGCAAAAAGTCTTCATTGCTACCCACGGTTGCGCAATTGTCTACTGCAATACATGGCATTTTGCGCACACTAACGCTATGCTCTTTGCGAAAGGAGGAACCATGGCACTACCTGAAAAACTCTATGCACTGCGCAAAAAGAGCGGCCTTTCGCAGGAGCAGCTCGCGGAGGCGCTGAACGTCTCGCGTCAGGCCATCTCTAAATGGGAGGGCGGCAGCGCGACGCCCGAGAGCGACAAGCTCCTCGCGCTGAGCAATTACTTCGGCGTCTCGCTCGACTACCTTCTAAAAGACGGTGCGCCGAATGCCGCGCCCGCCGAAGCGCAGGAGGAGCACCGGACGATGCGGCTTTTGAGCCTCATTCTCTGCTTCGGCGGCGCGGCCGCGCTGATCGTCTATGGCGTTTTGTCGATCCTTGTCCTGCCCGTTCCCGCGCAGATCAGCGGATCGTCGATGATCCGCATCGACGGCAGTGGCATTTTTCTGCTGCTCTGCGTCGCGGCCATCGCCGCGGGCGCGGCGCTGCTGCTCAAAAGCACCAAACACAAATAAGGAGGTCTCTCCATGAAAGCTCTGTCCTGTACCTTCGCCGCGCTGGCGATCCTGCTCTCCGATGTGATGTGCGCCGCCGTCGCATTCAGCTACTGCGACATGCTCTGGGGCATCCGCTATGCTTCTTACAGCGCACCGGCGAGCACCGCGTTTCTGCTCGTCATCCCCTACGCCGCCGCCATCGCGGTCTGCACCGCGCTCGCGGTCATCTTTTGGCGAAAAAGCGCAAAATGCTGAAAAAGAATCACCGTATGGCAAGCCATACGGTGGTTTCTCCTTTACTTTCTCACAAACAGGATGCCGAGCGTGTTCGGGCCGCAGTGGCACGAGACGGTGCAGCCCGCCTGCGTCTCTTCGACTGTCTCAAACGATCCGTACTGTGCCGCTTCCTCCTTCGCCGCGGCCACGACGTTCGCGTCCGCCGCCGCGTGGGTGATGAACGCGAGCTCCGGCGCGATGTCCTCGCGCCCGTCAAGGCGTTCTTTTACATACTGGCGGATGCACTTTTCAAACGAGCCGCGGTACTTCTTGCACACGGCCATCTTGCCGTTTCGCACCTCGATGCAGGGCTTCAGGTGCAGAAGATTCGCGCCCAGCGCGGCCACAGCCGAGCAGCGGCCGCCCTTTCGCATGTAGTCGAGGCGCTCGATCAAAAAGCTCGCCTCGACCTTCGGCGCGAGCGCGCGCACGCGCTCGGCGATCTCCGCGCCGGAAAGGCCCTGCTCGGCGAGCTTCGCCGCCGCGACGACCAGAAGGCCCTGGCCGGTGCTCAGATTCTCCGAATCGACCACAAAGACATTCTCGTACTCCTGCGCCGCGGCGCAGGCATTCTGATAGCAGCAGGAGAAATTCGCGCCGATGGTGATCTGCACCACCGCGTCATACTCGTTCGCGTAGCGCGCGAACATCTCGCCGTACTCGTACTGGCTGACCGCCGACGTGCTGCAAAGGTCTCCGCCGCCGTCCACGTGGGCAAAAATGTCGGCGGGCGTGATGTCCACACCATCGTGGAAGTCCTTGCCGTCCTTGATGACGCACAGCGGCGTGACGGCAATATCATAGCGCTCGAGCAGCGCGGGCGACAGGTCGCACGTGCTGTCGGAAATAATCTTCACTCGCATCGTTCGTTTTTTCCTTTCTGAAAGATAAAAACCTCATCTGCGGGCATCCCCGCCGGAACTTACAACATCAGATTTTATATTTTTACCGCAAGCAGATGAACTCTTTCTCAACGCAACATCAACTTCTGTTGATATTTCTCCCACCCGTTCCGCAAAAAAAAGGGTCCCCGAAGGTTTTCTTCGGGGGCTCTCCTGTTCGCTTTTATCGCTTACTTGCTCAGGCAGCGATAGAGGAAAGTGACGATCTGACCGCGCGTGCAGTCGCCCGCGGGGTCGAAAGTCGTCGCGCTCGCACCGGTGGTCACGCCGTTTTCCACGGCCCACAGGACGGCGTTTGCGTAGTAGGCGTCCGCCTTGACATCGGTGAACGGATTCTCTGCCTTGCTCTCAGGGCTGTTCTGCATGCGGTACAGGAACGTCACGATCTGGCTGCGCGAGCAGGTCGCGTCGGGCGCGAACAGCGTGTCGCTCATGCCGGAGGTGATCTTGTTCTCGACGGCCCACAAAACGGCCTTATCGTAGTAGCTGTCCGCCTTCACGTCGGTGAAGGTCATCTCGCTTGCGGTCGGCTCGGGGCTGCCGGCGGCGCGCCACAGGAACGTGACGGCCTGCGCGCGGGTGCAGGAGTCGTTGGGGGCGAAGGTCGTCTCGGTCTTACCGGAGGTGACCTTCTTATCCACGGCCCAGTTCACAGCGTCCACATAGTAGGCGCCTTCCTTGACATCGGTGAACACGCTCGGCTGGAGCGCTTCATCCTTCGTGATGTACTCGACGAGCTCAACGCCCAGCTTGTGGGCCTTTTCAGCCATGGTCTTGCCGTTCTCGGTGGCAAGGGCGCGGGCATCATCCACCTTGGCGAGCTGGTCGGTCGTGACGAAGTCCTTGTAGAGCTCCTGCTGGAGGGCGGCGAGTTGATCGGCGACGCAGGCCTTGGCCTCGGCCTTCAGGGGTTTGCCGGTGATCTTGCCGGCGTTGGCGATGTAACCGCCGAGACCCTCAAACGTGAAGTAATAGGAATCCTTCCAGTTGCTCGGATACGCCTTGAAGCCGGAAACGCGCTGCCAGTTGCCCTCGGCATCCTGCGCCCAGCTCGTGCCGTAGGTGCAGAAGGTGTCGGGCTTCTCAGTCGTAAACTTCGCGGACGCGGTGCTGACCTGATAACCCTTGTACATGCTGTCGATCAGCATGGGATAGTACGGGACAAACACGTTGTAGGACATGTTGCCGACGCCGACCCAGCCCACGGTCGCGGTCTCGACCGGACGATCCTTGAAGAGCTGGAAGATCTCGATCTCCTGGTTGCTGGCCTTGCCGATGGAGGAAAGCTTGTAGTAGCCGAACACATCGTCCTTGTCGAGTTTGCGGTCGGCCTTGATGTTGGTGTAGAGCGCGACAAGCTTGTCGCTTGCGTCAAGGTTGGAGATGGTAAACTTCGTGTTGTCAGCCACGAGCGCGTCGCTGTCGTACTTGTAAGTAGCGTTCAGGTAGTTCAGGCCGTCGATCATGCGCTGGTCCATCTTCTCGCTGATGCGGGCATAGGACGCACGGAAGTCGATGATGTTCTTTGCCTCGTCGCCGACGAACGTTCCGGCCTTCTTCGCCACCGCGATCAGGTCCTTGGAGGCGATGACGTTCTCATCGTCCAGATCGACGCGGCCGATGACGGCCATGTTGGGCTCAAGGAAGATCATGTTGTCGTTGAGCTTGATGGCGACATACTGCGTGCCGCTGCAATTTTCAACGTACCAGACCTCGTCCTTGTCGCAGACGAACACGCCGGAGGCGGCCACGCAGCCGTAATTCTCGTAGATGTCGAGCAGCAGCTTCACACCCTCGCGCGCGGAGGAGGCCTCGGCCAGGATGATGGTCGGGATATCGGTCTCTTCAATGCCGATGCGCTCGCTCTTGTTCGCTTCCGCCCATTCGGCGTCGCGGTACGGGTCAGCTTCCGTCGCCTTTTCGTTGCCGTAGAGCGTTTCGGTCGCGGAGACGGACACGCCCTTTTCGTTCGTGCCGAACTCGGTGTAGGAGTAGCTCCTCCTGCGTGAAATTTTCCGCCACATGCTCGGTTAAAAAGCGCTTGATGGCCTCGACCTTTTCGACCTGCGTTTTGTAGAAGTACGGACGCTCGCTTTCCACCTGCGGAATAGTCATCGCGTCGAGGTAGAGCAGCAGCTCTAAAATCTTGACCTTGAAGTACGGGATGCGGATCTTTTCCGGCACGCGGTACATCTCGCCGAAGATGTGCTCCATCCGCTCCGCCCCGCGGACGACACGCGGCGTGCTGCCGAGCTGCCAGCGCTCGACAATCTTCTCCGGCGTCGCGGGAAAGTCCCTGACCTCGCACGGCAGCGACTCTTTCACAATGTTTCGGTCGAACGCGACCGTCAGCCCATGGGAGTGGCAGGACGGAAAGTGGAACGTGCCCGTGTGCTGCTCGCGCAAATCGAGCTTCATATCCCCCGCCGCCGTGTAGGCGACCAAGTTGTCGCTCGCGGCGTAATCCATGCGCCCCTCGCGGTAGTGGTCGATGGCGAGCATCCGCCGGTCGGCCACAAAATCGCACTCGTAGCGCTCCATGTGAAAGTCGTTGAACGCGAGCATCACGCCCGAAAAGATCTCATAGGTCGTCATCGTGCCGTCGCCGGTCTCGTTTCGAAACTGCAGACCGTACAGCCGTCGCTCTGCGCCAGCAAAATAGCGCCCTGATGTTCAAATAGTTTCTCTGCGGTCATCTCTTTCGCTCCTGTCCTTTGGAGTTAGTCATCTCTAACCATTTGGCAGTATACCACTGCTTTCGCCGCTTGTCTTTCCCCATCGGGCGAAATTGTTCCGTTTGGACAGCAATTTTGCCGCCGTGGGTCAAAAAAGAGGGCGGGTAACTCCCGTCCTCTTTTTTATTCCTTTACCTGTTCACGAGCAGCTTTTTCATGCCGCGCTCGAGACCATCGACGGTCAGCGGGTACATGTCCACCGCCCTTGCGATATAGCCGTAGCTCTCGCCCCAGTAGCCGCCCCAGCGCGGGGGCTCCTCGGGATTGAGCCAGATCAGGTGGTCGTAGTGCTCGCAGAAGCGCTTGATCTGATCGAGGCCCGACCATTTCGCCTCGCCGGTGCGGTAGTCGTAGCGCTTTTCCATCAGCTCGTACATGTCCATCAGCGCATCGCCGACTAAAATGACCTTGTACTCGCTGCCGAAATTCTGCAGGATCCAGTCCGTCGGCACCGCGTGCTCGCGGTACATCCGCGGGTCGGTATAGACGCTTGAATAAATGCAGTTGTGGAAGTAGTAGACGTGCAGCTCTTTAAAATGGTTCGACTGCCGCGCCGCCTGGAAGAGCATGGAGCAGAGGTTGGAATAATACTCCATCGAGCCGCCGGAGTCCATCAGCATCAGCACCTTGACGGTATTTTTGCGCGGACGCTTGTAGCAGACCGACAGCGTTCCCGCGTTGTCGCAGGTCTCGCGCACGGTCCCATCCACGTCGAACTCCGTTTTGGCCTCCTGCGTCTGCTCGGAATACTGGCGCAGCAGGCGGAACGCCATCTGAAACTGTCGGATATCGAGCACATTGTCCTTGCGGAAGTCGCGGAACCTGCGCTCCCCCGCCACCTGAAACGCGCGGCGGTACATGCTCTTCCCGCCCACACGGATGCCCTGCGGGCTGTGGCCGCTATTGCCGAAGTTTGAGTAGCCGTTCGTACCGATCCAGTACGAGCCGCCGTTGTGCTCCTCGGTCTGCTCCTTGAGGCGCTCTTCGAACATTTTGAGAATTTCCTCAATGCTCTTTTCCTCATAGCCCTGCGTGCGCAGGAACTTGCGGAACTCCTCCATTGCGGCGGCAGGGTTGTTGAGCCAGTCCATCAGCTCCTTGGGAAGCTCGTCCTGATATGGCACGCCGTCGAAGTATTCAAGGAAGATCTGGTCGAACTTGTCGTAATCAGCCTCGGACTTGACGAGCACCGCGCGACAGAGCTCGTAAAAGCCCGTGAGCGAATCGTGCTGCAGGTCCAGCATCAGCCCCTCGATGAGCGTCATCCACTCATTCAGGCTGACGCGAAAGCCGTGCGCGCGCAGAAGGTAGAAAAATCCAGTAAACATGGCGTTCTTATCTTCTCAGTCGGCGCTGCACGGTGGAGATATCCTTGTCCTTTTTGAGGAGCACCCCGATGAACGGGATCTCCTTCGTGATGCGGGACGTGTCCACGCCGGTAAGCTCGAGCACGCGGATCCAGTCGACAAGCTCGGATGTCGAGGGCTTTTTCTCCACCGAGTCGATCGAGCGGATATAGTAGAACGCCTGCATTGCCTGCATCAAAAGCGTCTCGTCGACATGATCGAAGTGGACGCGGATGATCTTTTCCATCTGCTGCTGGTCGGGGAATTCAATATAGTGGAAGATGCAGCGGCGCAGGAACGCGTCCGGCAGCTCCTTTTCCGCGTTCGAGGTGATGATGACGATGGGACGGTGCTTGGCCTTGATGGTCTCCTTCGTCTCGGGAATGTAGAATTCCATCTTGTCGAGCTCCCAAAGAAGGTCGTTCGGGAACTCGAGGTCTGCTTTGTCGACCTCGTCGATCAGCAGCACGACCTGCTCGTCGGCGGAAAACGCCTCGCCGAGCTTGCCGAGCTTGATATACTTTGCGATATCGTCCACGCCGGATGTGCCGAACTGGCTGTCGTATAAACGCTGCACCACATCGTAGACGTACAGGCCGTCCTGTGCCTTCGTCGTGGACTTGACGCTCCAGATGATAAGCTTTTTGCCCAGCGCCTCGGCCACAGCCTCGGCGAGCATCGTCTTTCCCGTGCCCGGCTCGCCCTTGATGAGAAGCGGTTTTTTGAGCGCCATCGCGATGTTCACCGCGTTCATCAGCTCTGGGCTCGCAACATAGTTTTTGCTGCCTTTGAAAGTATTTTCCATAGTGTACTCCTTGCAAAAAATCAAAATCAATGATATTTTACCCTTGCCACACGCCCCTTGTCAAATTCATTATTTTGACCTGTCCCCAAATTTTTTCTAAAAATTTGAAATTTCCTCTTGCATTTCCCTGAAAGCTGTGGTAGTATAACACCGTTGTCCGATATGAGACACGCGCCGTTAGCTCAGCTGGATAGAGCGTCTGGCTACGGACCAGAAGGCCGGGGGTTCGAATCCCTCACGGCGTGCCAATAACCGGATCACCGATGGTGATCCGGTTATTTTTTTATGCGCCGGGCACCCGACGGCGCGTAAGGCGCTTGTGCCTTGCGGCGCGGCGTGCCGCATGGTATAATACATGCAGCTTTTGGAAAGGCGGGCACGGGTGCCTGCCTTTCATAACACTGCAAGGAGTCTGCCATGTCGATAAGAAAACGGGCCGCCGCCGCGCTTGCCGCCCTGCTGGGGCTCTGCGTGCTGCTGGCCATCCTTGTAATGGCCTGTGCCCCGCGCACCGAAACCGCCGACGTTGCGATCCTCATGTACCACGCCTTCACAGAAAACGAAGCGGACACCGGCTCCCTGTGCACGCCGGCGTCCGAGTTTGCGCGTCAGCTCAGCGCCCTGCGGGACGCGGGCTATACGTCCGTCGGCTATGCCGATCTGATCGAATTTGTCAACGGGGACGGCAAGCTGCCGGAAAAGCCCCTGCTCATCACCATAGACGACGGCTATCAGAACAATCTGGATCTGGCGGCGCCGCTGCTCGAAAAATACGGCTTTTGCGCCAACATCGCCGTGATCGGCGTCTCCATCGGCCACACGACCTACAAGGACACCGGCATTCCGATCACGCCGCACTTCTCGCTCGAGGATGCGCGCCCGTGGGTCGCGCGCGGCGTCCTGACGGTCACGACCCATTCCTATGATATGCACCAAGTCGCCGCAGTCGACGGAGCAGGCTGCCGCCGCGGCGTGCTGCAAATGCGCGGCGAAGCCGAGCCCGACTACATCGCCGCGCTGACGCAGGATTACACGCGCGCGCAAGAACAGCTTGCCGGGCTGCCGGGCACGCCGCTGCCCGTGTTCACCTATCCCAACGGCGCGTATTCCGAGCTGTCGGAGCGCGTGCTGCAGGCGCTGGGCGTTCAGGTCACGGTCACGACCGAGGGCGGCGCGAACCGTCTGGTCAAGGGCGAGCCGGAAACGCTCCGGCTGCTGCACCGGATCCATGTATGGCGCGGCACGAAGCCAGACATGCTCCTCAGCCGCATCGACGGCGCGCTGCAGGCGCTGCACTGACACCACGCCCCACGCTTCCCGCCCGGGCGGATCGAAGCGCGGCGGCCGTCTGCCATGAGCCGCTGACGAAAGACAGCAAAGGCGTCCCCGTGTGGGGACGCCTTTGCTGTGCTTTGATGCGCTTACGCGATGCCGGTGACAGTGTAGTCCTTGGCCTCGACCGCGGCCTTGAGCGCGGCGTCGTCCACCGGGGCGCTGAGCGTCACGACGGCGGTGCCCGCCGTGTGGCTGACCTCAGCCTCCGTGACTTCCGGCAGCGCCTCAAGCGCCTTCTTCACGGTCGCCTCGCAGTGAGTGCACATCATGCCTTCGATCGAAATGGTCTTTTTCATTGTGGTTTCCTCCTTGATTTCCGGTACTTCTTTGAGATGGCTTGCACGTTTGTGATCACGACGTGCATCGTGCAGGTCAAACAGGTTCAGGCGCAGGGCGTTCGTGACCACGCAGAAGCTCGACAGGCTCATGGCCGCCGCGCCGAGCATGGGGCTG
>OLSG01001443.1_pt1 | contig 24097 bp, 19 predicted proteins | sample 1673041 | NCBI WGS metagenome assembly OLSG01 (sample SAMEA3136749, study PRJEB25190) | human gut metagenome | reverse complement strand
GAGGCGGTTGGGGCTGGCGGCGTAGGCCGCTGTCCAAGTAACTGTCCGCACCCCCGAGACGCTTATAACTCGAGATCTCATGCAGAAACCGAGGGGTTCGTTGACCGAGCGGGCCATCAGTCGTTCGGATCATCGCGATAGGCGGCGCGAGCGAGATACGCGCAAAAGACCGATGACTGTCCGAGACCCAGTAGACACAATGCCGCCGCGCGGGTCCGAGTAGAAAAATGGAGCCCCATAGCGGGACTCCATTGGAGATCCTTCGACTCGCTTCGCTCGCTCAGGATGACGCCTGTTCTACGGCAGGAGGAGTTGGGCGATTTGCACGGCGTTCAGGGCCGCTCCCTTGCGGATCTGGTCGGCCACATCCCAGAAGGCGATGCCGTGGGGCACGGTCGGATCCTTGCGCAAACGTCCGACGAAGGTGCCGTCGGTGCCAGCAAGCAGACCAGGCATCGGGTACACCTTGTTCGCGGTGTCATCCATCACCTCCACGCCGGGGGCCGCCTCGAGCGCCGCGCGGGCCGCCTCCACGGTCACCTCATCGGCGAACTCCACGTTGATGGCCTCGCCGTGGCAGCGCAGCACCGGCACGCGCACACAAGTGGCCGCCACTTCGATGGCGGGGTCGCCCATGATCTTCTTGGTCTCGACGACCATCTTCCACTCCTCTTTGGTGGAGCCGTCGTCCAAAAAGACGTCGATATGCGGAATGGTATTGAAAGCGATGCGGTGGGCGAAAGCGGAGATTTCCAACTCGTCCTCGGGAGTGCCGTCCAGGAAGGCGCGGGTCTGGTCGTACAGCTCGGCCATGGCCGGCGCGCCGGCACCGGAAGCAGCCTGGTAGGTGGACACCACGACGCGCTTGATGGGGGAGAGGTCGTAAAGCGGCTTCAGCGCGACGACCATCTGGATGGTGGAGCAGTTCGGGTTCGCGATGACGCCGGAATGCCAGGCCACGTCCTGGGGGTTCACCTCGGGCACCACCAGCGGCACGTCCTCATCCATGCGGAAGGCGCTGGAGTTGTCGATCATGACGGCGCCGGCAGCGGTGACCGCCTCGCGCATCTCCTTGGACACGGAGGCGCCGGCTGAGAACAGCGCGATGTCGACGCCCTCGAAGGACTCCGGCGTCATCTCCTGCACGGTAAGCTCGCCGGCCGGCACGAGTCCGCACCCCTCGAAGGGCACCTTCTTGCCAGCCGAGCGCGCACTCGCAAGAGCGCGAACCTCACTCGCCGGGAAATCCACGTCGTGCAGCACGCGCAAAAACTCCTGCCCCACCGCACCCGTCGCTCCGGCCACAGCCACCACGGGGTTTGCCGGCGTTTCCTTCGTCCAGGTCATTTAACGTCCTTTCTTCATTTTGGCGGCGATCTCCTCCGCGGAAAGCTGGGTTTCCACGAACACGTCGTCGGAATCGAGCCCGAAGGCGGTGTGCAGGCACTGGACGGCCTGCACCGCCTGGGCCGCGTCCACGATCATGGACAGGCGGATAGGCGAGGTGGAGATGGCCACGATGTTGATGTTGTTGTCGCCCAAAGTCTGGAACGTGCGCGAGGCGACGCCCGGCGACGACTTCATGCCCGTGCCCACCAGCGACACCTTCGCGATGTCCTCGTCGACGATGAACTCGCGAGCGCCGATCTCGGGCACGATGCGCTCCATGGTCTCCTTGGCGCGGGGCAGATCGGCCCCGGGAGTCGTGAAGGAGATGTCGGTGAAGCCGGCCTCGGACACATTCTGGATGATCATGTCCAGGTTCACGTTGGCAGCGGCCAGCGCCCCGAACACGCGAGCGGCCACGTTCGGCGCATCGGGCACCTGGCGGATGGTCACCTTCACTTCCGACGTGTCGCTGGCGATGCCGGTAATGACGGCTTCTTCCATTTCGTACTCCTCCTTGACATAGGTTCCCTCGGCCTCCGAGAATGCGGAGCGAGAATGGATGACCACTTTCCATTTGCGGGCGAACTCCACCGCGCGGCTCTGCAGCACACCCGAGCCGGCGCTGGAGAGCTCCAGCATGTCGTCGTAACAGATGGAATCGAGCTTGCGGGCCCGGGGCGCGATGCGCGGGTCGGTGGTGTAGACGCCGTCCACATCGGAGTAGATCTCGCAGACGTCGGCATTAATGCCCCAGGCGATGGCCACCGCCGTCGTGTCCGACCCGCCGCGACCGAGCGTGGTGATGTCGCCGTTGGCGTCGATGCCCTGGAATCCGGCGACCACGGGAATGGCGCCATCGTCCAGCGCGTCTAAGATGCGCTCGTTGTGCACCTTCACGATGCGCGCCTTGTTGTGCGTGCCGTTGGTCTCGATGCCCGCCTGGCGGCCGGTGAAGCTGATGGACTTGTAGCCCAAAGCCTCGATGGCCATGGCCAGAAGCGTCATGGAAACCTGCTCGCCGGTGGACAGCAGCCGATCCAGCTCGCGGGCCGGCGGCGCCGTCGTGATGGCGGAGGCGAGCCCCATGAGCTCGTCGGTGGTCTTGCCCATGGCAGACACCACGGCCACCACCTCGTCCCCGCGCTGGCGCATGCCTACCAGGCGCTTGGCGACGTTTTTGATGCGCTCGGGGGAGGCAACCGACGTGCCCCCGAATTTCGCGACGATCAGAGCCATTGCGCTTGCTCTCCTTCGATACGGAACTAGTCGAAAATGCAAGTGGGCACCACTATAGCAAAGTTGCAAGGTCAATGAGGGCGAGCGCAGCCCGTACGGGCGCATCTTCGGTCGGAATGCCATCAGCGGCCACGGGCGGCGAGCGGCCATCCGGCCCCGGGGATGCCGACCACCCCGCCGAGGCACCCCCGGCCACCCCGCCAGGTGACGCCGTCCGTCCCGCCAGGTGACGCCGTCCGTCCCGCCACAGGAACGCCGTCTGCTCCATCTACCTAGTATGTCGGTTTTCCGACGGACGACACCCACCGTCCGCTGGCGGCCGCACCATTGTTTATGATGGCCTGTGTACCTATCATGATCGCTTTGCATTCAACATCGGGCAACGCCATCGGAGAGGAGAAGCCATGCCGGCCATCATCACGCACGACCTGTTCGGGAAAGACGTGTACGGCGAGACCTTCGATACCATCGGGGGCTCCCGCGATGCGGCCGAGGCCTTCCTTTTGGGCAACCAGGGCCCCGATCCTTTGTTCTTCGTCGCGCCCGATCCGCGCTACCGCCGCGTGGGAAAGCTGGCCTCGACCCTGCATCGGGCGCGCCCGGCGGAATTCCTCGTGGCCCTGAAGAGCGCTGTGCGCGAGCTGCCGGCGCAGGAGCGCTCCGTCGGACGCGCCTACGCGCTGGGCTATGTGTGCCACTACCTGCTGGACAGCACGGCGCATCCACTCGTCATAAGCCAGGTGAACGCCTTGTGCGCCGCCGGTGTGGAAGGCCTCGCGGCCGAGGACGCCCATGAGGTGCACGCCGCTATCGAGACCGAGCTGGACGAGCTTGTGCTGACGGCCAAGCGCGGCGAGACCGTGGCCACCTACCACCCCGCCACCTCGGTGCTGCGCGGACGCGACAGCATGCTGGATACCGTGGGGCGCCTGTACGCCACCGCCATCGACGACGCCTTCGGCCTCACGATGCCCAAGGGCATGTTCAAAAGCGCCGTGCGGGCCGAGCGCGCGGCCCAGCGGGCCCTCTACTCCCCCACCGGCGCCAAGCGCTCCGTGCTCTCCGCTGCCGAGCGCCTCGTGCGCCCCCATGCCATGACCGGGGCCATGAGCCACCGAGCCGCCGAGCGCGCCACTTCCGCCTTCGCCAACGACGAGCGCGCGCCCTGGCGCCATCCGGCCACCGAGGCCGTCAGCCGCGCCAGCTTCTGGGATCTGTACGACCAGGCGCGCGCAGGCGCCCTGGACGCCATTAAGGCCATGGATGCCGACGACTTCGACCTGGCCGCTTCCCACCGCCTCACCGCCGACGTGAACTTCTACGGCGAGCCCGTGGTGGCCCTCGTCGTGGCCGTGGAAGACGCCGCGGCCGGCGACGACGTCCCCGACGTGCGGAATCGGTAGGAACGCCCATGACCCTCGAGACCGCCTTCGACCTCCCCTTCTGGTTCGAGTTCGCCGCTACCGTGACCGGCGGCCTGTCCGGCGGCATGTCCGCCGTGCGCGCCCGCTACGACATCTTCGGCACCGTGGCCATCGCCTGCATCACCGGCATGGGCGGCGGCATCATCCGCGACATCCTGCTCCAGAACTACGGCCTGTACGCCTTCCAAAGCCCTTGGTTTCTCCTGTCCTGCGCCCTTGCCGGCGTGGCAGTGTTCTACTTCGGCAAGCTGGCCACCTACCTGGACCCCATCGTCGACCTCCTGGACAACATCTCGGTAGCCCTGTGGGCCATCATCGGCGCGTCGAAGAGCCTCTCGGCGGGCCTTACCGTCATCCCCTCAGTAGTGCTCGGCACCATCACCTCCATCGGCGGGGGCATCTCCCGCGACGTGCTCATGAACCGTCCGCCCGTCGCCTTCCAAACCGGCCCCATTTACGGCAGCGCGGCTCTTATCGGCTGCATGGTCTACTGCCCGCTGAAGGCCAACGGCATCCTGCCCGACACGGCGGGCATCCTGTGCGCCGGCCTCATCATGGTCCTGCGCTACCTGTCCCTCATCATGGGCTGGCGCACCAAGCCGCCCCGCGACTACTCGGACACCGTGGTGGAAAGCGTGGCGCGGCCGATGCGCTTCATCGCGCGCAAGGTGCACGTGCCCATGGGCAAGACGGCCCGCGAGCGCCAGGGCACGACCAAGTTCGACCGCTTCAAGAGGAAGGGCAAGAAGCTTTACGACCGTCTGAGCGGCCGTTGGATGGACGACGACGGTGAGCACTTCCAACCCACCGTGCTCATGGATAAACTGGTGGTGCCCTTGGCCGACGAGGACGAGCACGTCGCAGAGCCGGCGCCGGACCCCTCCGATCGCCTGTTCGTCGACCGCGACGAGCTCTACCGCATCATCGGCCTCGACCACGAGCCCCGCCGCACCGGCCCGCAGGCAGCGGTGAAGGATTCTGCCGCGGACGCCCAGGACACAGAAGATGCGGGAAGCGAGAAAAAGGAAGGCGTGGAAGGCGCCGACGCGGATGCGGCACGAAAAGCCGACGACGAGCCGGCCTTCGACCCCTTCGAACCGCAAACCCCCGACCCGAAGAAGCCCCAGCACAACCCCCGCGACCAGAAGAAGCGTTCATGACGCTCTCCCGTCGCCAGGACACCAAATTCGTGCAGGATTTTGCGATAGGGAGAGACCAAGGCGGCCCAGCAACCGATTTAGAGTCTCCCTATCGCAAAATCCTGCACGAATCACCCAGACGCGCTCTCTCTAGCGAAAAATCTTGCACGGAAATACGGCGACCGTCGCCGCACACTGAACAAGCTCGCCGCTTGGCCTGCAGACATCCCCGTAGGGACCGGCCTCGATCGGCACTCCCGAGCCAGAACGTCCGCCAATGCAGAAAGGGCGGCGCTTGCGCCGCCCCTACGTAGGTGTACCGATTCCCCGATCCTGAGCCTACATATTCTTCAACAGAATCGTGCTCATGAGGTCGGCGGTGTGCTCGCAGGCGTCGCAGCAGCTCTCCATGAAGGCGTACAGGCGCGACCACTTCAGCACGTGCATGGGCTCGTCGGCGTGGTTCACGTGCAGGTTGCGGATGACCTCCACGTATAGCCCGTCGGCCTCCTCCTCGTTGTCGGACACCTGGATGACAAGCTGCTTGAAGTTCTTCGACTTCTTGAAGTTGCGGAAGTCCTCCATGGCGGCGTCCACGGCCTTGCACGACTTGCGGATGAGCGTGGCGAAGCGCAGCGCGTCCTCGGGAATCTGGTGGATGTCGAACATGTAGAAGTACTGCAGCACGTCCTCGATCTCGTCGAGGATCTCGTCCAGGGCGCCGGCCAAGGCCACGATGTCCTCGCGGTCGAACGGCGGCATGAAATCGCCACCGACATGCTTGTAGATGTCGTGGTTGATCATGTCGCCCGCATGCTCGATCTCGTGGGCCTCGTCGAGCACCTCGCGCAAGGCCGCCGCGTCGGTGAAGTTCTCCATGGCGCGCAAAAGAACGCTCGCCTCTTGCACGGCCAGATCGGACAGCTCTTCGTAAGCGTCGAAGTAATCGTACTTGTGTTTCTTGGCCACTGGAATTCCCTTCTCGCGTTACAGGATCATAAGGAACAATTTGGCGCAGGCGAAGCCCAGGATGCCGCATCCGGGGAAGGTGAGCACCCAGGTCTTCACCATGTCGATAGCGATGGACCACTTCACGGACTTGGGGTTCTTGGCTGCTCCCACGCCCATGATGGCCGTCGTGTTGGTGTGCGTCGTGGAGACCGGCAAGCCGCCGAAGGTGGCGAGCATGAGGCTCACAAAAGTGGAAAGGCTGGCAGCGAAGCCCTGGAACGACTCGAGCTTCACCATGTCCATGCCGACGGACTTGATGATGCGCTCGCCGCCCACCGCGGTGCCGAAGCCCATATTGAAGGCGCAGAAGATCATGAGCCACATGGGCATGGCCACGCCCGACAGATCCATACCCATGCCGGCGGTCATCATGATGGCCAGCATGAAGATGGACATGAACTTCTGGCCGTCCTGGGCGCCGTGCATGAAGGCCACGCCGGCACCGGAGCAGATCTGCGCCCACTTGAAGAACGAGTTCGCCTTCTGGCGGTTCACATGGCGGCACAAACGCCCGATGAGCTTGTAGTTGAGCCAGCCCAGTCCGAAGCCGAGCAGCGTCGAGAGCAAAATGCCGTAGATGACCTTCATCCACTCGGCCCCGTTGATGGCGTCAAGGCCGCCCTGGACGGCAATGGCGGCGCCGGTGAGGCCCGCGATAAGCGAGTGGGACTGAGACGTGGGGATGCCGAACCACCAAGCCGCCGCGCCCCAAACGATGATGGCGACCATCGCCGCCATGAGCGCCGTCAGGGCCTGATGGGAGTTGCCGCCGAAGTCCACCATGGAGAAGATGGTATGGGCCACCGCCGTGGAGACGAGCGAGACCAAAAGGAGCCCCAGGAAGTTGAACACCGCCGCCATGATGATGGCATGACGGGGCTTCATGGCCCGGGTAGAGACCGCCGTGGCGATGGCATTGGGCGCATCCGTCGCGCCGTTCACGATGATAACGCCGATATTAAGCAGGGTCACCACCAGAAGGATGGGGTTCTGCATAAGCTCGGAGAGGAAAAAGGTCCACTCGATCGTCACGGAGTTCCTTCCAACGGATAGGCTGCGCCCAGAAAATGCGCAGTGGCCCAAGTCTACCCTATGACACGCCGTCAATGAGACAGACTGCTGTGTTTTTTTGATAGCGTAAGAATCCCCGCCGGAAAGCGGAGCCGATTCTCAGCACGGAAAAGGCGGGATCGGAGAATTGCGCCCCATGGCCCGCGGCCCGCCCCTCCGGCGATGTCCCAAGGCCCCTGCGCGGGTTGAGAGCGATCCGAACACGGAAGGCGCTCCGCTGGCCGAGCGCCGCTCTACGAGAGCGTCTCCGCCTCGGCTTCGCGATCGACCAGCAGCAGCAATTCCGTCTGGGAGTGAACGCCCAGCTTCGCATACAAGTTGCGCATGTGGGTCTTCACGGTCGACTGGCTGACCACCAGCTTCTCGGCGATATAGGGCGCCCGGTAGTTTCGGGCCAGCAGCACGAAGATCTCGCGCTCGCGCGGCGTCAGCTCAAAGCGATCGGCCAATACTGCACACACGGCCTCGGTATCGGGAGGGGCCGCCGGCGCCTCAGCGGTCCGCGAGCGCTGAGAGGCCGCGCCCTCGCGAAACACCATGAGCAGCACGAGCACGCCCGTTCCGACGAACGACGCTACTACGATCACCACGCAGAGGGCCGCATAGGGCGATGGGGCCAGCACATCCTGCAGAGCGATGAACACCGCCCGCGCGCCGATCATGAACGCGAACACCCCATAGGCCGGCGCCGGAGACACCGCTCCTTCCTTGCGCGTCGGAAACAGGAAGGGCGTCGTCATCACATAGAACAGCACCACTTTGTAGGTGGAGTCGACGATCATGAAATGCAGGGGCCACAAATCGCTGACCATCTGAGCCGTGTACAGTGACAGAAACGACACCGGCACCACAACCAGGTCGAAGACGAGCACGAACGCCCGATTCCACGCGAACCGAACGATCAGCGCGATAACGGCAGCCCCCAGGAGAATGCCGCAGCCGATGGCCGCCTGCATGGCAAGGCCCGCACCGGCCTGCTGCAGCGGCATCCACGCCTGAAGAGTCGAGGTAGTGGTGCCCCGCGAAAGCAACGGCAGGCATAACAGCCCCACGGCCGCCACCCAGTCGCGCCGCGTGCGGCACGAGAACGAGGGCAGCGCCACGGCAAGGGACGCGCAGCGCGGCGGCGCGTCAACGGGGCGAAAGGCCACGAAGGCCGCCCCGCCCGCAACGGCCACCGCCACGAGCACCGGCGAGGCGAAGGCGGTCGGCACGGCGGCCAAGGCCAGCGTGGCCACACCCGACACCGCACAGGCCGCCGCTATCACCACGGCGGCGCGGCGGGCGCCCAAAGGCAGCAGCCGCTCGCTCCACAGCACCACCAAAAGCCCGGTGGCCATCCGGTACACCACGCGAATGGCGAGCATCGTCGGCGACGAGAAGGAGCTCCCCTCCAGCACGAGCCAAGCCGACACCGCCGCCAGTACCGCCACAACGATCCGCACCGCCGACGAGGCGCCCAGTGCCGGGCGGCCGTGCGCGGCGCGCCACCCCAAGCCGGCGATGAGCGCCGCCTCGGCTGCATAGGGCAATGGCGCGAACATGGAGAAGCTGACCACATGGGCCACGGGCATGCGCTGGATTTCCAATACCATGAGGGCGCACGCCACACCCAACACGGCCAGGGGCGTTCCCCTCCAAGAGAACGCGCGCGAGCAAGTAGATGTCATCGATAAAGTTCCTCCCGCCTCGTTATATCAGAAAAACAGTATGAGTCTAGGCGATTTCCCCTACTTCATACCGTTTGTGGTAGGCGCGAAGGGGCGGCAGTCGGCTACGTTGGAACGGCGCGTCGACCCGCCCGATGCCCGCGAGGGCCGCTCGGGGCGCGACGCGCCTCACGACCGTACACAATGAAAGGAGAGGGAGTCGTGGAACTGAACCGTCGAGACTTTTTGAAGGGCGCTCTGGCTGTGGGAGCCGTCAGCGCCGCCGGTGCCGGCCTTGCCGGCTGCGCTCCGAGCGCCGACAACCCCCAGACCGCCGAGACGGGCGGCATCGAGTACCCCGCGGGCCTGCAGGAGAGCGACTTCAAGGAGTCGCCGGTGGAGCTCGCCCCCATCACCGAGTTCGCCGATGAGAAGACCTACGACGTCGTTGTCGTGGGCGCCGGCACCGGCGGCGTGCCCGCAGCCCTGTCGGCTCTGGAGGAAGGCGCTACCGTGGCTGTGCTGCAGAAGGAGAGCAAGCCCATCTCCCAGGGCGGCACTTGCTCCGGCGTGCTGCTGGACGAGAGCGACGAGCAGGGCGTCATGAACTACATCCAGGGCTTTTTGGAGGACTGCGGCTGGCGTGCCGACCGCAAGCTGGCTGAGACCTACGCCAAGTACTCCGGCGAGGCCATCCGCTGGACCCAGGTGCGCACCGCCGAGGCAGGCTTCCCGCCCTACACCGTGCGCCCCACGGCCGTGGCCGAGTACGAGGACGGCTCGAAGTGCGCCCGTCGTTCCATCATGTTCGGCCCCAAGCCCTACAATAACGGCACCATGATCGAGCATCTGTCCGACCTGGCCGCCGAGCGCGGCGTGGAGTTCTTCTTCTCCACGCCCGGCGTGCAGCTGGTCACCGACGAGTCGGGCGCCGTCACCGGCGTCATCGGCAAGAGCGGCAACGACTACATCAAGTTCAACGCCACCAAGGGCGTGGTCGTGTCCACCGGCGACTACCAGAACAACCAGAGCCTGGTGGAGCGCTACTGCCCCGACGTAAAGGACTTCGACCGCAAGCAGAGCGGCAAGACCGGCGACGGCATCCTCATGGCCATGGCCATCGGCGGCGGATTCGTGCCCGTGGGCCACACCCACATGATGCACGACTTCGACTCGGGCCCCATGTTCGACGAGCCCTTCCTCACCGTGAACGAGAACGGTGAGCGCTTCATGAACGAGGACTGCGTGTTCGAGGAGATCAACTGCGTGCTGCGCAACCAGCCCAAACCGGGTTGGTACTCCCAGATCTTCGACAACGACTACGTGGCCCAGGTCACCGAGTGGGGCGGCAAACCCACCGAGCCGGAGAACATGCAAAAGTACATGCCCGACGTGGAGATGGACCGCTCCCCCGAAAGCGGCAACGCCGTCATCGAGGGCCTCATCGACACCTACTGCTGCGACACGCTGGACGAGCTGGCCGGCAAGCTGGGCATTCCGGCCGACGCGCTGAAGGCCTCCGTCGAGCGCTACAACGAGATGTGCGATGCGGGCTTCGACGCCGACTTCGGCAAGCAGGTGAAATACCTGAAGAAGATCGAGAAGGCGCCGTTCTGGGGCATTCACAAGCACGTGCGCGTGTCGGCTCTGTGCGCCGGCGCCACGGTGAACGAGAACTATCAGGCCACCCGCACCGACGGCTCGGTCATCCCGAACCTGTGGATCACCGGCTTCGGCGCCGGCCAGCTGTGCGGCGCCCCCGACTGGTCGATGTACCAGGCCGGCATGTCCGCGGGTCACTGCATCATGAGCGGTCGCATCTGCGGCATCCAGGCGGCCACGGGCGGCAAGCTGGAGGCCACGACCCCCATCACCGAGGCCGACGTGGTGGCCGTCTCCGCTTAGCCCACCCACCGCACAAAAGACTGGGGCCCGCCCCCCCCTCGAAGGTCGCCCCCCAGTCTGCGAAAAACTCACCCTCCCCTTGCGCCTCGCCCCCCTCCCGGCGGGGCGCCTTTTTGCGGGAGAGGCCCTCTCTGCAGAAATGCCCAAAGGCAAACGGTCCCGCGCAGCGAGGAGCGGGCGCCCTACTCGGGATCGCCGTAGAGGGCGAAGACGCGGCGGCGCTCGGCGCCGATGGTGGTGAGGTTGTTGTGACCGGGAAGGACCGCCGTGTCGTCGGGCAGGGCCGCGAGCTTCTTCAGGGAAGCGCGCATATCGGCCATCGATCCTCCCTCGAAGTCGGTGCGCCCGACGGTGCCGGCGAACAGGGTGTCGCCGGAGATGAGCACTGGCAGCCCCTTGGGATGGTTGCCGAACTGCGGAATGTTGAACAGGCAGATGGAGCCAGGGGTGTGGCCCGGGGTTGCGATGACCTTCCATTTCATGTTCCCCACTTCCACGACATCGCCGTGAGAGACCGCGCGATCCACCAGGCACGGCACGCCGCGGGTGGAAAGGTCCTCGTCGCGGGGCTCCTCGATGAGCGGCGCGTCTACGGCCGAAGCGATGACGGGCGCGCCCGTGGCCTTACGCAGCTCGGCGGCGGCGCCGGTATGGTCGAAGTGGGAATGGGTGAGCACGATGGCATCCAGTTTGCGGTCGCCCAGGGCCGCGAGAATCTTGTCGGCCGAGCAGCTCGGATCCACCACCATGGTGCCCTCGCCGTCGGATACGATGTACACGTTGTTGGCAAGCACGCCCATGACCAGGTACTCGACATCGACGCACAATCCGCTGATCTCATACAAATCCGTCGCCATAGTTCAACCTTTCTTGAATACTATATTGAAAGCAACTGGAAGGGGAGGCGCCGGGTACCTTGATTCGCTCAAACAGTCCTCGCTGGTATCGAAGGCGTCAGGGCTTACTTCTCCCCTTCTCGCTGCGCCTTCGGTACCATCTGCGGAACTCGCTCGGTCAAGGCACCCGACGTCTCCCCACATCTCAACCTTTCTTGCTTGATCCTTGGGGCATCATTCTACGGGCATCGAAGACGCCGTCGATGGCGGACAGGCGCTTTGTCATCCGCTCGATAACCGCCAGATCGGACAGCTGGAAGAGGAAGCGCATCTCCACCATGCCGTCGCGGTGAGTGGTGGTATTGCAGGACAGCACGTTGGCGCCCATCTCGGAAATGACGCGCGTCACGTCCAAAAGCAGGTTCATGCGATCGAGCGCCTCGATGTAGATTTCCACCTGGTAGGTGGCCGCCGTGGGCGTGCCCTCCCATTCCACCTCGATGATGCGCTCGGGATGCCGCTTCAAGTCGAGCGCATTGGGACAGTCGGCCCGGTGCACCGACACGCCGCGGCCGCGAGTCACAAACCCCAAGATATCGTCGCCGGGCACGGGGTTGCAGCAGCGCGACAGGCGCACGAGCACGTCGTCGACACCCTTCACCACGATGCCCTGGGACGAGTGGGTCTCGTGCTTCTTCGGGCGCTTCACGGACGTGAGCATGGGGGCCATAATGCCCGTGGAGGAGGCCGATGTGCCCACCGTGGGCTTCTCCGCCTCTTCGTTGCCCTTGTCCACCAGGATCTTCAGCAAGCGGTTTGTGACGTGCTGGGCCTTCTCCTTGCCCGTGCCGATGTGCACGTACATCTCATCGGGGTCTTTGAAGCCGAGCGCCTCGGCCACCAGCTTCAGCGCCCGCATCGACTGGGCGCTCGACAGGCCCAGTCCGTGCTTGCGCATCTCGCGCACGAGCATGTCGCGGCCCATCTGCATGTCGTCGGAACGGGTGATCTTCGAGAAGTAGGAACGGATCTTGCTGCGGGCCGAGGGCGTCTTCACGATGTTCAGCCAGTCGCGGGAGGGGCTCGCGCTCTTCTGGGTGAGCACCTCCACGCGGTCGCCCACCTGCAGCTGATAGGACAGCGGCACAATGGAGCCGTTCACCTTGGCGCCCACGCAGTGGTTGCCCACCTCGGTATGGATGGCGTAGGCGAAGTCCACCGGCGTGGAGCCGGCGCGCAGGCTCATGACCTCGCCCTTGGGCGTGAACACGAAGACCTCCGTGTCGTCGAGGTCCATCTTCAGCGATTTCAAGAACTCGCGGGAGTCCTCGGTCTCGTCCTGCCAGTCCACCATCTGGCGCAGCCACGCCAGCTGGGCGTCCAGGTTGTCGGCGGCGCCGGGGCGCGAGGCGCCGGTCTCCTTGTAGCGCCAGTGGGCCGCCACGCCGTACTCGGAATTGCGGTGCATCTCCTCGGTGCGGATCTGCACCTCCAAGGGACGCCCCGCTGGCCCCATGACCGTCGTGTGCAGCGACTGGTACATGTTGAACTTCGGCATGGCGATGTAGTCTTTGAAGCGGCCGGGCATAGGGTGCCACAAGGTGTGCACCGCGCCCAGGGCCGAGTAGCAGTCCTTCACCGAGGAAGTGATGATGCGCACGGCGATGAGGTCGTAAATCTCCGAGAAGCCCTTACCCTTCTTCGTCATCTTCTGGTAGATGGAGTACAGATGCTTCGGACGCCCCATGATCTGGGCCGAAATCCCCACCTTCCCCATCTCCTCGTGGAGCACGGCGATGACGTCGGCCAGGTACTTCTCGCGCTCGGCGCGGGACTCGGTCACCATGCGGGAGACCTGCTTGTACTTGTTGGGCTCCAGGTAGAAGAAGGAGAGGTCCTCCAGCTCCCACTTGATGGAATTGATGCCGAGGCGATGGGCGATGGGGGCGTAGATCTCCAGCGTCTCGCGGGACTTGAAGATGCGCCGGTCCTCGCGCAGGGCCGCCAGTGTGCGCATGTTGTGCAGGCGGTCGGCCAGCTTGATGACGATGACGCGGATGTCCTTGGACATGGCCACAAACATCTTGCGGATCGTGGCCGCCTGCTCGTCGGTGAGGGATTCCACCTCGATGCGGGTGATCTTGGTGACGCCTTCCACCAGCGCCCGCACCTGCGGGTTGAAGGTGCGCTCCACTTCCTCGGCGGTCACCTTCGTGTCCTCCACGGTGTCGTGGAGCAGCGCCGCCGTGATGGTCTCGGCGTCCATGCGCAGATCGGCCAGGATGATGCCCACCTCGATGGGATGGATGATGAACGGCTCGCCGGACTTGCGGCACTGGCCCGCGTGAGCGGCGCGGGCAAACTCGAAGGCACGGCGCAGCATGGCCTCCTCCGGCGCGTCCATGTACGCACTCGTCAGGCGCGCGAGTTCGGCGAAGCGGTCCTCGGGCGTGGCGGGCCCGCGCTCGATGGCCGAATCGGCCGTGGGATGCGGACGGCCCAAAAGCGCGTCCACCGTCTCCTTGGTGGCCTTCCCGGCGCTGACGGCATCGGCCGCGGCGCGGACGGAATCGTCTCTCTCGACGCTCACGGGCGCCTCCCTTCTCCTTAACGCGGACGCATCCGCGGATCGTTACTGGTTAATGTCCCTGGCCCGGCCGGTTTTTCGGCATGATGGGATGGGAAAGGCGCACCGTGAGCGTCGGCCCGTCGGTGCCCAGCGCCCAGCGGCAGAAGCCGCCGAACAGCGTGCGCTCGTCGATGCCCTCGCGGTAGCGCACCGAATCGGTCAGCTCCACCTTCGACGCCCCCTCGCGCACCCGCACCCACAGATGCGGGCGGCCGGCCTCGTAAACGGTGCGCGTCTCGATGAGCCCGAGCTCGCGGAACACGGCCAAGCCGCAGGCCGCCGAGGTGGGGCTCACGGCGCGGAAGGCGTCGGAAGCGGCCTCGGCCAGATCGGCGTCGGCCACGCAGAAGTAGTCGTCGGGGGTATTGCGCTGCAGCGAGCGCAGCTTGCGGTACACCTGGGCCATGACGTCATGGTCCGGCGTGGCGTCGGCCAAGATGCGCTCGTTGATGGAGGCGTCCCCGCGCCCGTAGAGCAGATGCACCCACGCCGGCTTCCCATCGCGCCCGGCCCGGCCGCTCATCTGGTTGAACTCCACGTCGCTGAAGGGCAGATGGTACAGCACCACGTGCCGGATGTTGGGGATATCCACCCCTTCCCCGAAGGCCGAGGTGGCCACGAGCACCTTCAAGTCGTCGCGACGGAACAGCTCCTCGATGCGCTTGCGCTCGTCGCGGGAGAGCCCCGCGTTGTAGAAGCCGATCATGCAGGCGAGCTGCGGCACCCGCCGGCGCAGCATGCGCGCGAGCGCCACGGAATGCTCGCGGGAGTTCACGTAGATAACGGTCTTCTCGCCCGTGGCCACCAGGGAGGCCAAATAGTCGTCGCGGTGCGGGATGTTGCGCTGGTCGTCCAGGTACAGGTTGTCGCGGGCCGTCTCGTCGATGACCGAGTCCTGAATGGGCAGCACCGCATCGATGTCGTCGGCCACGGCGTCGTTGGCCGTGGCGGTCACCGCAAGTACCACAGGGTCTCCGAGCCGGGTCAGCGCCCGGTCGAGCTGGGTGTAGGCCACGCGCTGGCCGGCCTTGGCCTGGCCGATGTGGTGCGCCTCGTCCACGACGACGAACCCGACGCGCCCCGAAGCCGCCAGCTCGTCGGTGTGGAACATGAGGTACTCCGGCGTGGTGAGCACGATATCGAGGCTCCCGTCGGCCAGCCCCGCGTACACCGCCGCGCGCTCCTCGGGCGTCGATTCGCCGGTAATGACGGCGCTCGCGATACCGAAGCGCTCGAGGCTCGTCCGCAGATGGAACACCTGGTCGGCGATGAGCGCCCGCAAGGGGTAGATGAACAGGCTCGCGGCATGGTCGGTCAGCGCGCGGAAGGCGGCGTAGGTTTGGAAGCACAGCGACTTGCCGCGTCCCGTGGCCATGACGGCGAAGGTGGACTTCCCCGCCCGCAGCCGATCGAGAATCTCTCGCTGGGCCGGATGCAGCGGGCGGTCGCCGATGATGGCCTTCACAATGGCCGCCTCCAAGCCGTCCGGATCGCGCCGGGCCGTCTCCTCCCACTGGGCGCGGCGGGGGGCCAAGTCGGGCAGCGCCGGCTCGGGCGCCTCGTCGGCGGCCGCAAGGTCGGGTTCCCCTTCCGCCTCGGCGAACAGATCGGCGGTGAACGACACGGCGTCCGGGTCGAGACAGGCCTCCAAAGCGCAGCAGCTGCGCGCCGGGGCCACGGTTTCCAGCATGGCCTTCACCGAGCGGCGGCCGCGCCATTCGTCGATCTGCACCGTGAAGGCGGCGTCCACCACCGCGTCGTTCACGAGCAGCGCGTCGATGGCGGCGCAGTGGAACATGATGCCGGCCACCGATGCGCGCCCGTTGGTGAGCGTGCAGGCGAAGTGGTCCTTGGTCTGGCCCACGGCCCGGGTGTTCACGAGCGTCACGTTCCGGGCGAGGAACGTGGGCTGGGGGTTCTCCTGGCCGAAGGGGGCGAGCCGCTCCACGAGCGCCACGGATTCGAGCGTCAGCTCGTCCAGGCTCACGAGCGCGTCCACCTCGGTCAGCGGGTGGAAGGCCGCCTCCGGCAGCTTCTGCATATAGGCGTCGAGACGTTGGGCGAAGGCCTTCAAATTCTTGGTGGGGATGGTGACGCCCACGGCCGCCCCATGGCCTCCGAAGCGCTTGGTGAGATACGAGATCGATTCCACCGCCTCGAAGAGGTTCACGTTGCCCACGGAGCGCCCGGAGCCGCGGGCCTCGTCGCCGTCGATGGTGAACAGAAGCGCCGGCACCCCGTAGGTGTTCACGAGACGGGAGGCCACGATGCCCTTCACGCCCTCGTGCCAGCCCTCGCCGGCCACGACAAGCGCCCGCTGGCCGTGGTAGATCCTGCCGGCCTGCTCCTTCGCGATGTCCGACAACTCCGCCTCGATGGCGCGCCGCTGGTTGTTCACGTCCTCCAGGGCCTCGGCCATGGCGCAACACTCGCCGTAGTTGTCGCACATGAGCAGATCGAGCGCCAAATCGGCATTGCCCATGCGCCCGGCGGCGTTCAGGCGCGGAATGAGGGAGAACGACAGGTTCGTGGCCGAAAGCGGTTTGCCGGCCTGGCCCGTGGTAGCCAGAAGCGCGGCGATGCAGGGGCGCGGATTGGTGTTCATGCGAGCGAGGCCGTCGGCCACAAGGGCCCGGTTCTCGTCGCGCATGGGCATGAGATCGGCCACGGTGCCCAGGGTGGCGAAGTCGGTGTAGCTGCGCCACAAATGCGGAAAGCCCAGGCGGCTGCCGAGCACCTGCACGAGCTTTAAGGCCACGCCCACGCCGGCGAGGATGGCGCTGGGGCAATCCTCGGCCATCTTCGGATCGGCCACGGGAACGCCCTCGGGCACGAGATCGGCCGCCTCGTGGTGGTCGGTGATGTAGACCTCCACCCCTGCCTTCAGGATGTCGGCCACCTCGCTCTTGCAGGCAATGCCGCAATCCACGGTGACGATGACGTCCGGCTCTAAGGCCCGGGCGCGCTCGAAGGCAGCGGCGGTGATGCCGTAGCCCTCCTCGAAACGGCGGGGAATGAAGGGGAACGCGCAGGCGCCGAGGGCCCGCAGGCCCCGGGTGAGCACGGTGGTAGCGGAGATGCCGTCCAAATCGAAGTCGCCGAACACGACGATGCGCTTCTTCTCGCGGATGGCGTTGATGAGCCCGTCGGCCACTTCCGCCAGCCCCGGGATTTCCAGGGGGTTGCGCCAGTCGCGGTCCAGCGAGGGATTCAAAAAGCGCTTGGCGGCCCGCACCGTGGTGATGCCGCGGGCCACGAGGGTCGTCGCGATGAAGCGGGGCAGACCGAGGTCGTGCGCCAGACGCGCGACGATCTGCGGATCGGCCTCCCGGATGCTGAATTGGGCGGTCATAATGTGCTAGCTACCTTACGTGCGTTCTTCTTCGTAGTTCGGAAGGTATTTTCGCATAAAGCTCGCATTCTGTCACCGCAGCACGACGGCGGCGCGGCAATTTCCCACGGCACCGCCCGGGCAGCTCATCGCAAGCCGTCAATCGACGCTCGGCAGCGAGTCGCACAGCGCCTAGCGGTTGTCCACTTTCTCGGGGTATAGGTCGTGCTGGGACAGGCGCGTCCAGGCCACTTCCTCCCAGCGGGTGCCGGGGCGTCCATAGTTGCAGTACGGGTCGATGGAGATGCCGCCGCGCGGGGTGAACTTGCCCCAGACCTCGATGTACTTCGGATTCATGAGCGCGATGAGGTCCTTCATGATGATGTTCATGCAGTCCTCGTGGAAGTCGCCGTGGTTGCGGAAGCTGAACAGGTACAGCTTGAGCGACTTGCTCTCCACCATGCGCACATCGGGCACGTAGGAGATGTAGATGGTGGCGAAGTCCGGCTGGCCGGTGATGGGGCACAGGCTCGTGAACTCAGGGCAGTTGAACTTCACGAAGTAGTCGTTTCCCGGGTGCTTGTTCTCGAAGGTCTCCAGCACCGACGGATCGTAGTCGGTCGGGTACTGGGTGTGCTGGTTGCCGAGCAGGGTGACGCCGCCGGCGCGGGTCTCGCCCTCGTCGCGCCCGGCCGGGGCAGCCGCGGGGGCAGGGGCAGGGGCGACCGGCGCAGAACCAGCATCCTCGCGAGCCAGATGGGCCGCGATGGCAGCCATGGCCGAGGTATCCACCGATCCCTCGGGCTTCCCCGTTGCATCATCATCGCTGCCAAACAGCGCTTCAGCCATATCCATTGGTTTCATCTTGCAACTCCAATATTCTTTACCATCATACTTGTATATCGAACGCATGTATGCTAATATGAGTATTGCAGGGAGCACAAAGCCCACTGCATTCACCCCGCAACCATGCTAGCTAGGAAAGGGGGTGATGCAGATGAGCGATATGCTGGCCTTAGTCCAAGTCCTGACTGGAGCTGCCACCTTTATCGTAGCCGTTCTGGCTCTGATAAAAGAGAACCCGCCGACCAGCGGCGGGAATTCCAATCACAACGGTGAGGACTAGGCATCCTCACCACGGGGCGCTCCGTTGGGGCGTCCCTTTTTTAGGCAGACATACTTTACCACAGAAACCAGATCGCCACAAGCAAAGCGCTACCCCAACGCCGGGTCTTCGACGCCGTTGGCGGCGAAGGCGGCGGCGCGGTCGAGACAGGTGGCGCAGCGGCCGCAGGGCGCCTCTCCTCCTTCGTAGCACGACCAGGTGAGCTCGTAGGGCACCCCCAGTGCCAAGCCCTCGCGCACGATATCGGCCTTCGACCAAGTGACGAACGGGGCTTCCAAGCGAAGCTCGCCGCCGGTGCCCTCCACGATGGCGCGATTCATGGCCTCCACGAACTCCAGCGAGCAATCGGGATAGGCATTGCCGGCCCAGTCGTCGTGGTGGGCGCCGTAATAGACCACCGAACAGCCGAGGGAAAGGGCCATCGAGGCAGCCGAGGAAAGGAAGAGCCCGTTGCGGAAGGGAACGTAGGTGCTCACCGGACCGCCGTCGCCAGCGGCCTGCTGCTCGGCGTAGCTGGACTGGGGAACCGCCGCATCGGAATGATCCAAAAGCGAGCAGTCGCTGTCGGCGAAGATGGCGCCCAAATCGAGGAAGCGCTGCTGCACGCCGTAATAGGCCGCCACGGTGCGGGCCGCCTCAATTTCGCGAACATGCTTCTGCCCGTAGCTGATGGAAAGCGCATACACGTTTTCCGCTCCGTACTTGCTCACAGCCCGGGCCAAAAGCGTCGTGGAATCGACGCCGCCGGAGCACAGCACCAGAGCTTTGGTTTTGGTCATGGTTCGTTCCTTCCAGATCCTTAGACCCCGCGCGTCTCGTCGGGCCAGATGATCTTGTGCAGCTGCAACTGCAAACGGGCGCGGTCGAGGCCGTGATCGATGAGGTAGGCGGCGATTTCCGCCGGCTCGATAGCGCCCCATACCGGGCTCACCAGCACCGCGCAGCGATCCCACAGGCCCGCCTCGTCGGCGCAGCACTCCATGAAGGCCAGATCATCCTCGGTGCCCACGACGAACTTCACGGCATCGCGCGTATCCAGCAGCTCATAGTTCTCGCGGCGCATGGCGGCGGACACCGCCTCGCCGGCCGTGGGCGTCTTCCAATCCACCGTGAAATGCAGGCTGCCGAGCAGCCCCGCCTCGACGCAGGCCTCACGCAGATGCGCCATGGGACTCAAGTCGCGCGAGCCATTGGTCTCGATTTCCACGCGCAAGGGGCGCGGGTCGTCCACTGCGAGCAGAGTCTGCACCAAATCGGGCAGGTAGGGCTGCAAAAGCGGCTCGCCGCCAGTGAGCGTCACGCACGACACGCCGGTCTCGGCCACCCAGGCCGCGAGGTCGGGCACGCTCCAGCCCTCCACTTCCACCAGCGGATGGTTCGCCCAGCGGGTGTCGCAGTAGGTGCACCACATGTTGCAGCCGGCGAACCGGATGAAAGCGGCCGGCCGCCCCGCCGCCAGGCCCTCCCCGTTCACGGACACGAACTTCTCCGCCACGGGGAACAGCTGAGCACGGGGAGCAATGGTATGGCGCGCCTGATGCCGCTCAGCATCCAGCAGGCCGTCGTTCTCTTCCTCGGGCACCATGGGCTATCGCTGCTCCCGGTAGTAGGCGCAGTTGTTGGGGGTCTCGTAAACCTCCACCTGGGCCACGGGCAGCCCGCGCTCGGCCAGAGCATCGAAGAACCACTTCGCGAGGTTCTCCGCCGTGGTGCGGAAGGGCACGATGAACAGGGCGAAGCCCTCACGTTCGAGGCACGTCAGGGTGTCGGGGGCAAGGGAGCCCTCCTCCACGATGAAATGGTGGTCGAGCCGCTCGGTCAGCGCACGCAGCTCGGCCTTGAACTCGCCGAAGTCTACCACCATGTCCTTGCAGGTGCCCTCCTTCTGCAGGTGCTCCACCTCCAGGTAGGCCACCACGCGCCAGCGGTGCCCGTGCAAGTTCTCGCACTTCCCGTGGTAATCGGTCAGAAAATGAGAGGCATCGAACGAGCTCTCCGTCTTCAATCCGTACATGTCGAATTCTCACCAATCTACGAACATTTGTATGCTATAATCAACCTCGCAGGGAGCACACGCCCTCTGCATTCACCCCACCACGATGCTAGCTAGGAAAGGGGGTGATGCAGATGAGCGATATGCTGGCCTTAGTCCAAGTCTTGCTTGGGGTGGCCTCCTTAATTGTGGCCATTTTGGCCCAAATAAGAGAGAACCCGCCGAATAACGGCGGGAACCCCTCGCAAAATGACGAGGATTAGGCACCCTCGCCGAAGGGCGTTCCGTTTGGGGCGCCCTTCTTTAGGCAAGAGCGATTATAGCACAGGCGCGCCCCTTAGAACGCCGCGTCGAAGGGCTCCGTCACGATGATTTCACTTTGGCCGCGGGTGAGCTCGGTGAGCTTTTCCAGGAAGGAGGCCTGGGTGCCGTCGAGCATGCGGAAGGTGAGCAGGACGTTCTCGGCGAAGTCGCTCTCGGCAAGCTTCGCGCCGCAGCCCTCGGCCACCCGGCACAGCTGCTCGTACAGACCGTAGGGAACTTCCAGAACGATGTCGACGCAGACCGACACCGTGACGATGTCCGCCGCTTCGATGGCCGCTTTCGTGGCGTCGGTGTAAGCGCGCACCAGGCCGCCGGTGCCGAGCAGAATGCCGCCGAAGTAGCGGGTGACCACCACCGCCACATCTTCCAAGCCCGCATGCTGAATAGCCTCGAGGGTGGGCATGCCCGCCGTCTTGGCCGGCTCCCCGTCGTCGGTGTAGCGCACGCGCCCGCCCCGCAGCACATAGGCATACACGTTGTGGCGCGCCATGCGGTGGGCCGCCTTCACCTCAGCGATGAACGCGAGCGCCTCTTCCTCGGTGGACACCGGCGCGATCTGCCCGATGAAGCGGCTCTTCTTCTCGACGATCTCCGCCTCGGCGGGAGCGGCTATGGTCTTGTACGCGGCCACTACTCCCCCAGTTTCTCGGCGGCTTCGAACCATTCCAGCTCGAGGGATTCTATCTGAGCCTCGAAGTCGGCGATCTCCTCTTGCATGGCGGTGAGCACCAGGTAGTCGGACTGGTCGGCGGCAGCCATTTCCAGCTGCTTCTTCTCGATCTTGCCCTTTAAGGTCTCGATCTTCTTCTCGTTGGAAGCCATGAGCTTGCGCAGGGCGCGCTGCTCGCCGCCGGAGAGGGTAGGGGTGGAAGGGGCGGCCGCATTCCCGGAATCATTGGACGCCGCGGACGAGGGGCGACCAAGGTCGCCCCCGACGGAGGAACCAGGACGGTTTGCGATGCCGTTTCCAGGACAAGTTCCAGAGCCGCCCCTGCGGCCGCCCTCAGTGTTTTTCGCCGCCTCGCGGTCGACCTCTTCCGCGAGCTTCAGGTACTCGTCCACGCCGCCGGGAAGGTGGCGCACCTTGCCGTTTATCAGCGCGAACTGGTGGTCGGTCACGCGCTCCATGAGGTAGCGGTCGTGGGTGACGAGCAGAAGCGTGCCGGGCCAGCCGTCGAGCAGGCTCTCCACCGCCGCCAGCATGTCGGTGTCCAAGTCGTTTCCCGGCTCGTCCAAGATGAGCACGTTGGGCTCGTCCAGCAAGATGAGCATGAGCGCCAACCGACGCTTCTGGCCGCCGGACAGGTCGCACACCGGCTCGTTCTGGTCATCTTTGGTGAACCCGAGCCGTTCGAGCAGCTGCCCCGGTGTCATCTCCTTGCCGTCGAGCATCGTGCGCCGCGAGTAGCGCGAGATCACCTGGCGCACGCGGTCGTCGCCGAGCTTGCGCAGCTCGTCCAAATGCTGCGACAGCACGGCGAAACGCACGGTCTGGCCGATTTTCACGCGCCCGGAATCGAGCGGCTGCAGCCCTTGGATGATGCGCAGAAGCGTCGTCTTGCCGATGCCGTTGGCGCCCACGATGCCGTAGCGATCGCCGGGGCCGATGATCCAGTCGACATCGTCCAAGATGACGCGGTTCCCGAAGCGCAGCGATGCGCCTTTCAGATCGACCACCTGCTTGCCGAGGCGCGCCATGGCCATGCGCTTGAGCTCCAGCTCGTTGCGCAAGGGCGGCACGTCGGCAATGAGCGCCTGGGCGGCGGCCACGTGGAACTTGGGCTTGGTGGCCCGGGCGCGGGCGCCGCGGGATAGCCACGCCAGCTCGCGGCGCAGGGCGTTCTGGCGCTTCTGCTCGGCCAGAGCCTCCAGGCGATCCCGCTCCACCCGCTGCATGATGTAAGCGGAAAAGCCTCCCTCGAAGGGCCAGACACGGCGGCCGTGCACCTCCCACATCGCCTCGCAGACCTCGTCGAGAAACCAACGGTCGTGGGTCACCACGAGCAGCGCCCCTGCCCCGCGGCGCCAGCGGGTCTTCAGGTGCTCGGCGAGCCAGGTGATGGCGCGCACGTCCAGGTGGTTGGTGGGCTCGTCCAGCATGAGCACGTCCCAGTCACCGATGAGCAGCCGGGCCAGATCGACCCGTCGCCGCTGGCCGCCCGAAAGGGTGCCCACTGTCGCGTTCCAATCCACATCCTCGAGCAGCCCCGCGATGATGGCGCGAACCCGAGGGTCGCCGGCCCATTCGTATTCGGGACGGTCCCCCACGACGGCCCGTTCAACGGTGTCCCCATCGCGTAAGTCGTCGCTCTGGCCGAGCATGCCCACCGACACGCCGCGGGTGCGGATGACGCGGCCGTCGTCCACTTCCACGTCGCCGGAGAGCACTCGCAGAAGCGTGGACTTGCCATCGCCGTTCTGGCCCACAATACCGATGCGGGCCCCCTCGTCCACCCCGAGGGACAGTCCCTCGAACACCGTCTTCGTGGGGAATTCCACCCGCACCTTTTCACAACCGAGAAGAAACGCCACGAAGGCCGCCTTTCACATTGGAGACCGCGCCCAACCTCAGGATTGCCGGCCCCGTTCGTTTATCACATCTCGCGCCTCCACCAAGCCGCGAGGCACGCTTCGCAAGTCAATTCGATACGCCATCGATTATAAACCATGGCTCTTTCCAGCGGCTCCATCCCCTCAACGAAACGAGCACTGAAGCCCTTCGGGAGCAAAATGGCTTGGAAATGACGAAACATCGGCCAGGTTGATACCGTCCCGGGGAAAATGGCTTGGAAATCACGAAAGATCGGCCAGAACGGTGCTTTCTCGGGCGAAATGGCTTGGAAATCACGAAACATCGGCAAAACGGCACCCACCGCAGCGAAAAAGGAGTGATTTGTCTCGGAAAACCGCAGATGAAGGTTAGTTTATTCTAACTTTTAAGGGCCGCAAAACCGATGTTTCGTCATTTTCAAGCCATTTGGGGGTGCGGACGTTTTTCCGGACGGCCTAGGCGGCCAGCCCCAGCCGCCTCCTG
>OLSG01001442.1_pt1 | contig 24134 bp, 21 predicted proteins | sample 1673041 | NCBI WGS metagenome assembly OLSG01 (sample SAMEA3136749, study PRJEB25190) | human gut metagenome | reverse complement strand
GTGCCAATGTGTTATCATCCACCCCTACATAGCGGATGGCATCTGTTACCGTTTGGATAGCCATATAAAAAATACCTCCTATTTTCCTTACTCAGACTCTGACTGATAGGTTCTTCTTTTCTAATGGAACATACGCTCAACCGCGGATCGACGGTCGCGCATTTTACCGTTGCCTTGCTTCCCCCAGAGTCGTTACATGTGGTACACCGCAGCGGAGCGAAGTCCTTCCGGCAGGCCGTCGGGCGCAGCAGGTGAAAGTTCCCAGCGTACCTGCCCCGCCCACTGGGAGGCGACGGCGGAGAAGTGGAGCATGACAATACCGAGATCCAATGCGGCATCCAAATTATCGGTGTAGGCATCCTCCTGCTGCACCAAATAGATGCTGTGATCCTGCACAAGGAAGCCATAGGGCTGACGGTTGAGATAGCTGGGGGAGAGCGAAGCGGCGTAGAAGGACTGCCAGAGCATATCGTCGTAGAAGTCCATCATCTCGTCAAGCCCAGACTTGTTGCTCCAGCTCCCCATGTGAACCAAATCATGCACGCCCTTTTTGGGCGCGTAGTACTGCTGCTCGGCCCGCACATCGATCTGAGACATACTTAGGATATTCAGCCGCAGCTTTTTTGCGGTCTTTTCCCCGTAGCCAAAGGCAACGATTGCCGCCACCTCTAACGGGGTGGCGAGAGACAGTGCCTTTTTGATTTTGTCGCTGTCGGTGAAGGTCATCCAGCAGGTGTCAATGTCCAACTCAGTCAGCTTGAGGACGAGATCTTCCATCATGTAGCCGGCGTTGATGGCCGCATAGGAATGCGGGGCAGACATAAGGAGCAGGTAGTGCGGTGCTCCGATGAGAAATTGATTATAGCCCGCTGAGCTCTCCAGCGCCGGCTGTGCATCCTTGTCCAAGACGATCAACTCCGTTGCAATCTCCGGGACAAGACGGGGGCAGGTCTTTTCATAGTAGGATCGGAGCTGGCCGATAGCCTCGCTCGGAACTTCCTTTTCGCGGAATGCGTGAACGGATCTGCGATTTTGAATCATAGCGCTGTAATTCATAGTAGTATCTCCTATTCTGATGTCTTTGGTTTTCTTATAAATCGTCTATCAGTGCGGTGCTCTTGGCGTAGGCGGTACTGCGTGCCTCAAAGAAATCGGTCTTGACCATGTTGGCGTCGGCGTACTGGCTGACCCATTCCATGCTCTCCGGTTCGCTCTCAAAGCCTGGATACAATGCGGGATAGCCAAGGCTCGTCCAGCGGAGGTTGCCGAGATAGCGGATGTAATCGCTGATCATCTGCCGGTTCAGCCCCGGGATGTCGTCGCCGATCACATAATGCCCCCATGCGATCTCCTGCTCCACGCCCTCACGCATCATCTCGCGCAGCGCTTGTACGCTCTCGGCGGTGAACAACTCCGGCTGCTCCTTTTGCAGCTCCGTGATGATATTGCGGAACAGCCACAAGTGCGTGTTCTCATCGCGGTTTATGTAGCGAATCTCCTGCGCCGAGCCGGGCATCTTCCCGTTTCGGGAGAGATTGTAGAAGAACATAAAGCCGCTGTAAAAATAGATGCCCTCCAAAATATAGTTTGCCATCATCACGCGCAGCAGCGTGGGAGCGTCCTTCCGCTCCTGAAACTCGTTGTAGCAGTCCCCAATGAAGGTGTTGCGGCGCAGCAGATGCTCGTCCGTTTTCCATTGGTAGAGGATGTCATTGCGCTCCACGGGGGAACAGATGGTGTCGAGCATATAGCTGTAGCTCTGTGAGTGGACACACTCCTGAAACGCCTGAATGGACAGGCAGAGATTGACCTCGTTGGCGGTAATGTAGGCGCCGATATTAGGCAGGTTCGCTGTCTGAATGGAATCCAAAAAGACAAGAAAACTCAGAATTTTATCGTAGGCGCTGCGCTCGGCTGACAGCAGGCGGGGATAGTCCTTCACATCCTGCGAGAGATTGATCTCCTCAGGGATCCAAAAGTTGTTCATGGCCTGCCGGTACCAGTCGCTGACCCAAGCGTACTTCATATTGTTGAAGTCGTTGAGGTTTGTGGTATTGCCGCCGATCATGCGCCGCAGGCGCACATCAGGGTCGCCCTCCGGGTTAAAGAGGGGCTTTTTCTTCAGTTCCGTCATGCTATCCTCCTTATGACGAGCAGCTTTCGCAGGCCTCGACCTCAAGGGCCTTGCTGCGGACATAGTAAATGGTCTTGACGCCGGCCCTCCACGCCTCCAAATACAGTCTGAGCACCTGACGCATGGAATAGTCGTTGGTGATATAGAGATTCATGCTCTGCGCCTGGTCAATATGTCTCTGGCGAAGGCCCGCGGCGCGTACCGACCAGCTTTGGTCGATCAGATGCGCTGCCTTATAGTACCACCATGTATCCATAGAAAGCTCCGGAGCAACGCGGGGCAGCATGCTGCCCTTTTTTTCCTCTAAAAAGAATTTCTTCATAATTGGATCTATGCCCGCCGACGTGCCGGAGAGGATAGATGTGCTGGAGGTCGGTGCGACCGCCAGCAGATAGGCGTTGCGCATTCCCTACACCGCCACCGTTTCCGCAAGCGCCTGCCACTTTTCGGAGGTATAACCTCGCTTTTCATGATGTTCTGCGGCGCGAGGGCATAGCCCAGCCGCCAGCCGGTGATGGAATAGATTTTCGACAGGCTCGAGCTGCAGACCGTGCGCTCGCGCATCCCGGGCAGCGTGCTCATGTAGGTGTGCTTGTGCCCCTCATAGACGATGTGCTCGTAGACCTCGTCCATGATAACATAGACGTCGCACCTGATGCACAGCTCCGAAATAAGCTTGAGCTCCTCATAGCTGAACACCTTGCCGCTCGGGTTCGAGGGGTTGCAGATCAAAATCGCCTTCGGGTGCTGTCGGAACGCGTCCTCGAGCGCCTCGGGATCAAAGCCGAAAGCCGACGGCGTGAGCGGCACGAACACGGGTCCGCAGCCCGCCACGATGGTCTGCGCGCGGTAGTTTTCAAAATAGGACGAGAACATCACGATTTTGTCGCCCGGGTTGGTCAGGGCGAAAATAGTGTCCATCATCGCCTCGGGCGGGTCGAAGTCGGGAAAGCCCTGCGCCAGATTGATCGCGCCGCAGTCGATGCTGATGCGCGTCATCCGCCGGATGACGGAGTCTGTAAAATGCTGATTTCTTCTGCTCGGTTCCTGCAGGCTCTCCTGTTTCCTTTCTCTCCTGCCTGCTTCGGCAGGGCATACCGCTCGCCGAAGGCCCCGCGGGGCGCTGTTTTTCGCTTATTATAGGCACATCCGCCCCAATCGTTAACCTCTTTTTGTGTCTGCCCAAAGCGTCTCATGCCGTGTGGTCACAGAAATGCAATGCACAAGCCGTTCTTGAAATCTTTACACTTCGACCTCGACCGGATCATCAAGCTCTACCCCGCCTCCGATATAAGCGGCAACCACCCGGCCGTTCTTCCTCATCGTTGTCACACGGACCGTTCCGGCAGGCTGAATAATGTCTTCTGAATACTCGCCATCCGCCATCCCTTCCGTCCGCGCGATCACAGTCGCCAGGCTGCCGCTGCCGCAGCTGCCTTCCCAGAACAGTGAATTTGCCGCCGGCACTTTAACAAGCGGCGTAAGCCGATGTGTTTTCCCATCAAGAAACATAACGCCGTAAGCATCAAGATCATTCAAGCCGCGGAACATCGTCTCCGCCTGTTCAAAAAACGCAAGGGAGGGCTCCACATTTTCTACGACAAAGTGCGCAATTCCTCCTAAATGGACGAGCACGCCCTCCTTGCCTTCCACCAACTCCCTGCGAACGAAGCGTGGCAGCGGCATTTCCGAGCGGGCCGTCTGCGCCTCCATGTCAACATCTACCTTCACAGGGTGGTCGCACCCGCTCACTCTGATTTTCAGGCTCTCTTTTCCGGTCATTTTCTTCTGCTGCGCCACCAGCATACCATAAGCCCTCGTCGCGTTTCCGCAAAACTCTCCGCCGGACATTTCCATGTGGCCATCCACATCTGACTCTGGCTCGCAGCAATAGCCCACCTGTTCCGCTTTAAACCGCTCCAGCGCCATCAGTTTCTCCGCGAGAGATGCATGATCCTTCTTTTCCACAGGAGAGAGCACAAACAGCGTAATATTCCCGGCAGGATTTGCACGCATAACAGTGATCCTCATTTTTCTGACCTTACCTTTCCGTTGCGCAGAAGGTGTAAATTCCTTGCATCCAAGGCTTCTGACGCAGCTATTCAAAATCGTTGACCCAGCCTCTCCGCACCTTGCAGTCAGCTAAGCCGCCCGTTTCTCTCAAAGTCACGGAACTGCCTGCGGCCTGCAATCGCGGCACCTCTGTCTGTTCCTGCTTGCGCAAAAGCCAAAACAACAGAGAAAAAGAACCGGGGCCGCACAAAGTCCATGTTGTACTGTAAAATTATTCCCAACGGCGAAAATTCGGCATTTCCAAGTCAAATATGCTCAACGCTTTCCCGACAATATGCCGCGTCATATCTTCCACCGTTTTGGGATTGTTGTAGTATGTTAGCATGGGCGGCAAAATGCTTACTCCCATCTGTGATAAGGTGAGCATATTGTTCAAATGAATACTGCTCAGGGGTGACTCCCGTGCTACAAGCACCAGTTTTCTATGTTCCTTGATCGTCACATCAGCTGCGCGCAAAATCAGATTTTCGGAATACCCGCAAGCAATTCCCGCTACTGTTTTCATGCTGCATGGGACAATAACCATGCCTTCCGTACGAAAAGTACCACTTGAAACAGAGGCTGCCATATCATGCAGGTCATAATCATAATCGCACAGCTCTCTCAGTTCTTCTACCGTGCAATCCGTTTCTGTTTCCAGCGTCTTTAAAAAACTTTTTGAATATATTACATGCGTTTCCCATTCCGGAATAGGCTTTATCGCCCGTAGCAGCATTAAGGCAATCGGCGCACCACTGGCTCCCGTCAACCCGACAACTAACCTTTTTTTCATTTTTATAATCTGCCTTTCTGCGAAAGGCACCGACGTGGTTATGAAACCTGCGGCCTTTCGTACATTTGTAAAATTTGCTACAATATCCACGGAGCGCTCGGTACACTACAGAACCCGTGGAGGTGAGTGGTGGGGCTGTATAGCGGCAACCCCGCATTTCTATATGGCGTCGGCCATCCGTTAAGGCATCAACGAATGGCGCAAACAAGTAGCCCGTAAACTTATCTCTTTCAAATCGACTCGATTTTGCCGGATGACCAGTCACTGCCGAACCCTTCCAATCTATCTTAGGAGGTATATGTAGCATTTAAGATTTTTCGCAAAACCTGCTGTGGATTGGATGTTCACAAGACTTGGATTTACGCCTGTATCGGAATTACTGACACAAATGGACGTCCAGAGTATAAGCAGGCTCGCTGTCTGCCGTATGCTCCTGACCGCTATCTGGAACATACTTTCCAAGCCGGAACCCTATTCTGCCGCAGGCTACCTGGAGGATAAGCTGACAGAACATTCTGTCGTAATTTCCAAGGCCCAGGGGCTTGAACTTCTCCGCAAGAGAGGTTATGTCTTCAGGGATGAGGTAGACCCTGCCCCTGCTTGACGCTTTTTCCCATACTTCTATTTGGCCGCCATAATGACGGCTTGGTTTTGTGTGTCCTTTTTCGGTACAGTGCTCGAATTACAGTGTTTCAAACTTGATCCTCCGCACACTGTTCGACAGTCTCTTTTCGACAAATAAAACAGGCAAAAAATGTCTTTCTTTTTTCAGTAATCTATGATACTATTTTAATTGCTCCAAGCACTCTCAATCTCTTTTGTGTTCCTGTTCCATTTTTGGTTTTTGGTAGCATAGAGCCTTGGAACCGATGGGAACGCAGCATCTGAAAATCAGGGTTCAAATAAAGAAATCGGAAGGATGGTTGCCCACAATGCTGGACAGTAAAGTTGGTCTCAAAATAAAAGAAATTCGCCTTGCTCAGAAAATGACACTCAAAGAGCTCTCCGAAAAAACAGACCTCTCCATCAGCTTCTTATCCATGGTCGAACGCGGTATCACCTCTGCTACGTTGGTCTCTCTAAATAAAATCGCTAATGCGTTCAATGTTGACCTCTCCACTTTTTTTATTCAAAGCGGAGCCACTTCCTCCACGATTTTCTTTCATAGCTATGACAATCATATCCGCAGCATCTCCGGTCATTATATCTACTCAAGCCTTTCTCCTTTCAACGAGAAATTTTCTTTTGACCCCATGATGATCACCTTCCTGCCCGGCCAGCAGCGGGAGGATATTCCGCTCATCACCCATGCGGGAGAGGATTTTGTTTACGTTTTGGAGGGTGTGCTGACCTATTTTCTCAATGGACAGGAATTCACCCTCTATCCGGGAGACGGCCACCACGGGTTTGGAAATCAGCCGCATAACTTTGCAAACCTAAGCAATAACATTGTAAAGGTTCTTTACATCATTTCTCCGCCTCTTCCCAATGGAGAAGAGACTCGCGGAGTGCCGGAAAACTAACATAATAAGCATAGGATAAGATAAGAAAGGTACGGGATTATAAGGAATCCCGTGCCTTTTATTTATAGGTTCTCTTTGTTCTTTATGATGGAAGATCAAATCCCTCTTGTGCGCGCTCCAGTGCATTCAAAATATTCTCATAACCGGTGCAGCGGCAAAGATGTCCGGATATCAGACGCCGAAGCTCCTCTCTAGAATGCTTCTTTCCTCCGCCCATGTGCTGAGGATACTCTTTTCTCCCGGCCGCCGCAAGCCTTACATGAGGTTTGTTATCAAACTACTTTACCCATACCGGGCACGGAGTGCCCGGTATGGGTAACTGCTAAAATTACAGATTGGTAATCTTGTTCTTGCCGGTATCCTTGTAGCTGCGAGTAAAGATGCTGCCTGTTGTCGCATGGCGAACAATACCGCGAAGCATTTCAATGATATAGGCATTCACTTCTTCGGGCTCGCCGTCCACACGCGGAATAAGCATACCGCTGACCGGATCCAGCGCACCTGCATCCACGCAGGCACGGATCATGCGCTTTTCAAGCTCGCCGTTATGCAGGACTTCTTCCTCGCCGGCAATAGCGGCCAAGCAAGCGCAGATACCGTAAGCGCCCCAATTGGAAATATTGCAGATCAAGCCCACATCGGACTTGACGTCACAAGCAATTCCACCGCCGCAGCCGCACAGGCAGGTGCCTCCGTTGGGAATACCGGCTTTGACTTCTTCCTTGATATTTCCCATTCCCATTTCGTTGCCAAGGTCACCCACGCCGATGGTGAGAATCCCTCTTTCTCTGGCTTCTTCATACAGATAGTCCAGCTTGGCCGTAACAGAGGAAATGTCATATCCCATGCCGCTATGATGCACATGCTTCTCATTCCAACCCGGACGCTCAACAGCGATAACAGCCTTCGGGTTCAAACGGTCAAGCAGCTCTTTCGCCTGTTTCTTCGCCTCTTCATGGTCAATGGGATAGCCCAAAACCATAGCTTTGCGACCGCGTCCGCCGCGGTGCAGCTCTTCCTCGGAATGGCAAACGATCATGCCGGCAGCCTCAGTGGTTTTGGAGAGATTATTTACCAAAATATCCTCCGTCAGAATAACAGGAACCGCACCCAGAGCAAGGTCAAGGCTGCGCGCCAGTGCTGCAACACCAACCGGGCCGTCCGTTTCGGGACGGTTCCAGTTCAGAATAACAAAACCCGAGAGCAGAAGAACAGTATCTCCCTTGTTCACGCACTCGTTCAGCATTTGGGCTGCGCGAAGAGTCATCGGTTCGCCGCCGCCCTTCTTGCGAGCCGCTTCGTAAGTTGCAGTCAAAGGCAGGCCCTTGAGAATAGTCCAGTTAGACATGGGGACTGTTACAAGGCGATCGACCGCTTCACCAATAAAATGTAAATCTGCCATGTATTTTACTCCTCTTATTTACAGTTTGCAATAATCTGCAATATTGATTTTATCTTCCATACGGTTGGTACGGCGCTTATAGATGTGTTTCTTGTCTAACGGAGCTGTAGCATCAATGCCAAACTTGCCGACATTTTCATCTTTCACATCTTCTCGTGTGTAGGAAGAAACACCGGGAATTACCATAACGTCTTTCTCCGGGCAGCAACGTGTCTGGATCGCCCAAAAGATGTCATCCGGTTTGCGGATGTCTACATCCTCGTCTACCACGACCACAAACTGTGTCCATGCGTAAGATGCAAGTGCAGAGAGCAGAATGTTTTTGGGCTGACGCTCGTCGCTCTTTTTCATGCGGATGAAACACCCGAAGACAAACGGTGCTGCGTAAATGTCAATAATGTCTTGGGGATTGGCGAACTTGCGGATGTGATTGAATATTTCAGACTCGATCGGCAATCCAAGCAGGTTCAGGTCTTCGCGGCCGCCGGCATATATATCGTGCCAAAAAGCATCCTTCCGGTGGGTAATTCCCGTCACTTCGAACACGTGGTTCTTCATCACAGGAACATAAGAATCCGTGAATTCACCAAACGGCCCCTCCTCCTCACGCACATGAGGAAGCACTTTACCTTCGATCACGATCTCAGCATTTGCCGGAACCAGAACATCGATCGTCTTGCAGCGCACAACCTCCAGCTGCTCATCAGCAAGCGCACCGGCAAACTCCAACTCATCACGATCAATCGGAATTTTGGATGCCGCACTGTACATCACCGCAGGAGACGATCCAATTACGATCGCCACTTCAAGCGGCTTGTCAAGTTTTTCAGCCGCTTCATAGAACTGCCCCAAATGTTGCGGAGGCATCATGCGAACGCGAAGTTTCTTCTCGTTGACCAGCTGGCAGCGATTAAACGAGGCATTCATCATGCCAAGCTCCGGGTGTCTTGCTACCAAGACGCCGCCCGTGATATATCGGCCATTGTTGCCATCACTATGTAAGCAAAGCGGCAGGTCATAAAGGCTCGGATTTTCTTCAACGACTTCCTGCACGGGGCCAGACTCCACGATCTTGTACGGCTTTTGCTGTTCCTCGCGATGACTCCACTGGTGTGTCATCTGAACAGGTTCCATATTCAAAGCCTTTGCAATTCCGTCGCGGTCTGCAAGTGCGTAGCTCAACACAGGAAACTTAGAACCCTTAACATGTTCAAAATATACTGCCTTTCCTGTTGCTTCATTAACTTTTTTTGCAACAGCAACCAGTTCATAGTCCGGGTCAACTTCACGGCTGACATGCACAACTTCCCCGCGTGCTTCCAGCCATTCCATCAGTTCTCTTAAGTCCTTCATATATACCTCCAGTAGTTAGGAAAAACAATATTAGTTTTAGATAATGGCCTTCTCGACAATCAGCTTGTTTTCACGGAAGCGTTTGATGTTCATCGCGCTAAGGTCAATCGTCCGATACTCATCATACAGGATGTATTCGGCAAGCCCGCGGCCAGCCGCCGGAGCCTGCATCATTCCGTGGCCGGAGAAGCCATTGATCAAATAGAAATTGGGAACATCGGGATGCTTGCCAATGATGGCGTTAAAGTCGATGTTGTTGTACTCATAGCAGCCGCGCCACGCTCTGATAAGCTTCAAATTGTCAAGCGCAGTCATGCGGTCAGCGAGGTCGGGCCAAACTTCCTCCTCGAAGTAAGGCATATCAGGCGAGTAGCTAAAGCCAAGCTCAAAGTCCAGCTTGGTCTTGCCGCACAGCAGCGTATCGCCCTCTGCATGCTCACGATACCACCACGTGGCGGTCGGAAGGGTCGTATAGGAACGGCCAACATTTGCACTCATCGGCATCTTGCAGACATAAATGTCATGAGACAGCGGGAAAACAGGAATATCCACCCCGATCATATCACCGACCTTCTTGGCCCACGGGCCTGCCGAGTTAACAAATGCACCAGCGCTGAACTCTTCGCCGGATTTGCAGCTGACGGAAACGATCTTGTCTCCATTCATCTTAATGTCGGTAACTTCATCGTTGATAACTTCAACGCCCATCTCCTTGACTTTGTGCAGATAGCCCGTCAGAACAGACGCGGGATCCAGAACGCCCTCTCGCGGGCAGACGGTACCGCCGACAACATCGGTCAGGTCGGTCTCGGGAAGCATGGACTGAATGTCGCTGACACTCAGCAGACGAATATCAACTCCCTCTTCTTTTTGAACCTGTGCGTTCTCCTTGGCAACGCTCCAGCCGGCTTCGCCGAGCAGGAAGAGATAGCCGCCTTGGCGCAAGTCAATGTCGGGTTTACCGAAAGTCTTCGTCTCCATCAGTTCGCCGAAGTTCTCAAAGGTATCAATACTGGCCTTGGCCATGCGAATGTTGGTGCGCTCACTAAACTGCTGACGAACACCGCCGAGCGCCAGCGGGGTGGCAGCATACTTGTAAGTCGGATCCTTTTCGATCATCAGAATTTTGAGATCCGGCTTCATGTTTAAAAGAGAGTATGCCGTGGAACTTGCCATGAGTGAACCGCCAATAAAAATGACATCGTAGTTTTTCATGTATTCGTTCTCCATTTTTTTATTGTTGCGCTCCACAGCAGGATTCTGCCAGGGCGCGTTTTACAGCATCTTTTCCGAGAACCTTGCGTGTTGGGCCATCAACTCTGCTGTCTTTAAATGGCATAATTTTCTTTGCCGCCATTTCTTGGATCTTTTCGGATTCAGCGATCGCTTCGGATAGCGTCTTTCCAATCAGCAGCTGCCCTGCCTCCTCCAGCTTTTTGGGGCTGACACCCGCGCTTCCTATCACAACCGATGCTTTTTGAATTACTCCGGCCTTTATCTGCAGCGCGGTTGCGCAGCTGATCAGCGGGAAGTCAAAGGACTTGCGAATCGTCTGCCTTACATAAGCCGAATACAGCTTTCCCTCCATTGGCGGTATAATTATTGCGGTTAGGATCTCGTCCTTTTCCTTCGCCTTTTTTCCTGCCGGCAGGTATAGCTCTTCCAACAATGATGTTCTGACACCGCGTGGACTTCTCCACTCGGCATATGCGCCGTAAGCCATCAATGCCGGTGCCGCATCCGACTGAAACAGGGCCACACATTCCGGACTGCGCTGATACTGGTAGCAACGGTCACCGCCCAGCTTAAAACACGGCACCTCTCTGCGCCAACTGACCGACTGGTTGAAGTAAACGCAGCGGTTCTCCTGCAAAACATTACCGCCAATCGTCGCTTGGTTACGGATCTGCGGCGAAGCGATACGAGAACAAGCTTCCTGCAGCGCACAATAGGCATTGAGCTTTTCTTCTTCTGTGATCTCCACCAATTTTGTCAGCGCACCGATCCGCACGCTTCCGTCTTCCATGCACGTCACACCGCGCATATCGGGAAGATCATCGATAATAACATAGATTTCGTGACTCTCGATTCCTTGATTAACGCGCGGAATGATGTCCGTCCCTCCGGCAACCGGGTAAGCAGTCGGATCTGCGGCAAAAATCGTCCACAGCTCATCCCAACTTCGCGCGCATTTTACCTGATATGCCATCTTTCAGCCCTCCGATCCATAAAGCCTCTCGGCTGCAAGCTTAACCGCCTCAATGATTTGCACATACCCGGTACAGCGACAAAGATTTCCTGCCAGGGCCTCCTTAATATCAGTCTCTGCAGGATGATGGTCCCTATCAAGCAAGGCTTTCGTGCTCATAATAAATCCCGGCGTGCAAAAACCGCAATGAACCGCACCAGCGTCAATATATGCCTGCTGAATGATCTTTCCTTCTTCATACTCGGAAATTCCTTCAATGGTCAGCACCCGTTTCCCGAACGCCTGCAGTGCTAACATGGCGCAGGAATACACAGCCCGTCCCTCTACGATCACTGTGCAGGCACCACACTCGGCGCTGTTGCACGAACATTTCGTTCCGGTCATGCCGAGCTCTTTTCTCAGATAGTCCAACAGTGTAATATCTTCGTCGACCATGCTGCGATGAAACTGACCATTTACCGTAATCTCCAACAAAGCTTTTTTTGCATCCGTCATATCTGTCTCTCTTTCCTTTACGTTTCCGACCTACGTTCCTTCAAAGCCGCGATCAGCTTTGGGAGGAATTCGTACGCATCAGCAACAATACCAATATCCGCAGAATGAAAGATCGGAGCATCGGGGTCAAGGTTGATGGCGACGATCGTTTTAGAGGAACTCATGCCAACAAGGTGCTGAATCGCGCCGGAAACACCGCAGGCAACATACAGCTTCGGTCCAACCGTCTTACCGGTCTGACCGACCTGCCTCTCATAGGAGAGGAGACCAGCATCGACTACCTTACGCGAAGAGCCGAGCGCGCCGCCCAAAACCTCCGCCAGCTCTTGAGCCAGTTCCAATCCCTTTTCGGAAGCGATGCCGAAACCGGCAGTAACAATGATCTCAGCCTCATCCACTGTCGCTTCATTTTCCTTGGCAATATAATCGATGATGTTCGCCAAAATGGCGGCACGGTCAAGCTCATAATGCTTTTCGGTCACCTCGCCCTTGCGATTGTAGTCCGCCTCAATCGGCTGCATTACCTTGGCCCGAACCGTAGACATCTGAGGCCAAGTGTATGGGCAAAGCAAACTTGCATATAGGTTGCCGCCGAAAGCAGGGCGGGTCTGGATCATTAGGCCATTCGTACAGAGTTCTAATTTCGTGCAATCTGCTGTCAGGCCTGTACGTAGCTTAGCCGAAATACGCGGGGCGAGAGATCTCCCCATCGCCGTCGCAGAAAGCAATATAGCCAAGGGCTTTTCCTCTTCCACCATCTGGCAAATCGCATCTTTGTAGGGCTGATCCAAGAAGCGCTTGAACACGCTGTCCTGCATGAGGTAAACAATGTCAGCCCCTCCAGCAATAAGCTGCTGCGGATAGTCTCCGGCACTTTCGCACAGAAGAACGGCAGCCACCTTATGGCTGGTGCCAAGAACTTGGCGGCGAGCCTCGCCGAGCAGTTCAAAGGTGCAGTGAGCAATCTGCCCGTCACGCAGCTCGACCACAACCCAAATGTCATGGCACTGTGCCAAATGTGACACATCAAGGTCTTTCATATTCTCAACCGTTGCGCCCGACTTCACTATCGCGTGCGCGGGGCATTCCGACACGCACGTCCCGCACAACGTACAGCCTTCGCCGATCACGGCAATTCCATCATCCAAGGTGATCGCTCCCTGCAGGCAAACCGTAGTGCAAAGCCCACAGCTTAAGCACTGGTCGTGCTTAACTTCAATTCCAGGCATATTTCATTCCTCCTTACAATCAGATTGCTGCATCCATAAGCGGAATCAACGCATTGACCATCTCTTCTACGGAACCATTGAGCATATGGCAATTTCCACGCATCGCCGGCGTAAAGGTCTTCAATACGGTAGTCGGGGAACCGGAAATGCCGACGCTCTCCTCGCCGAGGCCCAGCTCAGCAATACCCCATGTCGGGATTTCCTTTTCTTTCGCCTGACGCTTGAGTCGGAAGGAGGGAAGCCTCGGCTCATTTATATCTTTCAGCACAGTGAGTACTGCCGGCAGCTTCACTTCGATCACTTCTATACCGGTCTCCACCATACGCTCACAGATAATCTTCTCATCCGTGACTTCACGGATCTTCTTCACATACGCAACATGAGGTAAGCCTAAAATCTCCGCAATCTCAGGGCCAACCTGGGCAGTATCGCCGTCGATTGCCTGCTTTCCGCACAGGATCAATCCGACAGAGCCAATCTTCTGAATTGCCGCAGCCAAGATGCTGGCTGTCGCGTAAGTATCCGAACCGCGAACCGCGCGATCATTGATATGAACGCCAATATCCACGCCAACAGCATAAGCTTCATAGAGGACCTCTCTCGCCTGCGGAGGCCCCATCGTTAAAGCAACCACTTCTCCACCAAGCTTTTCTTTGATCAGCAGGCTCTCCTCCACTGCATAGGCATCAAACGGATTTAAAATTGCAGGCGCGTTATCACGAATCAGCGTTCCCGTTTCCGGGTCGATCTTGACTTCGACCGTATCTGGAACCTGCTTTACACATGTGACAATCTTCACTGTGGTACACCATCCTTCTTTTCATTCATCTTTTGTCTTTGGATCGCTTTCAGCACCTTCTGCGGTGTAAACGGTGCATCATCCAGGCGAAGCCCAATCGCATCATACACAGCATTTGCAATTGCAGGAAGGACCGAAACGATCGGCGGTTCTCCCAACGCCTTTGCGCCATACGGTCCGTGCGGATCTTCGGTCTCAACAAAATCGGCCACAAGTTCCGGGACGTCCAGCATAGTAGGCATCTTGTATTCAAGTAATGTGCCGCCATGAAGCAGACCTTGATTATTGATGCCAAGCTGCTCCATCATGGTAAAACCAAATGCCTGCGCCACGCCACCATACACGCCGCCGGCCGCCATCTGCGGATTGAATATCTTTCCGCTGTCGTGTACTGCTACAATCTTTTTTACAATGATTTTACCGGTAGTTTCGTCCACTTCCACTTCCGCGGCTTGAACGCCGAATGGATAAGTCGGTGCCAAATTGCCGTAACCGGTAGAATCCAGCATAACAGCTGCGGGACGATACTCTCCCATGGCGATAACGGGAGCGCCGCTACGTTTGATGCATACCTTGTTTAAAGCTTCTGTAAGCGTCATCAGCACGTCGCCTCTGCCGTTTTTGATTGCTCCGTTTTCAATATGCAGCTTCCCGCTGCCAGTCATCAGCGTGATCTCGTCTAAAATCTCTTTTTTCGCATTATCACATGCTGCCAGCACGGCATTTGCCAGAATAGTCGTCAGTTTGCTCCCGTGTGTACCAGTCGCAAACGGTGTAAGTCTCGTATCGCCGAGTTGAACGATCACACTGTCCGGTGAAACGCCAAACTCTTCCGCAACAACCTGCGCCATTACCGTCTTGGCGCCTTGACCGAATTCCGACTCGCCTGCCCATACTGTCAACGTACCGTCATAGGAACACTGCAGCACGGCGCTGTCTCCCGGAAACTCGGGATCTCCCGCTCTTGAGCCTGAAGCATGCACAAGAGAGGCACAGCCAACGCCGTGTCCGCGTTTCTTCTCGCGGCGGATCTCATCCCAGTTGATCAGTTCCTTAGCCCGCGTCATGCAATCCTGCAGACCGCAGCTGCTGATATGATAGCCATGGATACTAATACTGTTCGGTTCAATGTAGTTCAGCCTGCGCAAATCCGTCGGATCCATGCCCAGCTTCTCCGCTACCATATCGATCATGCTCTCCAGCGCAAAGTGCGCCTGCTGATTACCGTACCCACGATATGCCGCAGTAGGCGTACGATTCAAACGCACTCCCTTGCACCACACCTCAACAGAATGGAATTTGTATGTCGTATCCGCGCGATACGCTGCAACGCCCAGCACCCATGTGCCGGCCACCGCATACGCACCGACATCGCCGAGATACTCCGTCTTGCGAGAGAGGAAATGACCTTCTTTGTCTACGGCCATCGTCACTTTGACCTGCATCTCCACCGTGGGGTGCGAATCATAGAACTCTTCTTCTCTCGTCTTGATCACTCTTGCAGGGCGCCCGGTTTTCATCGCCAAAAGGCTTGCAAAGACAGGTGTCACCTGCTCAGATTTACCGCCAAATGCCCCGCCCATGTTCATTGGGTGGACCACAACTCTGTCCAGTGCGATCCCGCATCGCTGAGAAATATCATGACGCAGGCGATGCCATGCCTGAGAGCCGCAGTAAACCGATAGTTCGCCGTTTATGTAAGTTGCCGTCGCACAATTCGGTTCTAAGTAGCCTTGAATAATATGTGGAAAATGGAAGGTATGTGTCAACAAAAGATCCGCCTTCGCAAAGTCCTCGTCTACTTCGCCGCGCACAGAATGCAGATCCATCAGCAGGTTGCTTGTTGTATCTGTGCGCGCCAGCGGAGCCCCTTCTTTCAAGGCATCATCCAGGTAAAAAACACCCGGCAATTCTTCGTATTCAACTTTTATAAGCTTCGCAGCTTCTTCCGCGATCCGCTCACTGTCCGCTGCAACAAGGGCAACCGGATCACCAATATAACATACTTCTTTTTCTGCCAGCAACCATCCGTGCTCTTCGCCGATCGTGCGGTTGTCCGGTATATCTTTTGCAAGCAAGACAGTCACAACGCCCGGCAGCGCCAGCGCCGCTGAAATATCAATGCTTAAAATCTTAGCATGTGCAAACGGGCTGTGGACAAGTTTTCCGTATACGGTATTACGGAAATACACATCGTCACAATAAATTGCCGTGCCGTTTACTTTTGCCGCCGCATCAACGCGCGGCACTTTTTTACCGATCACATTATAACCAGAAATAAGAAAACACCTCCGGATCAGCTTTCGCACTTTTCCAAAAAATATAACAAGTTATAGGTGCTTCTCCCAGGAGCTTCGTCCCGGGAGAAGTACACTTTTTACGCTACCGCTCAAAGGGGCTGTCTGTTGCCATAAGCGCAATCACTTGCTCTCTGCCTTAACGATCTCAACGTTGAACGCCTTCTCGTTGCAGGGCTTACCGACAATGCGAACAACCAGGAACGTCACGGCAAGGCCGGCAAGCAGCGAGATAGAGACAGGCACGCCAAGCCCGGCAGGAATGAAGCCGCAGACAATGGAAATTGCACAGACGGTAAGTGCATACGGCAACTGGGTAGTCACATGATCCAAATGATCACAGGAAGAAGACATGGAAGACATGACCACAGACTCAGAAATCGGGGAAATATGGTCACCCAGCGTAGCTCCCGTCAGGACACCGCCAAGAACAGCGGAAAACGGAGCGCCGAGACCGACAGCCGCGGGCATCGCCAAAGGAAGCACCAGGGCCATGGTGCCCCAGGACGATCCTGTCGCAAACGCCATAATTCCGGCAATGATAAAAACAGCGGTGGGGAGTATCCATGCGGGGAAGTTTGCAGCAACCAAAGCACCAACAACGAAGTTTGCCGTGCCGAGCTCTTTGCAGAAAGAGGAAACCATCCACGCCAAAACAATAAATACGATGGTAAAGAACACAGACTTCATACCATTGGTCCAAGTATCAACAACATCGGTAACATTCATAATTTTCTGAATAACCATCATGATACCAAGGACAAAAGTGGACACAAAGATGCCAACAGTCATCATACCGATAACGTCTGCTTTACCCATGATACCAGCAAGGCCTTCGGAATTCATTACTTCCGCACCGCCGCCGCTGACATAAAAGCCGATGAAAGATACAATAAAGAAAGTGATCATGGGAACAACAAAATTGATGATGCGAAGGGGCGCGCCTTCGGGAGCATGATACTCTTCCTCGTTCAGGCCGGACATCGGAGTAGACCCCGGACGGGAAACCTGACCCGTGGTGATCGCACGCTTCTCCGCCTCATACATCTTGCCGAAATCGCGTTTTTGGCAGACGATCATAAAAACAAACGCAACGCTAAAGATGCAGTAGAAACGATAAGGAATTGACTGGAGGAATGTCATGTATGCGCTGTCTGTCAGGCCGATCGTGACAAGAACAGAACCGATGACGCCAACCTCGTAAGCAGTCCAGTTGGAAACAGGGGAAGTTGCGGCAACGCCAGCGCCGCAGCTATCGACAATGTAACTCAGCTTCTCTCGCGAAACATGAAGCTTATCGGTAAGCGGGCGGGTAATAACGCCGGAGAGAATGATGCTGGTATAGTCATCAAAGAAGAGAAGAATACTCAAAATGCAGGCTGCCAGCTGTCCGCGCATCCGGGTGTTAACAAGATGAATAGTACGATTGACCAGCGCCTGCATACCGCCGGATTTGCCCATTAAGCCAATATAGCCGCCCAGAGCCAGGGTAAACACCAAAATGTTCGCATTCGAGCTGTTAGCCACCGTTGCAGAGGCATGTTGAATCGCTGTGACAAACGCAGCAACCGGATTCCCGCCGCACAGAACCAATGCACCAACAAATGAACCCGCAAACAGAGAAAGGACAAGCTGCTTTGTTGTAATGCAGAGAACGATCGCTACGAGCGGGGGAAGCAATGACAATTATCCGTAATTATCCATTATTGTTCTCCTTTACTATTATACTCTTATTTTGTCTAATTTTCGCGCTTGTGTACAATTCCTCGGTTTTCTAACCCTACATCCGCCATTCCCAAACTGTCTGATTTAGGGGCTCTCCCTCCCATCTATTCTTCTATGATTATTTCTGAGCGTTGAGGTCTCCCGTCCGTTTTCTTTGCACCTACAACACTAACAATAGTCACTCGCTTTTTCGTTTTAGTGAAGATGTTCTCTGAGCAAAACGCCGTGATTATCGATACGTACATCATTTTCAATGGCACGCAGCATACTCCACATGCAGGCAATATTGCTGGACAAGACCGGCTTGTTCAACTTCCTTTCCAGTTCCTCGCTGATTTGGAAGCCCTCCACATTTGTGCAGCTGATAAATACAGCATCCGACTCCGAAACGTCTGTCTCAAGCACCAATTCGATGATTCGCTCAGCTGTCTGTGTGCGCAGTTCCTCGGCCGGAACGATCTGAAGGCCCTTCATGGCAACAACTTCGATCCCATTCAGCTCCAAAAAATCCTTTTCTTTTTGGTTAATATCATCTGTATATGGTGTAACGAGAGTCAATTTTTTTGCCCCGACTTCTTGAATGGCATTGACCATCGCCTGAGACGCGGTCACGACCGGGCAATGACATTCATCAGCAATCGTCTTGATAATGTTTGCATTACCGTCCTTACCGCCAATAAAGCTGCCGCTCGTACATCCATAGACGACAACTTCTGGGAACACCGTGGCAAGCATCTTTGCCGCATGCTGCAAATCCCGCTCCATAGCGCGGAGCGTATCCTCTGTTGTGTCATCCAGCATAACGCGGGTCGCATAGAAATTAAACTCGCTCAGCTGTGGACAATTATTCAGTTCCGGTTCCATGCGTATATTAACGGATGGCAAAATCAAGCCGATTCTTCTTTTATCAATATCGTGTCGCACTTTTCAACCCCCCATTTCCAAATCTCTGTTTTTGCTAATTTGCTAAAATTAACTGTAAAAAAATTATATCACGCTGAAATAACATGTCAAGAATATTTTATATGCGCGCGATAAATTTATATGAAAACGCTGATAATACCTCCAAAATTTCGTCTTTTTGAACAAACTATTTCTCGTTTTTTCCCGCAATTTGTGCGCACTTTAAGAATTTTTGTTGGGGTTGCTGTAATTTTGTTCTATTGACTGTTTTTTGTTTTGCTGAAATATTTACTAAAATCGAAATCAGTCCGTCTTTTTTCGCTCACGATTCGTTCCGTCTTGCATCTCCGCGAGTATCTACAACATAAATTAACGCATATTTATTAAATGTCAAGGGGAAGAACACAAATCATTATAGTTCCTATCTTTTGATCTGAAATAGAAACATTTTCTCGTCACTTCACATAATTGAAACATGCCCTCATATTTTTGCACGCTCTGCAATTTGCCTGTCGGCCCCCCTGCCAAATTGTCCGACTATCTGACCGAGAATAGAGCCGCCAAGCTTAATAAAGTTTCCAAAAATCTTGCTCATTACTTTTTTTCATGTTATATTGCGTATATTCGATCTCCTCTGTTGCAAAGCAAGGAACCTCTAAGAAGGCGCAGAGAATAGGCTGTTGTAACACCGAGAAAAAGTAAAGTAAGGAAGTGTTTATCTTTGGATTTGAAAAAAAAGCATGGTCCTCTCTCTTCTTTTCCCACACTGTCTTTTTCCTTCGGCAGTGGACGCACCGCAGTCCACCTTCATCTTTTGCGGATCGGGAGCGATTGTCAAGCAATACTAATCGGGGGCGAAAGTCCCCATATCGGCGCCGTTGTACTCGCCGTCCCTCGTATTTCCCTAAAGGGAAATGCGGTCAGTTGCGACTGCTGGGTCTCCCCCGTTCCTGCGCACAAAGATTACCTGGTCGCGCAAAGTGTCGCGCAAAAGCTCTGTCCGGCATTGAACTGTGTGATTTCGGTTTCCGCCGGCATTCATTCCGACCATGCGACAGAATCTGAGTTGCAGACAATCCATGCAAATTGCTCGGCCGTAGTCGAAATGGCGCTCTCTGCGATCACCGCAGAACCGTTCTAATTCTGCATCCGTGGTAGCCAAAGCCCAATATTCAAATGATCCACGCATCCTCTGCGCGTTTTATAGCAAGGCTACTGTGTCAATCGAACCGCATGGCTGGGTCGATGACTTCAGTGCCTCAGCGGAGGTCCTTTGGATCACCACGCCCAGAGTATATACCTGACAGCCTGTCCAAGGCATTTTTCCCGCGCGGCACGACAAGCGCAGCAGCTTCCATCGTGCCGCGTGGTCTTTTTGCTTTTTTCTTGGCATTCGCAGATCCATGTTATACCACGTCTTTAACCAAAGAACATTTTTCCGCAATATGACTATATGTAGAGGACATGCCAATGCAGCTTATGGACGCGATCGTAAAGCCCGCGGCAGCTCCCGGACTGGAGCTGCGTCAGGTCCCTGTCCCCACCCCCGGCGCGGGGGACGTGCTCATCACGGGCGCGGGCCCTGTCGGCATCCTCGCCGTCGCCATCGCCAAGTACGCCGGCACGCGCCGCGTGGTCGTCACGGATCTCAACGACTACCGTCTCGGCCTTGCGCTCAAGATGGGCGCGGACGCGGCCATCAACTCCGCCAAGCCGGATCTCACGCTCGCCATGAAGGAGCAGGGTCTCGTCGAGGGCTTCGATGTCGGCTTTGAGATGTCCGGCTCCGGCGCTGCGCTGCATCAGATGATCGGCGTGATGCGCAACGGCGGCAAGATCAGCCTGCTCGGCCTCGGCAACGGCCCTGTCCAGATGGATATGAACCTTGTCATCGGCAAGGGTCTGACGCTGCAGGGCATCTACGGCCGCAAGATGGACAACTGGCACCAGATGAGCTACATGGTGCAGGGCGGGCTGGATCTCACCCCTGCCATCACCCACCGCTTCCACTACACCGAGTTTGAAAAGGGCTTTGAAGCCATGCACAGCGGCATGAGCGGCAAGGTCATTCTTGACTGGACGACGAAAAAGGAGGACTAAGCAGAATGAAGACTGCATACGAGAGCTATCGCGCAGAGCTTGCCGCCATCCGTGAGGCGGGCACCTACAAGGATGAGCGCATCATCACCACCCCGCAGAAGAGCCGCATCGACACCACCGCCGCGCACGGCGTTGTGAACATGTGCGCGAACAACTACCTCGGCCTTTCCAACCATCCCCGCCTGATCGAGGCGGCGAAGAAGAGCTATGACGACTGGGGCTTCGGCCTTTCGTCCGTGCGCTTCATCTGCGGCACGCAGGAGATGTCAAAAGGCCGAAAGGGAAAATGCGATATGTCAAAAATATGAGCTGATATTATGGAACAGTTTTAGAGAGTCTTTTGGGGTTCAAATCTATCTGCCAAAAAGTATGCTTTTTGGCAGGCTATTCGTATCCGCTCAATAATCGCCCATAACCAAAGAGCACTATCCGGGCTATGCCCGGATAGTGCTCAAATCAGTACAGTTTTACAAACTGGTCAATTGTGTAGGCACGACCGTCAACGATAATATGGGCGGCATGTACTAAGAAATCGCCGCAAAGCCTTGAAAATAAAGGTTTTTCGCTGGCAATCTGATAAACTTACCACAAATTTACGACAATTGCCAACGAAAAAGCGCCGAGATATGTATGAAGCTACCGCCTGCATTTTGCAGGCGGTAGCTTTTTCCTTGCAAAAAAGATACTTTTATAATCTAATTTCTCTACTCGCTGTTGAGAAAAATGAGTTGAAAAGGGTGAAAAACATGATATAATTTTGACGTGGCGAACGATTGACAAGGTATTTCCTTCAGTATGCCTTGCAGAAGCAGGAAAGAGGTGTGCGCCGTGAAAAAAAGCTTGACAGGGTATTTCCCGGCGCAATACACTGACGGCAGGCAGGCAGGCAGGCAGGCAGGCAGGCAGGCAGGCAGGCAGGCAGGGTAAAACTCTGTCCGTTTTTGCTGCACAACATTACCTTTATAAGACAAATAGAAAGACGCTCCTATGACACGGGATAACCTGTGCCATAGAGCGTCTTTTTGTCATTCACGGAAAGTCAGCAGCTTCGCTGGTTCTACATTCAGAACAGCAGCGATATTGAAGAGTAAATCAAGTGATATGGGGCGGCAGAGGTTAGGTGCCTCGATTGCTCCGATATGCTGGCGGCTGATACCGACACGCTCTGCAAGCTGCTCTTGGGTCAAACCAGCGTGCTTGCGGTAATATGCGATATTGTACCCGATTTCAATAGATTTCTGCGTGTTATCGAATTCGGGATAGCGGTTCTCTGCCACGGGCCTCACCTCTATTAATATTTTATCCCACACAGCAGAAAACTAAAATTAGATGGCAGAGAACGATTGATATTTAGTATCTAACAATACATAATTGAGCAAGAAAGATTGTTGAATTGCTGACGACTGCAAACAATATAAATTGGAATGGAGGGCTACTACATGAAAAGAAAAATCTTATCTCTTTTGCTGTCATTCACACTATGCCTGACGCTACTGCCAACGGCAGCGTTTGCAGAGGGACCCGACAAAATCTCAATCACAACAGTAGATGAACTTTTGCAATTTGCAAAAGCTGTGGACAATGGCGAATATGACGATAAAATAGATGCGGTTGTATCTCTTGATGCGGATTTGGATTTAACAGGTGTTGTGTGGAAACCGATTGGCAGCGTCTTTGACGGCGACGGAAATCTGCTGCACTACTTCAGCGGCAAATTTTACGGAAACGGACATACGATTTCCAATTTAGATTTTTCCGAAAACTATGGAAAGGCAGAGTATCCGGTTTTCGGATTTTTCAGCGTGGCTTACGGCGCTGAAATTTCCGGTTTGACAATTCAAGGCAAGCTGGATGTGTCCAATTCAGGGTATGTCTTTTTTGGAACAGTTGCGGGCGTTGCAGAAAACAGCAAAATTTCTGACTGCGTTTCGGATGTATCGTTCACGGATACGGACAAATATATCAACGGCCCTGCGGCTTTGTGCGGATATGCGATAAATAGCACGATTGAACACTGCCAAAACAAGGGGACTTTTTCAGTAACGACGGATACTACCTCTTTGCAGATGGGCGGTATCGTAGGTGTTGCTGACAACAGTACCGTACAGTATTGCGCCAATACAGGCGATATGACCTCTTGGACACCCCATACCGGCGGAATTGTTGGGCAGTTGTATCAAGGCTCAAAGATTATCAATTGTTATTCCACCGGGAAAATGGTTCCTCTTGGCCATGGCACTACGAATTTCGGCGGCATTGCAGGCACAGTTGGTGCAGGTACAGAAATCAGACATTGCTATTTCGCTGGTGAAATGGATTTATCTCAATATACTGCCACTACACCTTATAAGCGTTTAGGCGGTATTGCAGGCGGCGTTTCTTCTGGTACCCCTGTTTTTGAAAACAATTATTTTCTGGAAACAGAAAATGTCCCGGCTTGCTTTAAGTATCAGGATGCTGGAACAGAAAAGGCCCTTGACTTTATGAAAACGGAAGATTTCTTTAATGAAATCACTGCTGCTGGTGGCAATTATCGATTTAATTCTAATGGAACACCCCTTTTGCCTGCACCGAAATATGCGGTTTCTTTTGTTGTAACACCTGCTGTGTTGGCGAATGTAGTCATTAAAGTGGACGGTCAGAAAGTAGCAAGCCCTGTTGATTTGGAGGCGGGCACTTACAAAGTTGAGGTCAGCGCAGATAATTGTGCGGTTTTCACTTCCGATATTGAGATTACGGCTGACACAGCAACTCATATGCAGACCATTGCAATGACTTATTTACCTGCCGACTACACTAAGGTTGACGCAGCCATTGCCAAGGCAAATGCACTGAACAAAGATAACTACATGGATTTTTCTGGCGTGGAAGCCGCTGTGAATGCCGTTGTCCGAGGCAAGAACATTACCGAGCAGAGTGAGGTAGATGCAATGGCGAAGGTCATTGAGGAAGCGATCAACGCTCTGGTTCGGAAAAGCTCCGGTGGCGACGATAGCGACCCGACTTACGCCATCGAGGTGGGCAAGGACATCCGGAACGGCACAGTGACAGCAAACCGCCGCTATGCCGAGCGTGGTGATACCGTGACAATCACCGTCAAGCCGGACGATGGTTTCAAAC
>OLSG01001409.1_pt1 | contig 24528 bp, 25 predicted proteins | sample 1673041 | NCBI WGS metagenome assembly OLSG01 (sample SAMEA3136749, study PRJEB25190) | human gut metagenome | reverse complement strand
ATACACATGAGCGCATTATTGACGATGATGTGTTTGAAAAGGTTCAGGAGATTCGTAACCAGCGTCACCGCATGACTCGGACAGGCAAGAGCAGCATTTTCTCCGGTATGGTCTACTGCGCTGACTGCGGTTCCAAGATGCAATATGGTTCGTCCAACAACAGGGACTTCAGTCAAGACTTCTTTGATTGCTCTCTGCACAAGAAGAACGGGAGCAAGTGCAAGGGACACTTCATCCGGGTAAAGGTTCTGGAAGGACGTGTACTGAGTCATGTTCAGCGGGTGACGGACTACATTCTCCGTCATGAAGACTACTTCCGCAAGGTCATGGAGGAGCAGCTTCGGGTGGAAAGCACCGAAAAGCTGACCGTCCTGAAGAAGCAGCTTGCCCGGAATGAGAAGCGGATTGCAGACCTCAAACGGCTGTTCATGAAAATCTACGAGGATAACGCCAGCGGAAAGCTGAGCGATGAACGCTTTGACATGATGAGCCAGAGCTACGATGCCGAACAGAAGCATCTGGAAGAGGAAGCACGCTCTATCCAGCAGGAAATCGAAGTACAGGAACAGCAGATCGAGAATATTGAGAAGTTCGTCCAGAAAGCGCACAAGTACGTTCATATTGAAGAACTCACCCCTTATGCTCTCCGTGAACTGGTGTCGGCCATCTATGTGGATGCCCCGGATAAGTCCAGCGGAAAGCGGGTGCAGCACATCCATATTAAGTATGATGGGCTGGGGTATATCCCTCTGGATGAACTGGAAGCAAAAGAAAAGGCGTGACCGGAGTCACGCCAAATCTTCCCCATTGCGGGAACTTTTGCAAATACTGTTTTATGGGAACCCTGCTCTGGGGAACTCCCTGTCGTACATATCGCTGTTGTCTGTGGTCTTTGGCAGGGTGCGTCCTATTCAGGGGCGCACCCTGTTTTTTGTTTTGCCCTTAATCTTCTAGCCCATGGCTTCCAGCCACATTCTTCAAATATTTCTCCGGGTCACCGTTCAGAATCAAATCCGCATAGCCCAGCGGATCGTTGTAGATGAGGTAGTCCAGTTCCGTCCTCTGCGCCATGGTCACGTCCAATTCATTCTCGACCCCAGTGCAGTCAATGGAGATCATTCTCCCATCCCGGAGCAGCAGCTCCACGCAGCCGGTGTCCATGTTGAATTTGCAGGCTCTTGCATCGTACTTCATGTTCGTGTCCTTTCCGCCTTACGGCACTCTTACAGTGGTCTGTCGTGCTTTCTTATGATAAGGTCTAGGACGTTTTTCGATGGAAGCAAGGGATTCGTTCTGTTTTCCAAAGAATACAAAAAATCCGAACCCTTCCCCTATCGGAAAAAAGTTCGGATTTTGTTGATATGGTGCGAAGGAGGGGACTCGAACCCCCAAGGATAAACCACACGCACCTCAAACGTGCGCGTCTGCCAGTTCCGCCACCTTCGCATACTGTTTTGGTGCAATCTCCGATTCCTGAGGTTTGAAACCGTGGTGCGGACTGCTCAAGTATAGTACCATAATCTCCTGGGAAAGTCAAGCGTTTTTCATAGAATTTTTCGGCTCTCATATCTTGTACGGAGACGCTTTTTCATAAATTCACAGCATGAGGAGGTTTTTGGTGTGAAGGTGCAGAAAAAGTTTTTATTACAGGGCGCGATCCTTCTATTTCTGGGGCTGGGCTTAGGTTTTGGGCTTGGGAGTTTCTATGCTTCTGCGCCGGTCATCGGGTGCCGGGAAAACGACCTGACGCCCATCCCGGACGAAGGTTTCGTCTCCCCCGCAGTAAGCGAAGTGCCGGCCGGGTCGGTGCCGGAAACGCCGCCCGCACCACCGGACAAATGGGTCTGCCTGACCTTCGACGACGGCCCCAGCAAGACGACGCCGGACGTTCTGGCCGCGCTGAACGCCGCCGGAGTCCGGGCCACCTTTTTTGTGGTGGCGACCGGGTACAACGAGAAGTATCTGCCGCTTCTCGCTGAGGCAGAAGCCGCCGGGCACCAGATCGCATTCCACTCTGCCTCGCACGAGTATAGCGACATCTACCGGAGCCCGGATGCCTACTGGCAGGACCTTGCCCTGCTGAAGGAGCGCATCGCGCCCTATGTCCACACGGAGGGCATCCGCTATCTGCGCTTTCCGGGCGGGAGCACCAACACCGTCAGCCGACGCTACGGCGGCAAAGGCATCATGAGCGAACTGAAAGCGCAGGCCGCTGAAAAAGGCTTCACCTCTGTGGACTGGAACGTCTGCGCCGAGGATGCTGTGGGCGGCAAACCCAGCGCATCCACCATCTACCGCAATGTGGTGCGGGAGACCGGTGAACAGACCCAGTGCATCGTTCTGATGCACGATTCCGCCACCACCCACACCACCGCCGAAGCCCTGCCGGACATCATCCAGTGGTATCAGAATCAGGGGTTCACATTCTGCCGCGTAGAGCAAGTGCTGCCAACACCATAGCGACCACCGCCGCAGGGAGCAGCCGCCAAAGCCATCGAAGCAGGCGCTCCCGTCCGGGCGGCAGCCCCGTTTGAAGCGATTCCGGGAAGACCGCTTCGCAGCAGATAGAATCGCAATAGCGGCCCTGCCCCCGCCACGCTTTGTATCGGATGCCGTTCCACTCAAACTCCGGATACATCCCGCCTTTTGTGATGCACAGAGGGCTTCCCTGCGCTTAGGCATAGCGCTGCAGCGCTTCCGCAAAGTCCTCCGGGGTGTTGATGGACTGCTCCGATACGATGTAAAAACGCTTTTTCTGTTCGTTTTCTGCCACCGTACGGTAGTCCTTGAGCCAGCCGGTGAAGAATCCGTCCGGCTTCTGCGGGTCCTGCATCCGTTTCAGGCAGTCGTCCACATCCAGCTGCTCCATCCGGGGTGCCTGCCGGGTCAGCTCTGCACAAAAGCGGATCGCACCCGCCAGTTGAGCGGCCTGTTGTTCCAGCACTGCCTGCTGCGCCTGGATTGCTTCGGCCAGCGGCTGTTCCCCACGGAGAACGCTTTGAATGGTGGACAGCGGCAGATCCAGCATCCGAAGCATCCGGATCAGTTTCAGGGTCCGGACGTCTTCGGCGGTGTAATCCCGGTAGGCATTGCTCCGGTTGCGGGCAGGCGTCAGCAGCCCTTCTTTTTCGTAAAAGCGGATGTTGGGGCTGGAGACCCCGCTCTGTTCCGAAGCCTGTTTGATGTTCATTTGCTTCACCTCCGCCCTTACACTACACCATAAAGTCGGTGGAAGGTCAAGTGTTTTCCCAAAAATAGCGCAAAAATGCCCCGGCGGGCACAAAACCTGCCGGGGCACTGGTTTATCCATGGCGCTTACTGTGCGTTGTTGAAGAGGCTGAAGGCGCGATATGCCATGTACAGGTCACTCTTGTGGATGACCTCGAAGGGAGAGTGCATGGACAGCACGGGCACACCGATGTCCAGCACGGGGATGCCGCGGTTGGCCACATACTTGGCAATGGTGCCGCCGCCGCCCAGGTCCAGACGGCCCAGCTCACCGATCTGCCATGCCACGTTGCCCTTGTCGAGCATCCGGGTGACATCGCTGACCAGCTCTGCGCAGGCATCGCTTGCGGAACCCTTGCTGCCGCCGCCGGTGTACTTGAAGATCGCCACACCACGGCCTGCATAGGTGCCGTTCATCGGCTCGAAGGCGCTGGCCCAGGACGGGTCGTAGGCAGCGGTGACGTCTGCGGACAGGCAGACGCTGTTGCGGAAGGCCAGGATGTCGTCCTGACCGGCAGTGCGGCACAGCTCCTGCATGAAGTGGAAGGCATACATGCTCTGCATACCGGTCACACCATCGGACCCGATCTCTTCCTTATCGGTGAGGACGCAGACGGTGGTGTAGGCCGGGGCCTTGGTCTCGATCTCAGCCATCAGTGCGGGGTAAGCGTCCACACGGTCATCGTGGCCGTAGCCGCCCACCATGGAGCGGTCAAAACCGACGTCACGGCACTTGTAAGCCGGGGTGATCTCGATCTCGGCCCGCATGAACTCCTTCTCGGTGATGCCGTACTTCTCGTGGAGGAGGATCATGGTGTTCAGCTTGACGGCTTCCTTGACGTCCTCATCCTCCACAGCATCGGAACCGATGAGGATGTTCAGCTCCTCAGCCTTGATGCCGTCCTTCAGGGTGCGGGTGTTCTGCTCAGCACTCAGATGAGGCAGCAGGTCGGTGATGCAGAAGACGGGGTCACCCTCATCCTCGCCGACGCGGACGGTGACAGTGGTGCCGTCGTCGCGGGTGAAGACGCCGTGGATGGACAGCGGCATGGTGCCCCACTGATACTTACGGATGCCACCGTAGTAGTGAGTCTTGAAGTAGCTCAGGTGGTCGGACTCATACAGCGGGGTCGGGCGCAGGTCCAGACGGGGGCTGTCGGTATGCGCGATGACCAGACGGAAGCCGTCCTCAAAGCTGCGGGTGCCGATGGTGGAAGCCACGACGGCCTTCTTGAACTGGACGAAGTAGACCTTATCGCCGGGCTGGTAGGTCTTTTTGGGGTCGAACTCCACGTAGCCGGCATCCTTGAGCATCTGCTCGCTCTCGGCGGCGACTTCGCGCTCGGTCTTGCCGTTGTCGAGGAACTTCTTGTAGCCCTCGGCAAAAGCGTGTGCCTTCTGCTTGACGTCTGCATCCTTGTCGGCGACGTAAGCAGGCTTATAGAGCAGCTTTTCGGCCAGCTGCTGGGTCGGAGTTTTTTCTGCCATAGAATTTCTCCTGCCTTTCTGTTTCTATATTCCTAAATATTTCAAACCGGGAGGCCCGGTTCAAGCGGATCAAGTGCCATACAGGTTCTGATACACTGCGTAGCAGGCGGTGATCTTTTCCACATAGTGGTGCATCTGGTTGTAGGGAAACCCCTGCAGCGTGATGCCGTCGGCGGAGTGTTCTTCCTTTTGCAGCAGCGCATCCACCGTGCCCCAGCCGCTGTGGTAGGCCGCAGCCGCTGTGGCGACATCGCCGCCGTAGCGCTCCATGCAGAGATGGAGGTAGTAGCAGCCGAACCGCAGGCTGACGGCGGGGTCATACAGATCCCCGAAGGTGACGTTTTCCCCTTCCGCGATCTTGCTGCGCAGCCAGAGGAAGGTCTCCTCGGTCATCTGCATCAGGCCGCGGGCCTCGACGCTGGATGTAGCATCCGGGTCAAAGCCGCTCTCCGTACGGACAAAGGAGTAGACCAGCAGCGGGTCGAGGTCGTACTCGGCGGCATACTGCTCCACAAGGGCGGAATACTTGCAGGGATAGAGCGTTTTTTCCACCCGCGTCCGCACCGGCGGCAGGCAGAGGATGCCCAGCGTCACCAGAAGCACCAGAACGAGGCCGTTCAAAAATCTCTTCGCATTCAAATCGAGGGTCGCGCACCACCTTTCGTGCCGCCTTCCGCCAGCAGCTGCTCGCAAAGCGCGTTCGCAGCTGCTTCCAGTGCGGCAAGGTCTGCGTCGTTGCGCAGAACGTAATCGGCGCGGGCCAGCAAGGCTTCTTCGGGCGTCTGGGCGTTCAGGCGGCGCGCTGCCATTTCGGGCGCGATGCCGTCCCGCTTAGCGATGCGGGCCACGCTCGTTTCAAATGGAGCCGTCACCACAGCCAGACGGTCGCACTCGGCTTCGGCCTCTGTCCCGACGATGACCGCACCATCCAGCACAAAGAGCGAAGCCCCCGCCTCTTCGGCGGCGTGTTTTGCCAGCCGGATGCGGCGGACGATCTCCGGGTGGGTGATGGCGTCCAGCGCCGCTTTGCCCTCCGGTGCCGCAAAGGCACGGTCTGCCAGCAGGCGGCGGTCCAGCGAACCGTCTGCCCGGAGGATGTCTGCCCCGAACCGCCGGGCCAGCACCGGCAGCAGCGGCGAAGACGGCAACAGCATCTCCCGCGAGATCTGGTCTGCATCGGCCAGCGGGACTCCATGGGCCGAGAATACCGCGGTCACGGTGGATTTTCCGCAGCCGCTGCGGCCCGTGATGCCAAGCGTGATCATAGCGTGATCACCCGGAAAGCCGCTGCCCGGATGAGGCGGTTGTACACCGCCATGGACAGGCCGTCTTTCTGCGGGCAGCGGGCATAGACGACGCCGTCGCCCTGCTCATCCAGTGCGCGGAGGCTGCGGAAGATGTGCTTTGCCTGGTCGGCACCATCGCCCTCGCGGCCATACTCCACACAGGGCACACCGAGTTTTTCGGCCTCACCCGTGAAGCAGAGGCAGCTGGGATTCTGGTCCATGTGGGCCTCCACGTAAGCCTTGAACTGCTCGAAGGTGCCGTCCAACAGGGTGACATCCGCCTTGGGGGCGTAGTGCTTATACTTCATGCCGGGGCTGCGGACGACCGCGCCCTCCGGGAGCTTTTCGAGGATGGCCTTGGAGACTTCGACCTCTTCGCCGAGGGCGCGTTCCAGGTCTTCCAATGTAATGTGGCCGGGGCGGAAGAGGGTGGGCTTATCGCCCACGACCGACACGACTGTGGACTCCACGCCCCAGTCGCACTCGCCGCCGTCCAGGATCAGAGGCAGACGGCCGTTCATATCGGTGAAGACGTCCTGTGCGTTGGTGGGGCTGGGTTTGCCGGACAGGTTGGCCGAAGGGGCCGCAAAGGCACAGCCGCTGGCCTCGATGACCGCACGGGCCACCGGGTGGCTGGGCATCCGGATGCCGACGGTGTCCAGACCGGCGCAGCACTCCGCCGCAACCTCCGGGCCGCGCGGCATGATGATGGTCAGCGGGCCGGGGCAAAACGCCGCCATGAGCAGCTGTGCCCGCTCCGGCACCTCGCTGACGAGGCCGGGCAGCATCTCCGGGCCGGTGATGTGGACGATCAGAGGGTTATCCTGCGGGCGACCCTTGGCCACAAAAATCTTTGCCACAGCTTCCCCATTGCGGGCATCGGCTGCGATGCCGTAGACCGTCTCCGTGGGCAGGGCCACCAGCTCACCGCGCTGCAGCAGCGCAGCCGCTTTCGCGATGCCCTCGCCCTTGGCAGGTAGTATCTCAGTTTTCATTTCCATGCGAATCATCGTTCTTTCTATCTGTAAAGTATATATTCTTTACACCATTTCAGGTGCATTATTTGTCGCTTTGTGTGTTGAGCTGGCGGAGCTTTTCGGCCTGTTCATGGGTCGCCAGCGCATCAATGATCTCGTCCAGATTGCCGTCTAAAATCTTATCCAGATTGTGCACGGTCAGGCCGATGCGGTGGTCGGTGCAGCGGTCCTGCGGGAAGTTGTAGGTGCGGATCTTCTCGCTGCGGTCTCCGGTGCCCACCTGGCCCTGACGATTGGCATTGATGGCATCCTGCTGTTCCTTCTGCTTCTGGGCCAGCAGGCGGCTGCGGAGGATCTCCAGCGCCTTATCCTTGTTCTGGAACTGGCTGCGCTCGTTCTGGCATTCGACCACCATGCCAGTGGGCAGGTGCGTCACCCGAATGGCGCTGGACGTCTTGTTGATGTGCTGACCGCCCGCGCCGGAGGAGCGGAAGGTGTCGATGCGGAGGTCTTTCGGGTCCAGCGCAAAGTCCACCTCTTCCGCCTGCGGCATCACGGCCACGGTGGCCGTGGAGGTATGGATGCGGCCCTGCGTCTCCGTTTCCGGCACCCGCTGCACCCGGTGGACGCCGCTCTCGTACTTGAGGCGGTTGTAGGCCCCTGCACCGTTCACCGCGAAGATGGCTTCCTTCACGCCGCCAAGCTCCGTCTCGTTGAGGTTGAACACTTCCAGCTCCCACCCACGGCTCTGCACATACATCGTGTACATCCGCATCAGGCTATGGGCAAACAGGGCAGCTTCCTCGCCGCCTGCCCCGCCGCGGATCTCCACGATGACGCTTTTGCCATCGTTCACATCCTTGGGCAGGAGCAGGATTTTGAGAGAATTTTCCAGTTCTTCCACATCCTGACTTTTTTCGCTGATCTCCTGTTGTACCATTTCCTTAAAGTCCGGGTCGAGGGTCTCCCCTTCGAGCAGGGCTTTTGCCTGAGCGAGATGATCCTGCGCCGTTGTCAGGGCCTGATAGGCCTGCACCACTGGCTCGGCCTCATGGTATTCCTGCATCAGGCGGCGAAACAGTGCCGGGTCCGCCGCTGTTTCGGGCTGGTTCAGGCGGACCGAAAGCTCCTCGAACCGGTGGCAGACCGCATCCATCTGAGAAAACAGTTTTGACATACTTGTGCAGTTCTCCTTATCGTTCTCATGGGATGTGGCGGTTCGTCACTCGGCGGCACCGGGCTTCTGGACCTTTTTGATGTTTTTTTCGATCTTTGCGCGGGGCAGCATGACCTCGCGGCCGCAGCCCGTGCAACGGATCTTGAAATCCATGCCCACCCGCAGCACCTCGAAGCTGGACGCTCCGCAGGGGTGCTTTTTGCGGGTGAGGATGGTATCTCCAACTGCGATATCCATGAACAGCTCTCCCTCCTGCCTGTGCCCTCCGGCACAGGCCCGTATCGCGGCCCGCACCGATTTCGCATCGGCCGCCGCATACAGATATAGTATAATCCAAACTCGTATAAAATGCAATTGTCAGCGCATATGGTTTTACTGCCGCCGGGCAAAACGGCGGGTGCGCAAGGCAAAAACAGCACAGAAAGAGGAATGAAGAATGATGCAGACTTATCGTACCGAAGGAAATTACCGCAGTGCAGACCGGCTTTCGGCTGCGGAGCTGCGGGCGGCCATGGCCAGCCGCGAAATTTTGCAGAGCACTGCACTGGCGTTCGACACGGCCCGCCAGCTGCGGTTCGAACTGGGCGGGGTGCGGGCCGTGATGCCCTTTGAGCAGTGTGCCGACGGAGCCGAGACGGGCAGTGTGCGGGACATTGCCGTGCTCACGCGGGTGGGGCGGCCCACCTGTTTCGTCATCGAAGAGCTGGACACCGATGAGGCCGGCCAGCCCTGCTACCGGCTCTCCCGCGCCGAGGCGCAGCGGATGTGCAAGGCAGACTACCTCGACACCCTCCGCCCCGGCGACATCCTGCCCTGCACCGTGACCCACATCGAACCGTTCGGGGCTTTCTGTGACGTAGGATGCGGCATCAGCGCCCTGCTCCCCATCGACTGCATGTCGGTCAGCCGCATCTCCTCCCCCGCCGACCGGGTCAGCGTGGGGCAGCAGATCCTGTGCGTCATCAAGAGTCGGGATGTGCAGGGGCGGTTCGTCCTGACCATCCGGGAGCTGCTGGGCACCTGGGCCGAGAACGCCGCCGGTTTTACTGTGGGCGAAACGGTGGTGGGCATCGTGCGCAGCGTGGAAGAATACGGAACCTTCATCGAGATCGCGCCGAATCTGGCCGGGCTGGCCGAGAGCTGCCAGGATCTTCACCCCGGCCAGGCTGTGAGTGTTTACATCAAGAACATCCTGCCGGAAAAAATGAAGATCAAGCTCGTCATCGTGAACCACAGCCTCGGCCAGAGCCACCGGTTCGAGCTGCATTATTTCATCACCGAAGGCCACCTGGACCACTGGCTCTACTCCACGCCCGACAGCCCCAAGCGGATCGAGACCGATTTTTCGGTTGCGGCTTGCAATCCGGCGTAAAACCCTTTATACTATAAAGAGAAGATGATTTTTCGCAATCTGAAACTTGAGGGGGATGTGCAGAACGATGGCCGCTAACGATGCTTTTACCGCCGGTGTCCGCCCCGGCGGGCTGACCGACAGCACCGAGATCCGGTTGCTGCTGTGTTATCTCGTGAAGAATGCCGGGCCGATCACCCGCACGGAGATCGAAAACGCCCTGATGGAGGAAGCGCTGGTCAATTATTTTGAGATCGGCTCCTGCCTGGATGACATCACCCAGCAAAAGCTGGTCACTCTGACCGATGGGCGCTACACCATCACCGAAAAAGGGCGCAAGGTCGCGCAGGAGCTGGCCTATGACCTGCCCCGCAGTGTGCGGGAGCGCGCCGTAGCCGCCGTGCTGCGCAGCCAGACCTGGGCCCGCAAGGAGGCACAGTATGCGGCCCGCATCACCGAAAAGCCGGACGGGCACTGCACCATCCGCTGCACCATCAAAGCGCTGGATCAGGAGCTGTTCTGCCTGAACATCGGCACCCCCGACCGGCTCAGCGCCGACCTCGTAAAAAAGCAGTTCATCCTCAAGGGCAACGAGATCTACCAGATGCTCATCACCAAGCTCACCGAAGAGACGAACTGACCCCTGCAAGCAAAAATCGCCGCTGTTCCGGGAAGACCGGAAGGCGGCGGTTTTTCTTTTGCTCGTTTTTTCGTTATTTCCAAAGCTCAGCAGCCACCAGCTCCAGCACACTGCCCGCGATGCAGCGGGCCTTGTCGGAGATGAGGAAGCAGTTTTCCAGCTCCTCGCGGCGGGGGTCTACATCGGCCACCTTGAAGCCCTTCGGCACCGGGTAGCCATCCCGCAGAAGGCCCCGCAGGATGCCGGAGATCTGCGTCGTGACGGGGACGGTCTCCCCTTCCGGCGTTTCGAGCAGGGCGATGGTCTCGCCAGCCTCCACAAAGTCCGCAATGGCGCGGCGATTCCGGAACACACCGGCGGCGGGCGAATGGATGACCCGCTCGGCCCCATAGCCGCCGATGACGCCCGGCACACCAGAGTTCGGCGCAGCAGAGCCTGCCCGGATGATGCGGCCCAGCTTGTGGCCGCGCTTGGTCTCCACCACCACGTCCACATCCTGCCCGGCCACAAAGCCGGGGCCGAGGGCAATGGTCAGCGGAGCCATATCCCGCGTGGTTCCGAGATTTTTCTTGGCAATGATGGCATCCACCAGAACGGCAGGCTTTGCCGCAGCCAGGCAGCTGCCCTTCGGGTCCACCAAAATCGGGACGGCGTTCTGTGCCCAGACGGCGTCTGCCTCGGCCAGCGAAGCCACCCGCACGGCCCGCAGACCCTCCACGGTGGTCTCGCCCTCATAGACCGCCTCGCACAGGGACACCTGACGGCGGATGGCGGCCGGATGCTCTGCTTCCAGCACCAGCACCCGCAGCCCGGCAGACCAGAGCCGGTGGATGGTGCCGGTGGCAAGGTCTCCGCCGCCCCGCACCACGATCCGTTTTTCCTGTTTCATCGTTCATTCCTCCGGTTCGATCCGCTGTAAAAAGACCTGCATGGAGCCGCCACAGGCCGCAATGGCCGCATCATCGCCTGTGCCGTCGGTGGTGAGATTGACCAATTGGGCGGGCGCCGCCGCCCCGGCCAGCATCTTCCCGGCCAGCTGCTGGATGCGGTATTCCATGATGCCGCCGCCCACGCTGCCCACGGCTCTACCCTCCGGCAGGACCAGCATTTTGGAGCCGACTTCCCGCGGCGTGGAGCCGTGGCGGGACACGATGGTCGCCAGCACCGCAGGCGTTTGCAGCGCCCGGAATGCTTCCAGAATGGCGGGCGGGAAGCCCTCGGTCAGCGAGCGGGCACTCTTGACCTGCACGATCTGTGCGAGGATGGAAAGCGCGATCTCCTCCGCCGTTTTGGCCCCGATGGCAAGGCCGATGGGCGCATGGAGCTGCTCCACCCGCGCCGGGTCCAGCCCGGCTTCGGTCAGCTGACGGCGCACCAGAGCCGCGCGGCCCCGGCTGCCCATCATGCCGACATAGGCGGCGGGCTTTTGCAGAATGGCCGTCAGACACTGGACATCGCAGCTGTGGGCGCGGGTAACAACCACAAAATAGCACTCTGCCCCACCGGAAACTGCTGCAAGGCCCTCTTCAAAGGGCAGGCAGAGCACCGGGTCAGCCCCGGCCTGCCGCAGCTGCCCGGCAAATTCCGGGCGGTCCTCTAAGGCGCAGACAGGCAGACCCAGTAGCTTTGCCAGCCGCACCACCGATGCCCCCACATGACCGCCGCCGCAGACCACCAGACGCGGGGCTGCACCGAACCGCTCGGCAAAAACACGAAGCGCCCCAAATGTCTGCACTCCGCTGGCAGTCACCTGCTGCAGCGCAGGCAGCTGTGCTTCCAGACACGCCGCCGGATGTTCCGGCCAAACGGGCACACCACCGCACAACAGCAGCTGCGCCCCCTGCGCCGCGCCCTCCAGCACCGTAGCCAATAGGTAATCGCCCGCCTCACGGTTCAAAGCATCACAAAAAGTTCGGGGTTCCATGCAAGGGTCTCCTTTTTTCAAATCATTGTTCCACCTGCGCAACGGCATCGTAGGCGGCAGGGTCAAAGCGCTCCCGCCAGCACTGCCAGTCCTCCGGCAGCATCCGCCACGCCAGACCGCACCCGGCGGAAAGCTCCCGCGGCAGCGGAATGAGTCGGCCGGGGACGTGTTCGGCAAGGCAATGCTTTTCCCACGCCATGGCATCCACCGTGGCGCGGAACGAAAGCACGATATACAGTCGTTTTGCTCGCATTTTATTCCTCCAATGCCAGCGCGCGGACCGCCTTTACGGCGCACTGCACCTCGGCTTCGGTGTTCTGGTGCGAAAAGCTGAACCGCACTACACCCTGCTCCACGGTGCCCAGCGCCCGGTGCATCTGCGGAGCACAGTGAGCACCAGCCCGCACACAGATGCCGTATTCCTCCCAGAGCGCATCCGCCACACGGGCGGAGTCCTCTCCGGCAAGGTTCAGCGAGACGATCGGCGCACGGGGGGCTGCCAACGTTCCGTACAGAACGACACCGGGGATCTCCCGGACGCCCTCCCAGAACGACCAGGTCAGCGCCATTTCTCTGGCGTGCAGCGCCTCGACCCCCTGTTCCAGCAGCCAGCGCACCCCGGCCCCCAGCCCGGCAAGGCCGGGGACATTCAGCGTACCGGCTTCCAGCGCCGTGGGCATCTCTACAGGGTGGGCTTCGGCAAAGCTGTGCACCCCACTGCCGCCCACAACAAGCGGCGCGACCCGTAGCCCCGGCCGGACATACAGCCCACCGGTGCCCTGCGGGCCCATCAGCCCCTTGTGCCCGGTGAAGCAGAGCACGTCGATGCCGAGGGCCTGCACGTCGATGGGCAGGCTCCCCGCCGTCTGGGCAGCGTCCACGATCAGCAGAAGGCCGTGCTTTTTTGCCACCTGCGCCACAAAGGGCAGGTCGGTGGCATGGCCGGTCACATTCGATGCCCCGGTGACGATGATCGCTCTAGTGTTGGGCCGGACCAGCTGCTCGAACTGCTCATACCGCAGAACAGCGCGGTCGTCCACCCCCACAAAGCTGAGTTGCATCCCCTGTTCCCGCAAGCGGTAGAGGGGCCGCAGCACCGAATTGTGCTCGCAGACCGTTGCAATGACATGGTCGCCGGGCGAAAGCAGCCCGCCGATGGCGGTGTTGAGCGCCTGGGTGGCGTTGGCCGCAAAGGCGATGCAGGCCGGGTCCTCCGCGTGGAAGAGCTCTGCCAGCGCCGTGCGCGTGTCGTAAACGATGCGGGCCGCGTGAAGGGTCGGTTCATGCGCCCCGCGTCCGGGGTTGCCCGCCGTTTGCAAAGCCGCGAGCATCGCCTGCCCCACCACCGGCGGCTTTTGCAGCGTGGTGGCGGCATGATCGAGGTAGATCACGGCTTGACCACGTTCCCGGCGTTCAGCATTTTTTCCGCAATGACGTACATATTCGTCACGGTGCCGATGCGCAGTTTCTCGGTCAGACCGTAGAAATTCAGGCAGGTGCCGCAGGTCAGGATCTCCACGCCCTCGGCTTCCAGCACCTTGAGGTCTTCCAGCATCGGGGAGCCTTCGCAGGTCAGGTGCGCGCCGCCGTTGTAAAACAAAATGGTCCTGGGCAGCTTTTCCTGCTGGGTCAGCGAGAAGACGAACGCCTTGAGCAGGGTCTTGCCCAGCTCCTCGGCCCCCTCGCCCATCGTATCCGCTGCGATGGCCACCACGGTATCGGTGCGGGCATCGGGTGTGCAGACGGCAGGCTCTTCGGCCGCAGCGGAGGCATCGCCCACCGTGAACCGGACGCGGTACTCCCGCTCGGCCAGCTTCTCCGCGCTGGAGCCATAGCCCTTCTGCTGCGCCATCTTGGTCAGGTTCTGGACGGCGATCTCATTGTCCACCAAAACCTCCACCTCGCCTGCACCGTTCAGCGCAGCGATGGCCTTTTTTGCCTTGACAACGGGAAGCGGGCAGGCATCCCCGCGTGCATCTACGTTCAACATCATCGTTCTATCCTCTCAATACTTCACTGTGATCTCCGTGGGCTGTGCGTCCCGGATCTCGCCCACGATGGCGGCAGACAGGCCCGCCGCACACAGTTCCCGCGCCAGCGCCTCCGCCTTCTGCGGAGCCGCCGCCAGCAGCAGCCCGCCGGACGTCTGCGGGTCGAACAGGATCTCTTCCATCGGGAAAGGCACGTTCTCAAACCGGACGAACGGGCCGGTATGGTTGCGGTTGCGCTGCCCTGCAGCAGTGTACAGGCAGGCGTCCGCCGCCTCCCATGCGCCGGGCAGCACCGGCACAGCTCTGGCATCCACGATGCAAGAGAGCCGCCCGCCCATCATCTCGTGCAGGTGGCCGAGGAAGCTGAAGCCCGTCACATCCGTTGCGGCGTGGACCTCATACTTCCGCGCGATCTCTGCCGCCGTTTTGTTCAGCGTCGTCATGGAGCGGATGGCGGCTTCCATCTGCTCCGGCGCAGCTTCGCCCACACGGTTGGCCGTGCAGATGAGCCCGACGCCCAGCGCCTTGGTCAGGATGAGCCGATCGCCGGGGCGGCCGGTGTCGTTGGCGGTCAGGCGGTGCGGGTCCACAAGGCCCGTCACCGAGAGGCCGTATTTGACGCCGGTGTCCGCGATGGAGTGCCCGCCCGCGAGGATGCCCCCCGCTTCGGCCACCTTTTCGGCACCGCCGCGCAGGATCTCGCCCAGGACGTTCAGGTCCATGCTCTCCGGGAAGCAGACCAGATTCAGGGCCGTTTTCACCTCACCACCCATCGCATAGACATCGCTGAGGGCGTTGGCTGCGGCGATCTGCCCAAAGGTATAGGGGTCATCGACCATGGGCGGAAAAAAATCCACCGTCTGCACCAGCGCAAGGTCATCGGTGATGCGGTAGACCGCCGCGTCGTCCTTGCTGTCATAGCCGACCAGCAGGTTTGGGTCCTGCTCGCCGCGCGGCAGCTTTTCCAGAATGCGGCTCAGCACCCCCGCGCCGAGTTTGGCGGTGCAGCCGCCGCCTGTACAGAACACGATCTTTTCTTCGCTCATTCGGCTCGTTCTCCTTTTGCAAAATGTGCCAGAACGCTTTGCACATGATATCGTTCCCACAGGATGGTCCGGGTCGTCTCGCCCAGCGCCCGCCGGGCGGGGTCGTCCGCCTGGTTGAGCACCGCATAAAACGCCCGCTCTCCCACCAGCTTCCGCCCACCGGCTTCGCTGGCCAGCAGTACAGCCAGAAGCTCCGGCGTCAGGGGGGCGTCCGGTGCGGTATGCAGCAGTGCGCAGGCTTCGTCCAGCCGGAAGCAGACCTCCCGCAAAGGGCGGCCCAGAGCTGAAAGCCCGGCCACGGCCAGCACGGTGTCGCATTCCGGCAGCAGCACTGGTTCCCGCGATGCCGGGGCCTTGCAGGGCATCCGTTTCGCGCCGTCGGCTTCCAGAAAAACAGCATCGGCCTGCCGCATCCAGCGGTGCAGCAGGTCCGGCAGTGGGGCGGTCAGCTTGCCGCAGCCGTCCGGTGTGCCCAGGACGGCATACTCCCCCGCAGCCCAGAGGGCGCTGCATTCGGCTTCTGTATGGGCCATGTTGTGGTCCGGCTGCCGGATGTGGGTCGTGGTCGCGGCCAGCACCCGCCAGCCCTTGCGGGCGCAGTGGGCCGACAGCTGATAGAGCAGCGTCGTTTTTCCGCCGCCGCCCACCAGCGAGACGACATGGCCCTTATCCGCCAGAAATGGGAACTGTGCTTCGGACAGCATTCAGCGGGTTTCCTCCACGGCCATAGCGATCTGTTCCGGGGTAATGGGCAGCTCATAGAAGCGGGTGCCGATGGCGTTGTACACTGCATCTGCAATGGCGGGCAGCGGCGTGTTGATGACCACCTCACCGATGGACTTTGCACCAAACGGGCCGTTGGGCTCGTAGCTGCTCTCAAATTCCACCCGGATGCGGCCAATGTCCACACGGGCGGGGATCTTATACTGCATGAACGAGTTTTCCATCGGCCAGCCTCTGCTGTCGTAGGTAACGTTCTCGGTCAGCGCCATGCCGATGCCCTGCAGCAGGCCGCCTTCGGCCTGCACACGGGTCAGATTGGGGTTGATGGGGGTGCCGCAGTCCACACAGGCGGCATAATCCACGACCTTGACTTCGCCGGTCTCTTTGTCCAGCTCGATCTCGGCAGCACCCACCATGTACGGCGGAGGCGACAAGGGCGACGTATGGGTCTCGGTGACTTCCAGCGGCACCATGTGGCCGAACTGAGAGGCGAACGCCACCTCGCTCAGAGAGACCTTTTTCGTCGGGTCGGCGTCCACAGAGAGGGTCTTTCCGTCAAAGATCACTTCGCTCTCCTCGCAGTGGAGCAGCTCTGCGCCCAGCTTGCAGATCTGTGCCCGCAGCTTCAACGCACACTTTTCGACGGCCTTGCCGGTGACGTAGGTAGTGCTGGACGCATAGGAGCCGGAGTCGTAGGGCGAGACGTCGGTGTCGGCACCGAAGACCATGATGTCGTCCAGTTCGCAGTCCAGCACTTCGGCGGCGATCTGCGCCAGGGTGGTGTCGCAGCCGGTGCCCATATCCGCTGCACCGATGATCAGCGAATAGAAGCCGTCATCGTTGACCTTGAGGGTCGCGCTGCCGACGTCCATGCCCGAAATGCCGGATCCCTGCATCGCCATGCCCATACCGACGGCGCGGACCTTGCCGTTGCCGAGGTCGCGGACGGGATACTTGTTGTCCCAGTCGATCATGTCGTGGACTTTTTTCAGGCAGCGGTCCAGCGCACAGCTGGTGTTCACTGCGCCGTAGTAGGCAGGCATGACATCGCCTTCCCGGACGATGTTCATCTCGCGGATCTTGAACGGGTCCATGTGGAGTTTTGCCGCCAGCTCGTTGACGGCAGACTCCACGGCAAACAGGCCCTGCGTTGCGCCGTAGCCGCGGTAGGCACCGGCGGACATGTGGTTGGTGTACACCACATCGCTGACGAAACGGAAGGCCTCGGCCTTGCCGTACAGCGGGATAGATTTATGGCCCGACAGGCCTACCGTCGTGGGGCCGTGCTCGCCGTAAGCGCCTGTGTTCGAGAGGGTGTACAGGTCGATGCCGCGCACGAGGCCCTCTTTGGTGGCACCGAGGCGGACGTGCATCTCCATCTCGTGGCGGGGCGAGGAAGCGGTCTGGCTCTCCTCGCGGGTGAAGATGAGCTTGCTGGGCTTTTTGGTCTTCCAGGTGACGAAGGCCGGATAGATGGCCGAGACCGCCGTCTGTTTGGCACCAAAACCGCCGCCGATGCGGGGCTTGATGACGCGGATCATGGATTTGGGGATGTGGAGCGCGTTGGCCACATTGCGGCGGGTGTGGAAGACGATCTGGGTCGAGCTGAGAATGTTCAGACGGCCGTAGAGGTCCATATAGCAGCAGGTGCGGAAAGTCTCCATCATCGCCTGCTGGCAGGCCTTGGTGTGATATACATGGTCGATGACCACGTCGCAGTCGGCCAGCACAGCGTCGATGTCGCCGCTGCCGCACTCATCGTGGGCGCAGAGATTGCGCTTGTTGTCCGCACCCACGGGGCACAGGCTTTCCCAGTTGTCCTCCGGATGGACGAGGATGGGGTTGTCCTTGGCGGTGTGGAAATCCAGCACCGGCTCCAGCACCTCATACTCCACCTTGATGAGCTTCATCGCCTTCTCGACGCATTTGTCATCCGCACCGGCCACAATGGCCACGACATCGCCCACAAAGCGGACGTGCCGGTCGATGACCAGACGGTCGTAGGGGCTGGCTTCCGGGTAGGTCTGGCCGGCCTGGGTGTAGCGGCGGGCGTTCTGGTCCACATCCTCCCAGGTAAAGATGGCCTCGATGCCGGGCACCTTTTTGGCCACCGTGGTGTTGATGGTCTTGACGATGGCGTTGGGGTGGGGCGAGCGCAGCAGCTTGACGATGAGGCAGTCGGCAGGAGCGAGATCGTCCATGTACACCGGCTTACCGGTCACGAGCTGCATCGCGTCCTTTTTCCGGAACGGTTTGTTGACGTTTTTCATTCGGCGGCCTCCTTCGATCGTTTCCATGCGAGAAATGCCTGAATGCCCCGCAGCTGGCCCTCGTAGCCGGAACAGCGGCAGAGGTTGCCCGCAAGGTATTCTTTGATCTCGTCCTCGGTGGGGTACTCCTTCTCGCGGAAGAGGGCCAGGGCGTTCATGATGAAGCCGGGGTTGCAGAAGCCGCACTGCTCCGCTCCCTGATCGGCGATGAACGCGCCGAACTCTGCGGCTTCGTCCTGCAGGCCCTCCAGCGTGGTGACGCGGTGGCCGTCGGCACGGGCTGCCAGCACCGAGCAGGACAGCACCGGCTTGTCGTCCAGAAAGACGGTGCACAGGCCGCAGTTGGCGGTCTCGCAGCCGCGCTTGACGCTGTAGCAGCCGTGGCTGCGGACAAAGTCAATGAGCAGAGTATCCGGGGCGGCCTCGGCGGAAACTCTGGTTCCGTTCAGAATGATGGTGATTTGCATCGTGGTCTCCTTTCCGTTACCCTTCCAGCTGGCGGACCGCACGCTTGACCAGAACTCCGGCCAGATGGTTGCGGTATTCGGCGCTGCCGCGCAGATTGCTCTCGGTCTGGATCGTTGCCCGCACTTCTGCGGCAAAGCGGTCTGCCAGCAGCTCCGGCGTCTCGGCCGCGTTTGGCGTCAGGTCAAACCGCACTGCCTTGCCCGGCCGGGCACCGATGGCGAAGCGATAGCCCTCGGCCGTTTTGGCGGCGGCGCAGGTCAGCACCGGGAAATCGGTCTGGCTGTTCCGCACCGACTGGTAGCAGAACGCAGCCGGTTCCTTCGGCACGATCACCCGCACGAGGAGATCCCGGTCGTAGGGGCGGGCGGCATACTCGGCCAGCGGCACGATGCCGCCCTTGTACAGCTCCACCGAGGCGTTCAGTGCCAGGAACAGGGTCAGCACATCCGAGAACCCGAAGCGGCTGTAAATGCTGCCGCCCACGGTGGCAAGGTTGCGCAGCTGCACACCCACGATATGCCGCACGGACTCCCGCACTGCTCCGTTCGTGTATGCGGCCAGCCCGGCGTCCAGCTCCAGCTGCCGCAGGGTGACCATGGCGCCGATGGAGAACTGCTCCTCCGTCTCCTCGATGGCATCCAGCCCCAGACCGGACAGATCAATGGCGGTGCCGACGTTGATCTTTTCCATCTTGAGCCAGATCATGCCGCCGATGATCCGATTGTTCTTTTTCTGGTTGAGCTGCCAGGCTTCTTCAAGACTTTCCGCTCGTTTGTATTCCCGGATCGTCATCATACGCAGTACCTCTCTTTTTTGCTGTTTGCTTTTATTTTAACACATTTTTCGCTATAATACCACTAGAATTATCGGTTCCGTCCACCCTGCGCTGCCGCCGTGCTCCCAGGGGAGAAGCGGAACCGTCAACGCGGAGGGATCCACATGTCTGAAACTTCTCATCCGATCGGGTGTGTCATCATGGCGTCCGGGCTGGCCCGGCGGTTTGGCTCCAACAAGCTGCTGGCCGATTTCGGCGGGCGGCCGATGCTCTGCCGGGCACTGGACGCCACAGATACCCCACAGCTGGCCTGCCGCATCGTCGTGACACGGTCGGCAGAGGTGGAAACGCTCTGCCAAACGCTGGGGGTGGCCTGCCTGCGCCACGCACTGCCGGGCCGGAACGACACCGTCCGGCTGGGGCTGGAAGCACTGCTCACTCTGCAGCCCGGCCTTGCGGGCTGCATCTTCCTGCCCGGCGACCAGCCCCTGCTGCGGCGGGAGACGGTCGAGGCGCTGGTGTGCGCCTTTGGTTCCGACACCCGGACACAAAAAGAAACAGAGCGGGCAATCTTCCGGCTGGCGTTCCAGGCCGAAAACGACCCGGAACCGCTTGTCGGAAGCCCCGTTCTGTTTGGATGCGGTTATTTTTCCGCCCTGCGCACCCTGCCTGAAGGCAAAGGCGGCAGTGTGCTGCTCCGGCGTTACCCGGAGCGGGTCTGCAATGTGTTCACCGCAGACCGTGCAGAGCTTCTGGACGCAGACACGCCGGAGGCCCTGCGGGAACTAAAACAGTTTTTGATCTGAAGAGGAAGCTCAGGCGTTCTCTTCGTCCTTGGGCAGCAGAACGTTGAGCACGATGGCCACGAAGGCTGCGGGGACGATGCCGGACTCGCCGCAGATCAGCTGGAACAGCTGCGGCGTATGGGCCAGAATGCTGGCGTTGGCACCCATGCCGTAGCCCACGCCCAGCGCCACCGAAACGATGGTCAGGGTGCGCGGAGTCATCTTTTCCTTAGTGATGAGCTGGATGCCCGACACCACGATGGAAGAGAACATCATGACGGCTGCACCGCCCAGAACGGCCTGGGGCATGATGGAGACCAGTGCGCCCAGCTTGGGGATGAGGCCGCAGAGGATCAGGAAGATGGCACCGGTCGCCAGTGCACCGCGGTTGACGACCTTGGTCATGGCCACCAGACCAACGTTCTGGCTGAAGGAAGTGTTGGGCAGGACGCCGAAGCAGGCGGCAAAGGAGGAACCCAGACCGTCGCAGATGACGCCGCCGGACAGCTCCTTATCGGTCGCCTCGCGGCCCATGCCGCCCTCCATCACGCCGGAGATGTCGCCGACGGTCTCAACGGCCGTGACGATGAACATGATGAGCACCGGCAGGATGGCGCGCATATCGAAGATGATCTTGACCGGGACGAGCTTGGGGATGGCGAACCAGCTGGCCTGTGCGACCTTATTCCAGTTCAGGACCCATGCCTTGGTGAACTCCACACCGTCGGCGGTGACACCGGTGGTGGGCAGGATAAAGCCCATGATGAAGGCGGCAATGTAACCGGCCACGATGCCGATGAGGATGGAGGAAGAGCTCAAAAAGCCATTGGTCCAGTGCTTGAAGAACAGGATGACCACCAGCACGAAGACGGCCAGCAGCAGGTTCTCCATGGAGCCGAAATCCTTGGCTGCGTTGCCGCCGCCGAAGGAGTTGACGCCGACCGAGATCAGCGACAGACCGATGGACAGCACGACCGTGCCCGTGACCACCGAGGGGAAGAACTTGCGCAGGGGCTTGAGGAAGAAGCCCAGCACAGTTTCGAACAGGCCGCCCAGGATGGACGCACCCATGATGGCACCATAGGCCAGCACACCGCCGCCCATGGAAGCCGCGACGCTGTTGAACACGCCCAGGAAGCCGGAGCTGGTGCCCATGATGATGGGGACCTGACCGCCGACCGGGCCGATGGAAAACAGCTGCACCAGCGTGACGATGCCGGCCACGAACATGGCGTTCTGCAGCAGGCTGATCTGCAGGTCAGCGAACTCGCCGCCCGCCAGACCGCAGGCGCTCGTGATGATGAGCAGCGGGGTCAGGTTGCCGACGAACATGGCGAACACATGCTGCAGGCCCAGCGGGATCGCCTGGCGAAGGGGCATCTTGGCTTTGAAGTCGTAAGCCGCCTTCTCCAACTCAATATTTTTGATCATAAACTTCTCCTTTGAACAAACCGGTTTTCAAACGACAGAAATCATTATAACAAAGCCTGTGTCGAATTGGGAGAGGACTTGTTGTCTTTTTGTTCACTTTTTGTTCATAAGTCATACTTTACCAGCAAAAATGTCCGCACACGAGATACAAGTGCGGACATTTTTATGGTCATGCACCGGGAATCAGAAGCCGCTGTGCTTTTTCGATGGCCGTTGTGCCCTCGGCGAGGTCGTTTGCGGCGAGCATCTGCCCCGGCGAAACATGGTAGCGTTTTGCAATGGCAAACAGTGCTTCCCCGGCCTGTGCGTAATAGATGCGGAGGGAGATCTCCGGGTCGGCAGGGGCCAGCTTCTCCCCCAGCGCAATGCTGCCCACGCAGGAAGCCTGCCTGCGGCTGAGGATGGCACCCTCCACCCGCACCGTCACCGAGACATCCAGTGCACCGCCCGTGCAGCTGCATTGCAGGTCCTCGACGCTGAGCCAGCACTCCGGATAGAGCGCTGCGGTCTCGGCGGCTTCGGCCGGGATGGGCAGGGCCAGCTCCAGCGGCTTTTCGTAGCTTTCCAGCTCGGCAAGGCTGTTCTCGCCAAACGCCGTCACAAGCACCCGCGCCGCCACCACCCAGCCGGTTTCCTGCCAGACCAGCTGCGCCGGACCGATGGCCGCAAAGCAGGCCAGGATCTTTGCCCCGGCATCCGGCAGTGGGCCGGACCCGGTCAGGGTGGCCGTCTCGTTCAGGGCACAGAGCAGCGCTTCGTTGCGGAGATTCTGCATCACAGGCTCCGTCTCAAACTGCGTCGAGAAGGCATCGGCCACACATTGCAGCTGGTAGGGCCGCCACGCCCGCAGACGCAGCATCACGGTGGCGCTGAGGGAGCCGGGGGCTTCCCCCTCCCCCTGTGTGGCCGTGAACCCGACCGGCTCGGCCACGCAGAGGCAGCGGCAGTCTTCGCTGAGGCCCTCCACATCCAACACCTGATTGAAGGGAAGGTCCAGGCTCTGGCTCTGCAGGGCGCTTTCCCCTTCTGCCCGCCAGGCGCAGAGAACGTGCAGCGTCCCCTTGGCCACAGCCTTGGCATTCAGGACCTTGAGGTCGTGGAGGGAGGCTGTCCCGGCAATGTCCAGGATGGCGGCAGGCGGCGACGGAAAGGCCAGCTCGCCTTCCACCGTGATGAGCTTGTCGAGCACGGCCGCGCGGCGGACGCCCTCCAGTGTGGTCAGCTGCTGCTCGATGCCGCCGTCGGCCAGCGCCGTGAGCACCTCGGTCTTCTGCTGGGTGTAGACCGACGCCACCAGACCAAAGGCTCCCCGCACCTCGATGCGGCGGGGCGTGACCGAGCGGCAGTTCAGGTATTCGGTCTGGCCCTCCACCTGAGCCGTCCATGCAGTAAAGGCAAACTCCGGCAGTTCCAGCACCTTGTTGAAGGGCAGCTTCTGCTCCGTCTGGCAGAGGCCCGCGTCATCCTCGCCCTGATAATACACGATGCAGCGCAGATAGCCTTCCAGCGTCAGTTTGTCGGGCTGCAGCTGCTTTTGCAGCACCACCGGTTTCGCAAAGCATTTGACCAGCTTGAACACCGGCGGAAGATAATCGGAGATCAGGATCTCCGTTTCCAGCGGGAGCTCCGCCTTGACGGTGCAGTTCGCACCCGCAGCGGGCAGCGCATCCCGAAAGACCTTCAGTTCCATCCTGTGCGCTCCTTTCCTGTCCGTTTGGCATGGCACATACCAGACTGTATGCGCTGCGGCGGGCAGATATGCACAAAAAACACCGCCGCACAGCGTTTCCACTGTGCGGCGGTGTTCCACAAAATCAGGATCTCAGAAGATCAAATTATTCAGCGGCCTTGGCTGCCTCGACCTGCTTGATGAGCTCCGGCACAACCTTGAACAGATCGCCGACGATGCCGTAATCTGCCACACCGAAGATGGGTGCAGACTCGTTCTTGTTGACGGCGATGATGCACTCGGAATCCTGCATACCAGCAGTGTGCTGGATGGCACCGGAAATACCCAGTGCAACGTAGATCTTGGGGTGGACGGTCTTGCCGGTCTGACCGACCTGATGGTCAGCGGTCATCCAGCCTGCATCGGTGACGGCACGGGATGCGCCGACCACGCCGCCGCCCAGAGCAGCTGCCAGCTGCTCAGCCAGCTCGATGCCCTTGTTGACATCCTTGCTGATGCCGCGGCCGACCGAGACGATGACGTCGGCACCGATCAGATCGACCAGCTTCTCAGCAGCCTTCTCGACGCTCAGGACCTCGGTCTTGATGTCAGAAGCAGCCAGCTCAAAGGCAGGCTTCACGATCTGGCAGGCATCGGCCTTGGCCTGATCGAAGGGAGCCTTCTTCATGACGCCGGGACGAACGGTGGACATCTGCGGACGGAAACGGGGGCAGATGATGGTAGCCATCAGATGGCCGCCGAATGCGGGACGGGTCATCTTCAGGTTGCGGTCTTCCATATCGAACTTCTGCTTGGACAGGTCGATGGTGGAGCTCTCCTTCAGGAAATCGATGTACTTTGCAGTGTCGATGTCCAGATGGGTCGCATCTGCGGTCAGGCCGGTGTGCAGGCGGGCTGCGCAGCGGGGGCCCAGGTCGCGGCCAATGTTGGTCGCGCCGATCAGCAGGACCTCAGGCTTGTACGCATTGACCATATCGCAGACGACCTTGGCGTATGCGTCGGTGGTGTAGTCCTTCAGCAGCGGGCTGTCGCAGACCATGACCTGATCGGCACCATAGCCGCCCAGCTCTTTGGCGATGCCTTCCACGTTGTCGCCCAGCAGCAGGCCGGTGACCTCGCAGCCCAGCTCGTCAGCCAGCTTGCGAGCCTCGCTGACCAGCTCGAAATCGGTGGACATCAGTTTGCCCTGGCGCTGCTCACAGAAGATCCAAACGCCCTTGTAATCGTTAAAATCAGCCATTGTAATCCTATGCTCCTTTCATCAGATCAGGTGCTTCT
>OLSG01001393.1_pt1 | contig 24878 bp, 28 predicted proteins | sample 1673041 | NCBI WGS metagenome assembly OLSG01 (sample SAMEA3136749, study PRJEB25190) | human gut metagenome | reverse complement strand
ATATCCGGCTTGATCTGACTTATGATGAAATTGACAACAGCATTGACAATTTATGTTAATACAGGGAAGTGTGCGTCAAATCCGCCATTTCCGATCCGCGTTGCGTTCTGCATCGGACCGGTTGGCGAGGAAATTGAATTTTTTCAGGAGAGATAACAGAAAAGATAGCTGATCTTTCTAAAATTGGCATGCTCAAAATAAATAAAACTGGATATATACACAAAGCCAATTTTGCGTAAGATATGGGGTAAGGATTCGGACGAAACAAAGAATCTGATCAAATTTACAAGAGGAGAATTTTAATTATGAGAAATGAAAAAGTTTACAAACTTACCCTGACAGCCTTAATGGCGGCATTGTCCTATGTAGTATTTACGTTTTTGCAGATTAAGATTGCACTTCCGGGTGGTGACGCTACTTCCCTGCATCTTGGAAATGCAGTCTGTGTATTAGGTGCATTACTGCTTGGCGGCGTATACGGCGGGCTTGGCGGTGCAATCGGAATGACGATCGGTGATCTGCTTGATCCGGTTTATATCATTTATGCTCCAAAGACATTTTTGCTGAAATTCTGCATTGGTCTGATTACCGGACTAGTCGCACATAAAATCGGAAAAATTTCCACATCCAATGACACAAAGCATGTATTGAAATGGACAGTGATCGCATCAATCTGTGGCATGGTTTTTAATATGATATTCGATCCACTTGTCGGATATTTTTATAAGAGAGTGATTATTGGAAAACCGGCAGCAGAAGTGACACTTGCATGGAACATTGCTGCAACAAGCATCAACGCAGTGCTCTCTGTGATTGCCGCAGTTGCAATCTACATGGCACTTCGCCCGGCATTACGAAAATCAGGGCTGTTCATGACTATAAAATAAATGCATTGCCATAAAAAAAGATATATGTTAACATATAGCCTGTTGCTTTTATAAGTAATTGCAAAACTCATAAAAAAGTAAATATAATTTTTCACAATTTGTATAGCTTAGGTTAGGGTTTTGTGATTGTGTATTAAAATGAAAAAAGGGAGAAAACTAAAATGAAATTAACAGGCAAAAAAATCAAATCCATGCTTCTTTGCATGATGCTTGCTATGGCAATGGCAATCACAGCAGTTGGATGTGGCAGCAAGACAGAGAATACAGCAGATACTCAGAAAAATACAGAGACAGCAATTGTCAATACAGAGACAACTGTAGAGACAGAAGCGGTTGCAGAGACAGAGAGTGTGGATGCTGCTGCGGCGCAGGAGATCATATTAGGCGAAGGCAGTGTCAAATTTACTTTTATCGTGGTGGATGCAGATGGAAACGAGACAAACTTTGTGGTCAGCACAGATAAAGAAACAGTCGGTGACGCTTTGTTAGAGCTGAATCTGATCGAAGGCGATGACAGCGAGTACGGTCTTTATGTAAAGACTGTAAACGGAATCACTGCAGATTATGATACAGACGGAACTTACTGGGCATTCTATGTAAATGGAGAGTATGCAAGCACAGGTGTGGATTCCACTCCGGTGAACGAAGGCGATACCTACGAGTTTAAGGTAGAAAAATAATGAAGCTGAAAACAAGGGAAGTGGCAATATTCGGTATGCTTGGTGCTTTGATGTATGCATCAAAAGTATTTATGGAATTACTGCCGAATGTGCATTTGCTTGGAGTTTTTACAATTTCTTTTACACTTGTTTATCGGAAAAAAGCACTGTACCCGATTTACACGTATGTATTACTGAATGGATTGTTTACGGGATTTGCGACATGGTGGATACCGTATCTGTATCTCTGGACAATTCTGTGGGGCGTGACCATGCTGCTTCCACGAAAAATTCCGAAGAAGATACAGCCAATTGTGTATATGGTAGTAAATGCATGTCACGGATTTTTGTTTGGAACACTCTATGCCCCGGCGCAGGCAATTCTTTTTGGACTGAGTTTTAAGGGGATGATCGCCTGGATCATTGCAGGATTGCCGTGGGATTTTGTGCACGGTGTCAGCAATTTCTTCTGTGGAATATTGATTGTTCCGATCGTGACACTGTTGTGGAAGTTAGAGAAACAAGTGGGATGAGAAGCGTATAGAATCATTGTGGATATTTTCAGAAACGAAAAGCGGAAGCTGTCTTAAAACACAGCTTCCGCTTTTCGTTTTTATTCTTTATCTTTGGCAATCGGCAGAGTGAAAATAAACTCTGTGCCAACGCCCTCTGTACTGATACAGTTGATATTTTCTCCATGTGCCTGAATGATTTCTTTTACAATGGAAAGTCCAAGACCGGTGCCACGCTTGTCTTTTCCGCGGGACAGGTCGGTTTTGTAAAATCTTTCCCAGATTTTTTTCAGACTGTCTTTTGGAATACCGATTCCGGTATCCTTGACCGAGACAAATACTTTGTCGTTCTTCTCGGTTGTCTCAATCGTGATCGTGGAATCCGGATGACTGAACTTGATCGCATTGTCGATCAGATTGTAAAGTACCTGTTGGATTTTGCTGAAATCAGCAGTGATAAACAACTGCTCACCGGAGAGAATCAGGTTGAAGCGGATATGTTTGTTGGCACAGATTCCCTCAAAAGTCAGGAGCGTTGTCTTGATCGTCTGGTTGATATCAAAATCCGTCACATCTAGCATAACACCATGAGAACCAAATTTATTTAATTCCAGAAGACTTTTTGTCAGCTTATTTAATCGCTCTGTCTCAAACAGGATGATATTTAAATATTTTTCCTGCATTTCGACCGGGATAGTTCCGTCTAACATCGCTTCCACATATCCCTTGATAGAGGTGAGCGGGGAGCGGAAATCGTGTGAGACATTGGAGATAAACTTTCTCTGATCTTCCTCTAACGTGTTCAACTCATTCGCCATATAGTTTAAGGATGCGGCGAGATAACCAATCTCATCATTGGAGTGCACGTCGATCTTGGCATCAAAATTTCCTTTGGAATATTCGTCTGCCGCATGGGTGATCTTGCGGATCGGAATATAAACTACATATGTAAATAATGCAAGCACGACAAACGCGGCAGCAAAGATCAGAGCCAGTGTTGTATATGCGATCGCAGACAGATTGTTTGCAGATGCGGTCAGGTACGATTCTGCTTTGTGGATGATCACATAACCACGCACTTTGTAGTTGACAGTGATCGGGGAAAATACACTCAGCATATTTTCCTGAAAATAATCGTAAAAGCTTCCGACACGATAATAGCGGTTGCCGAAGTCTGTCATATCAAAGTCCGGAATCGTTTCGTCCGTATTTTCTGTGCCAGCAGTGTTGATCAGGATCTTTCCGTGTGTATCTACGATCCAGATATCTGCATTCAGATAAGTGCCCAGAGCGCTGAGCTGTTCATTAATCTCATCTAATGTCATGGAATTGCTGAAATAATTCTGCGCATAACTGGATGAGATCAGGGCAGATTCCCGGTATAAATTCTGAGCTTCTTTTTTTTCAAGGTGCTGGAAAGTAAGGTGGTAAGTGAAGGTCGCAATGATGAGAAAACCAAGCAGGCCAAAAAGCAGATAACCACCCAAAAGCTTTAAGTATAATGTACGTTTCATTTAATCTCTGACCTCAAATTTGTATCCAATTCCCCATACCGTAGCAAGGCTCCAGTTCGCATGGTCTTTAATCTTTTCGCGGAGTCGTTTTACATGGACGTCCACGGTTCTTGTATCACCAATGTATTCATAACCCCAGATATGGTCTAAGAGCTGCTCTCTGGTGAAAACCTGATTTGGGGAGGAGGCAAGGAAATATAAAAGTTCCAGTTCCTTTGGCGGCATATCCACTGCCTGCCCCATATAAATGACGGAGTAATTCGAAAGATTGATGACCAGATCTTCATATTTGACACATTTCAGATCCGGAATCACTTCCTCGGTTTTCACTGGCTGATAACGTCTTAACACGGCTTTGACGCGGGCAACAAGTTCCTTAGAATCAAAAGGTTTCATCATATAATCATCCGCACCGAGTTCAAGACCTAACACTTTGTCAAAAATTTCACCTTTTGCGGAGAGCATAATGATCGGAACATTTGCTTTTGCACGCACCTCACGGCACACCTGATAGCCGTCGATTCCAGGTAACATCAGATCGAGCAAAATGAGGTTTGGATTGTACTGCTCGAATGCGGTCAGTGCTTCCTCTCCATCATTTACAATCTTTGTGTCAAAGCACTCCTTTGTGAGATAAAGGGAAATCAGCTCTGCAATATTATTATCATCATCAACAATTAAAATTTTCTGTTTTGCTGCCATATATCCTCCTTGTTTGCGAAGCAAATCCTATTTTACAAAGTAAAATTTAACCTCTGTGTGAGGAGAGGATTTAGCCTCCTTGTTATTTAAATTCGGCAATTGTTACACCCGCATCGCCCTCGCCGTATTCGCCAAGGTGATAGGACTTCACATGTTTCTGGCGTTTCAGATAAGTGTGCACGGCATTCCGCAGTGCACCGGTTCCTTTTCCATGTACGATGCGCACGGAGCCTAAATGGGAAAGATAAGCGTCATCGAGATATTTATCCAGTAAAGCAATCGCCTCATCTGTGGTTTTTCCGATGAGGTTGATCTCCGGGGAGATCGTTGCGGATTTGCTCATGCGGATTTTTCCGGCTCCGGTTTTGTTTGCTTTGGCACCGGACATCATCGGGGAATCCTCATCGATCAGGATCAGGTCATTGATATTGACCAGAGAGCGTAAAATTCCCATCTGGACGTAAAGGTCGCCTTTCGCATTCGGAAGTGTGTGCACGGTTCCTTTTAAATTCATGCTGATCACTTTTACGGTGTCGCCGATCTGAAGCTTTTTCGGGACTTTGTGGTTTGGAACAGCATTTTTCTTCTGGTCGGCAAGCTTTTTCTGACTTGCATTCATCTTGTCACGAAGTCGGGTACGCTCTTTTTCCATCTCGCTCATTGGAGCATTTGCTTTGCCGTATTTGTTAAAGTTGCGGATTGTCTCATCTGCCACGTCTTTGGCTTCTTTTAAGATGCGGAACGCTTCCTCGTTTGCATCACGCAGTATCTTGTCGCGGCTTGCATCCAATTTTTCCTGCTTTTGCTCGAGACGCTCTTTTAAGGACTGGATTTCCTGTTTATAGCGGTTGATCTCAGCCTGTTCTTTTTCGATGGTCACACGGCTTTTTTCGAGATCGGCAAGAAGATCTTCGAAGTTTTCATCGTTTTCACTGATGCGGGTTTTGGCGTCTTCGATGAGGTCTTTGCCAAGACCAAGTTTTTCCGAGATCGCAAAGGCGTTACTTTTTCCCGGGATACCGATTAAAAGCCGGTAAGTCGGGCTTAAAGTCTCGACGTTAAATTCGCAGCAGGCATTTTCCACATCCGGGGTTGAAAGTGCAAACACTTTCAATTCACTGTAGTGAGTGGTTGCCATGGTACGGGCACCGTACAGGTGCAGTCTGGATAAAATGGAGATTGCAAGTGCAGCACCTTCCGTCGGGTCGGTTCCGGCACAAAGCTCGTCAAAGAGAACGAGCGAACGGTCATTGACCTTTTTCAAAATGCGGATGATATTGGTCATGTGGGATGAAAAAGTACTTAAACTCTGTTCGATACTCTGCTCATCGCCGATATCTGCAAATACTTCCTCAAATATACCAAGCTCCGACCGCTCAGAAGCCGGAATATGAAGACCGGACTGTCCCATTAAAGTAAGCAGTCCGACAGTCTTTAAAGAAACTGTTTTACCACCGGTGTTTGGACCTGTTACGATCAAAAGCTTGAAATCTCTGCCGAGCATGACATCAATCGGAACCACTTTTTTCTTATCGAGCAGTGGGTGGCGTCCTTTCTTAATATGAAGATATCCCTCATTATTAAACGTCGGTGCAACACCATTGTAGGTCTGTGCATAGGCAGCTTTTGCAAAAATAAAATCAAGTTCTGCCAGAATCGTATAATCCGTAGCAATCTGTTCAGAAAAATTAGCAGTCAGCCTGCTCAGGTTTTCTAAGATTTTTTCGATTTCGTCTTTTTCTTTTAACAGAAGTTCTTTGTATTCGTTATTCAGATTCACGACCGCCATCGGTTCAATGAAAAGGGTGGAACCGGATGAGGACTGGTCATGTACCATGCCGGGAATCTGGGATTTTGCCTCGGCTTTGACTGGCAGACAGTAGCGTCCGTCGCGCATGGTGATCACAGCGTCCTGCAAATAGCTTCTGGTTGTGCTGTTGTTGATCATGTTGTTCATCTGGGCGCGAATCCTGTCGTTCATGCCGCGCATGGAGCGGCGGATGGAACGCAGTGTGCTGCTTGCGTCGTCGGCAATCTCGTCCTCTGCGAGAATGCAGCGCTTGATCTCGTCATAGAGCGGTGTCAGCGGTTCGATTTCAGTGAAAAATCCGGTCAGTGAATCGTCCGGGACTTCCTCTTTTTCCGAGCGGGAAAATGCTTTTACACGCTTGGCAGCCTCTAAGAGAGAACAGATCGAAAGCAGTTCTGCAGCGCTTAAGGAGGCTCCGATCTCTAAACGTTTCAGCGAATCGTTGACGCTGTGTACGCCGGAAAATGAGAGATTTCCACACCGGAACAGACGGCTTAAAGCATCCTTTGTCTGGAGCTGAAGCTGCTCAATCTGAACTTTGTCTGTGATGGGACGCAGTGCAAGACAGCGTTTTTTTGCTTCCGGACTGCATGCGTATTCAGACAGCTGATTTAAAATTTTATTATATTCTAATGTTTTTAAAACTTTTTCATTCATAAAACAAAAGTACTCCATCATCGTTTTAGCTGATCAATTTTTATTATAGACCAAAGTGAAGCTGATGAAAAGAAGAGTTTGGCAGGAATTATACAAAAAAAGAAAGTATTGCAAGCATATGTGTTTCAATTTATAATATAGATTGGTATGATTTTTCATGTATGGATCAAAAAGTAAAACAGATACAAGCTTGATTGCATTTGAAGGTGCGGCAGGAATGTCACTGCCTGGAAAGGAATATCATGCAGGAAAACAAACAGGATAAATATGAATTTATCAGCGAGAAAATAAAGGACAAACCCGTGAATAAAAAGAAACTGGCATATCACGTATGTATTGTCGTGCTTTTGGCAGTTTTATTTGGAATCGTGGCGAGCGTTACGTTCGTGCTGTGTCAGCCGAAAATAGATGGTATGCTTCATCCGCAGGAAGATCCGGCCATCACGATCCCGAAAGATGAACCGGAACAGGAGACGGAAACGGAAGAGCCGGATACGGAGACAGAAACAAACGGACCGGGTTCCGAGCCACTGATCGTGTACGAACAGCTTACATTGGATGATTTCCAGACATTGCAGAATGAGATGTATGCGATCGGGAAGCAGGCAAACAAGTTTATCGTGGCAGTGACAGGGGTAAAGAGCAATACAGACTGGTTCAACAATGCCTATGAGAGCAAGGGACAGGGTTCCGGTATTATTATTGCAAACAGTGGTCAGGAGCTGTTGATCCTGACTGAGAGAAAAGTGATCGCAGGAGCGTCTTCTGTCTATGTGACCTTTGTCAATGACACATCAGTAGAGGCTTCCATCAAGAAATACGATGGAAATACAGGAATTACTGTACTCAGTGTTCCGGTGGATGAGATCGACAATGATACCATGAATCTGATATCAGTCGCAGTGCTTGGCAACTCGCTTGCCATCACTCAGGGAACGCTTGCGCTTGCGGTTGGAAGTCCGCTTGGAACGAATTATTCCATTTTGACAGGAAATATCACTTCCTCTGCTTATTCCATTTCCACAATTGATGCGAATTATGATATTTTCACAACGGATATCGTGGGAAGCAAAAATGGAAGTGGAGCGCTGATCAACTTAAACGGCGAAGTGATCGGTATTGTCACGCAGGGATACAGCAGTGAGGGTGACCAGAACACGCTGAAAGCAATCTCTATCTCAGAACTGAAACCGCTGATCGAGATGTTGTCCAATAATAAAGATATTCCATATATCGGTCTGGAGATCACTACCGTTACCAATACGATCGCAAAAGAAAATGACATTCCAAAGGGCGTTTATATTAAGGATGTAAAAATGGATTCGCCGGCGATGGCAGCAGGACTACAGAGCGGTGATGTCATTACAGAGATTGACGGGGAAGCGGTGATCTCGGTTGATGGATATCAGACAAAATTGCTTTCCCTCACACCGGGCGATGTGGCGGAGGTCACGATTCAGAGACAGGGAAATGATGGTTATACGGAGATTAAATGCCCTGTAACGGTCAGTGTTTTACAGTAATACAAATACATAATTTGGAGGTAATAATTGTTATGAAATATATTGAAAGTCTCCGCGAAGGCGAGAGGATTAATGAGATTTACCTGTGCAAGACAAAACAGTCTGCGCTGACGAAGGCAGGCAAACCTTACGAAAACGTTATTTTACAGGATAAAACAGGAATCCTGGATGCAAAAATCTGGGATCCGGGTTCTGTTGGAATCGATGATTTTGATTCGTTGGATTACGTTGCTGTTATGGGAGATATCACAAGTTTTCAGGGGAATTTACAGCTCTCCATCAAGCGTGTCAGAAAAGTGCAGGAAGGGGAGTATGATCCGAAGGATTATCTTCCGGTCAGCGAGAAAAATATTGATGAAATGTATGAGGAACTGTGCGGTATTATCCGTTCGGTGAACAATCCATATTATAAAAAACTGTTAAGCAGTTTTTTCTTAGAGGACAAAGAGTTTGAGAAACGTTTCAAATTCCACTCTGCAGCGAAAACCGTTCATCATGGTTTTGTGGGTGGATTGTTAGAGCATACGCTCAGTGTGACAAAGCACTGTGATTATTTTGCAGCTTATTATCCTATGTTAAACCGCGATCTGATTGTGACTGCGGCGATTTTCCATGACATTGGAAAGCTGGAAGAATTGTCCGTTTTCCCGGAAAATGATTACACAGACGAAGGACAGCTGTTAGGTCATATTATGATCGGGGCAGAGATGGTCGGAGAGCGTATCCGCACAATCGAAGGTTTCCCGGTCCGCATGGCAAACGAATTAAAGCATTGTATTCTCGCACATCACGGAGAGCTGGAATATGGTTCGCCGAAGAAGCCGGCACTTGCAGAAGCGCTGGCACTCAGTTTTGCTGATAATGTGGATGCGAAGATGGAGACAATTCGTGAAATTTTTACCAATGTACCAGAGAACAGTGTGGAGTGGCAGGGATTCAACCGTCTGCTCGACAGCAATATCCGGAGATCCAGTCTGAAGTAAATGTTGTGGTGGATAAAAGGAAAAAAGAATGAATAAAAACGATATCATTACATTGAAGATTGAGGATATAGGAATTGACGGAGAGGGCATCGGAAAGCTGGATGGCATGACTTTTTTCGTCAAGGATGCAGTGATCGGGGATGAGATTGAGGCGCGCATTACCAAATTGAAAAAGAATTATGGTTATGCGAGAGTGGAGCAGATCGTAAAGCCGTCCGGCTTCCGCACGGAGCCAAAATGTGAACTGCACAGACGCTGCGGTGGCTGCCAGATTCAGGCGATGGATTATGCAAAGCAGTTAGAGTTCAAGGAGAACAAGGTAAAAAACAATCTGATCCGTCTCGGCGGATTTCATGCAGACTTTGTGGATTCTGTGATGGAGCCGATCGTTGGCATGGAGAATCCTTACCGTTACCGCAATAAGGCACAGTTTCCGATCGGAAAAGATAAAGAGGGAAATATCATTGCCGGGTTTTACGCCTCGCGCACGCACAGCATTATCCCGGTCAAAGACTGCATGCTTGGCGTGGCAGAAAACCGTGAGATTTTAGAAGCGATCCTATCCTATATGCGTGAGTGCCACATAGAACCTTATGATGAGAAAACCGGAAGAGGGCTTGTGCGCCACGCACTGATCCGCTATGGCTTTACGACAAAAGAGATCATGGTATGCCTTGTCGTTAACGGCAGGAAACTTCCGGCACAGAATGTGCTTGTGGAGAAATTACAGACAATCCCAGGCATGACAAGTATTTCCATGAATATCAACCAGAAGGATACGAATGTGATCCTCGGTGATCAGACCGAGACTATCTGGGGACAGCCTTACATTACAGATTACATTCATTTAAGGGACTGCACGAATTTTGAGCGGACAGGAAAAGCAATCTCCTATCATATCTCACCACAGTCTTTTTATCAGGTAAACCCGGAACAGACCGAGAAGCTTTACAGCCTTGCGTTAGAGTATGCAGGACTTACCGGAAAGGAGTCCGTCTGGGATCTGTACTGCGGAATCGGAACCATTTCTTTATTCCTTGCCGGAAAAGCAGGGCATGTGTATGGAGTGGAGATCGTACCACAGGCGATTGCCGATGCAAAGGACAATGCAAAGCGGAATGGATTTTCCAATACCGGGTTTTTCGTTGGAAAAGCAGAGGAAGTGCTGCCGGAATTTTATGCGGAGCATAAAAATGAAAAGACAGCTATGCTGCACCCGGATGTGATCGTGGTCGATCCGCCGAGAAAAGGCTGCGATGAAAAATGTTTAGAAACGATGCTTCTGATGAAGCCGGAACGCATTGTTTATGTGAGCTGTGATTCTGCGACACTGGCGAGAGATCTTAAGGTGCTGGCGGAAGGCGGGTATGAGGTAAAACGTGTACGGGCGGTGGATCAGTTTGCGCACACGACACATGTGGAGACGGTATGTTTATTGTCCAAACTCCACGAAGCGAAGCATCATGTGAATGTGAGACTTGACATGTACGAGATGGATTTAACGGCGGCTGAGAGGCGCTAAAGGTCCAGGGGACCTTTGCCCAGCGCGGACCGAAGCGGAGCGTAGACAGGCTACTTATGAGAAGATAAAGAAGTATGTTGCAGAGTATAATGATGGGATGAAGGTATCTAATCTGTATATTGCACAGGTGAAGAGAAAGTGTGGAATTGAATTAGCGGAGAATTTTAATATTCCTAGGTCAGAGGGAGCAAAGCAACCACAATGTCCGAAGGAGAAAGAAGAGGCAATTATTGGGGCACTGAAAGCATTTCAGATGATTTAAAATCACAAAGAGGAGTGAATTACATGATGTATAATCCACAACTTGATACATTTATCTGCGTTGTAGAAGCTGGAAGTTTTAGTAAAGCGGCAGAAGAATTATATATAAGTGCACCTGCGGTTATTAAACAGATAAATTCTTTGGAAAACAGCTTAAATTTGCAATTATTTGAAAGAACACACAGAGGTCTTATTATTACGGAAGCTGGTAAATCGCTCTATCAGGATGCAAAATATCTGATTCAATATTCAAAAGAATCGTTGATACGGGCGCAGGAAGCAATGAATCATAATGAAGAAATCATTCGTGTTGGAATATCTCCGATGACGCCACCGGAAGTTTTTGTGGAACTTTGGCCTAAGATACAGAAAATATATCCGGAGATGAAGTTTAAATTGATTACATTTGAAAATACACCAGAGAATGCAAGAGAGATACTGGCTAATATGGGAAAGAATATTGATGTGATAGCTGGAATCTTTGATGAAACAATGCTTGAACTCAGAGGCTGTGATGGCACTGAGATTTCAAGAGAACCATTTTGTGTGGCGGTATCAATTCATCACAGGCTGGCAAAAAAAGAAAAAATTACACTTGATGATCTGGCTGGAGAAAATCTTATGCTCATGCAAAGAGGATGGAGTTATTATGGCGATATGCTAAGGGATGATATGATGAAAAATCATCCTGAAATCAATATTGTAGACTTTAATCTGTACAATGTAGAAGCATTTAACCGATGCGAAAACAATAATGAGGTATTACTGGCATTCAAGAGCTGGGAAAGTGTTCATCCACTGATCAGAATCATTCCAGTAGAGTGGGATTATACTATGCCGTTTGGAATTCTTCATTCGAAAAAACCGTCCATTAAGGTTAAGCGGCTGATAAATGCTATTAACAAGGTAAAATAAAAATTGAATACATGCGAGTAGAAACCTAAAGGTTAATACTGAATAACAAAACGAGACTTCTAATGGAGTCTCGTTTTGTTATACTTTAGCTGAAGTGAAAATGGAGGATACTATATGCAGATAAAGAGGATAGCTCTTGGAGGAATCATCATGACTGTTATCATGTTCAGTGGGTGTAGCACAACAGTCCAGAATCTGGCAATCGGGGAAGAAAAAACGTTGGAAACAGGAAAAACAGAGCAAGAGAGCGTGACAGAGAAGGATATCAATATGAATGAAAAAGAAAGTTTTAATGCAGAGAGTAATATAAATGATGTTATCCATGATTCAGCTTTCGATGATTATGGCAGACTCATATTTCCGGTAGATATGGAAATAGAGGACAATCTGAAATTAAAAGACGTCAGCTCTATTTTGCCGTGGTACAGCGAAGTCAACACCGATAAAACAGTAGAAATCGTAAATTATATGAAAAATCAGGCAATGAATGGTGAGCAGATTTTTTATCCAATATACAGTGAAAAAGAAATGCAGGCAGATGCGGATAAAAAGGATACAGGTTTATTTTTCTTTCGGGGAAATGCAGGAGCAAAAACAACGATTATCAATGCAGGAGGAGGCTTTGTATATGTAGCCGGAATACATGATAGCTTTCCTCATGCCTTAGAATTGTCAAAGAAAGGCTATAATGCATTTGCTCTTATTTATCGTCCGGGAGCACAGACTGCCTGTGAGGATCTTGCCAGAGCAATTGCGTTTTTACATGAAAATGCAGAGAAACTACAGATTGATATGACGGATTATTCTCTCTGGGGTGGCTCAGCAGGAGCAAGGATGGCGGCCTGGCTTGGTTCTTATGGAACAGCTTACTTTGGAGAAAAAGAATATCCTGCACCGGCTGCAGTGATTATGCAGTATACAGGACTTTCCCAGGTGACAGGAATGGAGCCGCCAACCTATGCCTGTGTCGGAACAAGTGACGGAATTGCATCATACAGAAGTATGGAAAATTATATTTCCCAGATAAAACAAAATGGCCCAAATACAAAAATAGAAGTATTTAAAGGCCTTTCTCATGGATTTGGATTGGGAGAGGGGACTGTAGCAGAAGGATGGATTGATTGTGCAATATCTTTATGGGAAGACAATATGAATGCTTTAGATAAGAGGTAGGATATGAAAAATAAACGATTTACAGCAAAAATATTGATAGATATAGGAATGACGATATGTTTGCTTCTTCTTATGCCATATAGTCTGCTCAGCGAGACTGCACATGAGTGGATTGGTATGGCGATGCTTGTGCTTTTTATTTCACATTACATACTGAATCATAAATGGGTGACCTCTGTAAGGAAAGGAAAATATAATGCGTTCAGAGTGATACAGACAGTACTGGTTATCATCATGCTTATTCTTATAATGGGTTCCATGATAAGTGGAATATTATTGTCAAATCACATATTTAAATGGATAAAGATTTCCGGAACATATATGACAGCCAGACAGATACATATGTTTTGCGCATACTGGGGACTGGTGGTGATGTCATTACATCTCGGATTTCATTGGAATATAGCGGTAGCAATGGCAGGACGATTATGGGAACATCCATCCGTCATCAGAACATGGGCAGCAAGATCTGTCGCAACCACAATTGCAGGTTATGGTTTATATGCATTTTACAGGAGACAGATAGGAGATTATCTGATTATGAGGATGCATTTTGTATTTTATGATTATGAAAAGGGGATCTTTCCTTTTCTGCTGGATTATCTGGCAGTAATGATATTGATAGCATTTATTGGATATTATAGTGGAGTGTTTCTAAAGAAAACAGGTAAGAGAAAACGAAAAGGTTCATACTGAAAGAAGGTGGTGTATTTATGGAAAAGCGGAAATTAGTACTTACAATTATTGGAGTTGTTATTTTAGCAATGGTAATCATGGTATATATCTACTTTTCAAAACCTGGCAGGGATGAAAAGAAGAATCAACAAACAATAAACCAGGTACAGACCGTACAGCAGAAGACAGATGAGAAAAAAGAAAATACAGAAAAAAATACATCCGGAGATGAATTGGAAAATGTTACGCCGGGAAGCGAAGAATACCGGGGCTTCCTCCTGGATAATGTTCTTCATTCTCCAAATGAAGGGGACATTCATTACAATGTATATATTCCGGATGCATATGACGGGACAAAGGAATATGCACTATATGTAACATTACCCGGATATCAGGGATTATATTTTCAGGGCGTGGGAGAAAATATCCGGACAGAAGATTTTGGATTTGAAGCACAGAAGTATATTACCGATATGATTATTGTAGCTCCACAGTTAAATGACTGGGGACAGACATCAGCAGATCAGACAATTGAACTGACACAGTATTTTCTGACGCATTATATTATTAATCCATCGAAAGTATATATTAATGGTTATTCCGGAGGAGGAGAAACCCTGTCACTGGTATTGGCAAAGCAGCCGGAATTATATACAGCGGCACTTATGTGCAGCTCTCAGTGGGATGGTGCATATGAGCCGGTTGTGGAGATGAAAACGCCGGTATATTTTGTGATTGGCGAAAGCGACGAATACTATGGATCAGAACCTTTTAAAGAGGCATACCAGCAGATACATGAGCTTTACAAAGAACAGGGATTATCGGAATCAGAGATTGATAAACTGGTGGTACTGGATGTAAAAGATAAAGATTACTTTGAAGGAACACCGGTCACTTATCAGCATGGCGGTGGCTATCTGTTTTGTCGTGACAAAGAAATTATGGGATGGCTGTTCAATCAGTAAGAACCAGAATAAACCGAAAGGTTAAGACTGAAAAACTTATCGAAACTTCTCAAAGGAATCTATCAGTATTATAGTATGAATGTAAGATGAATGAAAGAAAACAAGGAGGATACGACAATGGAATATATTTCATTAAATAATGGTGTAAAAATGCCAATACTGGGATATGGCGTATATCAGGTAACAAAAGAGGAATGTGAAAGATGTGTGCTTGATGCTTTAAAAGTTGGATACCGGGCGATTGATACAGCACAGAGTTATTTTAATGAGGAAGAGGTTGGGAATGCAATCCAAAAGTCAGGCATTCCAAGAGAAGAAATCTTCCTTACAACAAAGGTGTGGGTTGAACATTATGGATATGAAGAAGCAAAGAAATCAGTTCTTGAATCCATGAAAAAGTTAAAGACAGATTATCTGGATCTGGTATTGCTTCACCAGCCATTTTCAGATGCTTACGGTGCTTACCATGCATTGGAAGATCTGTACGATGAGGGAAAAATCAGAGCAATCGGAATTTCCAACTTTTATGTAGACAGAATGGTTGATTTTGCATCCTTCAACCGCATTAAACCTATGGTAAATCAGGTGGAAACCCACATCTTCAATCAGCAGAAAGAGATGAAGGAATGGGCAGACAAATATGATATCCGGTTAGAAGCATGGGCACCATTCGGTGAGGGCAGAGGAGGCACCTTTGAGAATCCTGTCATCGCAGAGATTGCAGAAAAATATCAGAAGACTCCGGCACAGGTTATGCTTCGCTGGCATATTCAGAGAGGGGTAGTGGTTATTCCGAAATCAACACACATTGAGAGAATGGAAGAAAACTTTAATGTTTTTGATTTCACACTTTCTGATGAAGATATGAAGACTATTGCAGAACTGGACAAGAAGACAAGCTCCTTCTTCTCGCATCAGGATCCGAATATGGTGGAATGGTTCGTGAAGATGGTTGAGGAAAGAAAAAAGAATAATGACAGTTCAAAAGAAAAAAAGAACTGGTAAGCATAAGAGGAAAAATCAATGAAAGTATTACTTGTCAATGGCAGTCCACACAAAAATGGCTGTACTTATACAGCTCTTTGTGAAGTATCCAGTGCATTAAATGAAAATGGCATAAGTACAGATATTTTCTGGATTGGAAATAAGCCGATTTCAGGATGTATTGCCTGCAGAAAATGTCAGGAAAAAAATAAATGCATCCTGGATGATATCGTGAATGAATTTCTGGAAATAGCAGGGGATTATGACGGATTCGTATTTGGAACTCCGGTACACTGGGGTGGTGCAGGCGGTGCAATCACATCCTTTATGGACAGAGTCTTTTATGCCGATTTAAACGGTGGTGGCGACAGATTCCGCCTGAAACCTGCCGCTGTGGTAATTTCAGCAAGAAGGGCCGGAACAACTGCCACATGGGACCAGGTAAATAAATATTTTGGTCTGATGCAGATGCCGATCATTACATCGAGATATTGGAATATGGTACATGGGACGAATCCGGATGAAGTAAAACAGGATCTCGAAGGAATGCAGGTTATGCAGATCCTTGGAAACAATATGGCATATTTCATTAACTGTAAAAATGTTGCGACAAAAATGGGAATTGAAATGCCAAAGGCACCGGATTTTGTATTTACCAATTTCATCCGATAGAAATTAGCGTGACAAACATTTTATACGACAGGAGGTAACCTTAGAATGAAAACAAAGAAAATAGCAGCAGTACTCTTAACATGCATCATGGCAATCGGTTTGATGGCAGGATGTGGAGCAAGCAATACAAACCAGTCTGCTTCTAATAATGACAGCCATTCTACAAGTACAAACCAGTCTGGAAATGAAGAAGCGGATACAAATTCCGAAAACACTACAGATACAACAGAAAATACATCAACAGGAAATGGAAAAACATTGGTTGTATATTATTCAGCTTCAGGAAATACAAAAGATGTTGCTGAAAAGATAGCAAAAATTACAGAGGCAGATCTGTTTGAAATAGAGCCTGTGGAGCCATATACAGATGATGACCTTGACTGGACAGATGATGACAGCCGGGTGTCAAGAGAACATGATGATGAGAGCTTAAGAGATGTGGAACTGGTATCTACAACAGTTGATAACTGGGATTCATATGATACGGTATACATTGGCTATCCTATCTGGTGGGGAATTGCAGCATGGCCAGTAGATAACTTTGTAAAAGAGAATGACTTTACAGGAAAAACAGTCATCCCATTCTGTACAGCAGCGACCTCGGGAATCGGTGACAGCGGTAATCTTCTGGAAGAGATGACAGGAACAGGTGACTGGAAAGAAGGGGAACGATTCCATGGTGGAGCGTCTGAATCAGATATCAGTTCATGGATAGACAGTCTTGGATTATAAAAGAATATAAAAATATTTGGAGGAATCGTAATGAGTTTTAATTTTTCAGTACCAACAAATGCATTATTCGGAGTAGGAAAACTTGGAGAACTACATACACAGATTAATACACCAATGGGAGCAGTACATGGCAGCAAGGCATTAGTTGTTATTTCCAATGGTACGAATGAAGATTGCGTTACAATTTATCAGGAATCTTATAAGTAAGACATAACCTTTAGGTTTAAACTGCCTAACAAAGAGAGACTTCTGTCCGGAGTCTCTTTTTCTTATACTTACAGTAAAGTTTGAAATATAGAAAAGGAAGATAAAGATGGAGATAAGAATTTTAGGAAGAGACTTAGAAGTATCAGAAATCGGATTTGGATGTATGGGAATGAGTCATGCATATGGAACTGTTTCAACACAGAAAGAAGCAGAAGAATTGATTGAAAAAGCGATCGATGAAGGCTGCACATTTTTTGATACGGCAGAGATATACGGAACAACAGAAGACCCTCATCACAATGAAAAACTGCTTGGGGAAGTGTTAAGGCCATATAGAAACAAAATTGTCCTTGCATCAAAGTGTGGGATACGTTTTGATGAAACTGCAACAACTGTAAATAAACCTTTGATTCCTGATGGACGACCGGAGACGATTAAAGCATCGATTGAGGGATCTTTAATGAGACTTAACACAGACCATCTTGATTTATATTATATTCATCGTATTGACATGACTGTACCGATTGAAGAGACGGCAGGAGCTATGAAGGAGTTAATGGAGCAGGGAAAAATCACACACTGGGGGTTATCAGAAGCCAGTGAAGAGATTATTCGACGTGCACATAAAGTATGCCCGGTTACAGCGATTCAGAACAGATATTCCATGATGTACAGGGATTATGAGAAATTATTCCCGGTGCTTGAAGAATTGAAAATAGGATTTGTTGCATTTTCGCCGCTTGCAAATGGATTACTGACAGCAGCATATCATTCCCATGGGGAATTTGAAAAGCCGGGAGATTATCGAAGCGCAATGCCACAGTTTACAGAAGAAGGATTAAAGGAAAATAATGAATTTATGTCCTGGATGAAAGTGATTGCAGAAGAAAAAAATGCCACGCCTGCACAGATTTCTCTTGCATGGATGCTTGCAAAGAAACCATATATCGTACCAATTCCGGGAACAAGAAAAGTAAATAGACTGGAAGAAAATATGGAATCAGCAGATATAAAGCTGACTCAGGATGAAGTAAAATCTATTGATGAGATGCTTGACCACATGCCGATGTCGCAGGTGTTTGGAGGCTCAAAAATACAGAAGAAATAAAAGAGGTGAGCAATGAAAACAAGGAAAAAGATAACCATAGGGGTAATAGTGGCTTTCTTAGCGGTAGTCATGGTGGGTTATATCTATCTGTTTACAGGGGTTAAAATAAGTAAAGGAGAATAGAGATAATGAAGAAAATGTTAGTTGTATATTATTCCTGGTCAAATGGAAACACGAAAAGAATTGCAGAGCAGCTGACTAATGGGACAGGTGCAGATATTGCGAGACTCGAAACAACAGAGCCATACAGCGGCAGTCATGAAGATGTGGTTGAACAGGGAAAAAGAGAGGTAGAGGCAGGCTTTATGCCTCAGATCAATCCGATATCTGTAAATCTTGCTGATTATGATGTGATTGCTATCGGAACTCCAACGTGGTGGTATACGATGGCACCTGCAGTGCTTACATTTTTGACAACAAATGATTTTACAGGAAAGACAGTGATTCCATTTATGACAAATGGTGGATGGCCGGGGCATGTTATAAAAGATATGAAGGAAAATTGCAAAGGAGCTGCCTTTGCACATGAAATGCAGATTCAGTTTGATTCCAAAGGAAAAGATCATCTGGAAACTTCAGAAGAGGTGATTACAGAATGGATTGGGCAGATAAATACTGACATAAACAAATAACCATAAGGAGAGATAAAACAATGAGAAAAAATTTTGGAGCAAAGCCATTTTTATATCCACAGCCGGTTATGATTCTGGGAACCTATGATGAAAATGGAAAGGCAAATGCAATGAACGCTGCATGGGGCGGAATTGTAGGTGCAAATGAGATTATTGTAGACTTGTCTGCCCATAAGACAACCGATAATATTATAATAAATAAAGCCTTTACAGTAGGTGTGGCAGATCTTGAACATCTGGTTGCCTGCGATTATGTGGGAATTGTTTCTGCAAATAAAGAAGCATATAAGATGCAAAAAGCAGGCTTTACTACAACGAAGAGTGAATATGTAAATGCACCAGTCATCAATGAACTTCCATTGACTCTTGAGTGTGAACTTGTAAAAGTCATTGATGGCAGCAAGTATCTTGCAGAAATTAAAAATGTAAGTGCAGATGAGAAATATCTCGGTGATGACGGAGAAATTGATCTTAGTAAGTTTACACCGATTACATATGACCCGGTACATCACGGATATTACAGACTTGGAGAACGTGTGGGAAATGCTTTTAAGGATGGAGCAAAGTTAAAATAAGGACAGGTGATTAAAGTGAAAAAAATTGTACAGACAGCAGGAAGAAACGCACTGAATGAATTTGCACCACAGTTTGCACATTGAGATGGTATAATAAAGTTGTAACACCAACACTGGAATAAATGATATAATCAAAATGAAAGTGAAGGTGATTAAAATGGCAAACACGAACAAACGTTATGAGCCTGAATTCAAAAAGAAGATGGTCCGGCTGGTATTAGAAGAAGGACGAACCATCGCAAGCGTCAATAAAGAGTATAACTTAGGAGAAGGAACTGTCCGGAGCTGGATCAGACAGTTTGAAGAAGAATGCGAAAAGAATCCAGAAATAAAAGAAACAAAAGACATTTATGAAGAAAACCGCAGACTCCGCAAAAAATTGGAAGAAGCAGAAAAAGAAGTTCGTTTCCTAAAAAAAGCAGCCGCATTCTTCGCAAAGGAAATCGATTAGAGCAATACCGATTTATTGACCAATACCACAATGAGTTCGGAGTAAGATGGCTTCTTGCCCGATTCCATATTTATCCGAATTCCTACTATAATTACAAAAAGAACAGAAAGGCAGGTTATCTGGCAGACAAAGAAAAGAAAAAACAACAAATATTAAGTATTTACTATGAATATGACGGACGTCCCGGATATCGGATGATGGTTATATTTTTAAGAAGAAGGGGAATCCGTCTGAGCAGGACAACTGTACTCAAATATATGAGGGAATTAAAGCTCAGATCTGTTGTGATACCCAAAAAATCTCGGTACCGTAAAAGAGACTGTTATAAAAAATTTAATAACCTGTTAAAGCAGGACTTCACAGCAATTAGACCAAACGAAAAATGGTGTACAGATTTTACTTATCTTTATCTATCGGATGGCGCAAAAAGATATAACTGCAGTATTATAGATCTGTATGATAAATCGGTATTAGCAACCCTGAACAGCAAAAGAATTGATGCGGAATTGGCTATCCAGACATTACAGATTGCCCTTGACAGAAATCCTGTAAAAGGAAAAATTATTCTGCATAGTGATCAGGGTTCACAGTATACCTCCAGAGCCTTCACAGAATTTTGTGAGGGAAAAGGGATTCAACAGAGCATGAGCAAAGCAGGATGTCCTTATGATAATTCTCCGATGGAAAGTTTTTATGGAACATTTAAGTCGGAATTTATACGACAGAATCGGTTTGAAACAGATCAAGAGTTAAATGAAAGCACGTTGGATTATGTATATGGCTATTACAATCATATACGTCCACATTCATCAAATGGATACATGACACCGTTTGAAAAGAGATATTCCAATCAATGATTTTTTTCAGTGTGAATGTTACAAAAATGCTTGACCATCTCATAATAGCATCCTGCAAGCTCCAGATTCTTTGCCTCGAGCATCATTTTCAAACGATTCTGTACGGATTCCTCTTTTAGATGAAGCAGATCCCCAAGACGCAGTGTCTTCTTTCTGTATTTGTCACTGTATGCATAGGCAATGCCTCTTTTTGTGGAACCAAACGCTGCTCCTGTTTTTGCAAGACGTGTTTCTTCGAGTTCATCCTGAATTTTGTGCCAAGGCATAGAGATTGTTGCCCGTTTGGAAAGTTTTAAGTTGTTTGGTGTGACCACAACACCTTTTTCCCTGATCTGTGCAATTTCGTTTGTCAGATGTTTCAGGTCTACCACCATACCATCGCCGAGTACGCATATTACATTCTCATGCAGAATACCGGATGGCAGCAGATTTAAGACAAATTTCTGCTGTTTGGCAACCACTGTATGACCAGCGTTATTGCCGCCCTGATAGCGGACAACAACATCTGCATTCTCCGCAAGCAGATCGATCACACGACCTTTTCCTTCGTCTCCCCAGTTAATTCCTGTTACAGCTGTAAGCATATTTTATTCTCCTTCTATTGACACTGTCTTTGAACATAAACCCATGCATAATCTGTTATGAGCAATACCGGAATGTCCGGTCGGTAAGTATTCTCGCAAAAATAAGTCCAAGCGGTAACGATACAATAATCATGATCGCTGCTGCAAACCACAAAACTGCCTCTGTTAGTGACATAATTCCAAAATTATAAATCGCACGATACAAATATAATCCTGGCACCATAATTACAATGGATGGCACTGTCAGTGAAATTCTCGGATATCCATGATCTCTCTTTATGATGGATGCAAGCAGACCTGCAGTCAGTGCTCCTATGAAAGCTGCTGCCGCAGATGGCATCCCTGTATAATCGACCAGTTCCAGCCGCAATGTATTTGCAACGGCACCGATACATGCCGCCGTTGCTGCTATATAGACTGAACTGTTAAACATAATCGAGAATCCAAATACTCCGCAAAAACTTGCGATCAGACGTAAAACCAGATGCATCATACTTCCTAGATGCAAAGCTACAAAATCCTGTGGCTGAAGCTTTAACAAAAGTGCCATGATCCATGCAAACATCGTTGCAACCAGAACAATAATAATGGAATAGGTAAGCCGCTCCAGACCAGATCGCAAATCCAGCTTTGCCAAGTCAATTCCACTTGTGATAAACGGAAATCCCGGAATAATAAACAACATGGAACAGATATATCCGGCCTCATGCACTGCGGAAACGTGTAACAACAGCTCTGCCATATGCAGACAGACAGCATACGTCAGACATGCAGCTGAAATAGATACCGCAATGTTTAAAAACAATGTGTAATGATGTTTGATCAGCTTCATCCGGATAAGGTTACCAACACCAGCGGCAATAAATGCAAATATCATCTCCACCGGGCCACCACCCAGCAGAAATGTAAATCCACAACATGCAAGTGCCGCTGCCAATCCGAGTTTTACCGGAGAATAGAGTTCATGGATCTGCTCGATTTCATCCAGCCGCTTATGGATTTCTTCTCCGGTCAAATGCGCTTCCTGAGATGGAAAACTATTTACAAACTGTTCCATCCGATAAAGCTTGGAAGTATTTACTCCGGTATTTGCAATACTAAGAGACTGTGAAACACACTCTTTTCCATCAAAACAATTAAACTCTATGGACATCAGTCCCACATCCACTGTACAGGTTACTCCAAGTTCCTTGGAAAGCCTGTTCATAGAAGTCCGCACACGCCATGCTCCGGTTCCACAGGAAAGCATAATCAGACCAACCCGGCCGACAACCGATGCCTTTTCAATCAGTCCTGCCTGCTGAATCAGCACTTCACTGTCATTCTCTGTATAATCGTGCCACGGAATCTCCATATGATTTTTTTCCATGATTTCTATATAATCATTTTTCGCCATAAATGATCTCCTCCGCTTTTGCAACATGACGTTCGAGATTTTTCAGGAAGATAGAATTCGGAAGGAAAATTCCAATTTCATCATATCGGTTGTTATTCTCCACCAGCGAATCCTGTCCATAAAATACGTAAGCCATTGGAAGATTCTTTTCCAGCTCAATCATAAGATCCCACACGGCAGAATATGCTTCTGCCTCTGTCTCCTTCTCCTTTACGGTATCCGGCAGTTCACGAATGAGCAGCACACCCATATTTTTTTCAAGAATCTTTTGTTTCACATCCATGTAATCCGACTGATATTCATGGCTGTAACGGTATGCCTGTGCAAAATATATATTTTTCTGATTGCCGAGATCTTTGTATACCTCATGAAAATGCCGGTATTCTTTTTCATGAGCTGTGCCTTTGTATGCAGGAAGTAATTGCCCATTTTCATCCGTCATAATGACCGGATTTTGCTTTCCGTCTGCATCAAAACGATAGGGAATCAGAAATGAATTTCTCAACAGGTCAAACAATGTATTCTGACATATGCCCATAAGGAAGGCCGACAGGTCCCGGTTCGTATACGCATTGAACAAAGCCAGTGAAAATTCTGCCGGAGAAATTCCGGCATCCGAATCATCATTGCAAAATAAACAGTTACAAAATGTTTCCTGTAACTTTTCACATGCCCAATGATCATTTAATATTTTCTGAAACAAAACCTCTGCCTTTTCCTCTCGTGGAAAAATCGTCTGTTCCTTCATGCTTCATGCGCTTCCTTTCTTGCTTTTTTCATCTTCTATGATTATACTTTTGCATTAGGGATAAGTAAAAACTATAATTGATATGTTATAAATAACATTTTGATATGTCAGGATTGTGTCAAGTTTTTTGTGTAAACATCTTCGATTTCCTGTCTCGTGCTAATTAGACTACATCTTGTTTATGGGCGGCTTGAAGTTTTTCTTCAAACAGTTGTAGTATTTCGGCGGAGACAGCATCACGCATTCCTGCTAACCCATCCGAAGCAAACAGCAGCACCTGCTTCACACCGCGTTTTTTGATGGATTCCATCATCTCCTCGTAATTCGCCGCGGTCTCCGTTGGATAGAGTGCGTAATCCAAAAGGAAATCTCGCTTGTAGTGATTCCTTTCTTGTAAAGAGTGATGATGGTCGTTTCTGGTTCATCAGTTCTTCGAGCATAGTCAGGAATTAACTGTTGCTCAAAATGACCGTTTCTGTCACGGGGCACTTTGATGTGAAGTCTGCCATAGGAAGTATCGAGATCTCGCTCGTAGAAGCCATTTCGACTGTTTCCGGTATTGTAGCCGAGAATACTACTCTTCTCATAACCTAAGAACTGTGTCAGCTCAATTTTGAGAAGATCATTCATCGCAGCTTCGAGATGAGAACGAAAAACTTCATCAATTGATTCATTTTTTAGTAGCGCGGTCATTAATTCTGTGTTAAGATTAGACATAGGGAACCTCTTTTCTGTGTGTTTTCTGGTACTTAACACTATACAGGAAATTGGTTCCTTTTTCCATACCTAAAGGAATTATCGTTTACACAAAATATTATACACTATCAAAATTTCTTTTACATAGCTTAATTGCGGTCTATTTAGCTTGTTTCCTGACTACTCAGGAAAAATATTTCTACCCTCGCCCCACCTGTATTTTCAGAATTTGAAAGTTTAATACCTCCACCATATTTTTCAGCCACAGTTTTTGCAAAAAATAGTCCCATCCCATAATGGGCTTCGCCATTTCTACTTGTGTCATCCATAAAAAACTGCTCTGTGCCATGCAATAATGCTTCTTTTGTAAATCCTGATCCGCTATCCTCCACAATGAATGTCAGCCGGCCATCCTGCTCCTTTGCGTCAATATAAATGATTCCATTTTCTTTTGTATGCTCCACTGCATTCTGAATCA
>OLSG01001383.1_pt1 | contig 25024 bp, 39 predicted proteins | sample 1673041 | NCBI WGS metagenome assembly OLSG01 (sample SAMEA3136749, study PRJEB25190) | human gut metagenome | reverse complement strand
CTCCGCCGCCTTTCTGGTCGTTTTCTTGGTCATATAAATGGCACCTCCTGGCGCACCGCTGGCGCCTCAAATTTCAGCGACATGGCCCCGAAATAATAGGGGTGCGTGTCGTCTTGCTGTGTAACCCACTTGATTGGGAACTTGATGGCATACGGGCCGCCCGCCGCTCCGCCGCTGTCCGGCTTGATCCTCACAAGCGGGTTTTTCGCATACCGCCCATAAATTTCTTGGATGATGTGCAGCACGTCCCGGTATCCCTGGCGGTTTGGGTTGTTGTCATAGACGCAGATCACCAGAATCAGGTCTACCTCCTGGGCGCTGTTCGCGTCCTGTATGTTCCCTTCATTGGTCCGCACGATGATGTACGGCTCCGGGATTTCCTCGGTCCGGTCCTCTGTTTCGTCGTTTCCCTCGATAATGGGGAGATCCTGGGGGTAGACGCGGATCGGCCGCTTATCGCCTGCGGAACTTGTGAAGGTCTGCCCCTCGAACAGATCCGCCAGGTCCGCCACAAGGGCGTCCTGCAAAAATTCCGGTGTCGTCGCTCTCGCCTCCTTGACTTTTTGCCGCTTTTCGTGTTAAATTCTTTATGCGCTAATAGTCTGTATAAGTTGGCAATACTCTGAAAAGAAAGGAATTAAAAAAGATGAAAAGACTGCTTTCCCTCTCGCTCTCTCTTGCCCTTGTCTTTACCCTTGCCGCCTGCACCATTTCCGACGGCGAACAGACGGCCGCGCCGGATGGTTCCGGCGGCTCCGCGCCGTCCTCTGATGCCCAGGCGCCCGCGCCGTCCTCCGAACCCGAAAGCATTGCTTTCGATCAGGAGTTTTCCAGCGGGAATTACACCGCCGGCGTGGACTTCCCCGCCGGGAAGTATGACATTGTGGCCGTCAGCGGCGGCGGCAACGTCAGTTCCAGCAATGCCTTTTCCGGCGGGATCAATGCCGTTATGGGCACGGAGGAGCAAAACGAAGTCGCGGACATGTACGAACAGGAGTACAAAAACATTGACCTGCCGGAGGGCGTGGTGCTCTCCATTTCCGGCGTCACGGTCCGCCTCACCTGCGACGACGCCAGCGGCGCACCGTTGACACCCCGCAATCAGGAGATCACGGAAACGGTTGACCTCGGAAACGGAAACTTTGTGGCCGGGGAGGATTTCCCCGCGGGTGTTTACAACATTGTGGCCGTCAGCGGCGGCGGGAATGTCAGTTCCAGCAATCTGTACGACGGCGGGATCAATGCGATCCTTGGCACCGAAGATCAAAACGAACTTATGGATATGTACGAACAGGAGTACAAAAACATTGACCTGCCGGAGGGAACAACCCTCACCATTGATGGCGTCCAGGTTCAACTTGTCCCCAGTCCGTAACCTCCAGGGCCGCTTTTTATTTCTTGGCTTTCATTGCCCTTATGATTCGCTTTTGTATTTCCTGATCCATGATCTCCCGGAGCATTTCGCCTACGCCGTCCATAACTTCCTCATTTCCGAATAGTTTTGGCACACTTGGGGCCAAAAGTTTTTTGATCCTGGTCAAATCAGGTTGCCAGCCCCTTTTTGGCGTTGCTGCCTGGTGTTTTGCAAGTCTTTTTGTCGCTCCCTCAAACGTGTAAAGTTCCCCGGGCCTTCGCTGGACCACCGCCACATGACCGCTTTCAAACCTTGCCAGAAATGCCTTTGCTCCCTTCCGCTTCAGGAGTTTTTTGCTTGTGGACTGCATGACCCGGCCTTTTACTTCCTCCGGCTCTCCGTCTTGGTAACTTTCTGGCTTCGGGCTAATATCGTAATCCGACAGTTCAAGTTGTGGCCCCTTTGAGATCAGCAGGATACCGGCATCCGTTCCTTTCCCCAGTTTCTTTTTTCGCAGACCGCCGTCTTTTGGCCTTTTCAACATGGATTCATCTTCCAGCGCGTACCGGTTGCTTACATCTTCCCGCATTTTTGCCATGACTTTTCTTGCAGAGGCGTTAATTGCTTTAACCAGAATATCGCCCACTGTTTTGTCCAGTTCATCCAAGCCCAATGCGGCAGCAATATTTCCCCGTTCGCTATAAAGGTCTATCGGCTTCCCGTCTGCCTCCAGGGTAATTAAACCAGTGTCATTTTCGCCGTTTCTCTCTCTCCAGCCATACCAACTATGATCATAACTCATGTTCGGATCGCCTCGATTTCGATGGAGAGGACGCCGGCCGCGTCGTCCGCCTGCACCACGCGGTACTCCCGGCCGTCCAGGTTCAGGCGCTTGCCGGACGGTGGGCGGCCTCCATAGTCGGCTTTTGCCACATAGATCAGCCGCCGCACCCGGTAGATCCCATCCGAATGGACCCCGCCCCTGGCTGCGTCCCGCTCCAGCAGGGCGTCGTCGTCCACCACCGCGTCCATTTCCCGGCCGTCAATGGTGTGGGTGTCTGCAAACTCCATCCGGTTCAGGAATACGCCGTGAATATCTCCGGCCACACAGTCCTTGAATGTGGGGACGCCCATTACTGGGCACCCCCTGTTTCATTTGCGGGGGCCTGAACGGGGACCGCCGCGATCAGCTCTGCCCGTTCCTTGTTGTTCTTTGCTCCGGAAATATCCACGCCCAGCTGGTCGGCCAGCTTTTCCAGATCGGCCTTTTTCATGGTGGCCAGCTGGTCGGGGTCCAGGTGACCCTCCACCATTCCCGCCTCCTGGCCGTTCTCCTGGCCCTCCTGGCCTCCGTTCTGGCCTCGGCTATCCTGGGACCCGTCCGCCTGTCCTGCGTCCTCCTGGGCTTCCTGGCGGCGTTCCTCGGCCTCCTGACCATCCCAGGCCGCGCTCCTGGCGTTTAGCCATGCGGTGACCATCTTCTGGTCGTTGGCGGGGAGGGTGTCCCCTTTGTCGTACATCCGCCCCAGGTAAAGCACGGGGCGCTTGGCGATCAGCTTTTTCATGCCTTCCGCCCTCCTTATGTCCGCTCGGTAGCCGTCAGGGTGCCGCCGACGGCCACGGTAATGTCGTACACCTTGCCGTCCGTGCATTTCAGGGCCAGGCTGCTGTGGACCGCCGGGGCGCCGTCCGGGTCCCCGATGTTCACCAGCACGGTGGCGTCGCTGGCCTCCGCGGTAGCGGCGGCATATCCGGCGGGGACATTGCCCTTTTCGGTGGCGGTGATTTCGTCCTCCGTGGCGTCATAATACACCGGGGCGCCCATGGTGATTTTCTCGGAGGCTTTCTTGTCCATGATGTACACGCCGGTGACATGCAGGGCGCCGGTTGCGCCCTCCGCAATGTCATTCCCGGCCACGCCGATCCGATTTCCCAGGCTCACCACCTGGCCGTTGGCCACGGCCTCCTCAGCGGTGTAGTCCAGGGTTTCGCCTCTCTGCCAGTATCTTGCGTTCATTTCTCTGTACCTCCTTACTCGGCAATAGCTACGCCGTTATTGCGGACAATGCCCCGGTAGTCCATGACGGTGATACCCCAGTCCAGCCAAATGTCCCACACAAAGCCCAGGTAACCGGCCTTTTCGCTCCGGCGGAAGCTGGGGGTTTCCACGCCGTTCAGGTAGTCCACCTGTACGCTCTTGGCCGTGGTCTTGTCGCCCACGATGTACCAGGGCACCGCGCTGGATCCGGCCAGGGCGTTGATCGCGCCCTCCTCCACAACCTGGAGCTGGGTCCGGTACTTGTACAGCGCGTTTGCGGTGTGGCTGCCAATGCCGTCCACATCCACCTGCGCGGTTTCAAGCAGCTGGGACATAAGGAAACCGTACCCCACGGGCACCAGAATGTACTTGGGCTGTACCATAATGCTTTCCCCGAAAGGATCCGTCTGGCGCAGCAGCTTCATCATCATTTTCTGGACGCTCTCAATGGTGGGGGCGGTGCCGGTGGCGATCAGGTTTTTGTGTGCGTCGGCTTCAAACAGGGTCACGCCGTCATATACGGCGGGGTTCTTCACGATGACCTCATACACCTGCTTGTTGATCTTCCGCTTTGCCACGCGGGCGTACTGGCCCGGCATTTCAGACAAAAAGCCAATATCATCATTGATGAACGCCTCACGGGTCATGGTGAACTGGGTCCCGTAGGTGTCCAGCTTGCGCAGGGGGTTCATGTCGGTGTCCAGGGTGCTGTGCTTCAGCTCTCCGCCCTCGGTCACCTTGTCGAACTGGCCGCCGCCGATGGTGTATTCATGGGCCTTGCTGGGCTTGAAGTCCGGCAGGCTTCCCTTGCTGGTCCACAGGTCATAAGTGGTGGGCACAAGCTGGTACTGGTGTACAATGGATTTCTGGATAGCCTGATCCAGAATGGCGGGGAAAGAGGCCGTGGGGGAAAGGAACTGGCGCACTGCCATGTCCCACAGGTCGTTCTTGCCCATGCGCAGCAGGGAGGTGGTGGACCCCTCGCCGCTCCGGGCCATGCACTCGATCATGAGATCCCGCACAGACATGCCGCGCAGGCTGTCCGCCTCTCTGGCCGGATTGCTCACAGGGACGCCGGCACGCAGCAACAGGGCGTCCACCGCCGCGTTGCGGAACTCATTGCCCTGGCCGTCATCGGTCCGGGTGCCCACGGGGCCGCCGTGGGAGATCATGAACTCCACCGCCGCCTGGCGCACCTGGTCCATGGTCTGGCCGCCGCGGATGTACTCCGCCGGATCCATGCCCACCTGCCGGCACAGGGCCACAATTTCGCTGTTTCGCTGGCGCTCTGCCTGCACCGCCGCCTGGCGGGTTGCGTCGCTTCCGCCGTCCTGGCCCTCTGCGCCGGCAGGCTCACCGGCTCCGCGGTTTCCCTCCGCAGGGGGTTCTCCGCCGCCCTGGTGGCCGTCCTGACCTCCCGCGTTCCGGGCGGTGTCAATCTTTCCCTGGAGCTGGTCAAACTCCGCCTGCTCCTCGCGGGTCAGGCCCCGGCCCTCGTTCCGGGCGCCGTCCACAATCGCCTGCTGCCGGGCGATCATTTCCTGAATGTTCATGCTTTCTTACCTCCTGAAATTGTTTTTGTTTACCTGGATCTGCCGCTCGTATGCGGACAGGTCCGGTGTGTCTGCGCTTTCACTGGATCGGCCCACACCCACGGTTGCGTCTGCCGGCACGGAAACAACGGAGATCTCCAGGGGCGTCCACCGTCTGGCGATCTGGCAGGGGCCGGTGAAGCGTCCATCTGCCGATGTGGCCCCGGCCCGCACCTCCTCCCAGCTGTCCACGCTGTAACGCACCGATGTGGTTTTCAGGGTCCCGCTCTGCACCTTGCTGAAAACCTTTTCCGCGTCTGCGTCGGTGTCAAATTCCACCTCTGCCATGCCGCGGTTGTTTTCCACCCAGGCGCGGACCACGCGGCCCACCACCCTGTCCACATCATGGTTGAAAAGCAGGACACCCACGCTGTTCAGGCGCCCCAGGTCTACGGCGCCCTCTGCATGGTCCAGGATCTCCATGCCGAAATAGCGGCGGTATGGCGTTTCGCTGGAAAAGCTAATTGTCCTCCGGCGGCTGTCCTGCCCCTCCTCCTGTCGGGCCAGAATTTGCCCCATGCTCCTGGTTCCCTGGCTCTTGTCCCTGGGTTCCGGTGTTCTGCTGTGCTGCTGCTCCTTGGCCATAAATTACACCTCCCATCTCAATGCCGGCTTTACGGCCATATTTCAGGACCTCGGCCATTTCGTTCACGACCTCTTTCCAGTCCTTGCCCTGTTCGGCTGCGACATCCTGGAATGTCTTTTGGCCCGTTGCCAGGGCGGTTTTTGTGGCGGTGGTTTCCTTGGCCGGGTCGATCCATTTTTTCGGTGCCTGCACCCATTTATGCGCCAGGTAATCCGCCTTTTTATCCCAAAATCCGGGCGGGTTGATCAGCCCGGTGAGATAACAGGAAATAACAAAGGTTTCGTAGATCTCGCTCATGATCTCGGTCAGCAGCTCAATCTCCGCCTCGAATGTGGCTTCATCCTCATTCGCTCCCTGCCGTGCGCTGGAATAATTGCTTTCCGACATGTCCCGGCTGGTGGCCTCGTAGCTCATGCCCTGTCCGGCTCCGATCAAACGCCATTGCATTTTCAGGAATTGGGAGGCGTCCGATCCCGCGCTTTTCGGCTCCACAGTTTCGATACTGTCCCCCACATTCATTTCCTTAATCATGCCGGGGGTCAGGCTCTTTCCCTCGTAGGTCACCCGGTCCCCGCCGGACACCACGCCGCCGCGGCCAAATCCGCCCGTAGGGGTCGCCCGCTTAATGAACACGGCCAGGCAGGCCGCGATCCGCTCCTTGACGGAAACGGCGGTGATAAATTCGTTTGTGTCCCGTACCCGCGTAATGGTGGGGGACAGGTCCGAAACCTCACGCAGCTGGCTGGGGCGGCTCTTGGTCCAGTACGGGATCACATGCTTGGCCTCGATGTACACCGGGGTGGTCAGCTTCCAGCCCTCCACATCGTACTGCTGGATGAAATAGCCCACCGCCCGGCGTGCCGGATCGTACTCGATCCCGCCCACCACGGTGTTGCCCTTGTGCTTTGGGATGGAGGCGGTGGTGTCCAGTTCGTCCACCTCGATCATTTGGAGCTTGAACGGCACCAGGCCGCCCCTCGTGTATCGCTTGATGAACAGGATCCCGCCGTCCACCTGCTTCCGTGTCACGGCCATGCGCACGATCTGGTTGAAAGACTGTGATGCGGTTATGTCGCAGTTTTCCTTGCGGCACCACTGTTTCCACAGCTTGTCCAGCTGGTCGTTTAACAGCTCGCTTTCTGTCTTTGGCTGGAGTTTATAGCCTTTCCCGATCACATTCCGCCGAAAGGCGTGGATCACAGACTGGGCAATGTCGCTGTTGCGTTCCAGGTCGCGGGCGCGGGCGCGGATCACATCCCGGCTGTAACGGTCTGTCAATTCCGCGCTTTCGTTGAAAACCCGCCACCCGGCATTTAGGCGCCCATGGCTGGCCGCGTCATATCCCCGCAGCTCCTCCAGGGCTTGCCGCCATGCCTCCCGCCGGTAGCCCCTTTCCGGCGAAATTGCGGTGATGATGTTGTCCAAAAATCCCATGCGGCACGGTCACCTCCCGTCAAAGTAGGCCACAAAGGTCCGATCCAGCAGGTGGGAGGGGGTCCCCGCCGCCACCTGGGCCTCCAGATCATCCCGCATGGCTTTCAGCATGGATAGGTCCGCCCGCGTCAGGGACCGGCTGCCGATCTTGTAGGACTGGCCGCCCACCAGCACCGCCGCAATGGCCGTATTGACCTGCTCCAGCAGTTCCGCCGGCTTCATTTGTGTACTTTCCATTTCGCCCTCCCGTTTTTATACCCAGCTCTCATTTTGCCGGATCCAGTTTTCCTCCGGGGTCGGTGCAGGCTCCGGCTTTGGCTTCTTTGGCTTTTCCGGCTCCTGGCTTTGCAGGTATAGGGACCGGACGCCCTGCATGTCCGCCGCCGCCGCGGCGTACACCTCACAGTCCAGATAGTGGTTGTCTGCGTGGGTGGTTTTCGGCACCCATTTCTGCACCACTTTTCCGTTGGCCCGCTCGGTTACTTTATGTTCCGCGGTGACCTGCTCCGCGTATTCCAGATCGCAATCCTTGTAGACCATCCAGGATCCGCTTCCGTTTGGCTTCCTCATGCGGGCGGCGATCATGTCCTTGTACTTCCCGCCGTCCACCAGCACCAGGTCCATTCCGTAGGCATTGCTGCCGGCCTTGTTGACTTTTGACAGGCGATAGTGGGACAGCATGGTGGGTACGCCCTTGCACGGCAGCACCCAGTCCGCATTTAGGGCGCAGAACTCGTAGACCTCCTCGGTCTGGTCGCCGCTGTCCATCAGGGCCAGCGACACCAAAAGCCTTTGCCCGTCCGGGTGTATAAACTCGGTGTTCATGATCTGCGCCACCTCGTTCATGGATAGCGCCTGGCCGTGGGCAATGTTCTGGCTGGTCATGTAATCGCCCCAGGCCCGGATCGTCCAGTACAGGCAATTTTCCTGCACATCTATGCCGGCGGTGATCAGCTTCGCCCACTTCGGCAGGGCGTATGCCTCCACCTCGGTCTGCCGCTCCAGCACCAGCTCCGCATTGGTCCGCAGTTTGGTGTCCTCCCATGGCTCCGCCAGCCAGCTGTTGACAAAGTTTTGCAGCAGCTCCGGGTCATCCTTACACCGCAGGAACTCCTTGGCAATCTCTGAAAACCGCGTGAAAGGGGAGTACAGGGTGTTTAGCCAATAGGCCACGCTGGAGGGCCTGGCGGCGGTCTGCCGGACCGTCTGCCACCTGCCGGCGGCCAGCATTTTCCCCTTGTCCTGGTCAGTGATCACGGCCCCGCAGGCTTGGCAGACATAGGTTGCCATTTCCGCCCGCTCGGCGCTGTCCGGCACATCGTCTTTGCTCGGCCATTTCAGCTGTGCAAATACAAACTCGATGTACTCTCCGCAATGTGGGCATGGCACAAAGTAATGCTTTTCTGCTTCTGCCTCCTCCTTGGCTTTCCAGATATGGCCGGATTTCAGCGTGGGGGTGGAGGCCATAAAGATCTTGCGGTTTGTGGTGTAGGTCTTGGTGCGCTCAATGGCCAGGGAAACCGGATCCGCCTCTTTTTTGGAGGCGCCCGGAAATTTGTCCACTTCGTCAAGAAACAGATACCGGATCGGGGTGGAGGACAGGGAGGCCGGGCTGTTTGCTCCCGAAAGGAAAACAAACATGGTTTCAAATTTCAGCTTTAGCTTTTGGCTTTCCGCCTCCCGGTACTTGGCCGCCAGCGGTTTACATTGCCGGATCATCGGCTCCAGCTTCGCCTCCACCGTCCGCTCCGCCAGTTTGTCGGAGGGGTAGACGATCATGGCCGGCGCCGGGTCCTGGTCAATGGCGCTGGCCAGCATGTTCTCCAGGGCCGTGGTGCCTCCCACCTGGGTGGGCTTCACAAATACGATCCGCTCCACATCCTCGTTGGAAAAAGCGTCCATGATCTCCGCCAGATACGGGGTCACGCTGTTTCGGAATGGCCCCGGAATGGCGTTGGTGTCAGGCAGGACACGCCATTTCTCCGCCCATTTGGAAACCGGCAGGCGTTCCGCTGGCCGCAGGGACAGGAGCGCCCGGTGAATCCACGACGGCACCGTGTACGGCTTTGCTCTGTACGGCCTCATGGCTCTGCCTCCTCCGGTCCGATCTCCGCCGCGTCAACGAATACGGCCAGCATGTCCTCCAGCTCCTTGCGCATTGCCTTTTCCATGGCCCTGGCCGTTTGCGGGTCCGCATATCCGGCTATGGATTTCACGGCGCGGGGCGGGATGTTCATAGCAAATTTCTTAAACATGGCCATGAAGTCCGCCAGATCCCTGGTGGCCTCCTCGGCCTTGATGTATTTTCCCTCGGCAATGGCCGTTTTCAGCTTGTGGAGCTGGCCCTGGCTTTCTTTCAGCTCCACCTCCGCCTCCAGCTTCCGCAGGTTCAGTTCTGCGGTGGAGCTGGCCGCCGCAGTTTCCTGGGCCTTTTGCTCGATGTGGGCAATATAACGCTGGATCGTTTCGCAGGTTTTATATTTTCGGGCGCCGCCGCCGGGCGGCACCTCGGTTTCCAGCACGCCGTCCTGGGTGAGCTGCTGGATCCGCCGGGTGGTTTTCCCCAGCAGTTGGGCGATTGCGGTGGAATTGGCCCACTCTGGCACCGTTCCGGTCAGCACCGCCGGCGTCGTGGACTTTTTGGGCGCCACTTTTTTACCTGTTCCAGCCACCTGCAGCACCCCCTTTTCCGCCTCCGGCCGGATGGCTCCGCCGGTTTCGCTTTCCGCCTGGTGGTGGATTTCGTTTTTTCAGCCTCGTTTCCTCGTTGATTTTTCCGACCTCACCCCCTTTAGGGGGTGGGTGGTTCCGGGTTCCCCCGTCCCGCTCCGTCAATGCGTAACGTAACGGCCCATTTTTCAAGTGTTTTTCTGGAGAAAAATACCGGGCCTTCCGCGCCCCGCATGGTTGCGGCCCCCAGGAAGGACCCAAACAGGGGGTGCGCGTCCGATTTTGGGAGGCCGGGGGCGCTCTCGGCAGTAGCGCCCCCGGCTGGGTTGTCGCCGGGCTGCGTCCGCAGTACCAGCACGGACGCTACGGGGTGAAAGGAGGAAAGCCCCCGCGCCTACGCTCCGCCCGGCCTGGGTATGGAAAGGGGAGGGCCGCCAGGTATTTCCCTGGTGGCCCTCCCGATTTCCATGGTATCAATATATCACATCAGACAGTCCAAAAGCGTCCACACTTTTCAGGTCACAGCCTTTTATTTTCCTCCTGGAAATCATCCAGCAGTTTCCTTGTCCGCTTGAACTCCAGCAGTCTATCCAGGGCGGCGTTGTAGTAGTTGAACACGGCGGACCTGCTCATGTAGATTTCACGGGCGATCTGGTCCCATGGCTTGCAGTCTATGTGCCGCATTTCCACCACCGTGTGCTCCGTGGAGTTCTGCGGCAGTAGGTCGATCATGTCCATAACGTGCAGGACGGCTTTGGCCATGGCGTCCCGCTGCTTGGCGATCCTGTCCTCCACCTCCGCGATCCGGTAGACAAGGGACACGGCCCCGCCCTCTCTGGCCTGCTTTTTCCCGGTCGGCATGGTCCTGTATGCGGATCCCACGCCCGGATCCCGCAGGTCTGCGGAAAGGGTGCGGTGGCGCTCCTCGAGTATCCTCTTTTTCGTTTTGGCGTCGTGGTACTGTTGCAGGTACTCTTTGACGGCCTCCCGCTCCGGGTTTTTTCCCCTTGTCACGCTCATGGTCACACCTCGGTTATGTCAATTCCAAAACGGTCCTTTAGCATTTTCTTCTTCATGCTGTATTCCTTGGTCCTGGTTGGGCGGCTTTTCACGTCCTCCACCACCAGGCCCCTGTCCCGCTCCCTGTATGTAAAATCGGCCTTGTAGCGAATGGCCCGCACCCTGCGGCCTTCCGCGTCCGTGTATGCCTCCTGGAGCGTGAAATCCACCTGCAGGCGCAGGTCCCCGATTTCCCCACGGCGTACCCGCTCGATCAGGAAGTCATACCGGCGGGCCTCCTTTTGGCTGTCGAAGTGGAGAACCACCCCGGACGGGGCCACCCGTGTGGTTGGGGTGTTGTGGTACTTGTTTTCCTTCCTGGGATCCTGCACAGCGGCGGCGGAGGGCATACGCCCCCGCCGCGCCTGCTGTTTCATGTACTTTTCCATGGCCTGGGCCTGATACTTTGGCGGCAGGTCCGAAAGGTTGATGGCCATTTTATTCCCCTCTGCCTTCCGGCTCTTTTTTCCTGCCTCCGCGCCGCCCGGCCCGGTCCCGCTCGTTCTTCATTGCCTGAATGGCCACGGCGTAAAAAGGGCGAAGGCGTTTCCACTCACTTTCCGGCAACTCGTATTCCTGCCTTGCCATATTGGCCTCCCATAGTTGGATGGCCTTTTCCATGGCCTCGCAACGGCTCCGTTGCCTCCGCCGCTCTCTGGCCGTCATGACGGCTCCGGCCACCAGGGAGATCCCCAGGATCGCCGCCGCCGCTTGCCCCTTTGTCAGCCCAAAATACACGGCCGCCGTCAGATACCCGAACTCCACCAGCCCCATTCCAAAAAGCACCGCCACAATGGTGATCATGGCATATCCTACCGCCCGCAGATATTCTTTCACGTCTTACACCTGCTTTCTAAAACGGTCCATGAAATGGGCGGCCCACTCGGTCGTCGCTCCATCCTGGTCGCCCCAGGGGAGGGCAGAGGCCGGAAGGTCCGGGAAGTAGGCCCGCAGGTTGTCTTTGTAGAAAACGGGGATCTCGTTCTCTGCGCAGAAGGCCGCGATCTGCTCCACCCACTCCCGGCGCGGCACCACCTTGTCCCTGCGGTTCCCGGTTTCAGCCCCCAGGATCACCCACTGGGGCAGGCCCTCCGCCGCGTTCATGTCCACCGGCTCCAGTAGCGGCTCCATGCTCCAGAACGTGTTGATATTCGCCCAGGGCATTGGGTAGGCGGCGGCCGCGTCCTCATTGGCCACCGTGGACCCATACCAGAAATTTTCCGCATGGGGGAGGAGGGCCACCTGGTCCAGTTCCAGGTATCTTGCTGGGTTCTTCGTCAAAAACAGGTATCTGTGCCAGGGCGCCCGCTGGCAGGCGTCCAGCACGTCCCGGATCCACTCCGTCGGCACCCAGCGGCCAAACAGGTCCGCCATGGAACACACAAAGATGGTCTGCGGCTCCTCCTGGCGCTGCGGCTGGTTCAGCCGGTAGCGGTGCAGGGTAGGCTCGAACCCATAGGGGTACGGCGTGGCCTTGATCTTGCTTTCCAGGACGTGGAGGCCGCCCACGGCGGCGCTGTCCTCCATTCCCGCGTCAAAACGGTGCGCGGTGCGTCTGGCGTAGCAGTATGAGCACCCGTGGCGGCACCCGGTAACGGGGTTCCACGACATTTCCGCCCAGTCAATTTTCGTCTTGTTCATTTTCTGCGTCCTCCTTCCACTCGTTCACGATACAGTCCCGGCAGTTGTAGTCCGGGCAGTAGGTGCAAATGTCCACCCCGTCCTTGGCGGCGGCCCGGATCATGGCCTCCAGGTCCGGTATGTTGATCTGCCTGTTGGGGTGGATCAGGTCCACCACTCTGGCCAGATACCTGGCCGCGTCCCAGTCCCCGTACACTTCCGCCGGCCCGCTCGGTTCCATCTTCTCCGGGTCCATTGGCCAGATAGCCACCGAACCGCCGTCGGGGTTCGCGTCCCACCTGGCCGCCGATTGCTCCATGATGTTCCCATTTTCATCCCGGCGGGTCCGCCCCATAATGGCTTCGCCCACTCCGATCCCGATAACGCCCATATTTTCCTCCGTTCCTTTCTGGCGGCTATACCGCCACCTCCTTTTCCAGTTCTTCCATGGTGGTGATCTCCTCGCCGCACCACTCCGGCAGGTTTGCCCGTACCAGGGCCGCGGCGAATGGCGGGGGTACAGCGTTTCCGCACCTGGCCACCTGCTTGGTTTTCGGGTACTCCTTCCCGGTATAGTCCCGCTCGATCTTGTAGTCCCTGGGGAACCCGTTGGCCATATACAGTTCCCGGGGTGTCAACATGCGCAAGCCTATATCCGCCATGAAATACCAGGTCCCGCCGATCAGGAACAGGATCACGTCCTCCGGCCTCAGGTTATAGCCGCAGTAGGTGTTCAGCAGATCCCGGATTTCCGGCCAGTGTTTCAAGTCCGCGCCCGGCTCCGCCTTGACCACCGTGGTGGTGACGACGCCGAAGTGGCCGCCGCCGGCGGTGATTGTCTGGACCGGCTCCCGCATGGGGCCGCCCAGGTTGGTCCCTTTCATTTTGACCAGGTGGGTGGCCGTCAGGGCGTTGTGGTCCACGGCCGTGACGGTGTGGAGCGGATCGGACAGTCTGGACCCGTCCCCGGTGTATGTTCCGCCGTAGAACTTGGCCAGGTTCGCCGCCAGGACGCCTTCCCGGTCCTTTGCTGTGACGGTGTGGAGCGGGTCCCCCGCGTTCTGCCCGTGTTGATCGCTCCCGTAGTATTTGACCAGGCTGGCCGCTGCCAGGCCGTAGCGGTTGGAGGCGTCAACAGTCATAAGCGGCTCCGCCACCTTCTGGCCGCGCACCCGCTCGGTTTGCTCGGTGTGGTACTGGATCAGGGCGGGCGCCACCATGCACTCCTCCGCCTTGGAAACCTGGGTGTGTGTCGGCTCCGTGATTTTCCGCCCCCGCTCGCCGCCCCCGGTTTGCCCTATGGCCGCCAGCGTCGGGGTGATTACCATTTGATGGCCTCCCGCTCCGCTGCTTGTTATCGTGTTTACCGGCTCGGTGATCCTGGTCCCCGTGGCGTTTTCATTGTTGTGCATGGTCAGCGGGGCCATGACGGGGGAGGCCACGCCATAACCGTGTTTTTCCGTGATGGTCTGGAGCGGGTCCGCCGGTGACTGCCCCCGGAACTCCCCGGAGTGGTTCAGCACCACCAGGAAGGGGTCCGGCGCCTTGATTGCGAACTTGTCCACCCCGCGGATCACCCGGCGCATGGTGTTGGGGCGTAGGGGCCGCTGGGCGGAAAGGCCGTATTTCTCCCGGATGGCCTCCCGCGTGTCGAAGATGGAGGGACAGGGAAGGGACCAGTCTATGATCTCCGCCGCGCTCCGCCATGGCTTTTTCTCCCCGGCCAGCACCTCCAGGCTGTTCGCTTGCGCGTGTGTCGGCTCTGGCCACACAATGGGCCGCCCGTCACATCGGGCGATCAGAAAAAACCGCTTGCGCGTGGTCGGCGCCCCGTAGTCGGCCGCCACCAGTTCCCGCCACTCCACGGCATAGCCCAGGGCCTCCAGTTGGTCAACAAACCGCCGGAATGTCTGCCCGGTCTTTGATTTCACCGGGCGCCCGCGCCGTACAGGCCCCCACGTCTGGAACTCCTCCACATTCTCCAGGATGATCACCCGGGGGCGCACGGTTCCGGCCCACCGCAGGACGATCCAGGCCAGGCCGCGTATATTCTTGTCCACCGGCTTTCCGCCCTTGGCCTTGGAAAAGTGCTTGCAATCAGGGGAGGCCCACAGCAGGCCCACCGGACTGCCTCCGGTGACTTCGAGCGGGTCTACGTCCCACACGCTGGCCTGATAGTGGGTGGTGTGGGGGTGGTTGGTCTTGTGCATAAGTATGGCGTCCGGGTCGTGGTTGATTGCCACATCCACCACCCGCCCCGTGGCCAGTTCAATGCCCGTGGAGGCCCCGCCGCCTCCGGCGAAACTGTCCACGATCTTCTCCTCCCACATGCTAATCTGCGCCTTACTCATTCCCGGCCTCCGACTTTCTCAACTCGCCCACATAGTTGGCGGCCGCCCGCTCTGCCTCGCAATACGGGCACTTTCCGCCCATCCACCCGGCGCGAAAAACCTTCCCGCACTCCTGGCACGTCATGGCGTCATGTTCTCCCGTGGCCAGTTGCACCATGTACGCCCGCAGGTTCATTATTTCGGTCAGGTAAACTTCTTTTGCAAAAACGGCCTGCGCCAGATCCTCCGCCATGGCCACGGCCTCCCGGCGCGGAACCAGGATCGCGTGGTTTTCCCGCGTCCGTTTCCCCGGTTCCGCCCATCCGGCCCGTTTGGCGTCCATGTACTCCCACACTTTTGCGCGGGCCTCTTTGTATGCCTCCGCAAAGTCTTTCACTGTGTCCGCCCTCCCGTCATATCCAGGTACATGGCGCAGTCCTTCCCGGTCCGCTGGCACCAGGCCCATTCCACCATGGCGCCCCGGCTCTCCTGGTAGTCAGGAAGGAACACGGCCACGTCGGACGCCTCCAGCATGGCCAGCGCGATCCGCATATAGTCCCCATCGGTCAGGCCGTCCGGCAGGGTGGCGGGGTTCAGGACCACATGGCCCGCCGCCTCCAGGGCTTTGGCTGCCTCCCGGAACTTGGCCCGATACCGCCGATCCCCGGCGATCTTCCCGGCTATGTAAATTTTCATCCGCTTGCCCTCCTATTCGTTGAAAACCTCGAAATATTCCTGGTATGGGTAGCCCGTCATTTCGTGCCACCCCGCTTTGCAGGTTGCCCCGTCGTCGAACTTATACAGCACCGCGCCTTTCCGCGCCTTCGGATCATGCCTCCAGGAGGAGGCGGGCACCACCTTGTAGGTGATCACCGGCTTGGTCATGTTTTGGGTTTTGCTGTACCGCTTGCCCCTGCGCCCGATCTCCCGGTACTTCTCCATGGTGGACCGGCTTTCCTTCATCAGGTAGGCCGCCAGTTTGGCGTGGTTGCCTCTCCGGTCCAGCGGTCGGAAACTGATACCCCCGCCGCCCCTGGGGATGTTCTCCCATGCCTCGGTGATGATCTCCGGGTCCATCCGGCTGATCACCAAATGCAAGTGCGGGTTGGTCATGCGCTTGGTTTCGATCACCACCACCGCCTTGTACTTGATCCCGCGCTTTTTGCATATCTTCCGCAGGGCGGCCAGGAAAGCGGCCTTGTCCGCCAGTATCTCCTGGAAGGTGGTATCCTTGGCGTAGTAGTGCAGGACGGCGTGGAGATCCCGGTGGTCAAAGTTTGCGTTCAGATCCCAGCGCAGGTGCTCCTCCGCCACCCGCTCATTGATCCGGGCTTGCTTTTCCGTGGTGGTCCCCTTGTTTGGTCCGCGCTTGACCCCTTTGGTGTGGACCCGGAAGGATTGCATTTTCCTGTGTTCGACGGTCCGGCCGGCCTGCACCATCCTATGGACGTATGGCATGGCGCCTCCTCCTTTGGGGTGCTGATCACTTTACTAATCGCTCTTACCGGCGCTCACGGGGCCGCGGCCCCGTTTATTTTTTCTTGTTGCGAACCGCCTGGAAAACTGATATAATATAGGTATCCAGGACGGTTTCTCCGTCGCTTATATTGCCACCTGCGCCGTGTTGTCAGCACCGGGCGCAGGTGGCTTTTCTTTATGATAGGTAGTCGTTGGCCAGGTCCAGCAGTTCCGCCGCGTGTTCCTGGTCCACGATCTTGACCTTTCCGGGCCGCTTCGGGTCTGCCTCTATGGCCCAGCAGGCTTTGTTTGCCAGAATTTCCCATTTCCTGCTCCATGCGTCCATTTCCGATCTGTAATGGCTCTTGTCTTTTCTCCAGGCCATGAACTCCTGGAACTCCTCCGCCGTCATGGTCACGGTCACGTCCATGGTTGCCTCCTTCCCGCCGCTTGCGCGGCTGGATAATTATGGATTTTCGGATTAGAGGTCAAAGCCGGGGGCCACGGCCCAGGAATCGCTCGCGGTGTAGTAGCTCGGGCCGCCGTAGGAGTAGACAAGGCAGAAATTGCCCGTACGGCCCGCATGGACGGACCGGAGCGCCCAGGGCGTGGTGCCGAACCCCTCCCGTTGCTTTACGCGGTCCCGCTCCGTCAGGAAAATGGGCAGTTGGAAGTCGTCCGGCCCATCCGCCACGCCGTTCTGCAGGCTCTCATGGCCCCGGCCGAAAACGTCCGTTTCGGAGGGCAACCACAGGGGGTCCTCATAAACCAGGGTTTTCCCCTCCGTGATCTCGGTGATCTTCCTGGGCCTGATCACAGCCCGGAGATCAACAGGGAGGAGGGGCAGAACGTCCTCCAGCAGGTGACGGCGCCCCTCGCTGGCCCGATACCCGCCCCGGTTCGTCCAGGTCTTGTTCATTGGGTGCGGCTCCAGGCAGTCCTTGAACACAAATCGCAGGCCGGCGGGCTTGTCCTCCGCCGCGGGGAGGTGTGCGGCCGCCACGACGGTGATGGCCTCGCCGTTTTCCAGGGTTAAGTCGATTTCGTTAAACGGCTGGATCAGCGCCCCCGCCGTCCCGGCCACAACGTCCGCTTTCAACTTCTCCCAGGTGCTTTCATTTTCAATGGTGTGTCTGATCTTCATGGTGGTTTCCTCCTTTTATTTCACGCGCCTTTTAGGCGCCGCGGCCGAAAATATCAGTATTGTTATCAGGGTGCCCCCCCCCCGCAAAACAGGGTTTCCTGGCTCGTTTCCTCCTCGATCCGCCTGGCGGCGGTTTCAAAATAAAATTCGTTCAGTTCAATTCCGATAAACCGGCGGCCTGTCCTCACGCAGGCCACGCCCGTGGACCCGGACCCCATAAAGCAGTCCAGGACCGTCCCGCCCTCTGGTACGATCTCCACTACTTTCTCCATCAACCCTATGGGTTTTTCTGTCTGGTGGTGTGCTTTTGCCGTGGCCACATTCTGGAACCTGAACACACCTTCCAGGACCGGTACGCCCCGATCCAGTGGCATGGCTCCGTTGCTCCCCCATACGATGTACTCGCATTGGTTTCTAAATCTCCCTTTTTGCGGCCTTGAATTTAACTTGTCCCATACTGCGATCCCTCTCCAGGTCCACCCAGCCATTTGCATGGCGTCCGCCACCGCCGGCAGGTTTCGGAAGTCAATAAATACACAGCAGACGCCGTTTTCCTTTGTTTTCTGCCTGCCCTCGAACAGAACGGCCCGCATGAACATGGTAAAACTACGCATATCCATGTTGTCCCCGCTAAAATCCGGGAATTTTGTTTGTCTCTCTCCGCCGGTATCTAAATACTTTTTCCCGGTTTCCACTTTTCGCTGCGTGGAGAATGTCCCACCACTGGAATACGGCGGATCAATGATCAGCCCGTCCACGGAACCGTCCGCGATCTGCGCCATGGTGTTCATGCAGTCCCCTTGATAGAGGGTCACGCGGTCCATTTCAACCTTTTTCATCATCTTTTGCCTCCAGCAGTTTTGCCATGTCCTCAATGGTGTCCGCGGCCTCCTCCAGTTCCTTGGCCAGAAGGTCACGTCCAAAACGGATCCGCTGGTGCATGGCCTCCAGGCGGAGGTCGGCGGCCTGCTGCAGATATGGGTTCCGGCTCTTGGTCCTCACCGGCCCGGATCCCGTGTGGATCAGACCCAGCCACCACGTCGGGCTGTTCCGCTCTGCCTCATGGGGGCAGTTGTCGCAGTTCTCCGCCTCGCACTTGTCGCAGAACTCCCGGTGGAAGGCGGTATCCCAGGGACCTTCCAGGCAGGGGAGAGAGGCCAGAAATGACCCCAGGGCGGCCTTGGAAGCGGTGATTTTTTCAAACTCCGTCACGGTCAGCCCTCCCTCTTGTGCAGGTCTACACTCTCCAGGGCCTCCCACACGGTCCGCTCCCACTCCCACGCCCAGGTGGCTTTTCGGATCGCCTCCAGCATGACGGTTTCCCCGTCGTGGCTCCAGGCCAGCGCATGGTCGCCGGAAATTGCGGCTGATCCCATTTCCGCCGTGACCCGCTCGATGATGGCCAGGGCCGCGGGATCCACGCCATACGCCTGACGGCCGCTCACCTCCTGGAATAACTGATACCCCCGGAAGGTAACGGGGACATAGGAGGCCATGCTGGCCACCTCTCCGCCCATCCACCCGTCCACGTCGTCGCTCACAATCCCGGCCATGATGGCCTGGGGCTGGTCGTCCTTCTCAATGGCCACGGCCTCGCCGTCGTCTGGGATCATTCCCATGTGTTCCACGATGGTGGCCAGCGCCTTGCGGGGTAGTTTCGGCCACAGGCACCGCACGAACCAGCCTTCCGTGTAGATCGTGACCTCCCCGCCCTGGTTCAGGACAGTGTACCCGCCGTGGCGGTATGCGATTTTGATGGCCTTTACAAGTCCCTTTTCCTCGATGATCACCAGTCTGCCCTCCTTATTTATAATGTGTCGGCATTTCGGCCACCGGCTCCGAAGGATCGGCGGCCCACACCTCCGCGTCCAGGATCGTCACCCAGTCGCACCCCCACATCTCCGCCGCATTCATAACTGCCGCCAGATTGGAGGCGTGGGGCACCACGACGGCCCCGTGGGCCTGGTGGACCACCCTGGAGCTGCCAGGGACCTGCCAGCGGTGGATCCTGGATCGCTCCTCGGCGGCCCTTCTTGTTTGCGCCCGGCTGTCCTCGTTAAAGTTAAACGGTTTCATCCCACCACCGCCGCCCATCGGTCCGCGGCCTCCATGACTTTGGCGGTGTAGCCGGTGGAGGTGGTCCCGGCCTCCCATGCCTGCGTCGCCCCTCCCGGTCCCATGTTGTAGGCCATAAGGGCCTTTTCTGCGTCCTCATAGTTGGCCAGGTGGGTCCCCAGCAGGTACACCCCGCAGACGATGTTCCCGGCCGTGTCGGTTGGGTCCTTCCCGGTTTCGGCCTCCAGATTTACCCAGTATGTGTTCTGCGGCCCCGGATTCAACTGCATGAGCCCCACCTCTCCGGCAGTGCCCACGGCCGCCGCGTCGAAGTTGCTTTCCACCTCCGCCACGGCCAGGGCCAGGGGATAGGGGCACCCGTATCCCTCGCAGGCCGTCCGCATTATGTCCTGGAGGTCATAGGGCAGGGGGATGGCGTCCGAAAAATACCCCTGTTCCAGCAGGGCGGCCTCGATCTTCTCCGCCTCCATCGGGTCCTCGCCGGCGGCCTGGTCCTCCACGCCCGGGGTCCTGATAACGGCCACGGGGGTGGTGGAGGCGTCCGGCCTGTCGGTCCCCTCCGCCGCGCAGGCCATAACGATGGCCCATACCATGGCCGCCAGCAGGGCGGCCAGGCATACCACGGTGGCGATCCTGCGGCGGCGGATGATCTGCCGGCGGCGCTCATTCTTCCGCTGCCTCTCCGCCTTCCGCGCCCTCTCGGCTTTCTCCGCGGCCTTGGCCATTTCCAGGTCCGCCCGTTCCGCGGCCATGGCACGGCGGCGGTACATTTCTGCCACCTTGTCCCGGTCCTCCCGGCGGTGGCGGGCCTCCATGGCCCCGATCCGGCGTTTCAGGCTGTCCACGTCCTCCGCCACGGCCTTGTATTGCTCCATGGCCCGGCGGTATTCTTTCGCTTTCCTCTGGCTCACTTTTTGCCGCCTCCTCCAGTGAAAAACTTGCGCTTGACCTCATAGGGGAGGCCGAACCGCCGCCGGCCGCACTTGTCGCAGGTGATCTTCTCGGACCTCCCCGGCAACTGCTGGACCTCCCGATCCTTCCGGGCGGCGATCTCCACCGCGCAGGGCTTGCAAAGGTTCTTTCTCATTCCTCTGCCGCCTCCCGTTCATCCACCCAGGCCGCGCACATGTCAGCCTCCTGGAGGCGCCATACCCAGGGGGTGGCGGCCATAGCCGCCGAAAGGGCGCGGGGATCCGCCTTGGCCGCGTTGTCATAGGCTCCCATGTGCCACCGGATGGCCAGGGCCTCCTCCGGCTCCAGGTACATGTGCCGCTGGATCAGGTATAGGCTTTTCTCTCCGTGGCCCAGCGGCAGGGGGTCCCGGAAGGCATACCCCTGGAAGTCCTCCCAGCGCCTGGTTTCCGGGTTCTTCCGCCGCTTGGTTTCCACATGGTAGCAATTCACCTTGCACACGTCATGCAACAGGGCCAGAACGGCCACCGTTTCCTCCACGTCCTCCGCCAGCAGGTCGGAGGTGGTGGTCCCGTAGGTTTCCACGCACACGATGGCCCGCAGGCGGCGGTACACGTTCAGGGAGTGTTCCAGCAGGCCGCCAGGGTAGGTGCCGTGGTGCCGGGTGGAGGCCGGGGCCGTAAAGAAGTCCGTCTCATACTCCAGCCACCCCAGCAAATTATCTGCATACTCCCGGTTGACCCGCTCGGTCCAGATCTTCAAAAACTCCGCTTTTCTGTCCATGGTCTATACCTCCACCCCTTGAAAGGTTTCTTTTATCGTTTTTCCGCACACCTCGAAAGCCACGACATGGAACCGTCCCCGCGGGTGAACGTAGGTCACACGGCCCCGCATGAGCCGCCGGATGGCTTTCCCGGGTGCTTCCTCCTCGAATATCGTCTGCGGCGTCCGTACCACTTCCAGGCCGATCTCCAGCCTTGCCGGCCGCCTCCTCTGTTCGCTCATGGGTTCCTCCTATGCTTGTCCCGCTCCAGCCCCGCGTGGTAGAATGGCGTGAGAAAGGGGGTGATATGCTTTGCGCGTGAATTGGTACTATCTCCATTTTCGTGATCCCGTGGATCTCTCCGCCGTGTCCGGTGCCTTTTCAGATTGCGGGGAGGACATGGAGATCAAACCGCTTTACCTCGGAAGTTATGAGTTATTTTCTGCCGCCGCCTTTAACGTGGTGAAATACTCCCTTGCCCAGGCTTTTCCGGGGTCTGATTTCTACATTTGCAAGGTCAAAGCCGGGTTTATCCATATTCCGGGGTGATCCCTCGCACTTCCGCCCACCCTGCCCGGTGGGCGGTTTCTTTACCATTCCGGCCTTTACGGTCCTGTATATGTATGGCATGGTGTCCTCCTATTCCGCCGGCGCTCCGCATGGGCGGCAGGTTGTCCACAAAATGCGCCATCAGTGTGTAAAGTTTGGTTTTGTTGGCTGTCAGCCGCAACACTTACAGGACCTCCTCCCGATACCAGGCCAGGATCCGCTTGGCGTACTTCTTGCGGATCCGCTTCTTTTTGGTGCGGTGGTAGCGGGCGGCCAGCGGCCTGTTGGCCACCTCCGCCCACCGGATGGCCTTTTCCATTTCACGCGCCCGCACCATGGCGGCCACCATGTTCCGCATGGCCGCGGCCGCCTCCGCCCAAATCACGGCCAGTTCGTCCGCCAGGGCCTTTATGGTTTCGGCGGCCTCCGCCACCTTCTCCGCGGTCGGTTTTGCTCCCTTCCTCTGTATGTAGGCCACCACCTGGGCGGCTCCGCTCTCTTTAGGTCCCATCCGGCCAGCCCTCCCCGCGCTCAAATCCCAGGAGTGCATTGTGGCCCAGGCTCCCCAGGTTTGCCCGCAACGCCTCCAGTTCCAGCAGGGTGGTGTATGAAATGCCCGCCCGCTCCAGGTGCCCCCGGAACTCCTTGGCCTCTGCCACAGCCTGCTGGATCGCCCGCCGCTCCCTTTTCTCGTCCTCTGCGGCAAACTCCGCCCGCAGGTTCTCCAGGTCGATCTCACCGGCTGCGATCTTTTGGCAGAACTCCACGGCCGCCTCCCAGGTAAATGTCCTGTGTCCTACCGTGCTGATCGTTCTCCCGGTGTCTCTTGTGTCGTGGCAACTTACGGTGTGGACCTGCTCCGGTGCGTCCCACGGGTGGAAGATCCGAAAAATGATCCCGTCCTGTCGCCCGGTCATGGTGCCGCGCCCTTCCCGTCGCCACTTAATTTCCTTTCGTTTCATGGCGTGTCCTTTCCGGCGGCTTACTGTTTCGCCGCCTGCTTTTCGGTGGTGGGCCTTCCGGCCTTCCTGCCTCGCCGTTCCAGGGATTGCCGCACCTTCCCCTGGGCAAAATCGGCGCTATACCGCAGGCGGCCGTCCGGCAGTCTGGTTCCGTCCCGGCCCCGGTTCAGTTCGTTATAAACCACGTCCAGGGACTTCCCGAAGGCCCCGGCGATCTCCCGCGGAGAACGTCCGCCCTCCCACATTCTCTGAATTTCTTTCCGGTCCTCAATGGTCCTGAAAGCATAGTCGGCCATGTCCTCACCTCCAAACGTACAAAAAATTAGGCTACACTCGGTCGGTTGACCTTGTGTAACCTAATAGTAATGCCTGCCGGCCGCGGGGACTTTCCCCATTTTTCTGGACTTTTTTCTTCACCCATGCTATAATAATTTTTTGTCCGCGTCCGGAGGGCAGGAGACCCGCCCTCCGTTTCTTTTCGTCTATTCATGTCAGGAGTGATCCCGTTGCAGCAGATGTCCGGCACCCTTCTTGATCTGATCCTCTATCTGGCTCTGGTGGCTCTTGGGGCCTTTCTGGGCTCCCGCCCCCAGATCCAGTCCCTTCCCATGCCCTGGCTGGGCCGGTTTCAGACGGCGGCTCTGCTGCTGCTGATCGTGACCCTGGGGGCCGAGCTGGGGGCCAACGAGGAGATCATCTCTTCCCTGGGCACCATTGGGCTCAACGCCCTGGCGGTCACCCTCACCTCCATGGTGGGCAGCATGCTGTCTGTCCACGCCCTGAGAAAATATCTGCTGAAGCTGAACGCTCAGGGCCGTTCCTGCCAGGAGGCACCGGAGGACAGCGACCCGGGTTCCGGGGAGGCGGTCCACGTGGACCACAGCCTGACCTTCGCCATCGTCTTCACCGTAGCGGCGGGCATTCTGGCGGGCCGCTTCCTGCTCCCCGACGCCGCCGTAGCCCACTGTGGCACGGTCATCCGCTGGGGGCTGTACCTGCTCCTCTTTCTGGTGGGCCTGGATATGGGCCGGCAGGGTAGCCTGATCCGGGATATTCGGGCCGCCGGGCTCCGGGTCCTTCTGGTCCCGCTGGCGGTTATGGCGGGCACCTTTGCGGTGACGGCCCTGGTAGGGCTGTTCCTGCCCCTGGGCCCCAAGGACTGCGTAGCGGCAGCGGCCGGATTCGGCTGGTATTCCCTGGCCCCCACCCTGCTGGCTCCGTACTCCCTCACCGTATCTGCCACCGCTTTCCTGTCCAACATCATGCACGAGCTGTTTTCCATTGTGGCCGTCCCCATCGTGGCCCAGAAGCTGGGCTATATCGAGGCGGTGGCCCTCCCCGGTGCCACAGCTATGGATACCCTGCTACCGGTGGTAGTCAGCGCCACTGCCGACCGCATGGCCATCTACTCCTTTGCCTCGGGACTGATTCTCTCCCTAGCCGTCCCAGTGCTGGTCCCCGCCATCATCGCGCTCCCCCTCTGAACACTTTCCAGAACAAGAGCACCGGCTCAGGCCCACGCCCAAGCCGGTGCTCTATTTTTCCCGCATGGCGTCCACCAGACGCTCCAGCGCCTCCGCCTCCCGCTCCGAAAGGCCGTCCATCCGCAGGCACCTGCTCTCCTCCCTGCTCTGGAACACCAGAGCATCCACGGAGAGATCCAGAAGCTCCATCATCTGGAACAGAAGAGGCACCGAGGGCTTCCGACGGGAGCCCTCGATATTCTTCAAATGAGTGGGCGTGATATCCAGAAGCTCCGAAAGCGCATCCTGAGTCAGCCCCTTCTTCATGCGGGCCGCGCGGATTGCATCCCCCAGGGCCCTTGTTTCCATGCTCATTTCTGACAACTCCCTCTCCGTTATCTTACAGATAATCTTTTCCCTTGCGAATTATCTGAAAGAGTGCTAGCATAGTATCTATAAGATAACTAAAAAAGATACCTGAGACGAAGAGGCCGCCGTCTATGATGAAGTCCGTCATTCTGCTTTTGATGATATTAGGGGTGGGAGGATGGGTCCTTTCTCACAGTGCCTCTTATATCGCCCACAGGAGGGCGGCTCATGGGCCGCTGACCCGAGACTTTTTTCATGGAAACTCAGAGATACCCCCGGCATTCCGCCAGGCCCTGGAGGAGACCATCGTCTTCCTGGATAACCGGCGGGACTGGGCCGCCGGGAGTGCGCTGGACGCCGGCACGACGGACCTGTGCTGGATTGAGATCAAGGACCGTGACCTCTTGCTCCGGGCTGGTCTCTTTTCTCCTGGAAACTTGGGCCGCCTCCAGATCCGCAGGCGTCTGCCCCTCCTGCCCTCGGGTGCGCTGCCCCTCAGCGGATCGGAGGCGGCCCAACTGACTCATTTTCTCCTCGCCGCTCTTCAGGTGTATTACCGGGGCGCACCGGAGGTCACTTCCGCCGGCCCCCGGTGTCTCCGTGCGGACTTCTCCCCTCTCCATGGCACTCCAGAGCACTAAAAGG